>Ga0182741_1000844_pt1 | contig 43278 bp, 39 predicted proteins | sample eDN5th37CBELigOP_FD_128874 | JGI IMG/M metagenome (GOLD analysis project Ga0182741, IMG submission 128874) | Enriched Organic Plus compost microbial communities from Emeryville, California, USA - eDNA 5th pass 37_C BE-Lig OP (version 2) (version 2) ... | reverse complement strand
CGCGGCGAAGAACGCGATCCTCATCGTGGAGTTCGCGAAACGCGACTACGACCGCGGCCGGCCGCTCGCGGACGCGGCGCTCGGCGGCGCCGAGGTGCGCTTCCGGCCGATCCTCATGACGTCGCTCGCCTTCATCATCGGGGCCATCCCGCTCGCGGTCGCCGCCGGCGCCGGCAGCGCCGGTCGACGCATCCTCGGCACGACGGTCGTCGGCGGGATGCTGACGGCGACGGTGCTCGCGATCTTCCTGATCCCGTCGCTGTTCGCGCTCGTCGAGCGGCTCGGGGCGAAGCTGCGACGCCGGCCGTCCGCGCCGCCGGTGAAGACGCCGGCCCAACGCGACGATGCGCACTAGCCGCCTTGTCGCCGCGGGCGTGGTCGCCACGCTCACCCTGCTCGCATCGGCGTGCCGGGTGGGCCCACGCTACCGGCGTCCGGCGGTGAACGTTCCCACCGAGTACCGCGGCGAGTTCTCGGACACGGCCCGCAAGGAGTCGCTCGGTGACGAGCGGTGGTCGGCGATCTTCCGCGACGAGACGCTGCGGACGCTGATCGCGCGAGCGCTGCGCCAGAACTGGGACGTGCACATCGCCGCGGCGCGGGTGCTCCAGGCGCGCGCCCAGCTCACCATCACCCGCGCCGACCAGTTCCCCACCGTCACCGCCGACGCCTCGGCAACGCGCGCGCGAACGCCGGCGTCGGCGCGCGGCGACTTCACCCTCCCCGCCTCGACCGACGACACGTATCAGCTCGGGATGAACCTCTCGTGGGAGGTCGACTTCTGGGGAAAGTTCCGCAGCGCGACGGAGGCGGAGCGCGCGAACCTGCTCGCGGCGCGGTGGGCGGAGCGGGCGGTGCTCGTCAGCGTCGTCAGCCAGGTCGCGCAGGGCTACTTCACGCTCCGTGCGCTCGACCTGCAGCTCGCGATCGCACGGCGCACGCTGGCGGCCCGTGAGGAGTCGCTCCGGATCACGCGCGTCCAGGAGCAGGTGGGGGCGGTGTCGATGCTCGACGTGCGACAGGCGGAACAGCTCGTGTACACGGCGGCCTCGATCATCACGAACACCGAGCGGCAGATCACGCAGCAGGAGAACGCGATCCGCGTCCTGCTCGGGCAGAACCCCGGTCCGGTCCCGCGCGGGCTGCCGCTCACCGAGCAGCCGGAACCCGCGTCGGTCCCGGCCGGGCTCCCCTCCTCCCTGCTCGAGCGGCGGCCGGACATCCGCCGCGCCGAGCAGCTGCTCGTGGCCGCGAACGCGCGCATCGGCGTGGCGAAGGCGGCGCTCTTCCCGGCGATCACGCTCACCGCCGCCGGCGGCGTACAGAGCAACGCGCTGTCGTCGCTGCTCGACGCGTCGGCGATCTTCTGGAGCGTGAGCGCGGGGCTCGTGCAGCGGGTGTTCGACGCGGGGCGGCTGAAGGCGACCGTCCGGCTGACCGAGGCGCAGCGGCTGGAGCAGCTGTACGTCTACCGGCAGACGATCCAGGAGGCGCTCCGCGAGGTGTCGGACGCGCTGGTCGGCTACCAGAAGACGCGCGAGCTGCGTCGTCAGCTCACGGAGCTCGTCGCGTCCACCGCGGACGCGGCGCGACTGTCGGACATCCGCTATCGCGGTGGCGTCGCCAGCTACCTCGAGGTGCTCACGAGCCAGACGAGCTTCTTCGACGCGGAGCTGGACCTCGTGCAGGCGCGCCTCGACGAGCAGCTCGCGCTCGTGCAGCTCTACGCCGCGCTCGGCGGCGGGTGGCAGCCGTGACGGCGTGGGCTTCCCCGCCCGTCACTCGCCCCAGTGCGCCGGCCCGGGGTCGTCGTGCACGCCGCACTCGGGACACTGGATGGCGAGGAAGCGCACCCACTGCTCGACCTCCTGCGGCGCGAGGAAGGCGTGCGCGGGACCGGCGGGGGCGACGGCGTACACCTGCCCGTAGCGGTCGGCGACGACGACGCCGGCGTCGTCCATCAGCCCCTTCGTGCGCTCGTCCTCGATGAGCGTGGGAAAGGGGAGCGCGCGCTCCCGGAACTTCGCCGCCGCGCCGTCCTTGTCGGGGATGAGGGCGACGACGTGGCCGTCCCACGCCGCGAGCTCGGCCACGTGTCCAGCGAGGTCGGCGAGGTAGCGCCCGCACGCGGCGCACTCGGGTCCGTGGCTGTGCACGAGCACGACGGAGTCCCGATTCTGCGAGCGCAGCGGCACCGTGGAGCCGGAGCCGGCGTCGGCGAGCGTCGCGTCGGGGAGAAAGCCACCAACCGAGAGAGACGTGGTCACTGTAGCCTCGTAAGCACCTGCGTGGGTGGTCGGTCCTTCGCTCGGACGATCGGGCGGCGCGCTCGCGCCGGCGGCGTCAGCCGGCGCGCACGATGGCGGCGACCGCGTCGATCTTGCGATCGAGCGCGTCGCCGATCGCCGTCAGCTCCTCACGGTCCAGCGTCGCGAGCAGCGACGAGGGGCGGTCGTACGCAATGATGGCGCCGCCGGGGTCACCGTCGTCGTAGAGTGCCACGCGAAACGGCACGAGAAAGCTTCCACGGACGTCGACGCTGACGATCTGCTCGGCGATCAGCGGATGGCCGACGAGGTACGACACGCAGCGCGCGTCGCCGCCCGTGAGCGACGCGAACCGCCCCAGATCGATGCGCGCGACGATCATCAGGCCGTGCGGTCCCGCGATCTCCGACAACTCGCGCTCGACGTCGCTCCAGGCGGCACGACCCTCGATCATCCGCTGCACCGCGGCCGGATCGAGCGTACGGAGCTCCCGCTCGAAGGCCTCCACGAGAGCGTGGTAGCCGAGCCCCGTCGCGAGGCTCGTGTGCTCGATCCTCACATGTCGCTGGGTGGCGCGGCGCACCGCCGGCTGCGGGTCCATGGCGTTCCTCCTACCGCAGCGGCCGGAAGGCGGTGCGCAGCTCCGACACGAGCGCCGCCGGCTGCTCCCAGGCGGCGAAGTGGCCGCCCTCCGTCAGCTCGTTGAAGTGGATCAGCTTCGGGTACGCGCGCTCCGCCCAGCTTCGCGGGCAGTGGTAGAGCTCATCCGGGAACACGCTCACCGCCGTCGGCACATCGACGTTCTTGGGGGAGAGGAAGAGCAGCCGGTTCTCCCAGTAGAGCCGCGCGGCCGAGACCGCGGTATTGGTCAGCCAGAAGAGAGTGGTGTTGTCGAGGATGTCGTCGCGCGAGAGACCGCCCGGGTTGCCGTCGAAGGCACGCGCCATCAGCTCGAGCCCCTTCGCATCGTGATCGAGCATCCAGGCGGCCAGACCGATGGGTGAGTCGGCGAGCCCGTAGAGGGTTTGCGGACGGTTTCCCATCTCGAGCGCGTACGCCAGTCCCTTCGTGTAGAAGAAGTGGAGCTGGTCGTAGGCACGCTTCTCCTCGGCGGTGAGCCCCGGTGGCGCCGCGCCGCCGTCGTGAAGCGCCTTCTCGATCTCTGGCGGTACTGCGCCCGGCATGTTGGTGTGGATGCCGAGCAGCTCCGGCGGCGCCTGCTGGCCGATCAGATCGGTGATCAGCGCCCCCCAGTCGCCCCCCTGGGCCACGAATCGCGTGTAGCCGAGCCGCTGCATCAGGGTGATCCACGCGGCAGCGATGCGCGCGGGGTCCCAGCCGGTCGTGGTCGGCTTGCCGGAGAAGCCGTATCCCGGCATCGAGGGAATCACGACGTGGAACGCCTCGTCCGCGCTCCCGCCGTGCGCCGTGGGATCGGTGAGGGGCTCGGCGATCTTCACCTGCTCGATGATCGAGCCGGGCCAGCCGTGCGTGACGATCAGCGGCAACGCCTGCTCGTGCCTCGAGCGGACGTGGATGAAGTGGATGTCCAGGCCGTCGATCGCGGTCGTGAACTGCGGCAGCGCGTCGAGCCGCGACTCGATCCGGCGCCAGTCGTAGTCGTCGGCCCAGTACTGGGCGAGCCGCTGCATCGTCGCGAGCGGCACCCCCTGCGACTGATCGCCGACCGTCTCCTCGTCCGGCCATCGCGTCGCGAGGATGCGCCGGCGCAGATCGTCGAGCTCCTCGTCGGCGGCGTGGTACCGGAAGGGACGGAGCGCACGCTCGTCGGACGGCTTGCGAAGCGGCGGCGCCGTCCGCGTGGCGCGCCCGTGCTTGACTCTGGCCATCGATCGCTCCGTGTATACGTCGGACCGACGCACCTCGCGTGGCATGGTGCGCGCCGTCCGCGCTCCCGTCGGCCCCGGCAGGCGCCGGCAGGCGCCGGCGACCCAGTCGTGCGTCGCGCCGGTCGCGGCAGCGGCGTGCATGCGCCGATCGCCGAGGCGTGAACCGCCGAGGTCGCGGCGGACGCCGAGGTGAGCGACGTCGCATCCGGTCCCACCGTCCGGACTTCCATCTGGACGTCGCGACGTGGGAGGCGGAGATTGCCGCTGGTCAGGCGCAGGTCTCCTCGAACCGCAGGGAGGACCGGACGATGATCGCGATGCATCGACTGACGGTGACTGCCGGAGTGCTGCTGACCACGCTCGCCGGAGGTGCGGGCGTGCTCCCGGCCCAGGCGCGCAACGCCCCCGCCCCGAACGCGCCGCGTCTGCTCGTCGCGACCTTCCGCAGCGCGGACCGCGGGCTCGGCGTGCAGAGCGCCGACGCGCTGCGCACGCGCGTGTCGCAGGACTTCGCGGTACGAGATCTCGTCGCGATCTCGCGGCAGGCGATCTTCGAGGCGCTCGAGAATTCCGGCTTCAAGGCCGACTCGGCGCTCAACCCCAACGACGCGCGCGAGCTCGCGCGGCTGCTCCGCGCCGATCACCTGATCGACGGCGAGGTGACGAAGCTCCCCGACGGCTCGGTGAAGGTCTCCGCCCGCATGCTCCTCCCGCGCGACGTCGCGCTCGCCCAGCCGCTCGGCGAGATCACGGCGAGGAACGTGGGCGACGCGGCGAAGTCGATCGCGCGGGAGCTCGGCGAGGCGCTCAAGCAGCTCCGCGAGGCCACCGAGTGCGAGCACGCCGTGCGCGCGCAGCGGTACGACGCGGCCGTCGCCGCCGCGCGGAAGGCGATCGCCGTGTATCCGAAGGCGAGCATCGCGCGACTCTGCATGGCGTCGGCGCTCGCGGCGATGAAGGCACCGGCGAACGAGGTGATCCGCACGACCGACGAGGTGCTGGCGCTCGACTCGCTCAACCGGATCGCACTCGGGCTCAAGATGGAAGCGCAGGAGGCGAATGGCGACGTCGAAGGGGCGGTCGCCACGCTGCTGCGGATCGTCGCCGGCAACCCGCGGGACGCGTCGCTCATCGACGCGGTCGTCGCCAGGCTCGCCACGCTCGATCCGAACAAGGGGGTCGACGCGATCCGCAAGGTCATGGCGGAGGTGCCCGACGATCCCCGCCTGGTGCGGCAGGAGTGGCTCATGCTGCTGCGCGCCGCGCGCTACACGGAGGCGCTCGCATCCGGCGAGACGCTGGCGACGCTGGACTCCGCGCAGATGGACTCGACCTGGTACACGCGCATGACCGCGGCGGCGGACGCAGCCGACCAGCCCACGACGGCGCTCGCCTACGCGACGCGGGCGGTGGAACGCTTCCCGTCGAGCGCGGGGTTCCTCGCGCTGCAGGCGGGGCTCTACCGCAAGACGGGACAGGTGGCGCAGGCGGTCGGAGCGCTCCAGCGCGCGGTCGCGATCGACCCGACAGTGGAGAACGGCTACGTCGGCATCGTCGTCGGGCTGGCGGAGCTGGACCAGCCGGACAGCGCGCGCGCGTGGGCTCGGCGTGGGATCGCGGCCGGGGGCGACGCGGGGACGATCGGCGCGGCGCTGATGTCCACGGTGCGCTCGGCGTTCGAGAAGGCGCAGCAGACGAAGGCCCGTGCCGACTGGCGCGAGGCGCTGGCGCGCGTGCAGCAGGTGGACGAGGTGGCGCCGACGGCGAGCAGCGCCTGGTTCGTCGGCATCGCGTCGTTCTACGTCGGGCTGGACGCGGCGTCGAAGATCGGCACGACGCGCAGTTGCGCCGAGGTCGGGGTGATCGAGTCGATGTTCGGCGTCGCACAACCCGCGATCCTCACGGGCGGGAAAGCCGATCCGACGGCTGCCGCCCAAATGCTCAAGGTCATCGGCGACGTCACGGGGAGCATGCCGGAGCTCAAGCGCATGTACTGCGCCCGGCGGGGGAGTGACGAGCGCTGATCTCGTCGTCCCGGTCTTTCGTGTCGTCCCGGCAGTTCCGCTGTCGTCCGCGCGTGCCGATGGTCGGATTCGTCCCGCCGACGACGGTGGACGCGGACGACACGGCCAGCTGCACGGGCGACGGGGACGGGCAATGGCAAGCACGATGAATGACGCCGCCGTTCTGTCCTTGCCATTTCGTCCGTCCGTTCCATCTCGCTCGCGTCCCCTGCCGCCGACGGGACTCGTCGGGAGAGTTGAAGGTCGACGGCGGACGGCTTGGTTGCGGCGGCTCGAGCTGTAGCCTCCCCGCGTCCCGATGGTCCGGTCCGGGTCCGGCAGCGATGGACTGGCGCTCCCATTCTTCGCGCTTCGCGGCTTCGCGGCGAGTGCGAGCGTCGCAGCAGCATGGACCGCCGAGGTCGCGGAGGTCGCCGAGGTCACGGGATCGACCGTCGGAACGACCACTCATCGCGCGTCGCTCGGTGACGCTGCCTGCCGGCGACGGGTTCGGCGCAGTGATTCGACGTCGTCGGATCTTCACGGACGCCGCACCGAGCACGGAGCCCGTCATGGCGAAGACACGATTCAGGAACGCCGCCGTCGTCGGCGCCGTCGTCGGCGCCGTCGCCATGCTCGCCGCGTGCGGCGGCGAGGACGCGGCCGCCCCGGACGTCGCCACGGTCGCGGGGAGCTACGTGCTCGAATCGGTGAACGGGCGTGGCCCTGCCAGCGGAACGCTCGTCCTCACGCCCATCGGCGTCGCCGAACGGCGGGTCCGATACGAGCACGCCGGGATCCTCTCGGCGGAGCTGGTCGCCCGCGGCAGCTACCGGGTCGGCCGCGACGGCAGGGTCGAGCTGGAGCTGCGGGAGGACGCTGGACGATCGTCGTACACGTGGCGCCCTCGCGCCGAGCTGCGCGACGGCGTGCTGCGACTCCAGCATCCCGACCCCGCCGACGGCCCGGACATCGTCGAGTCGTATCGCAGGCGCTGACGCACGCGAGGATTGGCCCCCGCCTCGCGTGACGGCGCGCGCGCGGGTGGCGCATGCCGGGTGAGCCTCGCCCAGGTAGGGTTCCCGCGGATGCGAACGGCAATCGACGCCAATTCATGCCGGTGCGTCGAGTTCCTGCTCGCCGTGGATCGAGCCGCGGAGATCCGCTGGTTTCCGCGGAAATCCCAGCACGTGCGAGGAGAGGACACGCGGCACGTGCGCCCGTCTGGCGTGCCGAACCGCTGCGCACGGAAAATCAACGACTTACGGGGAGGGGGTCTGACCCCACTCTGACCCCACTCCGGCCCCACCCCGGCACGACGAGAGTCCCCCCCGCCCGATGCAGTTCGGTCGGGCTCGTGATCCCGTGGAGCGCCTCCCACGGCACGCCGTCCAGCCGCGCGCCGCCGGCGCGCAGGGCGCTCTGCAGCGTGAACGCGTCCGCGACCGGGAGGCTCACCTCGTATCCGAGGTCGATCAGCGAGGCGATCGACATCGTCGAGAGGAGGTTGGCGCCGGCGTTGAGGTAGCCGGTCATCAGCTCGTTCGCGAACACCGATTCCCGCCAGTGCCCGCCGAAGGTCCCCGGTCCGCCGGTGTTCTCGACCGCGAGCGAGAGCCCGCAGAACGCCGAGGAGGCGAACGTCGCGCACCCCGTCCGTCCGTTGAGCCCCACGTAGCGCGGGTCCGCCGTCTCCAGTCCGCTCGTCAGCCCCTTCGCTGCCCAGAGGGTGCCGATCCCCACCGAGTGCAGCATCTCGTGCACGATGACGTCCTCGAGCGAGCCCCCGCCGGTGAGCATCGCGAGATCGGCCTCGTCGAACAGCATCGTCGCGACGACGGGGAGGTAGCCGATCGAGCGGACGAGGCACGGGCCGGCCTGCGCGAGGATCTTCCCCGAGCCGTCGATCGGGCCGATGCCGGCGTAGATGATGATCCCGGCGACGACCTCGTCGAGCGTCGGCATCCCGTCGACGCCGCAGACGTCGGGTGCGACGCCGGTGACGGCGACGGGGGCGCCGCCGCGCACGATGGCGGCGCTCACGCGCGCCGCGGCGGCCTCGAAGATCGCCTTGTGCGCGTCGCTGGTGGTCCCGACGAAGCGAAGGCTGATCGGCAGCGCCTGGAGCGGCATCGTCGCCGTCGCCGTCACCGTGCCGGCAGTCGCCGTCAGCTGCTGGAGCACGTTGCGCTTCCCCATCACCCAGGTCGGGGGCGCGGCGACGCCGTTGGTGTCGGTCACGGCGCTCGTCGCGCCGCTCAGCGTCCCGCCGCCCGACGCGACGGTGAAGCTCACCGTCTGCCGCGGCGTGCCGTTCCCGTAGCGATCGACGACGGTGAACTGCGGCGGCGTGGCGAGCGCGGTCCCGGCGATCCCTCGTGCGCCCGGCGCGACCGCGACCTCGATCGCGGCGGGGACGTCCGCCTGCGCGACCACCGTCATCGACTGCGACAGCGCGCCGGCGGTGAGCTGCAGCGCGTACGCGCCGCGCACGGTACCCACCGTCCACTGCACGGTCGCGGCCCCGGTCGCATCGGTCGTCCCGGTCGCGGACGCCGTCGCGCCCGCGCCGGTCGCCGCGGCCTGGAGGGGGACGCCGGCGATGCCGTTGTCGTGCGCGTCCACGACGGAGACGCGGAGCGGCGTGGTCGAGCCGACGGTCACCGAGGCCGGCAACGTCGCCGCGAAGCGCGCCGGAGGACCGGCGGTCCCCTGCACCGTCACCGTCACCGGCGGGAGCGAGCCCGAGGTGATGGTGATCGTGTTCGCGCCCGCCCGGGCGCCGAGCGTCCACGTGCCGATCGCGGTCGGACCGCCCTGCGTGCTCGTGGGCGCGCCGGTGATCGCTCCGCCCCCCTGCACGCTCACCGTGAGCGGCTGGCCGGCCACCGGCCGCCCTCGATCGTCCTTGACGACCACCGTGATGGGCGGGACCACGGAGGCCACCGGCAGCGACGAGGCTGGCGCCCCCACGATCTCGAGCGCGACCGGCTGCGGGGGAGCCGACGTCTCCGAGCAGGCGGCGACGGCGGCGAGGACGATGAGCGTGCGAGCGCGGAAGCGGCGATTCACGAAGAAGTCTCGGACTGAGGTACGGCACCGAGGTGCGGCGCCGAGGTGCGGCACGTGCCACGAGGAGCAGACGTGGCAGGGGCCGGTCGCGCAACGCGTGCGCGATCGGACGGCTCTCGATCGCGCGCCGCCACTCCGCTGGTGCGGTTATTTCTCTCCAGTGCAGTGATGCGGACGGACGAGGGATGCATGCAGTCGGTCGATCGTGTACGCCAGCGCTTCGTACCGCGGAGTACCGTCGCGCGCTTCACCTTCGGCATCGCCCTGGTCGCCGTGGCCACCCTGCTGCGGCTCTTGCTGGCGCCGCTGACCGGGGCCGGCGCCCCCTACTTCCTGTACTTCAGCGCCGCGCTCGTGACGGCGCTCGTGGCCGGCGTCGGGCCCGCGATCCTGACGCTCGCCATCAGCGTCCCCCTCGCGACGATGTTGTTCGTCGTCCCGGCCGGCTACTCGGTGGCGCAGGTCGCCGTTCAGGCGATGCTGTACGTGATCGACGGGTTCATCGTCGTCTACGTCACCGTCTGCATGGCGCGACGACGACGGCGTCTGCAGCAGGTGGAGGTCGAGCTCCGGCGCGCGAACGAAGAGCGCTCGCGAGCGCTCGCGCGGGTCAGCGACGCGATCGAGCACGCGCCGGACGCGTACATCCTGGCGGGCCCCGATACCCGCCTGACCGAGGTGAACGAGGCCGCCTGCCGCCTGATCGGGCTCGAGCGAGGAGAACTGGTCGGCCGGTCGATCGTCGACCTCATCGTCCCCGAGGAGCGCGAGCGGATTGCGGCACTCCGCGCCGAGTCGCGCGCGCCGGGGACGATCCTGACGACCGTGTGGACGCTCCTCGGCAAGGACGGCCGGCGCATCCCCGTCGAGGCGAGCACGAACTCCCTCCCCGACGGCCGGTGGCAGGGGTTCGTCCGCGACATCACCGAGGCGCGGCGGATCGCGGAAGAGCGTGAGGCGCTGCTCGCGCGAGAACGGTCGGCACGGCAGCAGGCGGAGTCGACGCTCGCGCTGCTGCGGGAATCGGAGGAGCGCTTCCGCCTCATCGTGGACGAGGCCCCGATCGGGATGGCGCTGGTCTCGCTGGATGGACACTTCGTGCGCGTCAACCACGCGCTCTGCGACATCACCGGCTACAGCGCCGACGAGCTGACGCAGCTCACCTTCCAGGAGATCACCCACCCGGACGATCTCGACAGCGACGTCGAGGCCGCCGCGCGCCTCACCCGCGGCGAGGTCCCGCGCTATCAGCGCGAGAAGCGCTACATCCGCAAGGACGGCGCGGTCGTCGACATCATGTTGAGCGTGTCGCTGCTCCGCACGCCCGACGAGGGCGCCCGATACTTCATCTCGCAGATGGAGGACATCACCGCGCGCAAACGGGCCGATGCGGCGCTGCGCTTCTCGGAGGCCATGTTCTCCGGCATCGTCTCCATCTCGACCGACGCGATCATCTCCGTGGACGCGCGGGAGCGGATCACGATCTTCAACGAGGGGGCCGAGCTGATCTTCGGCTACACGAAGGAGGAGGCGATCGGGATGCCGCTCGAGCGGCTCATCCCCGAGCGCTTTCGCGAGGCGCACCACGGGCACATCGCGCGCTTCGCGGCGGGCGAGGAGGTGGCCCGGACGATGGGCCCGCGACGCGAGATCTTCGGGCTGCGCAAGAACGGCGAGGAGTTCCCCGCCGAGGCGTCCATCTCCAAGGTGACGGTCGGCGGCGAGCCCTTCTTCTCGGTCGTGATGCGCGATGCGACGAGTCGCAAGCGCGTGGAGGCGGAGCTGCAGGCGGCGATCAACGCGCGCGACCAGGTGCTCGGGATCGTCGCCCACGACCTCAGAAATCCCCTCCAGACGATCATGATGCAGGCGTCGCTGCTGCAGCGTGAGGACACGGGACCCGAGCGCCGCGACCAGACACCGCGGCTGGTGATCGAGCGGTCCGCCACGCGCATGAACCGGCTGATCCAGGACCTGCTGGACGTGGCCAGAGCGGAAGCGGGGAAGCTGCGCATCGAGCGGCAGCGGCTCTCGGCGGCCGACCTCGCCCGCGAGGCGGTCGAGTCGCACGCGTCGCTCGCCACCTCGGCGCAGCTGGAGCTGCGCCTCGAGGTGAAGGGACTCGTCGGCGACGTGATCGGCGATCGCCATCGGCTCCTGCAGGTGCTCGACAACCTGATCGGCAACGCGCTCAAGTTCACGCCGCGTGGCGGGCGGGTCGTGGTCGAGACGTGCGCCGAGGAGGGGTCCATCGTCTTCGCGGTGTCGGACACCGGCCCCGGCATCGCGTCCGAGAGTGTCGCCCACATCTTCGAGCCCTTCTGGCAGGCGGCGACGCGCTCGCGCCGCCTCGGCGCCGGGCTCGGGCTCCCGATCTCCAAGGGCGTCGTGGAAGCGCACGGCGGACGCATCTGGGTGAAGAGCTCTCCCGATCGCGGCACCACGTTCGCCTTCGCCATCCCCGCGGCGCCGCCGGAAGGCGTGCGGGCGAACGACCCGCGCTTCGTGCACGCGCCGACGCAGCGGATCGATCGCACCCGGAATCGCCGGCAGCGCTCGTAGCCGGTGGCGGTCGCGGCGCGGGCGCGGGACGCCGCCGCCGCCGGGACGGACGGGCTGGCCGCCCCACGAATCCGTCGCCGTTCGCGACGGCGGGCGGGCTGAGGCACGGACGGTGCACCTGCCTCGGCCGATTCGAGGAGGTCCGATGCCGAACCCCAGCAGGTCCCCTGGCGAACTGGAGAGCCCGCACCGGGCTGGTCCGGGCAATGGCGGGCGCGAGCGAGCCGCCTCCGATCTCGGCGTGGATTTCCGAGCGGTGTTCAGGTCGGCGCCGGATGCGTATCTCCTTCTGGCGCCCGATTCGCCGCGTTTCACGATGGTCGCCGCGAACGAGGCGCGCCTGCGCGCGACGATGACGCGCCCCGAGCACGTCATCGGCCGCCCCCTCTTCGAGGTCTTTCCCGACAACCCCACCGACCCGTCGGCGACCGGCGTTCGCAACCTTCGCGTGTCGCTCGAGACCGTCCTGCGCACGCGCCGGCCGCACCGGATGGCGCTCCAGAAGTACGACATCCGCGCCCCGGACGGGACCTTCGAGGAGCGATACTGGGATCCCCTCAACGCGCCGATCTTCGACGAGCGTGGAGCGCTGGTCTACATCCTCCATCGGGTGGAGGACGTCACCGAGCAGGTACGGACGCGGCATCGCCTGCTCTCCGTCGAAGCGGCCGCGGAGGAGACCGCGCGTCGGCTCTCCTACGAGTCGGCGGCGCGCGCCCGCGAGGCGAAGGTGCGGGCGGAGATCGAGAGTCTCGTCGCCAAGCTCCGCGACAGCGAAGAGCGCTACCGCCTGCTCGTGGACATGATCCCGCACAACATCTGGACCACCGACGCGCGGGGACATCACACGTACTTCAGCCGCCGCTGGTACGAGTTCACTGACGCCACGCCCGAGGAGTCGCACGGCGAGGCGTGGACGCGCTTCATGCACCCCGACGACCGCGAGCGCACCGCGCGCCGTTGGCAACGGTCGCTCGCGACGGGCGAGCCGTACGAGACCGAGTATCGTTTTCGTGGGCGCGACGGCCGCTACCACTGGTTCCTCGGCAAGGCGATGCCGCTGCGCGACGAGACGGGGCGCATCGCGGAGTGGTTCGGCACGGCGACCGACATCTCCGAGCGGAAGCAGCTGGAGGAGGAGCGCGAGCGGCTCCTCGAGCGCGAGCGGGCTGCGCGCGCGGAGGCCGAGCGACGACGCGCGGCGCTCGAGCAGGTGACGGAGAGCCGCACGCGGCTCATGCGCGGCTTCAGCCACGACGTGAAGAATCCGCTCGGCGCTGCCGACGGCTACGCGTCGCTGCTCGAGACCGGGATCGGCGGCGACCTCTCCCCATCGCAGCGACAGAGCGTGGATCGCATCCGGCGCTCCATCCAGCAGTCGCTCCGATTGATCGACGACCTGCTGGAGCTCGCACGCGCCGAGGCGGGGCAGATCGCGCTCGAGATCCAGCCCGTGGATGCGGCGGCGCTGGCGTGCGAGGTCGCGGAGGACTTCCGCGGCCAGCTCGACGCCGCGGGGCTGTCGCTCGAGCTCCGCGCGTCCGCGCCGCTGATGGCGGCCAGCGACCCCGCGCGCGTGCGTCAGATCCTGAGCAACCTCGTCTCGAACGCGGCGAAGTACACGCGCGCGGGGCGCGTCGCGATCGAGGTCCGCTGCCAGGGCGGAACCGGCGCACCCGGCCCCGGCAGCTGGACCACGATCCTGGTGACGGACACCGGCCCGGGCATCCCGGAGGACAAGCGGGAGGCGATCTTCCGCGAGTTCACGCGACTCGATCCCGACGCGCCGCACGGCGCGGGGGTGGGGCTCGCCATCAGCCGCCGGATCGCCTGTCTCCTCGGCGGCGACGTGACGCTCGAGAGCGAGGTCGGGCGCGGCTCGACCTTCACGCTCTGGCTGCCGGCACGCTAGCGCGTGCGCGCGCCGCCGTTCGCGTTCGGGCTGGCCAGCAGGTGCGTGTTGGTGGGGCGCACGACGTCGTCGAACGTCTGCGTCAGCTCGCCGCCGGAGAAGAAGGCGACCGCGAGGAGCGGCACCGTGCCCGTGTTGCGCAGGTCGTGTCGCGTGTCCTTCGGCAGCACGAAGATGCTCCCCGGGCCGACCGGCGCATTCCCCTCGTCGCGCTGCAGCTCGCCGCTCCCGGCGATGATGTACTGCGTCTCCTCGAGGCTGTCGGTGTGCCACCCCAGATGGCCGCCCGGCGCGATCGAGAATGGGACGACGACGGTATCGGCGGCGTCGTGACCGCCGTAGAATGGAAAGGCGCCGGACCAATCGATCGACGCGTCGTCGGGGCTCGATACGGCGACCATCTCGAGGGTGCTGGCATCGACCGGGTTCATGCGGATCTCTCCGAGTGCGCGGGGCTGCACGTCGTGAATGCGTCGCGCGCCTCGCCCGACCGTCGATGGACGGGCGTGCGAGAGCGGGCCCGCATCACGCAACATGTAGTCCACCTCCATACCGCATGATCCTGCCGACTTCATACGCGCACGGCGTGCTCCGCGATCGGTCATCCGCATCCGCCGCCGATGCGCGCACCGCGACGCGCGCACGTCGCGCCCTCGCGATCGTCGCCGCGCCGCTGGCGAGCGGCTGCGCGCCGATGATCGGGCACGGCCCCGTCGTCCATCCCGGGCCGAGCGTGGGCGCGAGCGCCGCGCTGGGCAGCGGGCCGACCTACGAGAACGGCGACGACCCCGGCCCCTTCTATGTCGGCGGCGCGATGGTGCAGGCGGCGTACGGGTGGCAGCCCGCGAGCGGACGTCTCCCCGCCGCCCGCATCGGCGTGCAGGGGCCCGTCGAGGATGGCGTCGTCGCCGCGGACGTGTACCTGCAGGCGCCGCGCGCCTGGCTCGGTCCGACGGCGGTCGGTGTCGGCGCGCTCGTCGACGGTCGTCGCACGATGCCCTACGCGCAGGTCGGCGCGCATAGCGCCCGCGGATTCGGCGGCCACGTCGTCGTCGGCCGCTACGACCAGGGCCGCCGGCACTTCATCGGCTACTGGAGCCACGAGCGCGCGACGGTGACGTGGCTCTCCGTCCAGCTGCCGGTCGCCGGGCGCGCGACGGTGCACCTGCACGGCGGTCTCGCCCGGGGACACGTGACGCGGCAGTGGCAGAACGCCACCACGCCCTACATCGACGAGGACCGCTGGGTGAGGCTGGGCGGGCTCACGCTCGAGCTGCACCGCCCCCGACGGTGACCGTCAGTGCCGCGCGAAGACGCTCGTCGCGCCGTCGCGCGTGAACGCGACGACGTCGTAGGGGTCCTTCATCCCCGTCTCCATCCCCGGCGACCCCTGCGGCATCCCCGGCACCGCGAGTCCCGTCACGGCTGGCCGCTCGGCGAGGAGTCGCCGCACGTCGGCCGCCGGCACGTGCCCCTCCAGCACGTACCCACCCACGAGCGCCGTGTGGCAGGAGGCATGGTCGGCACGCACGCCGTGCTGCCGCTTGACGGCGTCCACGTCGTCGGTGTCGATCGCCACCACCTGGAAGCCGCTCGCCCGCAGGTGATCCACCCACGCCGAGCAGCAGCCGCACGTGGGGCTCTTGTAGACCGTGACGGTCATCGAGTCGCGGGCGACGGGTGCGGCCGCCGACGACGTCGTCGCGAGGTGCGCATGCGACGAGTCGCTCGCGATCGTCGCGCTCGAGTCGTCCTTCCCCCGACAGGCGGCGGCGACGAGTACGAGCGAGAGCGTCAGGTAGGAGACTCGCGTCCGACTTCCGGTCGTCGGTTCCATGAATGGCAGGGTGGGAAGTGAGGTCAAGGTGCCGCCGGCGCGAGGTGGAACACCCCCCGCACGTCGGCGAGCACCGACGCGGCCGTCTCCCGCGCGCACGCGCTCCCGCGCTCGAGGATCGCGAGCACGGATGCGGGATCGTCGGCCAGCTCGGCGCGGCGCGTCCGGATCGGCGCCAGCAACGACTGCAGCAGCTCCTCGAGCCGCCGCTTGAGCACGCGGTCACCGAGCCCGCCGCGCGCATAGTGCGCCTCCAGCTCGGCCACCGCGTCCTGGTCCGGATCGAAGGCGCGGAGATGCGCGAACACCACGTTGCCGGCGACGCGCCCCGGGTCGTCCACGCGCAGATGCCCCGGATCGGTGTACATCGCGCGCACGGCGGCGCTGATCTCGTCCGGGGCGGCCGAGAGGGCGATCGCGTTGCCGAGCGACTTGCTCGCCTTGCGGCCGTCGATCCCCGGAAGACGCGGCGTCTCGGAGAGCAGCACGCGGCACTCCGGCAGCACGGGACGGCCGGCGAGGTGCGCGAGCCGCCGCACGATCTCGTTGGTCTGCTCGATCATCGGGAGCTGATCCTCGCCGACGGGGACGAGCGTGGCGCGCAGCGCGGTGATGTCGGCGGCCTGGCTCACCGGGTAGGCGAGGAAGCCGGCGGGGAGGTCGCGCGCGAACCCGCGCTGCTCGATCTCGGCCTTCACCGTCGGGTTGCGCTCGAGCCGCGCGACGGTGACGAGGTTCAGGTAGAGCATCGTCAGCTCCGCCAGCTCCGGGATGGCCGACTGCAGCGCGATGTTCGTCACCGTGGGATCGATCCCGACCGCCAGATAGTCGAGCACGAGCTCGCGCACGTTGCCTCGCACCTCCGCGGCGCGCCGCGCGTTGTCGGTCAGCGCCTGCAGGTCGGCGACGAGGATCGTCTGCTCGTGCATGGACTGCAGGCGGACGCGGTTGCGGAGCGAGCCCGCGTAGTGGCCGAGGTGCAGCGGACCGGTCGGGCGGTCGCCGGTGAGGATCCGCTCGCGGCTCGCGGCGGCCGTCGGGGTGTGATCGGACATGGGAAGCGTCTCCGTGGCGCGATCGCGCCGGGTCGAGGTCGGGGTGCGTGGCACCATTCCGAGCACGGAGCCTTCCTGCCGCGGGGCTGCAGGGCGAAACGAACGGCGGGCCACTCCGTGCTGGAGCGGCCCGCGAACAGTGTGCACGACGAAGCTGGGGCCGCTCAGGTCGAGGGCCGCCACCAACCGCGGGTCGTGCGCGACGTCGTGTGCATGATCGAACGATAGCGACGATCGCGCGCCTTTCGCAACCGCCGCGCGCGATCGCGCCGCGATCAGCGACGATCGATCCGCACCCGCCACGTCACGGGCCCTTCCTCGAGATACGTCCACACGAAGGCGTCCGGACGCTCGGCCATCAACTGATAGCGCAGCGGGCGCGGGTCGTGATCGTTGACGATCACCATCGACTCGCCGCTCGCGAGCGCATCGAAGGTGCGGAAGATCGTCGGGTGCTTCTCGCGCGGCTGGATCACGCGCACGTCGAGCTCGACGGGGTTCGCCTGGGACTGCGTCATGGTGTCTCCGGGATGGGTGAGGGGGAGACGGCGTGCGGAGCGCGCCGTCGGATGTGGACGAGCACGCGGTCGGGTTGCGACTCGTCGATCTGGTAGTCGAATCCTCGTTCGGCGAGGATCGGGAGGAGGAACTGCGGCACGCGCACGTTCACCTGCACGAGCGTCTCCCCTGCGGGAAGCGACTCGAGCGCGGCGAGCGTACGCTGCATCGGCTCCGGCGGCTCGAGTCCGCGCACGTCGAGCCAGCGCTCGTCGATGGGCGTTGCGGCAGGGCGCTCGGATCCCGAGTCGGCCGGCGCGGGAGCGCCGCGCCAGAACCAGACCGACCAGTCGTCCGGCGCATGGCGCTGCGTCTCGTGAACGAGGCCACGCTTCGCGAGCACCGCGTAGAGCGGCGCGGGCTCGAAGATGGCGCGCAGATGCAGCACCTCGTCGTCGCGCAGCGCGCCCACTGCCGACATGATGCGCGAGAAGGGCTCCTTCCCCGCACGCAACGTCTCGCGCAGGTCGAGCTCCACTTCCCGGCGCCCGGCGGGACGTGTCGCCGCGCCCTCGCGAGCACGGTCGACCGGCGCGTTCGGCTCGACCGCCGCGATCCCCAACGCGTCGTTCAGCGCACGCACCAGTGCGTCCGCCGGAACGCCGGCGACGCGCGCCGCCTGCTCGACGGTGACGAGCCGAGCCATCACGCGGCGCAGCACGGCGTTGCGCAGCTTGTCGAAGTGCGACGAGTGCCGCACGAAGACGTCCACGAGCGCCGCATCGCGGGCGAGCACGTCCTGCACCCGATCGTCGGCGCGCACGGGTGGCCGCGTCATGCGGACGGGCGGTGAATGCCGAGCGCGATGCGCGCGCCCTGCGCGGCGAGCATCGACGTTCCGGCGGCGAAGAGGAGGGCGCCGACGCGGGCGCAGTGCGCGTGGCCGGCGAGCGTCCCCGCGACGAGCGCGCCGACGCCGGCGGTCATCACGCCCCACTGCACCGTCGCCACCCGGGCGGAGTAGAGGTCGGCGACCGTCGGGACGGACTCGCGCCCCATCCGGTCGCGGTAGCGCGCGACCCAGGCGAGGAAGGGGACGATCTTGTAGAAGTGGCCGACGACGTAGAGGACGATGCCGCCGAGCAGCCCTGCCAGCAGGTAGGCGCTGGCGATGCGTGGACGCGCGGGTGCGGTCGCGAGCACCACGGGCCCCAGCGTCGCCGCGGCCGCGAGGAAGACGAGCGCGGTCGCGGCGAAACGCATCCCGGCATCGAGCTTCCGCCGCACGCGATGGCGGTAGAAGGCGCGCGCCTGCACGAGAAAGGCGACCACCCCTCCGTCCAGCATCGCCGTCCCCGTCCACGCGAGCCAGCGCACCCGGAGCGCGAGGCCGAGCGCGAGCACGATCGTCCCCGCGGCGAGCAGCGCGACGGCACGGCGCCCCCATCGCGCGTCGACGCCGTGCGCGAGGAGGAACATCGGCAGGAGCCGCTGCGACATGCCGACGATGACGAGCAGCGCCCAGCCGACGAGCGCGACGTGCAGGTGGATCGCGAGCAGGCGGAGTCGCGCTTCGGCGAGGAACCCGGTGTGCAGGTTGTGCAGCAGCGCCACGCCGAGAAGGAGGGTGGACGCGAGCGCGCCCAGCGCCAGCGCGACCGCCCACCAGGTGAGGTCGCGCTTCGGTGCGCGCGCGAGCGTGGCGCCGAAGTTCGCGATCGAGAGCACGACGCCCGTCGTGACGAGCGCGATCCCCGCGTGGTGCAGCACCGCCCCGTTCGTCGCCACGCCGGCGGCGAAGAGCGCGACCCCCGGCGCGAAGGCCGCGATGCTCGCGTGCCCCACGCGCGGCCAGCGGACCGGCGCCGACAGCGCCACGGGGAGCAGCTGGTGCAGCGCGCCGAAGATCGTCGTCGTGAGCCAGCCGAGGGTGAAGAGATGCGTCACCCCGGCGACGCGCGGCGCGAGGAAGTTCCCGCTCGCGAGCTCGGGGGCGACCCACACGAGCCCAACGGCGCCGGCGAGGAGGAAGAGGAGCGCGGCGCCGAAGTGCTCGGCCGCCGGGAGGATCGCGCCCGTCGCCGTGCGGAGGTCAGGGGCCGGCATCGGGCTCCGGGTCGAGCGCGGCGGCGACTGCGGTGGCGACGTCGGCAAAGGCGCGCGCCGCCTCGCTCTCCGGACGCTGCGCGATCGTCGGCATCCCCGCGTCCCCGTCGTGCACCACCAGCGGGTCGAACGGGATGGCGCCGAGGAACGGGACGCCGAGCGAGGCGCCGAGCTCGCGCCCTGCGCTGCGGCCGAAGGCGCCCGCCATGTTCTCGACGACGCCGAGCACCGGCACCTCGAGCGTGCGGAACATCTCGACCGCCTTGCGCGCCTCGGCGGTCGCGACGCGCGCCGGCTGCGTGACCACGACGGCGCCCGACAGCTCGACCGCCTGCGCGAGGCTGAGCGGCACGTCGCCGGTCCCCGGCGGCAAGTCCACGACGAGGACGTCGAGCGCGGGCCACTCGACGCCGCGCGCGAACTGCTTGACCGCCTTCGAGACCATCGGCCCGCGCCAGACGGCCGGCGAGCCCTCGCCGAGAAAGAAGCCGAAGCTCACGAACGGCAGCCCGTGCGCCTCGAGCGGGAGAAGATGCTTCTCGGGCGTCATCCGCGCGCGCGCCGCGCCGTCGGCCACGCCGAGCAGGATCGGCAGGCTCGGTCCGTAGATGTCCGCGTCGAGCAGCCCGACGCGCATCCCCGTGCTCGCGAGGGCGAGCGCGAGATTGACCGCCACCGTGCTCTTGCCGACTCCCCCCTTCCCCGCTCCGACGGCGAGCACGTGCCGCACGGCGGCGAGGCGCACCCGATCCGCCCAGGGATCGGTCGCCGCGCGCGAGGCCGGCTGTGGCGCCGGTGGGACGATCTCGACGGCGACCGCAGTCGCGCCGATCGCGGCGATCGCCTCGGTCACCTCGCGGCGGAGCGTCTCGACCACGTCGTCGTCGCGCGTGCGCAGCGCGAGTCGCACCTTCACCTGGGCGCCGCACACGCTCACGTCGTGCAGCAGCCCGAACGAGACGATGTCTCGCGTCAGCCCAGGGTAGCAGATCCGCGCGAGCGCACCCCGCACGGCGTCGGGCGACAGGGGCGCGCTGGCGGCGCCGGCATCGACACGAGCCTGTTCCATGCGCGAACGATCGCCCGCGCCGACGTGCGATGGTGTGACGGTTGTCGCACCACGCCGCGCGCGATCAGTCGCGCGCGCGCTCCCCCGGCGCGGCGAAGGTGCGCAGACGCTCGACGCTCGGGATGCGCAGCCGGTCGCGGCCGGCGGACTCGATGAGTCCCTTGCGCTGGAGCTGCTTGAGCGCGCGCGACACCGACTCGCGTGCCGCGCCGATCTCGAGGGCCAGTTCCTCCTGCGTGCGGCCGAGGGCGAGCTCGACCCCCTCCGTCGTCGGCACGCCGGTGCGATCGGCGTAGCCCGCGAGCAGCATCGCCAGCCGTGCGGCGACGTCGCGGAACGCCAGCGTCTCGGTGAGCTGCACGAGATGTCGCAGACGCCGTCCGAGACCGCGGATGATCGCGTGCGCGACGTCCGGGTAGGTGCGGTAGAGCTGCTCGAACTCCGGCCGCGGAAGGAAGAGGAGGACCGAGTCCTCGATCGTCACCGCGGAGGCCGGATACGGGCCGCCGTCGAACAGGGGCAGCTCGGCGACGGGACGGCCGGGGCCCTCGATGTGCAGCACCTGCTCGCGGCCGTCCGGGCTCACGCGGTAGACGCGCACGCGGCCAGATTCCACGAGGTAGAGCCCTCGCGACTCCTCGCCGGTGGTGAAGAGCACCGTCCCCGCCGGGACTCGGCGCTGGACCAGTCGCTCGGCGACCCGCGCGAGCAGGTCGTCGGGGAGCTCGGAGAAGATCGGAATCTGCCGGAGGAGCGACGCGGGCATTCGACGCACGACGGGTGCATGTGACAACAGTCACGCGGTCCCGCGCGGGGACGGGCGAGACTGTGCAGGTGATCGTCTTCACGCACAAGGTACTGCCGATGTCCCCCGATCCGGCACACACGCATCCGTCCGATCCGCGCCTCGACGCGGCGTGGGAAGCGCTGACGATGGTGATCGACCCCGAGGTCGGGCTCGACATCGTCACGATGGGACTCGTCTACGACGTCGCCCTCGCCGGCGACGTCGTGCACGTCACGCACACCCTGACGACCCCCGGTTGTCCGCTCGAGGCGATCATCACGCGCGGGATCCGCGACGCGATGGGCTTCGTGCGCGGCGTCGCCGGCGTGGAGACCCACCTCGTCTGGGACCCCGCGTGGCACCCCGGCATGATCGCACGGGAGGCGTGGCCGACATGACGATTCCAGATTCGCGGCACGGCGCGCCGGGCGCGTAGATGCCGACCCTCTACTGGATCAGCGTCACGGTGCACGTGCTGGCGGCGATGTTCTGGCTCGGCGGGATGCTCTTTCTCGGTCTCGTCGGCGCCCCCGTGCTGCGCGCCGTCGAGTCGCCCGCCGTGCGACAGGCGCTCTTCGCGACGCTCGGGCTCCGCTTCCGCCGGCTGGGTTGGATCGCCATCGGCATCCTCGTCGTCACCGGCGTGGCGAACCTGCACTATCGCGGGCTCCTGCGCTGGGAGGGCGTGCTCGGCGACGCCGTCTTCTGGCGCACCCCGCTCGGCCACGCGCTCGGCGCGAAGCTCGTCGCCGTGACGCTCATGCTCGTCGCGAGCGCGATCCATGACTTCGCGCTCGGGCCGGCCGCGGGGCGGGCGTCGCCCGGATCGCCCGCCGCCGTGCGGCTGCGTCGACGCGCGGCGCTCCTCGCGCGCGCCAACGCGCTGATCGCCGTGGTCCTCGTCGTCGCCGCGGTGCGGCTCGCGCGCGGCGGCGCCTGACGCGCGCTCCGCGATCGGTGCTCGGGTGGAGGTCGTCGTCACCGACTCGACCGGCTCGACGCGCACCCTGCATCGAACCGTCCGGACGGGAGGCTCCTTCGGCAGCGGGAGTCTGCGGCTGCACGTCGGACTCGGCCGCGCGGCGTGCGTGACGGAGCTTCGCGTCGCCTGGCCCGATGCGGCGCGGTCGCGCTCCACCTTCGCGAATCTGGCGGTCGATCGGGCGTACCGCGTCGTCCAGGGAGAGCCGCTCGTGGCGCTCGAGCGCCCGCCCGTCCCCTTCCGGCGCCCCGACGCGCCCGCGCACGCCCACGCGCACGGGGACGCGCGGCGGTGATCGACGTGGCGGTGCGCGCACCGCCGCGATTCACTTGATTCCCCCCGCTCCCGTTGGCGACATTTCGAATGCCCGCCGGCGACTCCGATCTTCCGGAGTCGGACCGTGCGGGGAGAGCCGGCGCGCACCCAGGAGACGCAATGCGGATGGTCCCGATCGACGTTCACCTCACTCGAACCGATCGGACCGGAGTCCATCCGCATGTCATCGACCTCCCACGCCCCCGGCGCGCGCCTCGTCGCCGAACGGCTGACCTACGCGCTCCCTGACGGGCGCACCCTCTTCCACGACCTCACGATCGCCTTCGGCCGGGAACGCACCGGCCTCGTCGGGGCCAACGGCTCCGGCAAGAGCACGCTCCTCGACCTGCTGACGGGAGCGCGCCGACCGACCTCGGGCATCGTGCACCGCGACGGGTCGCTGGCGCATCTCCCGCAGGACTTCAGGCCGGCGCCCGATGCCCCGCTCGCCGTCGTTCTCGGCATCGCCGAGCGGCTCGGCGCGCTCCACCGCCTGGACACGGGCGTCGGGACCGAGGGCGACCTCGAGCTCGTGGGGACCGACTGGGACCTTCCGCAGCGGGCGGCGGCCGTGCTCGCGCGCTTCGGGCTGGCCAACCTCGCGCTCGATCGCCTCGTCGGCGCCGTCAGCGGCGGCGAGGCGACGCGCGTCGCGCTGGCGGGGCTCGTGCTCGCCCGTCCCGACGTCCTCCTCCTCGACGAGCCCACGAACCACCTCGACGCCGCGAGTCGCGACACGCTCGCCGCGTTCGTCGAGGAGTGGCGCGGCGCCCTCGTGTGCGTGAGCCACGACCGGTCGCTGCTGCGGCGCATGGACCGCATCGTCGAGCTCTCGTCGCTCGGCGTGCGGAGCTACGGCGGCAACTACGACTTCTATCGGGAGCGGCGCGACGCCGACGAAGCAGCCGCCGCGCTCGAGCTCTCACGCGCCCGCGCCGCCCTGCGCCGCGCCGAGCAGGACGCACGCGAGGTCCGCGAGCGTCAGGCGCGGCGCGAAGCGCAGGGGAAGCGCGATCGGGCGACCGCGAACATGCCGAAGATCCTCCTCAACGGCCGCCGCGGCCAGGCGGAGGCGACCGGCGCACGCGTTCGCGCCGCGACCGAACGCGAGGTCGAGGAGCGTCGCGCACGAACCGCCGAGGCACGCCAGCGCGTGGAGGAGCGCGAGCGCCCCCGGTTCGCGATCGCGCCGTCGCGGCTCCCCGCCGGCCGCACCGTGCTCGCGCTCGACCAGGTGACGGTGCGCTTCTCCGGTGCCGCGGCGGCCGTGCTCGACGACGTGTCGCTCCGCATCGTCGGACCGGAGCGCGTCGCGCTCGTCGGCCCCAACGGCAGCGGGAAGACGACGCTGCTGCGCGTGGCGCTGGGGACGCTCGTCCCCGACGCCGGCGCGGTGCGCCGCGTGCCGGCGTCGGAGATCGCGTCGCTCGACCAGCACGGCGTTCCGATGGATCCGGCGCAGTCGGTGCTGGAGACCTTCCAGCGGCATCATCCGCAGCTGGAACGGACGGCGAGCCGGTACGCGCTCGCGCGGTTCCTCTTCGCCGACGACGCCGTGCGGCAGACGGTGGGCACGCTGAGCGGCGGGCAGCGGCTCCGCCTCTCGCTCGCCTGCGTCCTCGGCGGCGCGCGCGTCCCGTCGCTGCTCGTGCTCGACGAGCCGACGAACCATCTCGACCTGGACGCCGTGGCCGCGCTGGAGAGCGCGCTGCGCGAGTACGACGGCGCGCTGCTGGTGGCGAGCCACGACACGGCGTTTCTCGAGGCGATCGGGATCGGCCGGTGCGTGGCGCTGGAGCGCCCCCGGTCGTGACTCTCGGTCGGGATCGCCACGGCACCACGGTCCTGCGCGCCCCGCGTAGAGCATGAGTCTTGCGCGCGTCCCGCTGCCACGGGCCGCGTCCAGCACGAGGAACTTCATGCACCGATCGCGCTTGCGCTGGCCGGAGAGGGTGCGAATCGCCTTCGCGAGCTTCCGGGTTCGCCTCGTCCTCGTGGTGCTGCTCGCGGTGCTGCCGGGGCTCGTCTTCGTCCTCTTCTCCGCCGCCGAGCAGCGCCGTCAGGCGCTCGACCGCGCGAAGGAGACCGCCGCTCGCCTCACGCAGCTCGCCGCGGCCGATCATGCGAGCCTGTTCACGGAGACGCGGCAGCTGCTGGAGGTCCTCGCCCGCGTCCCCCTCGTGATCGGCGACGATCCGGCCGCCTGCAGAGCGTTCCTGCGGGTCGTCGCGGAGGCCCATGCGCCGAGGACGACCAGCTTCGGCGTCGTCGATCGCGACGGCCGGATGACCTGTGCCTCGATCTCCGGTGCGCCGGTCCAGAGCCTCGCCAACCGGGACTACTTCCGGGAGGCGATGCGGACGCGCGAGTTCACGATCGGCGAGTACGTGGTCGGGCGCGCCTCCGGCCGGGCCGTGCTGGTCATGGCCTATCCGGTGCTGGACGACGTCGGCCAGGTCAGCAAGCTCGTGACCGCCGCCCTGAGCCTCGACTGGCTCAACCAGTTCGCGGCGCGCGCCGAGCTGCCGCCCGGCGGAACGCTGTCGCTGATCGACCACAACGGGACGATCCTCGTGCGCCAGCCGCACCCCGAACGCTGGGTGGGGCGGACCTTTCCGGATACGTCCCTCTTCCGGCAGATGACGCAGGCGGGCGAGGGCGTGCACGAAGCGGAGGGGGTCGACGACGTCCCCCGCCTGTTCGAGTTCACCCAGCTCGTCAGCTCGCACCTCGTCGGCAAGCTCTATCTCGTCATCGGGCTCGCCAAGTCCGTGCTGTTCGCGGAGAGCGATCGGATCCTGCGGCGCAACCTGATCATCCTCGGCACGCTCACCGCCCTCGCGCTCATCGCGGCGTGGGTGGGAGGAGACCTGTTCTTCCTGCGCCGGGTGAATGCCCTCGTGCGCGCGACCCGGCGGCTGGAGGGGGGCGACCTCTCCGCCCGCACCGGCCTCCGTCGCGGGCGGGGGGAGCTGGATCGGCTCGCGCAGACCTTCGATCAGACCGCCGCCAGCCTGGAAGCGCAGACCGTCGCGCTCCGGCGTGTGAACAGGATGTACGCGGTCCTGAGCGGAATCGAGAGCGTGCTGCTCCGTCATCCCGAGCGCGACGCGCTCCTCGATGCCGCGTGTCAGATCGCCGTGCAGGTGGGGAAGTTCCGGCTGGTGGTGATCCACGAGGTGGATCCGAGCACGGGCGCGCTTCGCGTCGCCTGCCAGGCGGGGATCCCCGCCGACGATGCGCGTGAGGTCCACGCGACCGTCGAGGGCGCGGACGCCGATTCCCATCCCCTGATCGGCGTGGTGCGCCGCAATGGTGGCCATCGGATCGTGAACGAGCTCGATGACGAACCGGTCGCGCTCGCGGAGAGCGCGGCGCTGGCGGCACGCGGCTTTCGCTCCGCCGCCGCCTTCGCGCTCCAGGTGGAAGAGCAGGTCGTCGGCGTGCTCAGTCTCTATTCGGCCGAGCCGCACTTCTTCGACGACGCCGAAGTCCGCCTGCTCGGCGAGGTGGCGGCCGACACGTCGCTGGGGCTCGAGTACGTCGAGAAGGAGCGGCGGCTCCAGTACCTCGTCAACTACGACGCGGTCACCGGCCTCCCCAATCGCACGCTGTTCGAGGATCGTCTCACCCAGGCGATCTCGCAGGCGAAGCAGGAGGGGCGGAGGGTCGGCGTCGTGAGCATGAACGTCGGCGCCCTGGACGAGATCGTCGGCACCCTCGGCCACGCCGCCGGCGACCGGGTGGTCGAAGCGGTGGCGCGGGCGCTGGAGGATGCGGTCCGCGACGGGGACACCGTCGCACGGTTGGCGAGCGACGAGTTCGTGATCGCGTTCGTCGGACTGACCGACGCGATGGAGATCGAGACACTCGTGCAGCACGTCGTCGATCGCATGCCTCGCGACGTCGTGGTGGAGGAGCGTGACATTCCGATCTCGCAACGACTGGGCGCGGCCGTCTACCCCCACGACGGCGTGGATGCGCGGACACTCATCAGGAACGCCGCCCTCGCCCGACAGTCGGCGGTGGGACGGACGCTCGCGTACTTCTCCACCGATCTGGACGCAGCCGCCCAGCGGCGGCATCGGATCGAGGGCGAGCTGCGGCGCGCGATCGATCGCGCGGAGCTGATGCTGCACTATCAGCCCGTGGTCGATCTCCGACGCCGCGAAGTGGTCGGCGTCGAGGCGCTGCTGCGCTGGGACAACGCGACGCTCGGCCGCCTCCCCCCCGCCGAGTTCATCCCGATCGCCGAGGAGATGGGGCTGATCGCCTCCCTCGGCGAATGGATCCTGCGCGCCGCCTGCCGACAGGCCCGGGCGTGGAGCGCGCGGAGCCCCGACGGGCTCGGACGCCTCCGGATCAACGTCAACATCTCGGTGACCCAGCTCCGCGAGCCCACCTTCGTGGACGGCGTCGCCGAGATCCTGCGCGAGAGCGGACTCGATCCGCGGCGGCTCGCGATCGGGCTCGAGATCACGGAGAGCGCGCTGATGGAGAACGTGGACGCGGCGATCACGAGCCTCGGACGCCTCCGGGAGATGGGCGCCGCCGTCTACGTCGACGATTTCGGCACCGGCTACTCGTCGCTCGCCTACCTGCGTGCGCTGCCGATCGACTGGGTCAAGATCGACAAGTCCTTCGTGAAGGATCTGCCGGCCGACGCGGACGCCGTGGCGGTGACGCGCAGCATCGTCGCGCTCGGCCACAGTCTCGGACTGGACGTCGTGGCGGAGGGGGTCGAGACGGACGCGCAGCTCGACACCCTGCGCGACATCGGCTGCGATGCGGTCCAGGGCTATCTGTTCGGCCAGCCGATGTCTGCGGAGGAGATCGTGCGGCGATTCGGCGCGAGCAGGCGGATCGCCTGAATGGAGAATCCGGAGCGCTTTCGAGACCCGCCGCCCCCCGCTTGATTCCTCCGCATGACCGGCCGGCTCGTCTCCGTGAACGTGGGGCCCGTGCGCGAGGTGGAGTGGCGCGGGGAGCGTGTGCGCACCGGCATCTGGAAGTCGCCCGTCGGCGACCGCGCCGTGCGCGTGCGTGGCGTGAACCTCGACGGCGACGACCAGGCCGACCGCAGCGTGCACGGCGGCCGCGACAAGGCCGTGTACGCCTACGCCGAGGAGGACTATGCGTGGTGGCGCGACGAGGGCGGACTTCCCGAAGCGGCCCCCGCCCTCTTCGGCGAGAACCTCACGACGCACGGGCTCGACCTCCGCGCGGCCGTCGTCGGCGAGCGCTGGCGTGTCGGCACCGCGCTGCTCGAGGTCGCGCAGCCCAGGTTCCCCTGCTTCAAGCTCGGCATCCGCCTCGGCGATCCACGGATGGTGAAGCGCTTCACCCTCGCGGGTCGGCCGGGCGCGTACCTGCGCATCGTCGAGGAGGGGGAGGTGCGCGCCGGCGACGCGATCGAGGTGCTCGACGTTCCCGCGCACGGCGTGACGCTCGCGCTGATGGCCGCCGCCGTGCACGACCCCTCGCTGCGTCCGCGCCTGCGTGCGGCGCCGCAGCTCCCCGCGTCGTGGCGAGCGGACGAGTGAACCGGGGGTCAGAGTGGGGTCAGAGTGGGGTCAGAGTGGGGCCAGAGTAGGGTCGGAGTGGGCTCCGGTCCGTCTCCGACCCCTACCTCGCACGTCGTCCCGTCGAACCGCGCTCCGCTCGGGGACCTCGGCGCACGGCAGGCACCGAGATGCGCCTGCTCGCCCGGAAGGTGGTTCCCATCGTCCCGTTCCGCCGCATTCGAGGCGGCGATGGCGCGTGACCTGACGGCTGGCGATCGCCCGCCGTCGAGCGATGCGGTGGGCACCAACGACGACGCCGCCGGAATCGAGGATTCCAGCGGCGTCGTGAGTCGTTGCAATTCGAAGAGCGGGCGACGGGACTCGAACCCGTGACGTCCAGCTTGGGAAGCTGGCATTCTACCAACTGAATTACGCCCGCGAGGCGTGCACGGCGATGCCAGCGGCACCAGCGTGTACACGAGGAAGCTAAAGCGCGCGCCGGACGACGGCAACCCTCGGCCGCGACCGCCGTTAGCTTCGTGGCCATGACCTCGCTCGATCTCCCCCCGCCGTCGCGGGGAGCTGCACGGCGACGCCACCTGGGGGCCGTGCTCCTCGCCGCGCTGCTCGCGGTCCTCGCCTTCGTCCTCGCGGACGGGCTGGGCGTCCTCGAGCCCGTCGGATTGGAGCGGCACCGGGGGTGGGTGCTGCTCGTCGTCGTCCTCCTGGCGGCGCTGCTCGCGCGCTCGCGCGGCTTCCTGCAGGCGCTGGCCGCCGCCACCTTCCTCCTGCTGCTGCTCGTCGTGATCGTCGCGCAGACGTCGATCGTCGAGCCCCTCGTCGCCCCACTCGTCCGCCGCGACCCGCTCCCCGCCGAGCCACTCGACGCGATCATGGTGCTTTCCGCCGCCGTCGAGCGGGACGGACGCCTCTCGCCGCCGGGGCACGATCGTCTCGTGAGCGGCGCGGCGCTGTACGAGCGCGGCATCGCCCCGCGCCTCGTCCTCTCGCGGGTGCGCAACGGCCGCCGCACCTCGGACGAGGCGCAGCAGCGGGTGCTCGCCACCCTCACCCGCCCCGTCGATCTCACCGTCGTGGACTCCGTGTACGCGACCCACGACGAGGCGCTCCGTGTCGCCGCCCTCCGCCCGGCCGTCCGCCGCGTCGCCCTCGTCACCTCGCCGACGCACAGCCGCCGCGCCTGCGCCACCTCCGAGGGGGTCGGCCTCGCCGTCACCTGCCTCCCCAGCGCCTCCCGCGACCTCCCCCTCGACTCCCTCACCACCCCCGACCGCCGCCTCGCCGCCTTCCGCGACTGGCTCTACGAGACCATCGCCACCGCCGTGTACCGGATGCGCGGCTGGATCGACTGAGGGACTCGAGACGCGGGACGTCGGGATCCGGGACGTTCGGAGTCACCTCGCAGCCGGGTGGAGAGACACGAGGCCTGGTCGCACGCACCACTCGGATTCCGCGTGTCGCGACCTGCCCCCGGCAGCCGCTGCGCAGCTGCAGGGCGACACCATCCCCGCACCCCTCGCCCCGAGCCCCGAGCCCCCACTCCCTGGCCCTCCGGGGTTGCCCTCCCCCCCGGCTCCCGGTTTCTTTCAGTGCTATGGTGTCGTCGCAGTACCCCGCCAACCGCTCCCATCCTCCACCTGCCGCCATGCCCGCGGTCGAGCTCGTGGGAGTCGCTCGCCGCTTCGGGCGCCAGTGGCCCCTCCGCGCGGCGTCGCTGCGCGTCGAGGCGGGTGAAGGGGTCGCCCTCCTCGGGCGCAACGGCAGCGGGAAGACGACCCTGCTCAGGATCCTCGCGACGACCCTCCGCCCCACCCGCGGCAGCGGGCGCGTCTGTGGGCACGACCTCGTGGCCGAGGCCGACCTCGTGCGCGAGCGGATCGGCGTCCTCGCCCACGCCCCCGGGCTCTACCCGGACCTGACGGCGGAGGAGAACCTCGTCTTCGCCCAGCGGATGTACGGCGGCGAGGTGGACCGGCGCGCCGTCGCCGCCGTGCTCGAGCGGGTGGACATGGCCCCCCACGCCCGCGAGCGCGTCCGCATCTTCTCCTCCGGGATGACGCGCCGCGTCGCCCTCGCCCGGATGCTCCTCCGTCCGCACGACCTCCTCCTCCTCGACGAGCCCTACGCCTCGTTCGACGCCGAGGGGATCGCGATGCTGAACGATGTCCTGCTGGAGGCGCGGGCACGCGGCGCGGCGGTCGTGATCGCGACCCACGACCCCGACCGGGCCGCCGCCGTCTGCGGCCGCATGGTCGAGCTCGAGGCGGGGGAGATCGTGGACGCCGCCCCGGCCGGCCGCGCGCTGGAGCCGGTGCCGTGAGCGCCCCCGCCGTCGGCTTCGCCCGCGAGCTGCGCCGCGCCCGCGCCATCTTCTGGAAGGACCTCCTCTCGGAGCGGCGGACGAAGGCGAACTTCAACGCCGTCGTCTTCTTCGCCGGCCTCACCCTCCTCCTCTTCGGCTTCGCCCTCGGCCCAGACGCCGACGCGCTCCGGGCGGCCGCGTCGGGGGTGATCTGGCTGACCGTGCTCTTCTCCGGGGTGCTCGCCTTCAACCGCTCCTACCAGTCGGAGCTGGAGGGGGGCGCGCTCGAGGCGCTCCTCCTCTATCCCGGCGGACGGCGGGCGATCTTCCTCGGCAAGACGGCGGCGAACCTCGCCTTCGTCCTCCTCGTCGAGTGCCTGGTCGTGCCGATGGCCGCCGTGCTCTACGACGTGCCGGTGCTCCCCGTGCTTCCGCGGCTGGCCGGCATCATACTGTTGGGGACCACCGGCTTCGTGACGCTCGGGACCTTCTACGCCGCGATGGCGAGCCGCGTCCGCGCGCGCGAGGTGCTGCTGCCGCTGCTGCTCTTCCCGATGCTGGTGCCGCTCCTCCTCGCGGCGGTGGAGTGCACTCACGCGGTGCTCGCGGGTACTCTGATGGGCAACACGGGCACCTGGGTCCGTCTGCTCGTGGCGTTCGACGTGATCTTCCTGGCGGCGGCGCTCGTCGCCTTCGAATACGTGATCGAGGACTGATGACTACCATGACGTCGCCGCCCGCGGGCGCGGGCGGCGTGGCGCGGGAGGCGGGACTCGGGAAGCGGGAGACGATCCCCAGCCCGGCCCTCGCGCGGTTCGGATTCTTCGCCGTCGCGAGCTTCCTCGCCACGCAGGCGTGGGCCTTCGTGTCGTCCCCGCCCGACCGGCTGATGGGGCACCTGCAGAAGATCATGTACCTGCACGTGCCGACCGCCTGGGCGGGGATGCTCGCCTTCGCGATCGTCTTCGTGGCGAGCGTGGGCTATCTCTGGACCCGGCGGGACGGGTGGGATCGTCTCGCCCTCGCGAGCGCCGAGGTGGGGACGCTGCTGATCGCGGTGACGCTCGTCCTCGGCTCGGTCTGGGGGAAGCCGACCTGGGGGATCTGGTGGACCTGGGATCCGCGGCTCACCACGACGGCGATCCTCCTGCTGATGTACGCGGGCTACCTCGCGCTCCGCGCCTTCGTCGAGGACCGGGATCGCGCGGCGCGCTGGTCGGCGGTCGTCGGCATCTTCGCCTTCGTGAACGTCCCCATCGTCTACATGTCGGTGCGCTGGTGGCGCACGCTGCACCAGGTGCAGTCCGGTCCGCGGACGATGGATCGCAACTACCTCATGGGGCTCGCGATCAACTCGATCACGATCCTCTTCGTCATGGCCTATCTGATCGCGCGGCGCGCGGAAGTCGCGCGCCTCGAGCAGGCGGTGGAGGCGGAGCTCGAGGCCCGCGCCTTCGGCGCCGCCGCGCCCGCGGGGAGGCGCTGATGCACTCGAACTGGAGCTACGTCGTCGCCTCCTATCTGCTGACCGCGGCGGCGATCGTCGGATACACCCTCTACCTGCGCGGCCGCTCGCGAGAGGCGGCGCAGCAGCTGACCGGAGAGCGCGAATGAGCCCGAGCACGTCGCCGCGTCCGCGTCGCGGCAATCGCGTCGCCCTCGTCGCCGGCGCGGTCGTCCTGGCCGGCATCGGCTACCTCCTCTTCAGTGGGCTCGACGACAACATCGTCTACTTCCTCACGCCCACGGAGCTGCTCGCGAAGGGGACGGAGGGGCACGACCGCCCGGTGCGGCTGGGCGGCCTCGTGCAGCCCAACTCGGTGCGGTGGGATGCGGACCGCCGCGACCTGCGCTTCCGCGTCACCGACGGCGCCAAGGTGATCGACGTGCACTCGACCGGCGCCCCGCCGCAGATGTTCCGCGACGGGATCGGCGTCGTCCTCGAGGGGCGCTATCACCCGAACGGCGTCTTCGAGTCGTCGACCGTGATGGTCAAGCACTCCAACGAGTACCAGCCTCCCAAGGACGGGGAGAAGCCGGAGCAGCTCTACAAGACGCTGATGCAGGGCGGCGCGCAGTGACGCGTCTCGTCGGCTACTCGGGAATCCTCGTCGCGCTCGCCCTCTCGCTCGTCGGCGCGGTGGCGGCGTTCGTCGCCGCGGCGCGGCGCGGACGCACCTCCCCGCTCGCCCGATCGGCGGCCTACGTCAACGGCGCGCTCCTCCTCGTCGCGAACCTCGCGATGGTCGTGGCGCTGGTGACGAACGACTTCTCCGTCTCCTACGTCGCGCAGGTCGGCAGCCGCTCGACGCCTCTGCTCTTCTCCATCATCTCGCTGTGGGGCGCGCTCGAGGGGTCGATCCTCTTCTGGGCCGGCGTGCTCACCGCCTACGCGGCCGCGGTCGTGTTCACGAGCCGCCGGCGCGACGACGCCACGATCGGCTACGCGACCGGCGTCCTGCACGCGGTGTCGCTCTTCTTCCTCATCCTGCTCGTCGGACCGGCCAATCCGTTCGGCCTCGTGACGCCGGTCCCGTTCGACGGACCGGGGCCGAACCCGCTCCTCCAGAACCACGTCCTCATGGCGGTGCACCCGCCGCTGCTCTACCTGGGCTACGTGGGGATGACGGTGCCGTTCGCGTACGCCATGGGGGCGCTCCTCTCCGGGAAGCTCGACGCCGACTGGTCGCGCGCGACGCGCCGCTGGACCGTGACGGCCTGGGGGTTCCTCACGGCGGCGATCATCGCCGGGATGTGGTGGTCGTACGAGGTGCTCGGCTGGGGCGGCTACTGGGCGTGGGACCCGGTCGAGAACGCGTCGTTCATGCCCTGGCTCACCGCGACGGCGTTCATCCACTCGACGATGGTCGAGGAGCGGCGCGGGATGCTCAAGGGGTGGAACGTGACGCTGGTCATCTCGACCTTCCTGCTCACGATCCTCGGCACCTTCCTCACCCGCTCGGGGGTGCTCTCCTCGGTGCACTCCTTCGCCGGCGGCTCGATCGGCTACTACTTCCTCTCCTTCATCGCGGTGGTGCTCGTCGCCTCGCTGGTGATCCTCGCCGGCAAGAGCGACGCGCTGAAGAGCGAGGGGCGGCTCGAGAGCGCGGCCTCGCGCGAGACGGCGTTCCTCGTCAACAACCTCCTCTTCACCGTCTTCACCTTCACCGTCCTCCTCGGCACGCTCTATCCGCTCGTGGCCGAGGCGATTCGCGGCGTGAAGGTCAGCGTCGGCGCGCCCTTCTTCAACCAGATGACGCTGCCGCTGTGCATGGCGCTCCTCTTCCTGCTCGGCGTCGGCCCCGCGCTGCCGTGGCGTCGCACGACGCCCGAGGAGCTCAGGCGGAAGCTGCTGGCGCCCGGTGCCGCGCTGGCGCTCGCGCTCGTCGTCGCCTTCGCGCTGGGTGAGCGGGACGCGTACGCGCTGGCAGGGTTCGCCTTCACCGGCTTCGCCCTCGTCGGCAACCTCCAGGAGTACCTCTTCGGCGCGCGCGCGCGCATGCGTGCCCTCGGCGAGCGTGCCCCGACGGCGCTCGTGCGCGCCGTCGCCGCCAACCGCCGCCGCTATGGGGGCTACCTCTCGCACGTCGGCGTCCTCGTCGCGACGGCGGGGATCATCGCGTCGTCCGCCGACAAGAGCGAGCACGAGGCCACGCTCCGCCGCGGCGAGTCGATGACGATCGGCCGCTACACCGTGCGCTACGACGACACCTGGGGGCGCAAGGAGCCGCAGCGCTTCGTCGTCGGCTCGGCGGTGACGGTGCTGCGCGCGGGAGCGGTCATCGACTCGATGGCGCCGCGCCTCAACTTCTACAACATGTCGTCCCAGCCGGTCACGACGCCGGCGGTGCGCACGACCGCACGCGAGGATCTGTATCTCATTCTCATGGCGTTCGAGCAGGACGGCTCGAAGGTGACGATCAAGGCGATCGTCGAGCCGTTCGTCGTCTGGATCTGGATCGGCGGGCTGGTGGTGCTGCTCGGCGTCGTGGTCGCGGTGTGGCCTGGTGGCGGGCGCCGGCCCTCGGCGCTCGGCGCTCGGCCCGGCGCGAGCCGTCCGCAGTCCGCTGCCCGCACGCCGCAGCCCGAGACTCGCATCCCGGAGCTCGCGCGATGAACTGGAAGCGCGCCACGATCGCCCTGCTCGCGACGACCCCGATCCTCGCGCTCTTCGCCTTCGGGCTGACGCGAGACCCGCGCGAGATCCCGTCGCCGCTCCCCGGACGCGACGCGCCGGCGTTCGCCATGGCGGTGATGCCGCCGGCCGCCGATGCGCCGGCGACGAGCGACACCGTGCGGCTCGCCGAGCAGCGCGGGAAGATCGTCGTCATGAACTTCTACGCCTCGTGGTGCCTCGCCTGCCGCGACGAGCATCCGGTGCTCCAGGCGCTGGCCCCCGAGTATCGCGACAAGGGGGTCGAGTTCTACGGCGTGATGTACAAGGACTCGCCCGATGCGCTGCGCCGCTGGATCGCCGAGATGGGCGGACAGCCGTATCCGACGCTCGTCGATCCCGGTGCGCGCACGGCGATCGATTACGGGCTGTACGGCGTGCCGGAGACCTTCTTCATCGGCCGCGACGGCCGCGTCGCCCGCAAGCATGTGGGTCCCGTGACGCGCGACGTGATTCGCGCGACGCTGGATTCGCTGCTCGCGGCGGGCGGCGGGACGCCGGAGGCGGGAGGCGGAGCATGAGGAACGTGATCGCCATCGGGCTGGCGCTGCTCGCGGCGATCGGACCGATCGACGCGCAGGCGCCTTCCGCCTCCCGACCCACGCCTGCCGCCGACAGCCTCCTCGACGCCCGCACCCGCGAGGTCGCGTCCGGCCTTCGCTGCCCCGTCTGTCAGGGCGAGTCGATCGAGCAGTCGCCGGCGGAGCTGGCGGTGGAGCTCAAGGGCGTCGTGCGCGAGCAGCTCGCCGCGGGGCGCACGCCGGAGCAGGTGCGCGAGTACTTCGTCGCGCGCTACGGCGAGTGGATCCTGCTCGAGCCCAGGCCGACCGGCTTCAACGCGACGCTCTACCTCGTCCCCCCGCTCCTGCTCCTCGGCGGTGCAGTGGTGATCGTCGTGCTGCTGCGCCGCTGGACGCGTGCCGGTGCCGCGCAGCCGGCGGGCGCCTCGCTCGACGACGAACTGCTCGACTGACCCGACTCACCATTCACGACGCGCACGCCGCGCGTGCGGCGCTCGTCTTCTCGTTCAGGATGACCGTGACTCACGATTCCACTCTCGCGCGCTGCCCCAACTGCGATCGGCCGGTGCGCGGCCGCTACTGCGCGAACTGCGGCGCCACCACCGAAGCGACGGCGTGCATCGCGTGCGACGCGCCGCTCGAGCCGGGTGACCGGCACTGCTCGCAGTGCGGCGAGTCGGCCTCCGGCTCGCCCCGGCTGGCGCGCGCGCGGCAGGGCCAGCGCACGGCGTGGATCGTCGCCGTCATCGCCTTCGTCGCGCTCGGGCTCACCGTGCTGCTGAAGAAGGCGGGCGAGATGCGCGCGACCGATGCCGCGGCCGTCGTCGACGGCGGCGCGATGCAGACGGGCGCGCCGGCCGCCGGTGGCAGCCGTCTCTCCGCGCAGGATCTCGCGAGCATGCCTCCTCGCGAGATCCTGAACCGCCTCTTCAACCGGATCATGATGCTCCACGAGGAGGGGAAGGCCGACAGCGTGCGCTTCTTCGCCCCGATGTTCATGACGATCTACCAGCGCGAGGTGCAGCCGGGCGACATCGATCTGCGTTACGACATGGGCACCGTCGCCAACGCCGCCGGGATGCTCGACGAGGAGAAGGCGCAGGTGGACACGGTGCTCGCCGCCGCCCCGGACCACCTCCTCGGGCTGCTGATGGCGGCGCGCAACGCGCGCGCGCGTGGCCTCGAGGCCGACGCGAAGCGCTACGAGCGGCGGCTCGTCGAGGTGGCAGCGACGGAGCGGGCGAAGCAGCTCCCCGAGTATCTCAGCCACGAGAACGAGCTCGAGGACGCGCTGCGCCGCGCCCGCGGGCAGTGACGACGTCGCGTGCCTGGTGCCTCGTGCCGTTCCGTCAGAATCGGTACTCGGCGCCGAGCAAGGGGCCGTTCATCCGCACGTCGAGCAGGCGATCCTTCCGATCGTAGTCGACCGAGAGATACCGATAGCCGGCGCCGAGCTTCCAGCGCGAGCTCACGTCGTACGCGGCGATCCCCATCGCTTCCCAGGAGTGGTTGGCCCCGCCGGCGCCCCCGTTGCCCGAGAGGGCGAAGCTCCACCGCTGCGACGTTGCCAGCGCCCACCGCGCGCCGAGGGTCGCGTCCACCCAGGCGATCGTCGCCGAGGCGCTGCGCGCCGGCTCACCGACGCGCGCGATCGAGAGCTCCGGGCGGAGGTTCCAGTAACGTGCACCGGCGACCACCTCGAACGAGACGCCCCGCGCGCGGACGAGCGTGTAGCCGAGCGTCGGATGGACGATCCACTCCTTCTCCTCGAACTCCACGTCGCGCGTGCGCTCGCCGCGCAGAAATGTCCGCTCCGCCGCGACCGAGAAGAACATCGCGTCCACGGCGCCGTGCCACCGGTCGTAGCGCGCCCCGAGCTGCAGCATCATCGCGAATCGCAGGTCGTCGAGCAGGTCGCGAAAGCTGAGATCGACGTCGGTGACGAAGTCGCGGACGCCGACCACGCCGTGGAGACCGCTCGCCCAGGCGTACGGGGCGACGGTGAACTCCCACCGTGGCTTCGCCTGCTGCGCGTCGGCGGTTGCGCCCCCGAGAAGCGCGAGGAGGCCGATCGCGACGGCTCGGCCGGACGGGCGGACGCGAGTGCTCATCGAGCGACTCCGATGCGGACCGTCGCATGCTAGTGCTCCGCACCGTCACCGGCGCATTGGCCCTACGGGCGATGCGGTCGATCCCACCAGTGCTCCGCCAGCTCGTCGAGCGCCGGGAGCACCGCCTCGACCTCGAGCGACGCGAGCTCCCCCGTCGGGCTCTCGAGGCTCCGTCCCCACGTGCCGTAGAGCCCCCACCGTTCCGTCGTGCCGGGGACGTACATCGCCACCGCGGGTCTGGCGAAGGCGGAGGCGGCGTGCGCGATGCTCGTGTCCGGCGTGAAGACGAGATCGGCGGTCGCGACGAGGGCGAAGGCGTCGCGGATCCCCGCCGTGCGCAGCGGCACGGCGCTCGCCCCCGACGCGACCGCCTCGACGCGGTCCCACTCGTCGGGAGCGCCGATGACGACGGCGCCGAGCCCGGGGAGTCGCGCGCGGAGGTGGTCGATCGCGCGCACGAAGCGCTCGACCGGCCAGCGGCGGAAGCTCCGCCCGGCACTGACGTTCACGAGAAGCCGCGGCGCACCGGCCGCGACCGGCCAGCGCCCCTCGGCGGCGGCGCGCTCCTCGGCGCGGAGGTGCAGGCGCGGGTGGGTCTCGACGCGATCCGCGTCCACGCCGAAGGCGGCGGCCAGCGTCGCTAGATGCTCGGCGATGTGCCGCACGTGGGGGCGCTGCGGGACGAGCACCGAGAAGGCGGCGTCGTTGCCGCGCCCGAGGATCCCGATGCGGTGGCGCGCGCCGCTCGCGAGCATGAGGAGCAGCGTCGTGAGCGACGGCGCGGTCACCATGCAGTCGATCACCGCCTCGTACTTGGCGCGCCGCAGCCGCCGCACGAGCGCGGGATAGTCGCGGAGCCGGCGCCGGTCGAAGACGACGACCTCGCGCACGTACCGCTCGGCGGCGAGCACGGGCGCGTTTCCGGGCGACGCGAGCACGTCGAGCGCCACCGTCGGATGCGACTCGCCGATCGCGCGCAGCACCCCGGTGGAGAGGATCATGTCGCCGATGCGGTCGTGCCGGAGGAAGAGCACGCGCTGCGGGCCGCGGCTCCAGTCGGGAGCGCCGCGCGCCCGGCCCATGAGCGCCGTGAGCACCCGGATCCACAGCCGGCGCCACAGGAGCTCGACCTTCTTCGGCCACGGAGTGGCGCTGCGGGACACGGGGGAACGGGGAGGGATTGTCGTGACTGCAAAAACGAAAGGCCACCTTGCGGTGGCCGTCCGTGGCATCGATCGCGGTGTCCTGCGCAACGTCTCAGAGAGCCACAGGTCGGGATTGAACCGACGACCGCTCGATTACGAATCGAGTGCTCTACCACTGAGCTACTGTGGCATGCGGGATCCCACGAGGGGATCCTGCCGATCGGGAGTGCCCTGGCGCGGACTCGAACCGCGACGCCTTTCGGCACCACCCCCTCAAGATGGCGTGTCTACCAATTTCACCACCAGGGCGCTTCTCTATCGCTTTCGGCCGGCGCATCGGGCCGCGCGTCGAGGGAGACTCGCGCGACCGCCGGCGGAAGTGACGTCCTACACACAGACCTACCAGACAACAAGCGGGAGCGACGGGGCTCGAACCCGCGACCTCTCGAGTGACAGTCGAGTGCTCTAACCAAACTGAGCTACGCCCCCAGAACCCACACACGAACAGCGGCATCCCGCGTATAGCCCGTACGGGAGTCGAACCCGTCTCTGCACCTTGAAAGAGTGCCGTCCTAACCGATAGACGAACGGGCCGTACCCGACGAGCGGGCGCAGCCGGACCAAGTCGCCCGAGCCACACAAGGAAACAGGACTGAGTAGCGGTAACGGGATTCGAACCCGTGTTCCAGCCTTGAGAGGGCTGTGTCCTAGGCCTCTAGACGATACCGCCAGGAATCTCGTGCTTCGTGCCGTGCTGAAGTGCTGACGTACGACACCGCGATCGATTGTCAAACAACGTTCCAGCTACCGAGCAGGCCCGGAGGGAATCGAACCCCCAACCGCCGGTTTTGGAGACCGGTGCTCTACCAATTGAGCTACGGACCTAGGGTCGTCCCGTCGGATGACCCGCGGGTCGATCCGACCTGAAAGTCGCGTCGCCTTCGGCTCCGCTCCCGTTCCTCACCCTCCGCGCTCGGGGGTGCGGGCCGGTCTTTCGAGGGGTGACCGAGGGGACTTGAACCCCCAACCCCCGGAGCCACAGTCCGGTGCTCTAACCAATTGAGCTACGGCCACCGTGATGTCCCGCGGAAAGCCGAGGCTGTTCCGCAGAGACTCTAAACGTAACGGGCAAGGACCCTCATTTCAAGCGTGCCAGGCCCGCGATCCCGCGCCTCAGTCCTTCGCCCGCTCCAGGTACTCCCCGGTCGTCGGATTCACCCGCACCCGCTCCCCCGTCGCGATGAACTCGGGGACGTTCACCGTCACCCCGTTCGACAGCTTCGCCGGCTTGCTCGAGGCGGTCTTGGTCGCCGTCTTCATCACCGGCGAGGTGTCCACGACCTCGAGGGTGAGCGAGCTCGGGAGCTTGATCCCGACCGGGCGGCCGTCGTAGAACTCGGCCGTGATCTTCATCCCCGGCTGCATCCAGGGGGCGTTGTCACCGAGCGACTCCTCGTCCATCTCGAGCTGGTCGTAGTTCTCGGTGTTCATGAAGTGGTACGTGCCGCCGGCGTCGTACAGGTACTCCAGGTCGTGCGTCTCCATCGAGGCGGGCTCGATCGAGACCGCCGCCCGGAGGCGGGGCCCGAAGCTCGAACCGGTCCGCAGGTTCTTGAGCTTCGCCTGCACCATCGCGCGCAGGTTCCCGGGGGTGTGGTGGCGGAACTCGATGATCCGGCAGGGATCGCCCTCGAAGACGATCACCATCCCGCGGCGGATCTGGGTAGCCGGAATGGCCATGACTGTGCGCCTCGCGAAGAAAGCTCGGTAAGTGACTACAGCCCCGAACCTTAGCGGACGACCGGCGTCCGGTCAATCGCGGCGGGCCGCCCGGGCGCGGAGCGCCGGCTCGAGCTGCCCGTAGATCCGCGCAGCGATGATGCGCGCCCCGGCGTCGTTCGGGTGGATCCCGTCGGGCTGATTGAGGGCGCTCTCGCCGGCCACGCCGTCGAGGAGGAAGGGGAGCAGCTCGACCCCGGCCTCCCGCGCCAGCGCCGGATAGGACGCGCGGAACGCCGTCGTGTACTCCCGCCCCAGGTTGGGGGGCGCCTCCATCTGCACCAGATAGATCGCCGCCGCGGGGTGCGCCGCCTTGATCCGCGCGATCGCCGCCCGGATGTTGTCCCGCATCGACGCCACGGGGATCCCGCGCAGCCCGTCGTTCGCCCCGGTCTCCAGCACCAGCACGTCGACCGGCCCGCGCAGCAGCCACTCGAGGCGGCGGAGGAGCCCCGCGCTCGTCTCCCCCGAGACGCCGGCATTCACCACCTCGTAGGGGAGCCCCGCCGAATCGACCATCCGCTCGACCCGCTGCGGGAAGGCGCTGTCCGGCTCGAGCCCGAGCCCCGCAGTGAGCGAGGTGCCGACGAAGAGGAGACGGCGGAGCTGGGAGCTGGCAGCTGGGGACTGGGGAGCGCCGGGAGCGGTCCGGAGGTCGCCCCCACCACCGCGGGAATCCACGGGCCGATCACCACCGTTATCCTTGCTACACGCGAGGGCGAGCAGCGCGACGAGACACACGCGCGCCCCAGCCCCCAGCCTCGAGCCCCCAGCACCCGAATTCATGCTCATCGCCCGCAATCTCACCAAGGAGTTTAGCAGCGGCGACCATCGCATCACCGTCCTGCGTGACGTGTCCTTCTCCGTGCCGCAGGGGGCGTTCGTGTCGATCGTCGGTCCGTCCGGGAGTGGCAAGACGACCCTCCTCGGCCTGCTCGCCGGGCTCGACACGCCGTCGGGCGGCACGGTGGAGCTCGACGGAGCCGACTTCGGCGCGATGTCCGAGGACGACCGCGCTCGTCTGCGTGGGGAGAAAGTTGGGTTCGTGTTCCAGAGCTTTCAACTGATCCCTACCCTCACCGCGCAGGAGAACGTGCAGGTGCCGCTCGAGCTGCGCGGCGAGCGCGGGGCCGAGGCGCGGGCGCGCGAGCTGCTGGCGCGGGTGGGGCTCGCCGGCCGCACGCACCACTTTCCCAACCAGCTCTCCGGCGGCGAGCAGCAGCGCGTCGCCATCGCCCGCGCCTTCAGCAACCAGCCGCGCATCCTCTTCGCCGACGAGCCCACGGGCAACCTCGACAGCGACACCGGAGCGCACATCGTCGCCCTGCTCGAGGAGCTGAACCGCGAGCGCGGCACCACGATCGTCCTCGTCACGCACGACCTCGGGCTCGCGGGGCGCACGCAGCGCGTCATCCGGCTCAGCGACGGCGCCGTCGTCTCCGACAGCGCCACCGAACGCGCGGCCTGAGCCGCCCGCGCCGATGCGATTCTCCCAGCTCACCGCCCTCGCCTGGCGCGAGAGCCGCACCGCCCGCCGGCGGCTGCTGCTCTACATGTCGTCGATCTTCCTCGGCGTCGCGGCGCTCGTCGCCATCGACTCCTTCGCCGCCAACGTCACCGCCTCGGTGCAGGAGCAGTCGCGCGCGCTGCTCGGCGGCGACGTGTCGCTCTCCTCGCGTGCACCCTTCGGCGAGCGCACCGAGGCGCTGCTCGACTCGCTCGAGCGCCAGGGGATGCGCAGCGCGCGAATGACGTCGTTCGCCTCGATGGCGCTCGTCCCGCGCACCGACCGCACGCGCCTCGTCAACGTCCGCGCCGTGGACGCGGGGCATCCGATCTACGGCGAGGTCGTCACGGCGCCGCGCGCCGCCTACGATGCGATCCAGCGCGGGCACACGGTCGTCGTCGACCCGTCGATCCTCGTCTCCCTCGACGCGCGCATCGGCGACACGCTCGCCCTCGGCGCGGCGCGCTTCGTCATTGCAGGCACGATCGAGAGCGTCCCCGGCGATCTCGGCATCTCGGCGGCCATCGGCCCGCGCATCTACGTCGCGCGCCGGCACCTCGAGGAGATGGCGCTCCTCGGCTTCGGCAGCCGCGCCGAGCACGAGGCGCTCGTGAAGCTGCCCCCGTCGCTCTCTCCCAAGCGGTTCGAGGAGCTGTACTCGCAGCGGCTGAGCAACGATCGCGTGCGCTCGCGCACGGTGGCCGAGAACGAGTACAACCTGACGGAGGCGATCGACCAGCTGCGCAGCTTCCTCGGCATCGTCGGCCTCGTGGCGCTCCTCCTCGGCGGCCTCGGCGTCGCGAGCGGGGTCCACGCCTTCGTGATGCGCAAGATCGACACGGTGGCGGTGCTGCGCTGCCTCGGCGCGACGAGCCGGCAGGTCGTCGCCGTCTACGTCCTGCAGGCGACGGCGATGGGGGTGCTCGGCGCCCTCGCCGGCGCGGCGCTCGGCGTCGCGATCCAGTTCGCGCTGCCGGCGGTGCTGCGCGACTTCCTTCCGGTGGACGTGTCGGTGCGCCTCTCCCCCGCCGCGATCGGGCTCGGCCTCGCCGTCGGTGGATGGGTGGCGTTCGTCTTCTCGATCTCGCCGCTCGTCGCGCTGCGCCGCGTGTCGCCGCTGCAGGCGCTGCGGCGCGAGGCGGACGCCGACGTCATGCGGCGCGCCCGCCGCGATCCGCTGCGCTGGCTGGTGTGGGCGACGATCGCCGGCAGCGTGATCGCGCTCGCCACCGGTCGCGCCGGCCGCTGGCAGGAAGGGGTGGGCTTCAGCATCGCGATCGGCGTCGCGGTCGGTGCGCTGTACGGCGCCGCGGTACTCGTGTCGGCGCTCGCGCGACGGATCGCGCGCCCCTGGTGGCCGTACACGCTGCGCCAGGGGGTCGCGAACCTTCACCGCCCCGGGAACCAGACGCGCGCCGTCGCGCTCGCGCTGGGGTTCGGCGTCTTCCTGATGAGCACGCTCTATCAGGTGCAGTCCACCCTTCTCCGCCATCTCGACGCGCGCATCGAGGCGTCGCGCGCCAACGTCGTCTTCTTCGACGTGCAGGAGGACCAGCAGCCGGCGCTCGACTCGATGGTCCGCGCGGGGGGCTACGAGGTGGTGCAGCAGGCGCCGATCGTCCCGATGCGCATCGAGCGGATCAACGGCGAGCCGGTGCTCCAGCTCCTGCGCGACACCGTGCGCAGCTCGCGGCGCGCACCGTGGGCGCTGCGCCGCGAGTATCGCTCGACGTATCGGCAGGACATCGTCGCGTCGGAGCAGCTGCTCGAGGGAGCGTGGTTCGCGGCGGAGCCGCCGGCGGCCGACCTCACCGAGGCGTCGATGGAGCGCGAGCTCGCAACCGAGCTGCGGGTGAAGCTCGGCGACACGGTCACCTGGAACGTGCAGGGGGTGCCGAT
>Ga0182741_1000843_pt1 | contig 43345 bp, 31 predicted proteins | sample eDN5th37CBELigOP_FD_128874 | JGI IMG/M metagenome (GOLD analysis project Ga0182741, IMG submission 128874) | Enriched Organic Plus compost microbial communities from Emeryville, California, USA - eDNA 5th pass 37_C BE-Lig OP (version 2) (version 2) ... | reverse complement strand
TGTCGGGCGTGCCGGTGACGCTCTCGCCGCAGGGCGCGCTCACCTGTACCGACGCCGGCGACGCGATCGTCCGCGCGTCGCTCGGCGCGATCGTCACGCCCATGCGGGTGCTCTGCCGGCCGGTATCCAGCGTGCTGACCGAGGGCATCTCGCTGGTGGTCGGCGGCCCGTCGCACGAGCTGACATTCCTCGCGCGCGACTCGGCGGGACGTCGCGTCACCGACCTCACGGGGACGGTGCGCAGCCGGGACACGTCGATCGTCGCGCTCGAGGTGAAGGATGGGAGCTACCGCGTCCGCGCGCGCGCCGCGGGATCGACGCGGATCGACATCGTCATCGGAGACGCGGAGAACACGGCCGGCGTGACGGCGTACGCGCCCGTGGCCACCCTCGAAGGGTTGGGACCCGAGCAACGGCACGCGGCCGTCGCGGTGCGGCTCGCGCCCGGAGAGTGGCGACGCTGGCTCGTATCGCGAGGCACGTACGGGATCGGCATCCTGCCCGACGATGCGAACGGTCCGCAGCCGCGCCTGATGGTGGCGGGGGCGAACTGCATCCCGGGCGCCGAGGGGCTCACCTGCGCGTCGGCGATGGACTTCTGGGTCTACGCGTCCGTCCCGCCGGATGCGGGGTCCGCGACGACACACTCGGGCTACGTGGTGCTCCGGCGTAGCGACTGACGGCCGCCGCCCGGTTCGCGCGTTCCTCTTGCGCACGCGCGCCGGATCGCGACATCCATATGGACGTGTCAACCACCGCTCCAGTCGCGATGCAGGAGAATCCGATCCCCGAATCATCGGCGCCCGCTCGCCCACGGATGCCGCGCGCCGTCTGGCTCGCGCTCGCGGCGGCGCTCGTCGTCGTCGCGCTGCTCGCGGTCCAGCGGCGCGGCGAGTCGCGTGCACCGGCGGGCGACGTCGCCCACTACGTGGCGCAGCTCGAGCCGGGACCGAGCGTCGCGCTCCTCGAGCTGTCGCCGTGGAGCATCACGAGCGGGCCGACCGCCGTCGCCCCGGCCGCCGCCCTCCCCTGGCGCATCGGTGCGCGCCTCGTGGACGTGGAGCTGGCGATCGCCTCGGGGGACACCGCCGCCGCCCGCCGCCTCGGCCGCCAGCTCGTCACGATGCTCGGACAGGCCGGCGCTCCTGCGGCAGCGAGCGAGATCTACGCCGACGCCGCCGCCCTCACCGCGCCGGGCGTCGCACGCCGCCGCGAGGCGGAGCGTCTTCTCGTGCAGCAGCTCGGCGAGCCGGTGGCGCTCGGCGCGTGGATCGAGGCGGCGCGCTACGCGAGCCTGCAGCGTCGGGCGCCGTTCTTCCGGCTCCCCGACTCCCATGCGTCGATGACCCGACTCCGCGCGCTGGGGATCGCGAGCCGCGAAACGACGGCCGCCGTCGACCGCCTGGCCGGGAGCGGGAGCGCCACGGCGTCGGAGTGGATGGCGCTCGACGACGCGCTGCGGGAGATGATCGCGGCGCGCTGACGTCGCGCGTGACCGTCCCTCACGCGCGACGCGCGCCGGCCACGGTGCGACGCGCCCCTGCGCTCAATCGCCCCGCTGGACCGGCAACCGCAGCGTGAACGTGCTCCCTTCCCCCGGCGTGCTGGCGACGCTCAGCTCGCCGTGCATCGCGCGCGCGAGGTCGCGGCTGATCGCGAGCCCCAGCCCCACGCCGTCGCGCGGGTTGTTGAGCGAGCGGTCCACCTGCACGAAGGGATCGAAGATGCGTTCCTGCTTCTCCCACTCGATCCCGGGGCCGTTGTCGCTCACGCGGATGTCCACCCACTCGTCCGTCCGTTCGCACGAGAGCGCGACCCATCCGCCGCTCGACGTGAACTTGATCGCGTTGCTGACGAGGTTGAGCAGGATCTGGCGCACGCGCTCCTCGTCGGCGACGAGCCGGAGCGACTGGTCGCAGTCGTTCACCGAGAGCGCGATCCCCTTCTCCGCCGCCAGCGGCGCGACGAGCGGCTCGACCCCCGCCAGCACGTCGCAGGCGGCGAGCGTGCGCGGTGCCAGCTCGATACGCCCGGCCTCGACCTTCGCGAACGCCAGCACGTCGTTGATGAGCGTGAGGAGGTGCCGCTGGCTGTGCTTCACGCGGGCGAGTGCCGCCCGCTGCGCGTCGGTGACGGGGCCGTGGATCCCCATCTCGAGAAGGTCCACGTACCCGCCGATGGCGTTGAGCGGCGTCCGCAGCTCGTGGCTCATCGAGGCGAGGAAGTCGGACTTGGCGCGATTCGCCAGCTCGGCCTCGCGCCGGGCCGACTCCGTGTCGCGCAGCAGCCGCTCGACCTCGCGGCGGGCGAGCACCTGGTCGGTCACGTCGGTGCCGTGGGCGATGATGCCCGAGCGCGTTCCGTTCGCCTCGACGAGCGGGATGTAGGCGAAGTTGACGAAGCGCTCCTCGGGGGGCGCGCCCGGCGTGCGCGCGAGCATCACCGACTGCTCGAGCCCGACGAACGGCTCGCCCGTCTGCAGCACCCGCTCGAGCACCTCGAGGAATCCCTGATCCACGAGCTCGGGGAGCGCCTCGCGCAGCGGCCGGCCGATGATGTCCCGGTGGCCGACGAGCTGATAGTAGGAGTCGTTCGCGAGCTCGAACGCGAGTGCCGGCCCGCGCAGCACGGCGAGGAACGCCGGCGCCTGCTTGAACGCGTACTCGAGCCGCCGCTGCTCGACCGTCAGCTCCCCCAGGAGCTCGTCGCGCTCCGCCTGCAGCGCGCGCGCGTGCACCTGTGCCGTCGTCTCGTAGCAGTTGATGAGGACGCCCCCGACCTCTCCCTGCTCGTCGAGCACCGGGCTGTAGGAGAAGGTGAAGAAGGCATCCTCGAGCGTCGTCGGGGTGCGCGAGCCATGGCGCGCGACGCGCAGGAGCAGGTCCTCGAAGTAGACGCTCTCCCCGGCGCGCACCCGCTCGAGGAGGGGCGCGATCTGCGGCGCGATCTCGGCCCAGCTCCACAGCACCGGGCGGCCGAGCCCCTCCGGGTGCTTCTCGCCCATGATGACGCGGTACGCGTCGTTGTAGATCTGCAGCAGCTCGGGCCCCCAGCAGAGGTTCTGGGCGAGCCCCTGCCGCAGCACCATCGCCGCCGCCGTCTTCAGGCTGGTGGGCCACGCCTCGACGGGACCGAGCGGCGTCGCCGCCCAGTCCATGGCGCGACAGAGCGGCCCCATCTCACCGGTCGCGGGGAAGATGACGTCGGCGGCGCGGCGAGCTGCGGCGCGTGGCTCCTCGAGCTCCATGGACGGACGTTCATGCAAGGGGCGAACCGGGAGGGGGGAGCGTCGGTTCGACGGTAGGGCTGTCATCCCGACCCTGAGCGCAGCGAAGGGGAGGGATCTGCTGTTGACAGTTTGACAGCGTGACGGCTTGACAGCGTGACAGCGGTGAGACGAGGCGTCGGCAGGAGAGGGCTCCTCTGACGACGCCGTTCTCTCACTCCTGTCGAGCCGTCGAGCCGTCACGCTGCCCTCTACACCGCCGTCAGCCCTGCTTCCCGCTCCGCCCCCGGCACCCGGACGGTGAAGGTCGAGCCCTTCCCCTCCTCGCTCTCCACCTGCACGATCCCGCCCATCGCCGCGGCGAGGTCGCGCGCGATGGCGAGGCCGAGCCCCGTGCCGCCGACGCGGCGGGTGAGGGAGGAGTCGATCTGCACGAACGGCTCGAAGATCTGCTCCAGCCGGTCGCCGGGGATCCCGACGCCGGTGTCGACGACGGAGATGTCCACCATCCCCGGCTCCGGCGCGGGCGTCGCGCGCATGACGACGGTGCCGCCGTCGGCGGTGAAGCGGAGCGCGTTCGTGACGAGGTTGAGGAGGATCTGCCGCAGCTTCTCGCGATCGACGCGCACCAGCAGCTCGGACGCGACGGGCTCGGCGTGGAAGGACACCCCCTTCTCCGCGAACTGCGCGCGCATCATCTCCTCGACGTCGCGCAGCACCGACTGCGCGGGAACGGCGGCCATGCGCAGCTCGAGCTGCCCCGCGTCGAGGCGCGCGAAGCTCAGGATGTCGGTGATGATCGCGAGCAGGTGATCCTTGTTGCGGCGGATGCGCGCGAGGTCCTCCATCTGCGCCTCCGTCACCGGGCCGCGCACGCCGAGGGAGAGGAGCTCGGTGTAGCCGGCGATGGCGTTGAGCGGCGTGCGCAGCTCGTGGCTCATCATGGCGAGGAACTTCGCCTTCGCCTGGTTCGCCTGCTCCAGGGCGGCGTTGCGCTCGGCGAGCGTCGCGTGGGCATCGCCGAGCGCGCCCGCCATCGCGTTGAAGGTGTCGGCGAGCTTCGCGATCTCGTGGTTCCCCGTCACCTGCACGCGCTGCGCGTAGTCCCCGCCCGCGAGCCGCTCCGCCGCGCTCGTCACGCGCCGCAGCGGACGCGTGACGTGGCGGCTCACGAGCCACGCCGCGAGCGCGCCGAGCAGGAGGATGAAGGTGGCGACGCCCAGCATGCGCTTGAGGAACTCGCGCGGGCGCTGCATCACGAGCGACTCGTCGAGCGCGAGCACGAGCCGCCACGGCGTCCCTGCGATCGCGGTGTTCGCGACGAAGTGGGGCGCGCCAGCGACGTCGTCGACCCGGTGCGCGCTCGCGGTGTCGCCCGGCGCCGGCAGCGTGTCGAAGCGCGGCGGCACGGGGCGGCCGCCGAGCCGCGTCCACTGCGCCAGCTCCTCGTCGGTGATGAAGAGCTCGATCTCCTCGCCGAGGATGCGACGGATCTGCGCCCCCGCCCCCGGCGACCGCGAGAGATGCCGCCGCTCGGCGAGGTAGCCCAGCACCCGTCCCTCGCGCGCGATCGCCGCCACCGTCCAGTATCGCAGCCGATCCTGCTCGAGATACAGCCGCGAGCGACGCACGGAGTCGTCGCGCGTCCAGCCGGCGAGGAGCGACGCGAGCATCTGCGCGTCGAGCGCGGAGGCAGGCGCGCCGGCCAGTGCGCGGAGCGACCCGTCGGCGGCGCGCAGCTCCATCGCGTCCATCAGCGAGTCGCCGGGACTCCTCCGTCGCGCGAGCACCGTCATCGCCGCCGTCGAGTCGCCCGGCACGTGCAGCACGCGCTCGAGCAGCGGGTCGGCGGCGTGCGCGCGCAGCAGCGCGTGGGCGCGCGCGGCGCTGCCGGCGAGCGACTGCGCGAGCTCGCGCGACAGCGACGTGAGCCGCAGATGCACGCGCTCGAGCGCCGTGGAGCGCACTTCCCGATACGCCGCGGCACCGAAGACGACGACGGTCGCCACGAGCAGCGTCGAGATCAGGAGCGGAAGCCGCCGCTCGAGCGACGCACCGTAACGCCGACTGCGATTTCCGGCCGGGAAAGCCATCATGCCGTGCCCTCAAACGGTGGGGACAATCGTCGTGCGAGGCGCCGGGACGCCCCTATCGCATCCTCCCTCGCGCCTCCTCCACCAGCCCCGCGAGCTCGGGGTCGGCGTCCTTCCACAGCTCGACGAACCGTGCGTACCGGGCGCGTGCCGCCGTGCGCTCGCCGCGCTCCTCGAGCAGCCGCCCCTGCCAGTAGAGCGCCGGCGCGAGGTACACGAGATCGTACGGCGAGTTCTCGGCGAACGTGCCGTACCAGCGCAGCGCCTCGTCCGTGCGCCCGAGCTGGCGGAGCAGCTCCGCGCGCAGCCACCGCTCGTACCCCTGCGCGACGATGCTCGACGTCCACGCGGGGACGAAGGGGCTGCGGAGCGTCCCGCGCTCCAGCGCGGCGAGCGCCTCCACGCGCCGGTCGCGCCGACGGAACGCTTCCGCGCGCAGCGTCTCGGCCAGCCCCCCGGCGAGCCCCGTGCTCCCCGTCGGGTCGGGGAGGCTCTCCAGCTCGCGGATCGCCTGCAGGCGTGCCGGCTCCTCGCCCAGTCGCGCGCTCGCCAGCCCGACGAGGTACGAGCGCAGGAGTGGGTGCAGCGCGGCGTGCGGGCGCGGCCAGAGCAGCGTGGCCGGCGCATCGCCGGCGGGGAGCGGCATGCGCATGAGATCCAGCCGCTCGCGCACCAGCGTCGAGTCGGGCGTCTGCAGGAAGGGCGCGAGCGACAGGAGCAGCTGGTGCTCCATCGCGTCCACCGGCGTCACCGCGCGCGCGAGGGCGAGCTCGGTGCGCGCCTCGCGCCACCGTCCCTGCGCGAGCGCGAGATGCGCGAGCATGATGCGCGCGAACCCCTGCTGGTCGGCGCCGCGGCGCGGGTCGAGGAGGAGGCGCACGATCGCCTTCGCCCCCTCGAGGTCGCGACCGAAGACGGCGACGTAGTACGCGGCGTTGACGAGGAAGAATCCGGGGTCGCGCTCCAGCGTCGCACGCAGCGCCGCGCGCGCCGCGCTGTCCGGCCGCAGGTGCACGTGCAGCGCGCGCGACGCGAGCAGCATGTGCTGCTGGCCGACCTCGCGCTCGTAGCGCACGAGCAGCGAGTCGGCATCGGCGCGGCGCCCCTCGACGGCGGCGACCTCGGCGAGATGCTGGATCGCCGGCCAGTGGTGCGGGTCGATCGCCAGCACCCGCTCCCACGCGCGCCGCGACTCGGCGATCGGCCGGCCGCGCTTCCAGTTGTGATGGAAGAGCACCTCCCCCAGGAGGACCCAGCCATCCATGTCGTTGTACGTCTCGGCGATCGTGCGCGCCTTCGCCTCCGCCGTGTCGGCGTTCCCGTGCGCGTACGCCGCGAACCCCTCGACGAGGGTGCGGTCGCGGCTGGAGAGGCGCGCCGACTGCTGCACCGCCATGTCCGCGGCGCGCTGCTCGGTCCCCGAGCGCAGCATCCACGACGCGGTCATCGCCATCCCGTACCAGGCGAGGGCGAACGAGCTGTCGGCGGCGACGGCACGCTCGAAGGCGGGGAGCGCCTTCGACAGGTCGTTGGTGCGGTAGGCGGCGCGTCCCTCGAGGTACGCCTTGAGCGCGTCGAGGGAGTTGGTCGTCACCGCCGCGAGCTGGGCGAGCCGCTCGCCGGCGGCCGCCCCCTGCGCGACGGCGAGCTGCGCGGTCACGCGATCGACGATGCTGAAGAGCGCGTCCTCGCCGCCGAAGGCGCTGGCGCGAGCGACGACCTCGCCGTCGCGCCGCACGTCGTGCAGCGTCGCGCCCACCTGCAGCCGTCCGCCGGAGCCGACGACGGAGCCGAGGACGAAGTAGGTGGCGCCGAACCGCTCGGCGAACCGCTGCGCCTCCGCCGGCGCGAGCGCGCCGCGCTCCCCGCGGTCGCGGAGCGACGCGAGCACCGAGCGCGTGTCGACCGTGTGATAACCGCCGACGCCGTCGAGGCTCGTGCCGAGGAGGTCCATCATCCCCGACTCGAGGTAGGCGACGTTCCCCTCGCCGCGCACGTCGAAGGGGAAGATGACGATCGCCCGCTCGTGCGCCGCTGCGCCGTCGCGCCGGGCGAACGTCACACCGGCGGCGACCGCGGCGACGACGGCGAGCGCGGCGGCGATCCACCAGCCGCGCCGGCGCGTGCGCCGCGCCGTCACGTCCGCGTCGTCGCGCGCGGGCACTTCCGTCATCCCGTGCCACGGCCGCGCGCCGGCGGGGAGCTTCGCCGCCGCCGCGTGCAGCGCCTCGCGCCGGAGCGGCGGGATGAGCGTGTAGAGCGCGCGCTCGACGACGGGCGGCGCGATCGCGTGCCCCTCGAGCTCCGGGGCGACGAGGCCGAGCTGCGTGAGCGTGCCGACGGCGCGCATCGCCTCGTCGGCCGAGAGCCCGGTGACGCGCGCGAGGTCGGCGACGTCGAAGGGGCCGCTCAGCACCGCCGCGGCGTCGAGCGCGCGCCGCGCCGTCTCGTCGAGCCCGTGCCGTCGCCGCTCGAGATCGTCACGCACCGCGGCGGGGACGGGAAGCTTCTGCCCCTCGCGCAGCGCGAGCACGGTCTCCCGGGCGCGTCCGTCGCGCGCGGCGCCGCGCTCGCGCAGCAGCAGCTCGAGCTCCGACGCGACGTAGCGCGGGACGCCGCGCGTCTCGGCATGCAGCTCGCGCGCGAGGTCGCGCCGCTCGGCGGGAGCGAGCTTCGTCACCTGCTCGACGAGCCGCTCGATCTCGTCCACGGCGAGCGGCTCGAGGGTGAGGACGCGCAGCGCCGGCAGCTGCCGACGCAGCTCCTCGAGGAGCGGCGCATCGGGGCGCAGCACGAGGAGCTGCAGCACCGCGCCGCGTGCCTGCCCGGCGAGCGCGCCGACGAGCGCGCGCGACTCGGGGTCGGCGTCCGAGAGCGAGTCGGCGACGAGGAGCACGGGCGTCGCCCGCGCGGCCGCCTCGAGCGCCGCGCACGCCGCCTCGTGCAGCGTCGCCGCCGCGGGGACGTCGCGCGCGAGCCCGGGGAAGCGCGCGTGCAGCCGGGGGAGGAGGTGCGCGAGCGCCGCGAGCTCCCCGGGCGGCAGCGTGTCGAGCGCACTCGACGCGCCCAGCTCCTGGAGGAGCGTGCTGGCGACGCCGTACGCCGGCGCGGAGGCGGGGTGTTCGCTCGCGTCGGCGTGCAGGAGGAGGAGATCCTCCTCCGCCGACTGCGCGCTCCGCAACAGCTGCTCGCACAGCCGCGTCGCCCCCATCCCCCGCTCGGCGAGCACCACGACCACCGCCGGCGTCCCCGCTCGCGCGGCGCGCCACGCGGCGTGCAGGAGGCCGAGCGCGCGCGCCCGGCCGACGAGCGGCAGCTCCGTGTCGGCGCTCCGGTCGTCGCGGGTGTAGGCGTCCGCGCGCGGTGCCGGCGGCGCGACGCGCACGATGCGCTCGGCGCGCTGCTCGATCGCCGTCAGGCGCTGCGACGCCTGCTCGTCCCCGGGGGCGAGCGCCGCCCACCGGCGTGCCGTCGTCGTGGCCTCGTCGAGGGCGCCGCGCCGCTCGGCGTCGTCGAGGAGGCGGCCGAAGGCGCTCGAGAGGCGGCGACGCAGCACCGTGCGCTCGGACTCGAGCCACTGCCGCAGCCGCGGCGGCGCGCTGCCGTCGGCGCCGGCGAGGAACTCCCCCTTCCAGCGGTCGACTGCCTCCCGATCGCGCCCCGCCTCGACGTCGCGCTCGAACGCCTCGGTGTCGAGGGTCAGCACCCCCCGTTCGAGGCGCGCCGCCTCCACGGTGACCTCGAGCGCGGGGCCGATCAGCCGCTGCAGCTCGGCGAGCGAGGCATCGACCGACGTGCGCGCGGGGAGCTCGTCGCGCGCGGCGCCGAGGAGCGCGGTGAGCTCGCGCCGCGGCACCGCGCGCGGCGAGTGGCGCGCGAGGTAGGTCAGCACGACGAGTGGCGTCCGGCGCTCGGAGAGCGTGGCGTTCGCCTCCCCCACGAGCCGGAGCTCGCCAAGCGTATGCAACTGCAGCATCGAAGGTGGGGTGATGACGACGCGGGGAGGGGGCCAGTGAATGTACGACAGGGATAGGGGAGCGCCAAGAACGGTGGCGGGAGGCTCGGGGCACGGGATCCCCCCCTCGCCCTCACTCCACTCCCAACAACCAGCTCACCGCCTCCAGATCGTCGCTGAACACGCGTACGGCGAGGCCGTAGTCCGCGGCGCGCGTGGCGAAGGCGCGACCGAGGTCGTAGCCGGCGGGATCGGCGGCGACGACGGCGGTGCGGCGGAGGCCGCGGGTGCGCAGCGTCTCGGCGGCGTCGACGGCGGTGTCGCGATCGGCGTCGAGGGCCACGCGCGCCTCCGCGAGGCGCACGAGCATCCCGAAGCTCGCGGCGAGCCGGTCGTCGGTGGCGACGCGGCGCGCGAGGGTGGCGCCGTCCACGAGGCTCACCGGCCCGAAGCCCGTGACGAAGACGAGATCCGAGGCGATGGGGATGTCGTAGCGGAGGGGCACGAGAGGGACTGCGGGCGGCGGGCCGTGTTCCGGGAGATGCGGAGGTTCAGGGTGACGACGCGTCGGGCACCCGCACCACGCCTCACCGCTCGTCACCACTCCGAGTATACCGACGCACGTTCCCGATACCGGAGTGGACCGTGCGAACGGGAGCGGTGGGAAAATCGAGGGCGTGACCGTCACATCGGTGAACCCGCCGTCCGGCGTCGACCTCGATCCACGCACGCCATGCGCCCACTCGCTCGCCGCCGACTGGCTCGCGCCCTCGTGCCCTGCTATCTGCTCCTGGTCGGCGGCATGCCGATGGCGCTCACGAGCGTGCTCGTCGCCCGGCCCCGCGCACTCGCCGGCCGGATCGCCGCGCTCCTGCTCGCGCCGCCGCTGTTCGTGCTCGCCTACGTCGTCATCGCGGGCGGCTTGGCGCGACGCACGCGGCGCGCGATCGTGGCCGGCCGCTTCCCGCGCGACCTGGGCGATCCCGTCTACGGACCGCGGCGGCTCTATGCGCGCTGCTGGACGGCGGTCTGCTACTTCACTCCAATCTATCACGCGGTGCTCGCCGTCCCGCTCCTCAAGCGGATCATCCTCCGCCTCTTCGGCTACCGCGGCGCGCTCGACGTCACGTCGTATCCGGACACCTGGATCCGGGACCTCCCGCTACTCGACATCGCAACCGGCGCCTGCATCGCCAATCGCGCGACCCTCGGCACGAACATGCGCATGCAGGACGGAACGGTGGTCGGTGACGCGGCGGAGATCGGCGTCGGCTGCGGGATCGGGATCGGCGTCAGCATCGGCCGCGGCGCGAAGATCGGGCCGACCACGTCGGTGAGTCATCGCGCGATCATCGGCGAGCACGCCGACATCGGCGTGATGTGCCTCATCGGCGCGAAAGCGGTGATCCATCCGCGCGTGCGCATCCCTGCCGGTCGCATCATCCCACCGCGCGCGGTGATCCGGAACGACGCCGACGTGGAGACGCTGCGGCGCGCGACGCCGGTGGCGGCCATGGCGATGCACGGCGAGTGAGTCCCGCGAATCGAGGACTGCGGCGTCCTGCGGACTGCGACCTGCGGACGGCTGCGTCCTGCGGGCTGCGTCCTGCGTCGTCACCCCCTCGGGACGCTCCCGACGCAGGACGCAGGACGCAGGACGCAGGACGCAGGTCGCACGCCCTCACCCCCTCCCCCTCCCCCTCGCATCCCCCGTCGCCTCGAAATACTTCCGCAGGTTCGCCGGCCGGTACGACGGATCGGCGTCCCATCGTTCGAGCACGCTCGGGTGCACCGACTGCGTGCCGCCTTCGGCGCGCGGCTTCGTGCCGATGGGACGGTCGAAGCCTTTCGTGAGGCGGTAGAGCCCCGTCTTCGAGTCGTGCAGCTGCCCGCGCACGCCGTCGGGGGCCAGGGTGAACTCGCGCTGCACCTCGGGGTCGAGGGCGAGCCCCTTCTCCGCGGCCTTCGCGAGCATCCACTCGAGCGCGACGTCGGAGAGCTGCGACTCCGGATAGCCACCGCCGATGTCGCTGTGGACGCCGGCGAACCAGACCTGCTCCACCCACTGCCCGGGCTTCGGCACCTCCTCCCACAGCGTCGCCTCGAACGGCGAGCGGCGCTCGTCGATCGCGAGCGCGTGATACGCGTGCTCCACGATGCCGCTCAGCTGCGTGTCGTGGAACTCGTACTTGCCGCGCGTGAGCCCGCGCAGCCCGCGCAGCGGGATGCCGAGCGCGCCGACCGTGTCCCAGACGCCCACGAATCGGATCTTCATCTCGTCGGTGCAGCAGGAGTGCCGCTGACGATAGCCGACCGCGTCGTCGTCGTCGGGGTGGATCTTCGGGTTCTGGTACATCGACAGCGCCTCGACGTAGCGCCCCACCGAGGTGCGCTTGAGGATGCCGCACTTGCGGATCATCCCGGCAATGCTGCGCGCGGTGAAGGCGCCGCGGCTGAAGCCGAAGAGGAAGATCTCGTCCCCCGGCACGTAGTTGGCGACGAGGAAGCGGAAGGCGTCGAAGATGTTGTCCTCGAGCCCGTCGCCGAACGCGCCGCCGGTGAGCCGATCGAGGCTGTTCCCGGTGCCGACCCCCTGGTCGTAGAAGAGCACCTGCGGCGTCCCGTCGGGCGCACGCTTGGCGACGCGGTACGCGAGCTTGACGACGTTGGTCGGCGTGAGCTTGCCGTTCTTCGATTGGTCGGCGGAGTTCCAGGTGCCGTCGCAGCAGAGGACGAGGCGCTTTTTCATGGGCGGTGGTTCCGGTGCCCGGAGACAGTGCGCGGCCGGGGCCGGTCCGTCGGTGCGGAAGGTCACTGGGGGGGGGTGAAGGTCGGGGACTGGGGGTTGGGGGCTGGGGCCGGGCCCGGGGACGACAGCCACCATCTCCCTAGCCCCTAGCCCCTAGCCCCTGACTCCCAGCCCCCGGGACGAATTACCCATGTGAGCATCCTGAATTCTCCGGATACTCCTCGTGCGCGCTGACCGATGCGCGGCCAACGAGGATCACAACGGGCCGTCGTGCCCAGCCGGAGGATTGCTCTCATGCTCAATCGCTACACCGTCGCGGCGCTCGCCGCGCTCGCCATCGCTGCTGCCTGCAACAACGACGACGGCCCGATCGGGCCGCTCGACGGCGCCGTCCGCCTCGACGAGCCGGGGCTGCGCCGCCTCTACGGCGCGCCGGTGAACGTCGGCCAGGGACGCGTGCGCTCCTACATCACCTTCGACGAATCGAAGGCCGACGCCCCCGTCGAGCTCGGGCTCGCGATGGACGAGGCGGCGCTCGAGGGGCTCCCCGCGCCGACGGGCGGCCATGGCGAGGGACACGCCGACATGCACGAGTACGTGGTGCAGCTCCCCGCCTGGAATCCCACGACGTTCAAGTTCGTGGAGCTCGACTGGAATCCCGCCGGGCACGAGCCGGCGCAGATCTACGACAAGCCGCACTTCGACTTCCACTTCTACACGATCACGAAGGCCGAGCGCGACGCGATCGACCCGGCGGATGCGCAGTTCCAGGCGAAGACGGAGCGGCTCCCCGCCGCCGACTACTTCCCGGCGCGCTACCTCGCCCCGCCGCCGGTCGCCGCGGTCCCGAAGATGGGCGTGCACTGGCTCGACGTCGCGAGCCCCGAGCTCCCGCCGACGATGTCGCCCTTCACCACCACCTACATCTTCGGCAGCTGGGACGGGAAGGTCATCTTCCAGGAGCCGATGATCACCCGGGCCTACATCCTCGCCAAGAAGAGCGCGGCGACCGCCGCCGAGCGCGACGAGATCATCCCGATCACGCGCACCGCGAAGGTGCAGGAGGCCGGCTACTACCCGCAGGCCTACCGCATCACGTACGACGCGACGGCCAAGGAGTACCGGGTGGCGCTGACGAAGCTGGAGTACCGGCAGTGAGACGGCTCCACCGCTCGACCGTGTGACGGCTCGGCGGTATGCGGAGCGCGCCGGCCCGGGATGAATCCTGGGCCGGCGCTTTCACGTCAGGGAATTGCATCCGTCGCGTCCGCCGGACAACCAGATGTGTACGTTCGGTGTCCGATCGGACGACCACCCGAGCCCCAGCACGCAGTCCCCCGTTGCCCCCTTCCTACGGCCTCTCCATCTTGGGACGGTCGCGCCCTCACCGGATTTCGTGGCCGACAGCCCCTCTCTGAATGCGGAATTCGATGCCCGAACCGGACATCGCCCACGCGCCCGCACGACCGGGGGCCGTGACGTCGCTCCTTCTCGCCCACCGCGAGGGTGATCCCGACGCATACGGCCGCCTCTTCCCGATGCTCTACGAGCATCTGCGGGAGGTCGCGCACGCACAACTGCGGCGCGAGGCGCGCGCCCGCGCGGGCGCACACACCCTCTCGACGACCGCGCTCGTGCACGAGGCGTGGTTCAAGCTCGCCGAGCCGGGGAAGCTCGCGCTCCAGGACCGCGGCCACTTCTTCGGCGCCGCCGCGCGCGCGATGCGCCAGGTGCTGGTGGATCACGCGCGTCGCGTCGGCGCGGCCAAGCGCGGCGCCGGCGCGGCGGCGGTCGAGCTGGACGCCGCGAACCTCGCCGTCGAGGAGCGTGCCGACGTCCTCCTCGCGCTCGACGAGGCGCTGCAGCGGCTGGCGGCGATGAGCCCGCGCCTTGCGCAGGTGGTCGAGCTGCGCTTCTTCGGTGGATTGACCGAGGAGGAGGTCGGGAACGTGCTCGGCGTGACGGAACGCACCGTCCGGCGCGACTGGGTGAAGGCGCGCGCCTGGCTGCACACCGAGATCGCCGCCTCCATCGCGAGCTCCTGACAGGTGGGGACGCAGTGACGCAGGACGGCGGTGAACGACCGGGGATGACGCCGGAGCGCTGGCGCGAGGTCGAGGCCGTGCTCGATGCGGCGCTCGACCTGCCGGTGCAGGAGCGCTCGACGTACGTCGCGGCCGCGTGCACCGGCGACCAGGCGCTGCGCAGCGAGGTCGAGCGGCTGCTCGCCGCGGTCGATGCCCCCGCCGCCCTCGTCCCCGACCAGCCGGCGGCGCAGTTCGCGGCGCCGGTGATCGCGCGCGCCGCCGAGACGGGCGGGCTCGACCTCGGACAGCGGCCGTCGCAGGCGATCCGCGCGAGCATCCCCGAGCGCATCGGCCCCTACCGCGTGATCGCCGACGCGGGCGAGGGGGGGATGGGGGTCGTCTACATCGCCGAGCGCGACGACGGGACCTACTCCAAGCGGGTGGCGCTCAAGGTCGTGCGTCGCGGGCTGCACCTCGACGCGCGCTTCAACCGCCGCTTCCAGGAGGAGCGGCAGATCCTCGCCCGCCTCGACCACCCGAACATCGCGCGGCTCCTCGACGGCGGCGTCACCGACGACGGCCTCCCCTACTTCGTCATGGAGTACGTCGAGGGGGAGCCGCTCGACCGCTGGTGCGACGGACGGCGCCTCCCGGTCGAGCGGCGGCTCGAGATCTTCGTGAAGGTGTGCGGCGCGGTGGCGTACCTCCACCGCCACGGGGTCGTGCATCGCGACCTCAAGCCGTCGAACATCATGGTCACCGCCGACGGCGAGCCCAAGCTCCTCGACTTCGGCATCGCGAAGATGCTCGTCGGCAGCGAGGGGGCGCCGACGACGGTGCTCACGCAGACGGGACAGCGGCTGCTGACCCCGGACTACGCGAGCCCGGAGCAGGTGCGCGGCGCGCCGATCACCGAGGCGAGCGACGTCTACGCGCTGGGGGTGCTCCTCTACGAGCTGCTCACCGGACGGCGACCGTACCGACGCCGGGGCCGAACCCTACACCAGATCGAGCGGGTCATCCTCGAGGACGAGCCGACGCGCCCGTCGAGCGCGGTGACGCAGCCGGTGGCGGTGGACGGCGGGATGACGGACGGCCCCTCGCGCGCCGCCGCCCTCCGCGCGACCACGCCGCCGCGCCTCCGCCAGCAGCTCCGCGGCGACCTGGACGCGATCATCCTCACCGCGCTGCGCAAGGAGCCGGAGCGCCGCTACCAGTCGGCAGACGAGCTGGCGACCGACCTGCGCCGCCACCTCGACGGGCTCGCGGTGTCGGCGCGCGGCGACGGGATGGGCTATCGCGCGCGGAAACTGCTGCGCCGCCATCGGCTCAGCATCGCCGCGGTGAGCCTCGGGATGGTCGCGGGCGTCCTCCTGATCGTGCTCGCGGCGCGCACCGGGCTCGCGCCGCAGGAGCGGACGTTCGGGGCCGCCCCCCGCGTCCAACCGGGGGCCACCCGCCGCGTCGCCTTCACGCCGTCGCTCGAGCTCGACCCCGACCTCTCGCCGGACGGGCGGACGATCGCCTTCGCCGCCGACTCGGGGGACATGATGCGCATCCACGTGCGCCCGCTCGACGGGAGCGGGCCGTCGCGCATCATCTCTGCGGGGCTCGACGGCTACCACCGCGCCCCGCGCTGGTCTCCAGACGGGAAGCGCATCGTCTTCCAGGCGCACTCGAAGCTCTACGTCGTCCCCGCCGACGGCTCGGCGCCGCCGCAGGTGCTCGTGGAGGCGGAGCCCTTCGCGCTCTCCATCGCCTGGTCCCCCGACGGGCGCGAGATCGCCTGGGCGCAGGGGACCCGCGTCTACGTCCGCCCCGCCGGCGGCGGTCCGGCGCGTCGGCTCGACTTCGTGGCCAACTGGCCGCACTCGCTGCGCTGGTCCCCCGACGGCCGCTGGATCGCGCTCGTCGACGACAACTTCGCCTTCCTCTACGGCGCCGTCTCCTCCGGGGGCCCGATCAGCCTCGGCAACTCCGCCCCCAGCTCGATCTGGCTCGTTCCCACGCGTCCGGAGGGGGGCGCGCCGGTCCGCATCACCAACGACCGCGCGCTCAACACCTCACCGGCCTGGCTCCCCGACAGCCGCGGGCTCCTCTTCGTCTCGAACCGCGACGGCGACCGCGACGTCTACCAGCTCGCCCTCGGCCGCGACGGCCGACCGGAGGGGACGCCGACGCGCGTGACGGCGGGACTCGGCGTGCACTCGATCAGCGTCACCGCCGACGGCCGGCGGCTCGCCTATGCCGTCTTCCGCAACTCGTCGAACATCTGGTCGCTGCCGATCAAGTCGGACGGCGTCGCGACCGACGCCGACCTGCAGCAGGTCACCGTCGGGATGCAGTCGATCGAGGGGATCTCGGTCACGCGCGACGGGCACTGGATCGCCTTCGACTCCGACCGCGACGGACGGCAGCAGATCTTCCGCATGCCCCTCACCGGCGGCGAGCCGATGCGGCTCACCAACTCGCCGACCGACGACTTCATGCCGGCGTTCTCCCCCGACGGAAAGGAGATCGCCTACTACTCGATCGACACGACGGGGCGGCACATCCACGTCATGAGCGCCGACGGGAGCGTGCACCAGCAGATCGGCCCCTGGCCCGCCGGGCAGCGGTCGCCGAGCTGGTCTCCCGACGGCCGCTCGATCGTGTTCAACGCGTCGGAGAAGGGGACGTCGGAGCTCTTCGTCGCGACGCGGCTGCGCGGCCAGTGGGAGCGGCCGGTGCAGATCACCGACCGGAACCGCGGCGGCGCGCTCACGCGCTGGTCGCCGGCCGGCAACTCGATCGTGTACATCCGCGGCGACGGGATCTGGACCGCCTCCCCCGACGGCGGCGTTCCGCACCAGGTGGTGGCGATCGATCCGGCGCTGCGCGCCTCGCTCGGCGGCGCGGTCTGGTCACCCGACGGCGAGACGATCTACTACCGCTGGTTCGACGAGCACTGGCGCACGACGATCCGTGCCGTCTCGGCGCGCGGCGGCCCGACGCGGGAGGTGGCCCGCCTGAGCGACCCGACCCGCCAGTCGCGCCGCGGCGAGCTGGCCACCGACGGCCGCCGATTCTACTTCACCATCGCCGAGCACTCGGGCGACGTGTGGATGATGGAGCTGGGGGGGAAGTAGGGAGCGCTCCCTACTCCCGCACCTCCCCCGGGATCGTCCGCAGGTACGTCCACACCGCGCGCCGCTCGTCGTCGGTCCAGGCGCGCATCGCGTCGAGGGGCATGAAGGGGTCGATGCGCGTGCCGTCCGGCTTGATGCCGTCGCGGAGCGCGCGGACGAAGCTCTCCTCGGTGTAGTGCGCGAGCCCCACGGGCGTGAGGTTGGCCGCCGGCGGCACCGACGGGGGCGCGCCGGGAACGCGGCCGCCGGCGAGCGTGCGGCCGTGGCAGCCGATGCAGCCGCCGATCCGCGCGAGGTAGTAGCCGTATTCCGCCGTGACCGCGCGCTCCACCCGCGGCGGCGCGGTGCGGTCGTGGTGCACCGACTCCGCGGTGAGGAAGGGGAAGCGCCCCGAGATGTAGAGGAGGCGCCCCAGCATGCCGATCTCGCTCTCCGGCAGGACGCGGTCCACCGGCGGGAGGCTCCTGAGATAGGCGACGAGCGCGCCGAGGTCCTCGTCGCTCATCACCTGGTAGGTCTCCGACGGCATGAACCAGAGCGACTTGCCGTCGCGGCCGACGCCATGCCGGATGGCGCGCACCCAGTCGGCATCGCTCATCGCGCGCCCCACGCCGCCGCGCCCGCGCGTGAGGTTGGCGGCATACAGGTGCCCCAGCGCCCCGCCGTCGATGAAGTCCTTCCCACCGAGATCGGTGCCGTGGCAGTGGGCGCAGTTCGCGACGGCCAGCGCGAGGTGCCGTCCGCGCTCGAGGCTCGCCGAGTCGCTCGGTACCGGCGGCGGCGCGACGGCGGGGCTCCAGCTCCGCTGCATCCGGTAGGTGGTGATCCCGTAGACGCCGGCGCCGACTCCTGCGATCAACCCACCGATGAGGAGGAGGAAGGAGAGGAGCAGGCTGCGCATACCCGACAGGGCGCGGAGGAGGGGGCGAAAGCGGACAGAAGGGGGATGCGTCCGGAACCTTACACACCTTACCCCGATTGCGCCGACCTCGCCACCTGTCGCATGACCTCGGCAACGCTCCATGCCTGCGCCACGCAGCCGCGCGGCGTGTAGGGGGCTTCGGCGTCGAAGACCTCGGCGATGGAGCCGACCCCGAACGCGCCGAGGTGTGCGATCAGCGGGTCGAGCTGCCGGCGTGCGCCCTCCTCGTCGCCGGGGTGCAGCTTGCGCCAGGCGTCGAGCCACGGGCCGATCAGCCACCCCCACACCGTCCCCTGGTGATAGGCCGCGTCGCGCTGGCGCAGGTTGCCGAAGTACTGCGGCGAGTAGTTCGGGCTCCCCGGCGCGAGCGAGCGCAGGCCGTACGGCGTGAGCAGCCGCCCCTCGACGACGCGCATCACCGGCTCCCAGCGCTCGCGCGCCAGCACGGGATGGGGGAGCGAGATCGCGAAGATCTGGTTGGGGCGGCACTCGGTGCTGTCGCCGTCGGGGCCGTCCACCACGTCGTAGAGGTAGCCGCCGTCCGCGTACCAGAAGCGCTGGTTGAACGAGGCGCGCGCGCGATCGGCGTGGGCGCGCCACGCCCGCGCCGCGCGTTCGCCGGAGTGCAGCGTGACCCAGCTGGCGAGCGCGCACAGCGCGTTGTACCAGAGGGCGTTGATCTCCACCGCCTTGCCGCGACGCGGCGTCACGACCCAGCCGTCGCACTTCGCATCCATCCACGTGAGCTGGTAGCCCTCCGCGCCCTGGCTCAGCAGCCCGTCCGTCGGATCGACGCCGATCCCGAACCGCGTGCCGCGCAGATGATGCTCGGCGATCGAGACCATCGTCGGCAGCAGCCGCCCGCGCATCACGTGGTCGTCGGTGAGCGCGAGATACCGGTCGACGGCGTGGAAGAACCAGAGCGTCGCGTCCGCGGTGTGGTAGAGCCCTTCGTTGCTCCCGTCGGGGAACATGTTCGGCAGCAGCCCGTCGCGCACGTAGTTCGCGAAGGTGCGGAGGATGCTCGCCGCCTCGCGCACGCGACCCGTCGAGAGGGTGAGCCCCTCGAGGCTGATCATCGTGTCGCGCCCCCAGTCGGTGAACCAGTGATAGCCCGCGATCACGCTGCGGATCTCGTCACCCTCGGCGGCGGCGCGCGCCGCGTCGCGGGTGCGCCCCGCGGGGACGATCACGAACTGGTCCGCCGCCAGCGCGAGCTCCGCCGCCACCCCCTGCCGCACCACCGGCGGCGCCATCCGCAGCAGCCGCCGGCGGCGCTCCTGGTCCGCCTCGATCATCTCTCCCGGCGTCATCGCGAGCATCACCTCGCGCGCCTCGGCGGAGGCCACGATCGCGACCGTGCGCTCCGGCGCGAGGGTGAGGGTGAAGTAGCCGGGGGACCAGAGCGAGCCGGCGGAGTCGTAGCCGCGCTCGTGCTCGACGCGATAGTGCAGCGCGTCGCGCAGCCGCTCGTCGCGTCGATAGACCGGCATGTCGCCGTAGAGCGCGATGCGGAGCGGCGGCAGCGCCGCCCCCGGCCCCGCCGCCGGCACGGGGTCGCAGCTGATCTCGTACGGATCCGTGGCCGCGAGCCGATACCCCGTCTGCATGCGCGCGGTGACTTCCATCTCGTAGTTGCGGAAATGCACCGAGGGGCGCAGCTCGAGGGTGACCGGCGCGTCCCCCTCGAGGAGGCGGTAGACGATGGCGGTCGTGTTCTGCCGGTGCGGCATCACGACGCGGCGCTCGAGGACGACGGGGCCGATGACGAACTCCCACACCGGCATCCCCGACTCCAGCCGGAACTCGCGCAGCGACTGGGCCGCCGGCACGCGCAGCTCCGCGCCCACCAGATCCTCCCCCGAGAGGCGCTGCCTCGTCCCGTCGGCGAGCACCACGCACTCGTCGAGCTGGTTGAGCATCACGGTGCGCCCGAGCGGATTGGGGAGCGACGCGACGAGGATGCCGTGGTACTTGCGCGTCGCGATGCCGGCGAGGCTGGCCGAGGCGTAGCCGCCGATCCCGTTCGTCACGAGCCATTCGCGGGCGACCAGCGCCACCGGATCGTCGGCGAAGGCGCCGGGCGCACCGCCGAGGCGGCGGATGGTCGTCTGGTCGTCGGTCATCGGTCGGCGAGGCGGTCGGCGGCGGGTGCGAGAACGAGCGCGCACTCGGCCTGTAGGCGCCAGTTCTCGTGCGGGGGCGGCGTGTCCGGGCGGCCGGGGATCGCGCGATCCAGCTCGGCGGCATCGGGGAAGATCGTCCCCTCCCCGCCGTACTCCGGCGCCTCGCTCGACCAGCGCAGCATCCAGCGCGCACCGGCGGGGGGCGCGAGCAGCGGCTCCGGCGCCGGGTCGAGGTGCAGCGTGCGGCCGAGGTTCACGAGCAGGAGACGGTCATCGCCGTCGTCGCCGAAGTAGCGGAGGACGAACGCGTGGTCGCCGAGCACCGCACCGTCCAGGTGTGTGCCCCCGCGCGCGGCGAAGCGCGGGTCCTCGCGCCGGAGCCGCAGCAGGTCGCGATGCAGATCGAGCCACCGGCCATGCCCCGCGCGCGCGCCCGGGTCGAGCTTGCAGCGCTCGAAGGTCGCGCGGTCGTGCGGCAGCGGCACGGCGTTCGTCACGTCCGCCATCGCCAGGCTCTCGAACTGGGCCATGAGCTGGCGCCGCCCCGCCGCCACCTGCGCGGCGAGCGTCTCGTGGTGGTCGGCGAAGTAGATGAAGGGCGTCGTCGCGCCGTACTCCTGCCCCTGGAAGAGCATCGGCGTCTGCGGGCCGAGGAGGAGGAGCGCGGTGAGCGCGCGCCAGCGAGCGTCGCTCGTGCGGGTGCGCGGGCGTGCGCCGCCGACAGAGTTCGCGACCTGATCGTGGTTCTCGAGGAAGTGGACGAAGCGCGCCGGCTCGATGTCGAACGACGGCGTGCCGCGACGCTGCCGCTGCCAGCGATACCACTGTCCCTGGAAGAGGAAGCCGTGCTTCGCCGCGCTCACCAGCTCCTGCGGGGTGCCGGCGTAGTCGGCGTAGTACGCCTCGTCGCGCCCGGTGAGCGCCACGATCGCCGAGTGGTGCCAGTCGTCGTTCCAGATCATGTCGAGCCCCTCGCCGCCGCGCTCGACCGGCCGCACGAGCGACGCGCGCTGCGGCTCGTTCTCGTTGACGACGAGCGTGCCGCGCCCGCGCGCCGCCGCACGCACCCGCTCGCCGATCTCGCGCAGGATGTGCGGCGTCGAGTCGTCGTGGATGCTCTGCGTCGCGTCGAGGCGCAGCCCGTCGAAGTGGAACTCGTCGATCCAGTAGGCGGCGTTCGCGAGGACGAGCTCGCGCACCGGCGCGGCGTCGGGTCCGCTGAAATTCGGCGTCTCCCCCCACTCGCTGCGATGGGTCCGGCTGAAATACTCCTCCGCGAACTCGCGGAGGTAGCAGCCGTCGGGAGCGAAGTGGTTGTAGACGACGTCGAGCAGCACGCCGATCCCGAGCGCGTGCGCGCGATCGACGAAGGCGCGCAGATCGTCCGGCGTGCCGTAGAGCCGCGTCGGCGCGAAGAGCGCCGCGCCGTCGTACCCCCACCCGAAATGGCCGGGGAAATCGGCGACCGGCATCATCTCGATCGCGGTGATCCCGAGCTCGGCGAGCGCGGGAAGCTCGCGCATCGCGGCGCGCCACGTCTCCTCGCGCGTGAAGGTGCCGACGTGCATCTCGTAGAACACCTGGCCGTGCAGCGACAGCCCACGCCACCCGTCGTCGCTCCACGCGTACGCGCTCGCGTCCACGACCACCGACGGGCCGTGCGGCCCGTCGGGCTGGAAGCGCGAGGCGGGATCGGGAAAGTCGCCGTCGTCGTCGAGACGGTAGCGATACCGGCTGCCGACGCGCGCCTCGCCGACGACCCCCGCGAAGTAGCCCCCCGCCTCGCGCGCGAGCTCGTACGCGGCGGCGTCCGCTCCGTCGTCGAGCACCACGCGCACGCGCGCACGCCGCGGCGCCCACACGCGAAAGTGCACGCCGCCCCCCGCAGCCGGCTCCGCACCGACGGGCATTCGACGCGTGATCGGCGAACTCGATCGTATTTGCTGCGGGGTCGGCATCGGCCCGCCCTGCCGCGCAGGATCAGGGCCAGGGGCGGGGGTGAGGGGTCAGGCGGTGGGGAACACCCTGGTCCCTCACCCCTCACCGCTAACCCCTGCCTTTCAACACCTCCTCCAACAACGCCAGCGCTCGCTCGTCGTCGCTCTGGCCGAGCCAGAAGAGCGCATGGCTGCGCACGGCGAGGTCGCGGCTGGTGCGCGCGACCTGCAGGAGCGACGGGATCCCTTCGTCGCGCGGGAGCTGCGACATCACGAACACCGCGTGGCGCTTGAGGTCGGCATCCTCCGACTCCTCGGGCCCGACGCTCAGGTCCTCGGGGCGGCCGAGCAGCTTGGCCTGCGCGAAGCGGGCGAGCCAGTGCGAGGCCTGACGGCGGGCGGAGCGGCGGCGCGTCTCGCGGTCGCGCGCGATCGCGAGCAGCGTCGGCCAGACGACGACGCTGTCGGCGAGCACCGCCGGCGTGATCGCGTCCTCGGCGACCCCGGCGTTGCCGCGCGCGGCGAGCGCGAGCAGGAAGTCCGCCGCCTCGCGTGCCGGCACGACACCGAGGTCGCGCGCTTCGGGACGCGGGCGCGACACGCCGGCCCACCAGCGCACGCGCGTCACCTCGCCCCCCTGTCGCTCGACGCGCACCTGCACGGGCCCGCGCACGCATCGGCCGCGCATCGCGTCGCCGAAGTCGCCGATGTACGAGGATCGGCCGATCTGCACGAAGCTCGCGCCGTCGCCGCACACGGCGTCGCGCGCGGCGAATTCGAACGTCACCGCGCCGTCGCCCGCATTCGCGATGCGCGACGCGAGCGACTGGGCCGGCAGGGGCGCCGCGGCGAGCAGCGCGCCGAGGACGAGGAGGCGTCGCATGGTCATCCCGTGATGAGGTCGCGAATCGCCCGGGCGGCGCGCGGGTCGTCGCGCTGCCCGAGCCAGAAGAGGGCACGCTTGCGGGCGCGCGGGTCGCGATCGGAGCGCGCGATGGCGAGGAGGGCGTCGGTGGCGGCGTCCTCGTCGCGCTGCGAGAGCACGAAGATCGCGTGCTCCCGGAGCGCGGGGTCGTCCCCCTCCTGCGCGATCGCGGCGAGGTCGCGCACGCTCGTCGCCCGGCGCTGCCCCGCCCAGAAGAGCGTCTGCTTGCGCACGCGCAGCGACTCGCGCGGGTCGCGCACGCGGTCGAGCAGCCAGCGCCCCGACTCGGCGCGATCGTCCTCGGCGATCCCCTGGGCGATCTTCTCCTTCAGGCGGTCGTCGCCGGCGCGCGACCAGAGCGCGCGGAGCCAGGCGAAGGTGCGGTCGTCGGTCGACGCGCCGTGCGCGAGGGAGAAGATGGCGTGCTCGCGCACCCGCATCTCCTCGCTCGACGACTCGGCGACGCGACGCACCCGCTCGTGCGCGCGCGCGTCGTCCGTCTGCGCGAGCCAGAACACCACCTCGCGACGGAGTCCGGTGCTCGGCTCGTCGAGCAGCGCCATCAACGCGGGGATGCCCGCATCGTCCGGCACGAAGGTGAGCGCGGCGACCGCGGCGCCGCCGAGTCCGCGCGCCGAGGACCCACGCGCCCCCTCGTCGCCGCCGTACGTGCGAGCGATCGCGACGATCGCGGGGACGATCGCGGCGTCCCCCGTGAGTCCGGCGAAGTGCACCGCCTGCCGCCGCGTCTCGATCGCGTGCTCCTCCTGGCGCGCGAGCGCGAGGAGCGGCTGCGCGATCGCGGCGCTGTCGGCGAGCACCGCGGGGAGGAGGAGCCTCCCCTTCGACGCCGCGCCGGTGCGCTCGAGCTCCGGCACGAGGGCGAGGAAGTAGGCCGCCGCGTCGCGCGCCGGCACCGTCCCGAGATCGGTGGCGGCGTCGACGCGCCATGCGCCGCCGACCTGCGTGCGCACCGATTCGATGCGCCCGTCGCGCTTCGTGATCGCGACGCGTACCGGGCCGGGAACGCAGCGCACCCGCTCGATGCGCCCGAACCCCTGCACGGTCTCGGTGAAGTAGGCGTCGCCGAACGCCACCACGTTCCGGCCGTCACCGCAGACGCCGGGGCGCGAGGCGTACTGCATCCGCACCTCGCCGTCGCGCAGCTGCGCGACGCGGCGGGCGATGGCGGACGAATCCTGCGCCTCGAGCGTCGCCGCGCCGAGGAGGACGGGCAGTGCGAGGGTGAGTGGACGCATGGAGGCGGGGGTTGGGGGCTGGGGGCTGGGGGCTGGGGGCTGGGGCTGCAGACGGGAGGTGGTGGCTGTCGTCCCGAGCGAACGTGAGGGAGCTGCTGCATCGGCCGAGGGCCGAGAGCCGAGGGCCGGGTGGCGGCACGTGGCATCCGAGTGGTGCGTGCGACGAAGCGCCGCGTGCCGCCACCTGGCCCCGACAGTCGCTCGCTCCGCTCGCGACTGCGGGGTGACGCCCGCACCTCCCCAGCCCCCAGCCCCCGCCGTTCACGGCTTGTTGATGATCTCCAGGAGCAGCTGCTGCACGCGCGGGTCGTCCTTCTGGCCGAGCCAGAACAGCGCGCGCTTGCGGTAGCGGGTGTCGGGATCGTTGCGCGCGATGTCCACCAGCTTGTCGGTCGCCGCGCGCTCGTTGCGCTGCGCGAGCACGAAGATCAGGTGCTCCTTGAGCTCCGGCTCCTGCAGGCGCGGGTACAGCGCGACCAGCTCCGCGACCGGCTGGTCGGACTGGCCGGCGGCGAACAGTGCCTGCTTGCGCACCTCCATCTCCTGCGCGCCGTCCGCCGCCACGCCCAGGAGCCACCGGTCGTTCCCCTGCCCGCCCATCTGGCCGAGCGAGAAGAGGATCCGCTTCTTCATCTCGGTGTTCTCGGCGCCGCGCAGGCGGCCGAAGAGCTGGCGGAGGAACTGCGCGTTCTCGGCGCTCCCCTGCTGCCCGATCCAGAAGATCGCCCGGTCGCGGATCTCCCGGCTCGTCGCGTCCGACTCGGCGAGCTGACGGAGCACCGCCTGCGCCTGCGGCGAGTCCTGCTGCGACAGCGCGAACACCGCCTTCTCGCGCAGGCTCGTGTCGGGGGAGCGCAGCACGATGTCCTGCAGCGCCGCGACCACGTCGGCCCCCTTCATCTGGCCGAGCCAGTGCACCGCCTGTTCGCGCACGCTCCGGCTCGGGTCGTTGCGCACGATGTCGAGCATCAGCGCCTTCGCCTCGGCCGACTCGTGCTGCGAGAGGAGGAAGACCGCCCGGCGGCGGAGCGGCTCGCTGCACGCCTCGCGCTTCTTCAGCACCTCCTGGAGGATCGGGAGCGCGCGCGACTCGTCCATCTGCATGAGCGCGTTGAGCGCCGCGATGCGCATGTCGTCGTCGTCGTCGTCGCGCGGGCAGGCGGCGGCGGGCACCTGCTTCGCCTGCTCGGTGACGCGCCCTGCGGCCTGCTCGTCGCCGATGCTCGCCAGCCGGCCGTTGATGCGCGTGCGCAGCGTGCGCGAGTCGCCGATCGTCGGCGCGTTCGGGAAGCGGCGGTCGTGCTCGTCGAGCGAGACCAGCGCCTCGCGCAGCTCCGTCGCCGGCGCCCCCTCGATGCGCGAGAGCGCGGCGGCGCGCCAGTAGAGCGACGCGGCGACGTAGGTCGAGCGCGGCCACTTGTCCACGACTTCCTTGAAGAGCGCCGCCGCGCGACGGTAGTCGCTCTTCGACAGCGCCTCGCGCGCCCGGCGGTAGGTGACGTCCGCCTGATCCTGCGGCGCCCACGGCTCGGGCGGGAGGAGCGGGACGTCGGGGACGACGCTCGCCACGCGCGGGGCGGCGGGATGCTCCGACGCGACGTACGCGCCGGGGAAGACGACCGCGAGCGTGCTCGCGGCGATGGTGAGTCGGGTCAGGAAGAGCATATGAAGTCAGCCCTCAGCTGGAGGTGCCTGTCGAGAGGAGCGCCGATCCCGCGGGAGCGGCGGTGCGGATGCGCGGCAGGAGATCCCGCTCGCGCAGGGTGCGGTCGAGCAGCTCGCGCTCGGTGCGGTCGCTCGGATCGCCGGCGATCTGCGCGATCTGCATGAGCACGAGCTCGAGATCCTCGAGCAGGTCGCGCATCGACGGGTCGCGCCCGACGCGCGAATCGAGGAGCAGCCGGGTGCTCGAGAGGACGTCGCGCGCCCATCGCCCGAGCTGCCGCGCGTCGGCCGAGTCGGTCTCGGCGCGGTAGGCGACGAGGAGGAGCTCCGCCTGCGCGAGCGTCTGCGAGGCGGCGAGCCGGAGGCTCATCGACGGCGCGGCGAGCTTGCGGCCGGCGTCGGGGTGCGGGTCGGCGGTGCGCTCGGGCCCCGGGCGCGGCTTGGGGTTCGACGGGTTGACGGCGGACCCGGAGCTGCGCTCCGTCGGCGCGCCGGTCGTCACCGAATCGACGGTGGCGACGCGCACTGGCTGCACCGCCCCGTCGCTGCCCCCACGCCCGATCACGAACCGATCGAGCGCGACGCCGAGGAGGAGGGCGGCGGCGATCGTGACGGGCCAGCGCCAGGCGCCCCCATTCGGACGCCGGCGCTCGTCGCTCGACAGCCGGGCGCCGGGAGCCGTCAGCCGAGCGCTGATCTCGTCCCACATCGCGTCGCGCGGCGTCGCCGGCGCGTCGTTCAACGTCGGCGCCGCCTCGGCGAGCCAGCGCTCGAACTCGGGATCCGGGCCGATCTGATGGATGGTCATCGTGTCCACTCCCTGGCGAAGGCCGCCAGCGCCACGCGGAGCTTGGCCCGCGCCCGCGAGAGCTGCGTCTTCGTCGTTCCTGCGGTGACGCCCAGCGTCGCCGCGATCTCCTCGTGCGTGTATCCCTCGGCGTCGTGCAGCAGGAAGACGGTGCGGCATCCTTCGGGGAGGGCGGCGACCGCCTGCGCGAGCTTCTCGCGCAGCTCGAAATCGTCGCCGCCCGTCCGCGTCATCGTCACCGCGTCTTCCAGCGGCGCCTCACGGTCGTGGTGGCGCTTCTGCCGGCGGAGCCCATTGAGGGTGACGCTGGTGACGATCGCGTGGAGCCAGGTCCCGAAGGCCGAGTCGCCGCGGAAGTCGTCGAGGCGCTGGAAGGCGCGCACGAAGGCGTCCTGGGTGAACTCGCGGGCCAGCTCCTCGCTGCCGCTCAGGCGATAGGCGAGCCGGAACGCCCGGTCCACGTGCGCGTCGTAGAGCGCACGCTGGGCCGCCGGATCGCCGGCCCGCGCCCGATCGACCAGGCTCGGCTCGACGGGCGCTGCCGCCGAGGGCAACGAGTGGGGGATCGGATGCGTCATCTCCATGAGCGCCCGTGGGACAACGAGAGGGCGAGAAATGGTTGACAGCCGGCGGACGCGGGGAGAGATCGCTCGCGCCCGGTCGTCAGGCGACGAGGGGGAGCATGGGACGAGGTGCGCGCACGCTGGCGGTCTGCTGTCTTACGGTAACGGCGGCCGGAGGTGCCGCCCACGCGCAGGGGACGGGGAGGGGGAGCGCGCACGCCGTCTGGGTCACCTACGCGGGCGACTTCCCGGTCGCGCCGCGCGTCTCCTTCACGGTGGACCAGCAGCTCCGCCTGGGGGCGCTCCCCCCGGTGCGCGGCGGCGCGCTCGTCCGCCCGGGGCTCGCGGTGCGGCTGCCGGGCGGCGTGCGGCTCTCGGGCGGCTACGCGATCTCGGTGGACGACCCGATCGAGCGCGCGTCGCCGATCCGGATGGAGCACCGCGTCTGGGAAGCGGTCCAGCTGGTGCGGCCGGCAGGGCCGACGACGCTGTCGCAGCGGCTCCGGCTGGAGGAGCGCTACACGAGCGCCCCGCTCGCGGCGGGGGAGGCGCGCGACTGGAGCTACCAGAACCGGCTGCGCTACCAGCTCCGGAACACGATCCCCCTCCCCGGCGCCCGCCACCCGTACCTGATCCTGTCGGACGAGCTGTTCATGGGATTCGGCGGCGCCGCGGGATCGGCGGCGCTGGACCAGAACCGCGCGATCGCCGGCCTCGGCGCCCGCATGGTCGGCACGACGCGCCTCGAGGCGTCATACCTCATGCAGTCGACGCGAACGGCTGCGGGGCGGCTGGACGGGCGGACGCACATCCTGGTGCTGGCGGTGGCGCAGTAGGACGGAGCTCGAACGGCCGGTGCTCGGTGCTCGGTGCCCGGTTTGCTCCGTCGACTGACCGAGCACCTGGCACCTGGCACCTGGCACCTGCCCTTCGACGCCCACCCGACACCGTCGCACCGGCCTCGAGCACGACGCATTACAACGCACTGGTCCATATCCTGCACCTGTGCTGGCCTCGCACTTCAACTCCAGAGGAATTCTCGATGTCCATCGCTCGCTCCATTCTGATGGTCGGAGCCGTCGCTCTCGTGGCCGCCTGCGGCGGCGCGGGGGGCGGCGACGACACGACCAGAACCGCCGTCGATACGTCCGTGACGACCAGGTCGGTGCAGGACACCGCCATCATCACGACGGACACGACCATCAAGACCGACACGACGATCAAGGAAGGGGGGACGACCGGGGCGCACCCGACGGGGACGACCACGGGGGCGGCGCACTAGGTAGCGACGGCCCTCGGCCAGGGGCGCTCACCCCTCGGCCGATCGGATCCAGGGGCGCCGGCGAAAGCCGGCGCTTTTCCTTTTTCGGCCGGGGGCCCGGGGCCAGGAACCCTCGGCCGAGGGCCCCGGGCCGAACATGGAGTGCCTGACCTGTTTCTTACCTCTCGTTTGCAACTCGGCGGACGATCGGGCGTAGGTTTGCTGAAATTTCAACCTTTCCGGGATTCGCGGCATCCAAGAGGGCGCCACGATCACGCCGGCAACGATGCCGGCACCTGGACACCCGACAGCCCCCCGGCCGATGCGCCCCCTCCGAACCGCCGCACGCGCTTCGCTCGCCCTGACCGCTCTCGCCCTCGCGGCGACGCCGCTCCTCGCCCAGACCCAGGCCGCCCGCGCGACCGACGCCGTGCGGTCGGAGGGAGCGGCTCCGGTCCTCACCGCCCGCGCCACCCGCGCCGAGCGTGCGCCGCAGATCGACGGCCGGGAGGACGACCCGGTGTGGGCGACGGCGGCCGAGTACGACGACTTCGTGGAGTTCCAGCCCACGGAGGGGAAGGCGCCGCGGTTCCGGACCACCTTCAAGGTCGCCTTCGACGACCGGAACCTCTACGTCTTCGCGCGCGCCTTCGATCCCCATCCCGACAGCATCATGACGGCATTGAGCCGCCGTGACGTCCGCGGGCCCTCCGACCAGCTCAAGATCATGGTCGACGCCTACAACGACCGGCGGTCGGGATTCCAGTTCGCGGTGAACCCCGTCGGCGTGAAGCGGGACTATTCCATCTCCAACGACGTCGAGGAGGACGACTCCTGGGACGGGATCTGGGACGTCGGCACCCGCATCGACTCGGTGGGGTGGACGGCGGAGTTCCGCATCCCGCTCTCGCAGCTCCGCTACGAGAACCGGCCGACGCACACCTTCGGCTTCGGGGTCTGGCGCGACATCGAGCGATACAAGGAGCGCACGGCGTGGCCGGCGTACCGGCAGGGGCAGAACACCCTGGCGTCGCAGTTCGGCCGCATCGAGGGGATCGCGGGGATCCGCCCCTTCGAGCGACTGGAGGTGACTCCGTACGCGGTGGCGAAGAGCAGCACCATGCGCCGCACCTCCCCCGTCGCCTCCTGGGACCACTCGGAGCGCGCGTCGATGGGGGCGGACATCAAGTACGGGATCACCCCCAACCTCACCCTCGACGCGACGGTGAACCCGGATTTCGGGCAGGTGGAGGCCGACCCGTCGGTGCTCAACCTCTCCGCGTTCGAGGCGTTCTACCAGGAGCGGCGCCCCTTCTTCATCGAGGGGACGGGGCTCTACCGCTACCAGGTGAACTGCAACGTCGTGAACTGCGGCGGGGAGGGGATGTTCTATTCCCGCCGCATCGGCCGCGCCCCGCAGCTCCTCGGTCAGTACGGCGACGACGCCTCCCCCGCCGTGACCCCGATCCTCGGCGCCGCCAAGCTGACCGGCCGGCTCCCCGGCGGCTTCAACGTCGGCGTGCTGGAGGCGCTCACCGACCGCGTGTACGGAATGCAGGAGCGCACGACCGAGCCGCGCACCAACTACGCGGTGCTCCGCGCGACGAAGGACCTGCGCAGCGGGGAGAGCGGGATCGGCGTCATCGCGACCGCGGTCAACCGCTCGCTCGACGAGTGGACGGAGGAGTTCCTGCGCAGCGACGCCTACGCGACGGGGCTGAACGTCCGCCATCGCTTCGCCGGCAAGCGCTACGAGGTCACCGGCAGCGTGATGGGAAGCCTGGTGCGCGGGAGCGCGGAGGCGATCCGCCGCACGCAGCTCAACGGCGTGCACAACTTCCAGCGCCCCGACGACGACGTGGTGCTCGACGAGACGCGCACCTCGCTCGGCGGCCACTCCGCGGAAGCGACGTTCGGGAAGATCGGCGGACAGGGCGTCATGCGCTTCCAGACGAGCTACATGTACCAGTCGCCGGGGTTCGAGCTCAACGACCTGGGCTACCTGCGCCGCGCCGACCAGCAGGGGTGGGCGAACTGGATGGGACTCAGCTACCGGAAGCCCACGAAGGCCTATCGCCAGATGAACGGCAACTTCAACTACTGGGCGAACTGGACGTACGGCGGGCTGCAGACGCAGAGCGCGTTCAACACGAACTGGCACGTCAACCTGAAGAACTTCTGGTGGGTGCACGCCGGCGGCACGATCAGCCAGCTGCCCGGTACCTACTGCGACAACTGCTCGCGCGGCGGTCCGGCGGTGCGCCGCTCCCCGTTCCTCACCCCGTGGATCGGCTTCGAGGGGGACGACCGGAAGCGCATCGTCCCGTACCTCTGGTTCAACTTCGGTCGCGGCGACTACGGCGCGTCGAACTACTTCAGCGTCAGCCCCGAGGCGGAGCTCCGGCTGCGCTCCAACCTCCAGGTGTTCCTGGGGATGAACTGGGAGCGCAACGACGACGACTCGCAGTGGTTCGACAACTTCACCGACGAGGCGACCGGCGCGACGCACTACACCGTCGCCCGGCTCGAGCAGCGCACGCTGTCGCTGAGCACGCGGTGGAACTACACGATGACGCCGACGCTCTCGCTGCAGGTGTACGCGGCGCCCTTCCTGAGCCGCGGTCAGTACTCGAAGGTGCGCGAGCTGAGCGCGACGCCGCGCGCCGCGCGCTACGCGGATCGCTACCAGGCGTTCACGCCGCCGGACGACACCGACATGGGGTTCGACTTCAAGCAGCTGCGCTCGAACACGGTGCTCCGCTGGGAGTTCCGCCCGGGCTCGACGCTCTTCGCCGTCTGGACGCACGGCCGCGACGACTACGTGACCGAGTACAGCCAGCGGTCGTGGGGGGCGAACTACAAGGACCTCTTCGCCCTGCACCCGAGCAACACGTTCCTGGTGAAGATGGCGTACTGGCTCAACAGATAGGTTGACGGTTCGACGGCAGGGGTGTCATCCCGAGCGCAGGCGAGGGAGCTGCGGTTTGACGGTTTGACAGCTTGACAGCCGTCAATCCGTCAATCCGTCCTTCGCGATCTCCGCCATCGTCCGCCCGCTCTTCACCGATCGCGTCTCCGACGTCACGAGCTGCTTCGCGCGCGACGCGTGCTCGTCGGTGCGCTTGATCAGCAGCCACTGCACGCGTTCTCCCTCGCCGCGGGTGCGCACCAGGGTGAAGCCGCCGTGGAGCCGCTCGCCGTGGAGGGTGATGTCGAGCTTCCCCTTCGCGTACCCTTCGCGCAGCGCCGCCGCCCCGCCGCCGCCGGTCGGCTCGTAGGTGCCCCGGTCCCAGAGCATCACCGTGCCGCCGCCGTATTCCCCCTCGGGGATCGTCCCCTCGAAGCTGTTGTAGGCGATCGGGTGGTCCTCGACTTCCATCGCCAGCCGCCGCACGCGCGGCACGACGCTCGGCCCCTTGGGGATCGCCCAGCTCTTCATCACGCCGTCGAGCTCGAGCCGCAGGTCGAAGTGGAGGTGGCTGGCCGCATGCTTCTGGACGACGAAACGGAGCGCCCTCGTCCGCCGCCGCGCCCGCGCTCCCCTCGGCTCCGCCGTCTTCGTGAAGTCGCGCTTGCGCCGATACCGCTCGAGCCGGGCACCCGCGGTCTTCTTCCTCGTGGTCGTCATGTCGCCGTGGAAGATCAAGAGACGAACCACGGAGGCACCGAGGCATTGAGAACGGCCACGGAGAATGGCTACGGAGAGCGGCTGAACCGCAGAGACGCGGAGAGCGGCCGGAGGGAACTGCAACGGCAAGTGCCACCGCGTGGTCTCTTGCCTTCCCTGTGTCCCCTCCGTTTCCGCCGTGTCCCCCGTGGTTCGCTCTGCGAATCCTCTGCGTCTCCGCCGCTCAGCCGTTCGGAACCCGAGGCGCAGCAGCCGAAAGGGCGGGGACTCGTGGTCGGGCGACGCACGACGCTGTAGTTTCCGGGCGCCACCAACCCGGACGAACATGCGTCTCGCCCTGCCAGCCCTCTTCCTCTTCGCGGGCGTCGTCGGCGCGCAGCGGCCGGCGCGCGACTGGCCGATCCACTCGACCCAGCGTCCGCAGCCGCCGGTCGTCCGCCCCGGCGGGATGTCGAGCATCTTCCCCCCCTCCGACGCGATCGTGCTGTTCGACGGGCGCTCGCTGGCCGAGTGGCGGTCGGAGAGCGACACGACGAAGCCGGCGCGATGGGCGGTGCGGCAGGGGCACATGGAGATCGCGCCGGGGACGGGCGGGATCCAGACGCGGCGCGGCTTCGGCGACGTGCAGCTGCACCTGGAGTTCGCGACCCCGGAGGAGGTGCGGGGAAGCGGGCAGGATCGCGCCAACAGCGGCGTCTTCCTGATGGGGCGGTACGAGGTGCAGGTGCTCGACTCGTACGGCAACGTCACCTACCCGGACGGGCAGGCGGCGGCGGTGTACGGGCAGCGTCCGCCGACGGTGAACGCGAGCCGGCCGCCGGGCGCCTGGCAGACCTACGACATCATCTTCCACCGCCCGCGGTTCGACCGCGGCGGGCGGGTGACGCGCCCCGCGCGGGTGACGGTCATCCACAACGGAGTGCTGGTGCAGGACGACGTGGAGCTCACGGGCCCGACGGCGCACCAGGCGCGCCCCCCGTACGAGGCGCACCCGGCGCGGCTGCCGATCGGGCTCCAGGACCACGGGGCGCCGATCCGATTCCGCAACATCTGGGTCCGGGACCTGGAAGGGCGCTGAGGGAAAAACGACGGAGCGGTGAGCCGGGACATCCCGTGCTCACCGCTCCTCGCTCACCGTCGGGTGCGGGCGGCCAGCAGCCGCCGGATGGTGACCCGCCACCGGGCGGCGCGCCAGCGACGCCGGGCGCTCCCCCGCGGTGGGCCATACTCCTCCTCGAGTCCGTCGAGGTCGGCGACGATGTGTGCAACGGGTGGTACGGACGAAGCAGGGGTCATCTAGCGGCTCGTGAGGGTGTCATTCTGGTCAACCCGGCGGTACCGTCGCACGTCACCACGCGATGGCGCCGATCGTGCGAACGACGTGGATCTCGACACGACCGTGACAATTCCACTCGACTCTCTTCAGGAGCCGTCGATGCTCTCGATCATCGCGCGCCATCGGGCGCCGGCCGCTCGCGCGGGGCTCGTCCTCGCCGCCGTTCTCGCCACCGCGTTCGCGCCGGCCCCGTCCGCCGCGCAGGCGCAGGCCGCCCAGGCCTCCGCGCGCCCCGCGGGGGCGCCGGCGGTCCACTACGTCGTCCTCTGGCGCACCGAGCTGCTCTCCCTCCCCGACACCGCCGCACCGGTCCTGGCGATGCTCGACTCCGGGCAGGTGGTCCGCCCCGACGGCACCGAGCTGTTCCAGACGGGGCACGCGCGCGTCATCGTCAACGGCAAGCGCGGCTGGGTGGACAACGGCTACATCAAGCGCGTCGTGATGATGCGGACGACGGACACGCTCCGCACGACCGTCAAGCGCTCCCCGCCCCGCCGCCCGCTGGGCGATCCCCGGGAGCCGGATCGGGTGCTGCCGAAGAAGCCGTGAACGGCTGCTTGACAGCGTGACAGGAGTGAGAGAACGGCGTCGTCAGGAGGTGATTCCTCTCACGACGCCGTTTCTCACCGCTGTCACGCTGTCACGCTGGCCAACAGCAGCTCCCTTGCCTGCGCTCGGGACGAGAGCCCCGTCGTCAAACCGTCAATCCGTCAATCCGTCAATCCGCATCCCCCTGGCGCATTCCCTGCCCTTCGCTCCGCCGATCCTGCAGCACCGTCCGAACCCATCACCAACGATCGGCACATGGAGCTCAACTCACTGCGCGAGCTGTACGTGGACGAACTCAAGGACCTGTACAGCGCCGAGAATCAGATCCTCAAGGCCTTGCCGCGGATGGCGAAGGCGGCGTCGCACACGGCGCTCAAGCGCGCCTTCGCGCTCCACGAGCGGCAGACGCGCGCCCAGGCGAAGCGGCTGGAACGGATCCTCCGTGACCTCGGCGAGCGCCCCGGTGGCAAGAAGTGTCACGGGATGGAGGGGCTGCTCGAGGAGGGGAAGGAGCTGATCGGGGAGCGTCCGCACCCCGACGTGCTGGATGCGGGGCTCATCGCGAAGGCGCAGCACGTCGAGCACTACGAGATCGCCGGCTACGGCACCGTGCGGACCTACGCGCGCCTCCTCGGCTACGACCGGCACGCGGAGCTGCTGCAGCAGACGCTCGACGAGGAAGGGGAGACCGACGAGCTGCTGACCGGGCTCGCCGAGTCCTCGATCAACGTCGAGGCGAGCCAGGCGGAGGAGGCGATGCCGCGGCCGCGCCGGCGGAGCGCCGCGAAGCGGACGCGCACGGGCGTCCGGCAGAGCACCCGGAAAGGGGCGCGGAAGGGGACCCGGACGGGGGTGCGAAAGACCGCCCGTTAGTGCGCGGCATCGTACACAACACGGTATCGAGGGCAGGGTCGGCGGCCGGAGCGGGCCCGCTCCGGCCGGCAGTTCGGGAGATCCGGTGATTCTCCGGGGTCGCGCACTTGCCTTTCGTGATCCCGGAGTACATCGATCGCGCACCGGCGCGTGGCCACCGTCACCGCGCCGCAGTCCCCGCCGCCCGCCGCCAGCCTCCCCCCTCCCCCTCCCCCTCCCCGGCTCGTCGCGACCGCATCGATGTCGATCACTTTTCACGTGCACCCCGAGCGCCGACTCGTGGAGACGCGCATCGAGGGCGACGTGAAGCTCGAGGACGTCCTGCGGTACATGCACGCGCTGGAGTCCACGCCCGGATACGTCCCCACCTTCGACGCGATCGTGGACGTCCGCGGCACCGACGCCACGCTCGACACGAACGGGCTGCACGCGGTCGCCGGCCGCGTGCGGGCGCGGCCAGCGACGGCGCGGAGCCGCCGCGCCGTCGTCACCGGCACCGACGTCACCTACGGGGTCATGCGGATGTTCGAGGTGTTCGTGGGCGATGCCCCGACCGAGTACCGCGCCTTCCGCTCGATGGACGAGGCGATGGACTGGCTGGGCATCGACCGCTCGGCGCTCCGCTATCTCGCCGAGGAGCCGGCGTCCGACGAGCGCTGAGCCGCGCGCGCCCGGCGCACCGCCGCGCGCTCAACTTTTCGCGCCGGCCGCCGATAGTAGAGACAGGCGTGGAGAGACGCCTGGGAGAGAGAAACGAGATGCGACAGGCGAGGGCTGGCGTCCTCGCCTGTCGCATCTCGTTCGTCGCATCGCGCGCCGCCGCCGGACGCTACGCCCAGCTCACCTCGTAGCGGCAGACGCTCCCGCCGCGCGCGCGGCACTCCGTCTCGACCACCCGCACGTCGCTCACGCCGCACAGCTGCAGGGCGCGGCGATACCAGCCGACGATGGTCAGGCAGTCGGGGGCGCTGAAGGTCTCCGCATCGTAGGTCGTGAGCCGGCCGCTCCGCTCGCCGGTGCGCTCGTATTCGCGCCGGCCGTTGCCGTAGTAGAGCTTGTAGATGTTGGGCGCCTTGGCGAGGAAGCCGTGCGCATCGCCCTGCGTGAGGAAGTTGCGATGCACCGTCGTGAGGTTCTTGTCGGCCGACGCCTCGCCGAGCCGCTCGAAGTACTCCTCGCGCCCGTTGCCCAGCTCCTTCACGATCGCCGCGTCGAGTCGCATGCCGACCTCGAAGGGATACCACTGCGCGGTGAGGAGCATGCCGAGCGACTTGCGGTCGTCGTCGGAGAGCGCGGCGAGGACGCGCTGCACGGCCTCCTTGCCCGCGGCATCCTCGACGAACTGGAGGCGCGACTTGAGCACGCCGCCCTTGACCTGTTGGCGCGGTGGGGACTGCATGGCGGGAAGGGGCTGGGGATTCGGTGACGTGTGGCAGTAGGACGCGAGGAGCGGGCGGCGGGTAACGGAACGGCGGCGTGACGGCGGGGCTGTCATCCCGAGCGAACGCGCTGTCATCCCGAGCGGAGCGGGGGATCCGCTGGCCTCAGCTCGACAGCTCGACAGAGGTGAGAAACGGCGTCGTCAGGAGGGGACTCCTCTGACGACGCCGTTCTCTGACTCCTGTCAAGCCGTCAAACCGTCAATCCGCCGTCCACCCGCCCGCCTCACCACACCCGCACCTTGAACACCACCGGGCTGTGGTCCGACGCGTCGTTCGTCAGGACGCGCGCCTCGCTGCAGCGGATCGAACCCGTCAGGAACAGGTAGTCGATGCGCTTCACCCCCTTGGCAGCGGGAAAGGTGAGCGAGTCGCCGCGGCCGCACTCCCGCCAGGCGTCGCGCAGCCCGCTCGCGCGCAGCGAGTCCTGCACGGCGTGCTGCGGCTCCGAGTTGAAGTCGCCGCCGAGCAGCACCCTCGCGCCGCGGGCGCGCAGGGCGTCGGTCAGCGCGCGCACCGTGCGGACCTCCTGCTGGCGATAGCTGTCGGAGCCCGAGGCGTCGAGGTGCGTGTTGATCACGTCGAGCGCCCCCCACGGCGTCGCGATGCGCGCGTCGAGGGCGATGCGCGGCTCGTAGTTGCCGCCGGCGCGCGGCTGCGGCGGGTTCACGATCAGCCGCACGACCGAGTCGCTCGCGATCGGCCAGCGCGAGAGCACGCCGATGCCGTACTGCCCGCCCTGGAAATCGAAGATCGACCCGAACGCCACGTGGCGGCCGGCGCGCTTCGCCAGCTCCGCCGGCTGATCCACGCCGCCCGAGCGGCGCGTCCCGCGATCGAGCTCCTGCAGCAGCACGACGTCGGCATCGAGCTCGCGCACGAGCGCCGCCACGCGGTCGAGATTGTCCTTCCCCGCCGCATCCTTCCCCGCGTGCACGTTGTACACGAGCACCGTCAACTCTCGTGGCGCGGACGGACGCGGCGTGGAGGCGCAGGCGGCGAGGAGGGCGGCGGTGGCGAGGGAGAGTGTGCGACGCATGGGGGGTGAATCGGTGAGGGAGGTCGACAGCTTCACAGCTTGACAGTCAGGGTGCCCGAGCTCGCGCGAGGATGAAGCGGTCAAGCCGTCGAGCTGTCAAGCTCGCATGCCGATTGACACCTCCATTCCCCCGCCCCAACCTTCCGTCGTGCGCATTGGGGCGCCTCCTGTCCGCGGCCAGGGAGTTCACTCCCACCCACTTCGATCGGCACGGCTACCCGGAACTTCTCTCCGGCCCGTCGCTCAGCGGACCTCGGGCGGTTACTGGAGGGAGGTCCCATGGTCAGGCAACTCACGCCCCGGAGCAGCCTCGAGAACCTGAAGCGCGAGGCGAAGCGCTGGCTCCGCGCGCTGCGCGAGCACGACCCCGCCGCCCGCGCGCGGCTTCTCGCCCTGCTCCCCGACGCCCCCGCCGAGCCGCGCCTGCGCGACGTGCAGCTCGCCCTGGCGCGCGAGCACGGCTTCGCCGGCTGGGCGGCGCTGAAGGGTGCGCTCGAGGCGAGGCGCACGACCGACGACGAGCCCGCACGCGCCGAGGCGCTGCGCGCGCTGCTGCACGCCGCCGGCACGGGCGATCTCGCGCGGCTCGACGCGATCCTCGACGCGCACCCCGATCTCATCGACGAGCGCTCGTCTGCCGACGAGGGGCGCCGCACCGCGCTCCACCGCGCGGTCTTCGGCCGCCAGCCGCGCGCGGTCGAGCGGCTCCTCGAGCGCGGCGCCGACCCGAACGTGCGCGACGAGGGCGACAACGCCTCTCCGCTGCACTTCGCCGCCGAGCAGCAGTCGATGGAGATGATCCGTCCGCTCGTCGAGCATGGCGCCGACACGATCGGCGAGGGGGACGGGCACGAGCTCGAGGTGATCGGGTGGGCGACCTGCTTCGATCGCGACGCGCGCCCCGAGGTCGTGGACTACCTCCTCGCGCACGGCGCGCGACACACCATCTTCTCCGCCGTCGCGACGGACGAGCCGGAGGTGGTGCGCGCGCTCGCGACAGCGTCGCCCGAGCTGCTCGCGCGACGCATGGACGTCACCAACCATCGCCGCACGCCGCTCCATCTCGCAGTCGTCAAGCGAAAGCCGCGCACCCTCGAGGCGCTCCTCGCGCTCGGTGCCGACCCCTCGCTCACCGACGCCGCGGGGCTGACGCCGCTCGACCTCGCGGCGCTCGCGGGCGACGAGCCGCTCGTGCGCCTCCTCGTCGACGCCGGCGCGCCCATGACCCTGCCAGCGGCGATCGCGCTCGATCGCGCGGAGGACGTCGCGCGCCTGCTGCGCGCGGAGCCCGGCGCGCTGCGCCCGGGCGGGCGCTGGGCGACGCTCGTCGTCCGCGCCGCCGAGCGCGCGCCGGGACAGGTCGTCGAACGGCTCGTGCGCGCGGGCGCCGCGGTGAACGTGCACGACGATCCGGCCGTGGCCGTGGACGGCACGCGGCGCTACACGCCGCTGCACGCCGCCGCCTTCCATGGCAACCTCGAGGCGGCTGCGGTGCTCGTCGCGCACGGCGCGGACGTGAACGCGCGCGACTCGCGCTACGCGGGCGCCCCCGCCGGCTGGGCGTCGTACGCGGGGAAGGACGAGGTGCGCGACTTCCTGCTGCGCCAGCCGATCGATCTCTTCCAGGCGATCGACTTCGACCTCGCCGATCGCATCGCCGCCATCGCGCAGCGCGAGCCGTGGCAGCTCGAGCGCCCGTTCGCCGCGCTGGGCGAGACCGACGCCGACCATGCGCCGTGGCACCCCGCCCCCTGGCACACGCCGCTCGCGTGGGCGGTGGCGTCGGGGAAGACGGACGCCGTGCGGGCGCTGCTCGAGGCGGGCGCGCGGACGATCCCCGCGCCCGACGGCCGCACGCTGCGCCAGCTCGCGCTCGACGCGGGGCGCGACGAGGTGGTCGCGGTGCTCGACGCGTACGAGCGGTTCGACGAGACGCCGCGCGGGCTCGTGCGGCGCTTCCTCGAGAACGCCTGTCCCGATCACCACGTCCGCGGCCATCCCGCGCATGCGACGGCGCGCGCGACGGCGGAGCGACTGCTGGCGAAGCATCCGGAGATCGCGCGCGACGGCCTCGCGACGGCGATCGCCTGCGGCGACGTGGACGGGGTGCGCCGCATCCTCGCCGCCATGCCGGACGCGGCGCGCGAGAAGACGGGGCCCAAGCGGTGGGAGCCGCTCCTCTACCTCTGCTTCACGCGGCTCGATCACGCGCCCTCGAGCGAGCATGCCGTCGCCATCGCGACGCTGCTCCTCGACCACGGGGCCGACCCGACGGTGTCCTTCCCCGCCGGCGACAGCGCGTACACCCCGCTCGTCGGGGTGTACGGCGGCGGCGAGGAGGACCGGCCGCCGCACCCGCGCTGCGCGGAGCTCGCGCCGCTCCTCCTCGCGCGCGGCGCCGAGCCCTACGACATGCAGGTGGTCTACAATCTCGGGCTCGTCGGCGACGTGCTCGGCTTCCTGACGCTCGTCCACGCCCGTTCGCTCGAGCTGGGGCGCGCGCGCGACTGGGAGGATCCGAGCTGGGCGATGCTCGACATGGACCCGTACGGCAACGGCGCACGCTGGCATCTCGACGTCGCCATCGCGCGCAACGACGTCGCGCTCGCCGAGTGGGTGCTCGCGCACGGCGCCGACCCGAACGCGCCCGCCGCGCGCGCGCCGCACCGGCCGCAGGGGACGCCGTACGAGGAGGCGGTGCGGCGCGGCGAGACGGAGATCGCCGCGCTGCTCCGTCGCCACGGCGCGATCCCGACTGCCGTGCGACCGCGTACGCGCGAGGAGGAGCTCGTCGCCGCCTGCGTCGAGGGCGACCATGCACGTGCCGCCGAGCTGATCGCGCGGCACCCCGAGCTGCTCCGATCACCGACGCCGATCCGCCTGGCGATCGAGCACCGCCGCCCCGACGTGGTGGCGATGCTGCTCGACCTCCGCACCTCCGCCGACGTCCCCGATCCTGCGGCGGGGAATCGCCGACCGCTGCACGTCGCGGCGTACGGCGGCTTCCTCGAATCCGCGACGCTCCTCCTCGACCGCGGCGCGACGGTCGATGCGCGCGAGTCGACCTACGGCGGCACGCCGCTCGGCTGGGCGGTGCACGGCGGCCGGCAGGCGGTGATCGACCTGCTGAGCCGCACGAGCCGCGACGTCTGGAATCTCGCCTACTGCGGCAAGGTGGATCGTCTGCGCGAGCTGCTGCGCGAGGATCCGTCGCTCGCGCGCGCCGCACTCGAGGACGGCGGGACGCCGCTCATGTGGCTCCCCGACGACGAGGCGCTCGCGCTCGAGGTCGCGGCACTGCTGCTCGAGCACGGCGCCGACCCGGCGGCGCGGCATCGCGATGGTTCGATCGCCGCCGAGCGCGCGCGTCGCCGCGGGCTGGATGCGGTCGCGGCCCTGCTCCAGGATCGCGGCGACGGACCCGACCGTCGATGACTTCAAACCGCTTACACGGCGTGCGCTCGCGCGGCGCACGCCGTCGTCGCAACCTTACTGGACACACGCCTCGGAACGGATCCATGCTGCGGCTCGCCGTGCTCGCCCTCATCCTCGCGCCCACGCTGTCGTCGGCGCAGCGCACCTTCGGCGCGGAAGACCGCGCGGAGTTCGGCGGGCGCCGCACGCGATTGCTCGAGCGAATCGGCAACGGCGTCGCGATCGTCTTCGCGGCGCCGGAGAACCGCGAGCCGGTGAACTTCCGGCAGGCACCGGACTTCTGGTATCTCACCGGCATCGACGATCCGGGCGCGGTGCTCGTGCTCGACGGACGCACGAAGCAGGGGCGCGTCTACGCGCGGCGCGTCCCCGAGTGGAAGCGCTTCGCCGAGGGGCCGGGGCTCCGCGACCGTCGGGATGCGGCGAGCGTGTACGGCATCGCGATCCACCCGCTGGAGCATCTCGTCGACTCGCTCCCCGCGATGCTCGCCGGCGCCGACACCCTCTGGCTGCCGCTGCGCCCGCAGGACGAGCTGCAATTCGGGCGCGAGGAGTTGATGCAGGAGGAACAGCTCGAGCGCGCGCACCCGCTGCTCGGCGGCGTGGCGTCACCGATCCGGCGCGGCGTGGACCGGGTGCGCAGCCTCGCGCCATCCAAGCCGGTGGGCGACGTCACGCTGCTCCTCGACCGGATGCGCTGGATCAAGAGCCCGTACGAGATCGAGCGCATGCGCACGGCGGGGAAGATCGGCGCCGACGCGGTGGCGAAGGCGATCGAGGGGACGCGACCCGGGCAGTACGAGTTCCAGCTCGAAGCGGACGCGAACTGGGTCGTGCAGCGGAACGGCGCGCGCGTCGCCTTCACCCCGATCGTCGCGTCGGGCCCCAACGGCATCATCTGGCACTACACGGCCAACGACCGGCGCATGCAGGACGGCGAGACAGTGTACATGGACTACGGCGCCGACGTGGACTACTACACCTCCGACATCACCCGCACCTGGCCGGTGGGCGGCACCTTCACCGCCGAGCAGGCGCGGATGTACCGCTGCATCCTCGAGGCGCGCGACGCGATCATCGGCGTGATGAAGGCGGGGGTGACGCTGCAGCAGATGCAGGACGCCGCCGAGCGCGTGTACGACCGCTTCGGCTACCGCGCGCAGTTCGAGGCGCTGGGGCGCTACGTCGGCCACCCGGTCGGCGTGTCGGTGCACGACCCGGGGGGGATGGCGCCCAGCACGGTGCTGCAGGCGGGCGTGGTGTGGAACGTCGAGCCGATCCTCGAGTTCCGCGACCGCGGCATCCACATGCGACTGGAAGACACGATCCTCGTCACCCCGACCGGCGCCGACAACCTCACCGCCGGCGTGCCGGTGAGCGTGGAGGAGGTGCAGGCCCTGGTGCGACGGCCGGACGCGACACCCTAGGACGGCGAACTGCAGACAGCTTCGTCCTACGTGCTTCGTCCTGCGTCTTCACACCCTCGGGACGCTCCTGACGCAGGACGCAGGACGAAGCACTTCCCTACAACGCGTGCCTCGCCTTTGCCAGCACGCGCCGCTGCTCGGCGAAGAAGACGGCGAGCGGGATCGGCTGCTGCGTGAGGTGGAGCGCCACCTCACCGTCCTGGATGCGGACGACGACGCCGGCCACGCGGACCGGCGGGGCACTGCGCTCCGTCACCAGCTGTCCGGTGACGACCGTCCCCATCGGGGGCACGATCACCGCGCCCGCCTCGAGCGCGCTCCCCGCGACGACGTAGCGCAGCCCGCGCTCGGCGATGTCCACGACCGGATAGTGGCTCACGCACTCGAGCGGATGCTCGACTTCGAGGGTGGGGCGGAGCGCGTCCGGGTATCGCAGACGATAGTCGCGCCGCCGGCCGTTGTCCGACTGCTGGGTCGCTGTCACGGTCCAGTGCTGGAGATGCTCCCACTCGGCGCGCTCGAGCCGCACGCCGGTGGGAAAGTGCGCCGCGAAGTGCGCGCGCATCGACTCGGCGTGCTCGCGCAGGTAGCGGTCGAGCGCCTCGCGGCTTCCCGCGGTGTAGCGCACGCGATAGCACCCCGCCCCGCCGCGCGCGAAGTCGGCGCCGACGAAGCACCCCGTCGCCAGCAGATCGGGGATGTGGCGCTCGCGCAGGTAGTTCTCGTACCGCTCGACGAGCGTGGGCTCGACGACGGCGGTGACCTCGTACGTGATCACGCGGACGACGACTCCGGGCGTGGGCGTGGACGAGTGGCGGGCGGGGCGGGCGGGGGCGACGACGCGCGCGTCGCCGCGCCGCAACCTCCACCGTGATCCCGCTCACGTCAACTTTCTGCTTCCTCGTGGCACCGTTCGGCGCTATATGAAGGGGACCGCGACCACCCGGCCGCGGTAACACCGGGAGCCCGCTGCCG
>Ga0182741_1000841_pt1 | contig 43373 bp, 53 predicted proteins | sample eDN5th37CBELigOP_FD_128874 | JGI IMG/M metagenome (GOLD analysis project Ga0182741, IMG submission 128874) | Enriched Organic Plus compost microbial communities from Emeryville, California, USA - eDNA 5th pass 37_C BE-Lig OP (version 2) (version 2) ... | reverse complement strand
CGCCACCAGGTAATCCTCGACGCAAAGCATCGAGGGCGTGTTGATGGTCTCGCCCTTGAAGATGCCCTCGATCAGCTTGCCGCCCTTGGTCATGCGGAAGATCTTCGGCAGCGGCCAGGCGGGGGTATGGCTTTCCAGCCGCTCGACGGCGCGCGGGCTCAGGATCAGCACGCCATGCGCACCCTCGCCGCCCAGCACCTTCTGCCAGCTGAAGGTCACCACATCCAGCTTGTCGAAAGGCAGGTCCATCGCGAAGGCGGCCGAGGTGGCGTCGCAGATGGTCAGCCCGGCGCGGTCCGCGGGGATCGCATCGCCGTTCGGCACCCGCACGCCCGAGGTGGTGCCGTTCCAGGTAAAGACCACGTCATTGTCGAAATCGACCTCGGCGAAGTCCACGATCTTGCCGTAATCGGCCTTGCGGACCACCGCATCCAGCTTGAGTTGCTTGACGACATCGGTGACCCAGCCCTCGCCGAAGCTTTCCCAGGCCAGCATCTCGACCTTGCGCGCGCCCAGCAGCGACCACAGCGCCATCTCGACGGCGCCGGTGTCCGAGGCAGGAACGATGCCGATGCGGTAATCCGCCGGCACGCCCAGCACCTCGCGGGTCAGGTCGATGGCCTCGGCCAGCTTGGCCTTGCCCACGGCGGCACGATGCGAACGGCCCAGCGGCGCGTCGGCAAGCATGTCCAGCGAGAAATGGGGGATCTTGGCGCAGGGGCCCGAGGAAAAGCGCGGATTGGCCGGCCGCGCGGCCGGAGCAGTCTTGCCCATGATGTTAGCCTTCCAGCTATAAGCGCCGCGTTGGGGCGGCGTGTCCCGCGGATGGGCTTAGCGCCGCCGAAGGATTCCCGCAAGAAAAAACTGCAAGCCCCGCATGCGACAGTTTTTCGGCATGAATCCGACTGATTGATCCCCCGCACCGCTTTGGCTAGTGCTGCGGAAACAACCGCCAAGGGGGCCAGCATGTTCACCGTCACCATCCTTGCCGCGCCCAGCCGCGCGGACCTGCCCGCCGCGCTGGTCGACGAGCTCCGCGGCGCCTGGGATGGCGGGCATGTCATCTGGCTGGCCCAGGGCATCGCCGCCGAATTTCCCCTCGCCGCCGAGCCGGCGGATTTCTGGCAAATCTGGGAACGGCTCCAGGCCGAGGGCTTCGACCTGGCGATCCAGCCCACCCGCGGCCGCCGCAAGGCGGTGCTGCTTGCCGACATGGATTCGACCATGATCCAGCAGGAATGCATCGACGAGCTGGCGGATGTCGCCGGCGTGGGCGAGCGCGTGGCCGAGATCACCGCCCGCGCCATGAACGGAGAGCTGAACTTCCACGAGGCCCTGCTGGCCCGCGTCGGCCTGCTGGCCGGCCTGCGCGAATCGGCCATCGCCGAGGTTCTGGACAATCGCATCACGCTGGCCCCCGGCGGCCGGCAGCTGGTGGCGACCATGCATGCGCAGGGCGCCTATGCCGCGCTGGTCTCGGGCGGGTTCACCGATTTCACCGGCCCGGTCGCCCGCGCCCTCGGCTTCGACGAACATCGCGCCAACACGCTGCTGGCCGAGGAAGGCGTGCTGACCGGCCATGTCGCCCTGCCGATCCTGGGCCGCGAGGCCAAGGTCGAGGCGCTGCGCGACATCACCGCCGCCCGCGGCCTGACCCCCGCCGAGGTGCTGGCGGTGGGCGACGGCGCCAATGACCTCGACATGCTCAAGCTGGCCGGCATGGGCGTGGCGCTGCATGCCAAGCCGGTGGTCGCGGCCCAGGTCGGCTTGCGAATCAACCACGGCGACCTGACCGCGCTGCTTTACCTGCAAGGCTACGCGGCCGAGGAATTTGCCGGATAGGTCGGCCGAGATCGCTGCATCACCCCACGGCAAAGCGCGGGGCGCAACCCGGCGCGAACTTGCGGTCATGACCGTTCGGTGACAGAAGCAGGGGATGAATCCACGCCTCAAAGCCCTTGCCGTCCACCTGCTGACCGCGACCGGAGCGGTCCTGTCCATGCTTGCCCTGCTGGCCGCCGTCCGGGGCGAGTGGTCGCAGATGTTCTTCTGGCTGGTCGTCGCGCTGATCGTGGACGGCGTCGACGGCCCCCTGGCGCGGCGCTATCACGTCAAGACCAACTGGCCGACCTATGACGGCGTGTTGATGGACCTGATCATCGACTACCTGACCTATGTCTTCATCCCCGCCTATGCGCTGTTCATGTCGGGGCTCTTGCCCGGCTGGACCGGCTGGATCGCGATCATCGCCATCACCTATGGCAGCGTGATCTATTTCGCCGACACCCGGATGAAGACCCGCGACAATTCCTTTGCCGGCTTCCCGGCCTGCTGGAACATGGTGGTGCTGGTGCTGTTCGCCATCAAGCCGGATTTCTGGCTGACGCTGGCCGTGGTGGTGGCGCTGGCCATCGCCATGTTCACCAATCTCAAGTTCATCCACCCGGTCAGGACCGAACGCTGGCGGCTGGTCTCGCTGCCCGTGACCGCGGCCTGGGTGGGATTCTCGGTCTGGGCGGTGCTGGTGGATTTCCACCCCGAAAGCTTTGCCCGCTGGGGGCTGCTGCTCAGTTCGCTCTGGCTGATGTTCGCGGGGCTCGCCCAGCAATTGACCGAGCGGCGGGCTTGATCGCCGGGCGTTTTGCCGGGAAGCTGCGCCCAGGGATCAGCCCAAAGGGGGACAGGGATGTTCGCGAAACTCATGCAGGCCGCCGCCGCGGCGGCTGTTCTGGCCACGCCGGCGCTGGCGGCCCAGGATCGGATCACGCTGGCCATGGTGCTGGAGCCGCCGAACCTGGACCCGACCGGGGGCGCCGCCGCCGCCATCGACGAGGTGGTCTATGCCAATGTCTTCGAGGGCCTGACCCGCGTCGCGCCCGACGGCAGCGTCAAGCCCGGCCTGGCCGAAAGCTGGGACAGCGCCGACGGCCAGACCTATACCTTCCACCTGCGCCCCGGCGTGACCTTCCACGACGGCAGCGTTTTCGATGCGCAGGACGTGGTCTTCTCGCTCGACCGCGCCCGCGCGCCCGACAGCACCAATGCCCAGAAGGCCTTGTTCGCGGGCATCGAGACCGTCGAGGCGCTGGACCCGCTGACCGTCCGCGTCACGCTCAAGGCCCCGGACGGCGGCTTTCCCTTCAAGATGGCCTGGGGCGACGCGGTGATGGTGGACCCTACCAGCATCGGCGACATCGCCACGAAACCCGTCGGCACCGGCCCGTTCAGGTTCGGGGAATGGCGACAGGGCGACCATATCCGGCTCGACGCCTTCGACGGCTACTGGGGCGAGAAGCCGGCGCTGAAGACCGCCACCTTCCGCTTCATCGCCGATCCCAGCGCCGCCTTCGCGGCGATGATGGCGGGCGATATCGACGCCTTCCCGATCTATCCCGCCCCGGAAACCCTGGCGCAGCTGCAGGCCGATCCGCGCTTCAAGGTGCTGGTCGGCACCACCGAGGGCGAGACGATCCTGGCCATGAACCACAAGCACCCGGCGCTGGCCGACATCAAGGTGCGCAAGGCCATCGCCCATGCCATCGACCGCCAGGAAATCATCGACGGCGCCATGTTCGGCTATGGCACGCCGATCGGCACGCATTTCGCCCCCCACCATCCCGATTACGTCGACCTGGCCGGGAAATCGCAACACGATCCCGAACTGGCAAAGAACCTGCTGGCCGAGGCGGGGGGCGAGGGCCTGACCCTGCGCCTCGCCCTGCCGCCGACGCCCTATGCCCGCCGCGGCGGCGAGATCATCGCGGCCAAGCTGCGCGCCATAGGCATCCAGACGCAGATCACCAACATGGAATGGGCGCAATGGCTGGAACAGGTGTTCAAGAACGCCGATTACGACCTGACCGTCATCAGCCATGTCGAGCCCATGGACATCGGCATTTACGCCCGCAAGGACTATTACTTCAACTACCATAACCCCGCCTTCGACGAGACGATGGCGAAACTCGACGCCGCCACCGACCCGGCCGAACGCTCGGCGCTGCTGAAACGGGCGCAGGAGATCCTGGCCGACGACTATGCCAACGCCTTCCTGTTCCAGATGGCCAAGACCGGCGTCGCCAAGGCGGAAATCGAGGGGCTCTGGGAAAATACCCCCATGCCGGCGAACGACCTGACCCGGGTGCATTGGAAGGAATAGCCGCCCCTTCCTTGCGCGCCCGCCTTCTTCGTTCCCCAAATACCCATGAAACGCCGCCGCCCGTGCGGCGTTTCAGTTCTTCAGCACCAGGCAGCGCCCGCCCAGGCCGCGCAAGCGGTTGCAAAAGGCATACGCCTCGGACTTCGAGGAATAGCCGATCTGCGCGGTGAAAAGCTTTCTCGGCCCGCCCGAGATCTTGCGGTGCACGTAGCTCACGCGCTTGCCGCCCAGGATCGGCCGCAACTGCCGGTTCAGCCGCGCGACCTGCGCGCTGGCCCCCGCCTGGCTGGGATGGGTGGCGACGATGACGCCCCAGGGCCAGGGATGGTCGGGGGTCTGGAACTCGCGCAGCTTGCGCGCGCTGGCCAGCTCGATGCAGGCCTCGCGAAAGGGCCGCTCCTTGTCCAGTCGCACGTCCAGCCGCTGGGGCGGATCGTCGCGCCAGATCCAGGCGGTCTGGCCGGTGATCGCCTGGACATAATCCTGCGTCTCCCAGGGCAGGCCGCCGCCCTGGGAGACGAAGCGCGCGGCGCGGTTCTCGCCGCCGTTATAGGCCACCGCGGCCAGGCCGACATTGCCGAAGCTCGCAGTCAGCGCCGCCAGGTAGCGCGCCGAGGCCTCGATGGCCTTGGCCGGGTTGAAGGGATCGTCCAGCCCGACCATCTCGGCGGTGCCGGGCATGAATTGCGCGATGCCCATAGCGCCGACCGGGCTGATCGCGCCCGGCTCGAACAGGCTTTCCTTCCACAGGAGCCGGGCGAAGAAATGCGGGTCGAGCCCGTTCTTCCCCGCCGTCCGCTCGATGGCAGAGCAGACATCGGGCACATAGCTGGCAACGGAAATGCAAAATGCCCCGTCATCCGTGCAGCGCATCCGGTCCGCGGGCGGCGGCGGACCGTGGAACGCGTCCTCCGCCGCCCGGACGGAAGCCGGCGCGGCAAGGCAAGCGGCGGATACGGCGGCGACAAGGGCCAGAACCGGAGGGCGCATGGTGAACCCGGATGGAATGGTCGGATCTCCAATAGCAGGCAAGGCGCGGCTTGGAAACCGCGCCTGCAATCTCACCGGGCTTTTCCGGCCTTGCCGCCCTTGCCCTTGCCGCCCTGACCGGCGGCCTTTCCCGCCCGGTCGGCTTCGGCCTTGGCCGATTTGCGCGCGGCGCGGGCGGCCTCTTTCTCGGCCGCCTTGGCCGCCTGTTTCGCGGCCTTGCGCTCGGCCTTCTCGGCCTCCTTCACCCGCTTGCGTTCGGCCCTCTCGGCCTCCTTGATGCGCTTCCTCTCGGCCTTGTCGGGCAGCGGCCGCACCGGGCGCGGGGGCTTGGACGGCGCCGTAGAGGCAGGCTCCGGGGCGGCAGGCTCGGCAGTCACATCCGCGGCCGGCCCGGCCTGTTCGGCGCGGCGGCGCTTTTCGGCGGCGGCACGGCGCATGGCCTGGGCCAGCGCCTTTCGCACCGCCTCGTCCTGTTCGCTTGCCTTCATGGCGCGCAAGTCGCGCTGCAAGGCGGCCAGCGCGGACAGGTCCAGCAGGCGCAGCGCCGCGGTCTGGGTCTGCTCGGCAATCGCATCCAGGTCGCGCGAGGCGGAGGCGGTCGGATCGGCGGGCCTGGCCATGGGCTCTCTCCTTTCAGGCGGGGCGGATCAGGGCGGAATCTGCCACGTCGGGCTGGTCCTGGCCAGAAAAAGAATGCCCCGGCCTTGGACGGGCCGGGGCGGGACAGGGATCGGGACCGGCAAACGCGGCTGTTATTGCGCGGCCCGGACCTCGGCGGTCTGCACCTCGCCTGCCGGGGCCAGGTAGCCGTTGGGCAGCTCGACCAGCGGCCCTTCCAGCGCCAGACTTTCGGCGCGGGTGCGGACCTTGACCGCGGTGCCGCGGGGGATCTCGTTGAACAGGTCCATGATGTCCTGGTTGAACAGGCGGATGCAGCCGGCCGAAGTGGCCTTGCCGATCGAGGACGGGTCCATCGTGCCATGGATGCGATACATGGTGTCGCGGCCGCCCTTGTAGAGATAGAGCGCGCGCGAGCCCAGCGGGTTGTCCACCCCGCCGGCCAGCCCGTGCCGGAGCGGGCCGTAAAGCTCGGGCTGGGTGCGGACCATGTTGGCGGTGGGGGTCCAGCTGGGCCAGGCATGCTTGCGGCCGATGGTCGCGCTGCCCTGGAAATTCTTGCCCGCCTGGCCGACCGCGACGCCATAGCGCATGGCCTCGCCATTGCCCAGCACATGATAAAGGAAGCGCGCATAGGGATCGACGACGATGGTGCCGGCGGCCTCGGGGCCGTTATAGGGCACGCGCTGGCGGCGGTTGCGCTCGGTCAGATAGGCGGGGCGGACGGCGTTGATCTCGATCGGTTCGCCGTTGGGGCCGGTATCGGTCCGTGCGCCATAGACGCCGTGATCGGGCGGCGGTTCGGCCGGGGTTTCGGCGGCAGGCGCACAGGCGGCAAGGCCAAGGCCCACCACCAGCAAAAGCGGAGCAAGGCGCATCGTTTTTCCCTTCGTAGCGCACCGCGCCCGGGGACGCGGCCGTGGCAGCTGTGAGATTGCGTCGGATGACGCGCCCGACCCGAGCAGAGGGCGGGCAAGAGTTGCAACCCCCTATCAGCCCTTCCGGTTCTGCGCCGTCAAGCCTTGGACCCGGCGGATATGCGCAATCGTTACCGAACTGTTGCCCAAACGCGCGGTTTTCCGCGCTTGCAGGGCCGAATCCGCAGGTTTCGGAACCGCAGCGGGGCCGGGGGCGTTGGCTTGACGGATCGGCCAAGCGCCGCAAACCCACAAGGAAAGGACGCTTTCATGACCCTGACCGCCTTGCTTATCACCCTCATCATCGGCGCGATCGCCGGCTGGCTGGCCGGGCTGATCGTCAAGGGCCACGGCGAGGGGCTGCTGATGAACATCGTCATCGGCATCCTGGGCGCCGTGATCGCCGGCTGGCTGTTCCCGATGCTCGGCCTGGGCATGAGCGCCTCGGCCCCGATCCTCGGCACGATCATCTTCGCCACCCTGGGCGCGGTGATCCTGCTGGTGGTGCTGCGCCTCGTCAAGCGGGCCTGACACCGCGCCGGACGGCAAGAAAGGGGGCCTTTGGAAGGCCCCCTTTTTCCATGCTTGCCACGATTTTCAGGCGCGGGCGGGTTGCAGCGCCGGCCGGCCGGCGGCCTTGGCGCCGCGCAGATAGCGGGCATAGCCCAGATCCTCGGCCGCGATGTCGGGCTTGCGCCCCGAGATCAGGTCGGCCAGCAGCCGCCCCGAGCCCGCCGACATGGTCCAGCCCAGCGTGCCATGTCCGGTGTTCAGGTAAAGGTTCGGGATCGGCGTCGCGCCGACGATGGGCGTGCCGTCAGGCGTCATCGGGCGCAGCCCGGTCCAGAACAGCGCCTTGTCCGCATCGCCCGCACCGCCGAACAGCTCGCCCACCGATTTCGCCAGCGTTTCCTTGCGCCGCGGGTTCAGGCTCAGGTCGTAGCCGGCGATCTCGGCCAGGCCGCCGACGCGGATGCGCTCGCCCAGGCGGGTGATCGCGACCTTGTAGGTCTCGTCCATCACCGTCGAGACCGGGGCGCGGCTTTCGTCCTGGATGTCGATGGTCAGCGAATAGCCCTTGAGCGGATAGACCGGCAGCTTCAGCCCCAGATGCCGCACCATGCGCGGCGAATAGGAGCCCAGCGCCAGCACATAGCGATCCGCGGTCAGCCGGCCCTGGTCGGTGCGCACGGCGCTGATGCGGCCGCCCTCGGCCTCCAGCGCCTCGATGCCGACGCCCCAGCGGAAGGTGACGCCCGCCGCCGCCGCCATCTCGGCCAGGCGGTTGGTGAAAAGGAAGCAATCGCCGGTCTCGTCGCCCGGCAGGCGCAGCCCGCCGACGATCCGCTCGGCCGAACCGGCCAGCCCCGGCTCGGCGGCGACGCAGCCGTCGCGGTCCAGAACCTCGAAGGGCACGCCATCGGCGCGCAGCACCTCGATGTCCTTGCCGGCGGCGTCCAGCTGCTGCTGCTTGCGGAACACCTGCAGGGTGCCCTGCGTGCGCTCGTCATAGCGGATGCCGGTTTCGGCGCGCAGCTCGCCCAGGCAGTCGCGGCTGTATTCGGCCAGCCGGACCATGCGGCTCTTGTTGACGGCATAGGCGGAGGAGGTGCAGTTCGCCAGCATCCGCGCCATCCAGGAGACACGCTGCCAGTCCAGCCGGGGCTGGACCACCAGCGGCGCATGGCGCTGGAACATCCATTTCAGCGCCTTCAGCGGCACGCCCGGCGCCGCCCAGGGCGAGGAATAGCCGGGCGAGATCTCGCCGGCATTGGCAAAGCTGGTTTCCAGCGCCGGGCCGTCCTGCCGGTCGATCACCGTGACCTCGTGCCCGGCCTTGGCCAGATACCAGGCCGAGGTGACGCCCAGGACACCGGCTCCAAGAATAATGATCTTCATCGTCGCGCACCCCCCAAATCCGAGTTGAGGGCAAGGATAGCAGCCGGTGCAGAAATGAAATCCCGATTCCGGCGAAAAATCGGCCAATCACGCCATATATTCTTCATGTTTATGTAATTTTGTCGAAGATTATTCGAATATATAGCGGTTTGGCGAAATAACAGAGCGGTGCGGCAAGAATCGGCCGGCCGGATTGCGGCCCGGCGGGGCTCTGCCTAAGCTTGCCGCATTGCCCCAGGTTTTCCGGATCATGCCAGCAACAGCCCGCAAAAGCCCCTTTGCCCCGTTCCGTCACCGCGATTTCCGGCTGCTGTGGTCGGCGACGCTGATCTCGAACTTCGGCGGGCTGGTGCAGGCGGTGGGCGCGGCCTGGATGATGACGCAGCTGACCGATTCGGCGACGCTGATCGCGCTGGTGCAGGCATCGAATACGCTGCCGATCATGCTGTTTGCGCTGCTTTCGGGGGCGCTGGCCGACATTTTCGACCGCCGCACGCTGCTTCTGGGGGCGCAGGTCTTCATGGCCTCGGTCTCGGTGCTGCTGGCGGTGCTGACCTGGCAGGGCTGGATGACGCCGCTGCTGCTCTTGTCGCTGACCTTCCTGATCGGGGTCGGGCAGGCGATCTACAACCCGCCCTGGCAGGCCAGCATGCAGGATCTGGTGCCGCGCGACGACCTGCCGGCGGCGGTGTCGCTGAACTCGGTCGGCTTCAACTTGATGCGCTCGGTCGGGCCGGCGGTGGGCGGGATCATCACCGCCGCCTTCGGCGCGGCGGCGGCCTTCGCGGTCAATGCGGCAAGCTATATCCCGCTGCTCGGCGCGCTGATGCGCTGGCATCCGGTGACGCCGCCGCGCATCACCACGCCCGAGCCCTTCGTCGCCGCCGTGGGCGCGGGGCTGCGCTATGTGGCGCTGTCGCCGAACCTGATGCGGGTGCTGTCGCGCGGGGCGCTGTTCGGCTTTTCGGCCATCGTGGTCATGGCGCTGTTGCCGCTGGTGGCCAAGCAGAACCCCGCGGGCGGCTCGCTGCTGTTCGGCCTGCTCTTGGGTTGCTTCGGCCTGGGCGCCATCGCCGGGGCGCTGATCAACCCGCATGTGCGCGAGCGGCTGGATAACGAGAACGTGGTCCGCGTCGCCTTTGCCACCTTCGGCGCCTCGGCGCTGCTGCTGGCGCTGACCGAAAGCACCTGGCTGCACGCGCTGGCCATGCTGCCCGCCGGGGCCAGCTGGGTGCTGGCGCTGTCGCTGTTCAACGTCACCGTACAGCTTTCGACGCCGCGCTGGGTGGTGGCCCGCGCGCTGGCGCTTTACCAGACCGCGGTCTTCGGCGGCATGGCGGCGGGGGCGTGGACCTGGGGCTCGGTTGCCAACAATTACGACGTGGAGACGGCGCTGATCGCCGCCTCGGCGCCGCTGTTCCTGGGCGCGGTGCTGGGCCATTGGCTGCGCATCCCGGAATTCGGCACGCTGGACCTGGACCCGGTGAACCGCTTTCGCGAACCGGAACTGGCGCTGGACCTGCGCGGCCGCTCGGGCCCGATCATGGTGATGATCGACTACGAGATCGACCAGCTCGACGTGCCCGAGTTCCTGCGGCTGATGGCCTTGCGCCGCAACATCCGCCGCCGCGACGGCGCGCGCAACTGGGCGCTCTTGCGCGACCTGGAACACCCCGAGCGCTGGACCGAAAGCTATCACATCGCCACCTGGGACGAATACGTGCGCCACAACCTGCGCCGCACCAAGGCCGATTTCCAGACCTACGAGGATCTGCACAAGCTGCATCGCGGCAAGGAGCCGCCCGTCGTCCACCGCATGATCGAGCGCCACACCGTCAGCCTGGACGACGACGTGCCGCTGATCGGCAAGCTGGAGGTGCCCTGAGCGCAAAGGCCGCTTTACCGCGCCCCGGCGCCGCACTAGCGTTTCCCCATGTTGCGCTATGTGACCCGCCGCCTGATCTCGCTTGGCCTGAGCCTGCTCGTGGCCTCGGCGCTGATCTTTTCGGTGGTCGAGCTGGTGCCGGGCGATCCGGCCAGCTTCATGCTGGGCACCGGCGCCCAGCCCGAGACGGTGGCGGCGCTGCGCCAGCAGATGGGCCTGGATCTGCCCTTGCCGCTGCGCTACCTGCACTGGCTGGGCGGGGTGCTGACGGGCGATCTGGGCCACAGCTTCACCTACAAGACGCCGGTGGCCGGGATGATCCTCGACCGGATGCAGGTCTCGCTGCCGCTGGCGCTGCTGGCGCTGGCGCTGGCGGCGCTGATCGCCCTGCCCATCGGCATGTTCGCCGCTGCAAGGCGCGGCCGGGCGGGCGACACGGCGGTCATGGCGGCGACGCAGGTCGGCATCGCGCTGCCGAATTTCTGGTTCGCCATGCTGCTGGTGCTGCTGTTCGCGGTCAGGCTGCGATGGCTGCCCGCCGGCGGCTTTCCCGGCTGGGACCATCCCGCCGCGGCGCTGAAATCGCTGCTGCTGCCCGCCATCGCGCTGGCCCTGCCGCAAGCGGCGATCCTGGCGCGCGTGCTGCGCTCGGCCCTGGTCGAGACGCTGGGCCAGGACTACATCCGCACCGCCCGCGCCAAGGGGCTGAGCGCCGGGCAGGCATTGTCGCGCCATGCGCTGCGCAATGCGCTGATCCCGGTGCTGACCATCCTGGGCATGCAGTTTTCCTTTCTGCTGGCAGGCGCGATCATCATCGAGAATGTCTTCTACCTGCCGGGCCTTGGCCGGCTGATCTTCCAGGCCATCACCCAGCGCGACCTGATCGTGGTGCAGGGCGCGGTGCTGGTGCTGGTCGCGGCGGTGATCCTGGTCACCTTCCTGGTGGACCTGTCCTATGCGCTGGTCGACCCGAGGCTGCGGCGATGAGGTGGTCGCTGATCCTGGGCGCGCTGCTTTCCGGGCTGGCGCTGGTCGCGGCGCTGGTCTCGTTCCTCTGGACGCCGGCGGACGTGACGCAGCTTGCCATCGCGCAGAAGCTGCTGCCGCCCTCGGGCCAACATTGGCTGGGCACCGACCATTTCGGCCGCGACATGCTGTCGATGATCATGGTCGGCGCGCGCACCTCGATCGCGGTGGCGCTGGTGGCGGTAGGGATCGGCATGGGCCTGGGCGTGCCGCTGGGTCTGCTGGCCGCGGCACGCAGCGGCGGCTGGATCGACGAGGCGGTCATGCGCGGCAACGACCTGGTCTTTGCCTTCCCGAGCCTGGTCATCGCCATCCTGATCACCGCGGCGCTGGGGCCTTCGGCGCTGAACGCGATCATCGCCATCGGCATCTTCAACATCCCGGTCTTTGCCCGCGTCACCCGCGGCGCGGCGCTGCCGATCTGGACGCTGGACTATATTCGCGCCGCGCAGGTCGCGGGCAAGGGCGCAAGCCGGATCAGCGTCCAGCACATCCTGCCCAATATCGCCAACCTGCTGATCGTGCAGGGCACCATCCAGTTCAGCCTGGGCATCCTGGCCGAGGCGGGCCTTTCCTATGTCGGCCTTGGCGCGCAGCCACCCACGCCCAGCTGGGGCCGGATGCTGGCCGAGGCGCAGACCATGGTGGCGCTGGCCCCGCATGTCGCCATCATCCCCGGCCTTGCCATCGTCGTCACCGTGCTGGGGCTGAACCTCTTGGGCGACGGCTTGCGCGACGCGCTGGACCCCAGATTGCGCAGGTCGCCATGATCCAGACCAGCCGCCTTTCGGTCGAGATCGGTGCGCATGAGATCCTGCGCGGCCTCGACCTGCAACTGCCGCCCGGCCGGATCACCGGGCTGGTCGGCGAAAGCGGCTCGGGCAAGTCCATGGCGGCGCTGGCGATCATGGGCCTGCTGCCCGAGGGCATGCGGGCCGAGGGCCGGGTGGATCTGGACGGCCGCAACCTGCTGGACCTGCCCGAGCGCGAGCTGTGCCGCATCCGCGGCAAGCGCATCGGCATGATCTTCCAGGAGCCGATGACGGCGCTGAACCCGCTGATGACCATCGGCGACCAGGTGGCCGAGGTGCTGCGCATCCACCAGGGCCTGGACCGCAAGACGGCGCTGGAGCGTGCCCGCGACCGGCTGGACCGCGTCGGCCTGGCCGCGCCGCGCTTTCCGCTGACGCTTTACCCGCACGAGCTGTCGGGCGGCCAGCGCCAGCGCGTCGCCATCGCGCTGGCCATCGCGCTGCGCCCCGACCTGCTGATCGCCGACGAGCCGACGACGGCGCTGGACGTGACCACGCAGGCCCGCATCCTCGACCTGCTCAAGGGGCTGGTCCGGGACGAGGGGATGGCGCTGCTGCTGATCACCCACGACCTTGCGGTGGTCGCGGGCATCGCCGACCGCGTGACGGTCATGCAGCAGGGCCGGATCGTCGAGGAAGGCCCGACCGAGACGGTGTTTCGCGAGCAGGCCCACCCCTATACCCGCGCGCTGTTCGCCGCCTCGACCCATCAGCCGCGTCTGGTGCTGCCCACGGCGCAGCCGCGGCCGCTCTTGCAGGTCGAGGGGGCGGCGCGCGCATATCCCCTGCCCCGCCGCGGCCTGGCCGCGCCGCGCGAAACCCTGCGGGCGGTGGACGGGGTCAGTTTCCGCATCGACGCCGGGGAATCGGTCGGGCTGGTCGGCGAATCCGGCTGCGGGAAATCCACGCTGACGCGGGCCATCCTGGGGCTCGACCCGCTGCAGGGCGGCCGCATCCTGCTGGACGGGCAGGAAATCCGCACCGGCCGCGCCATGGCCCCGGAGCTGCGCGCCCGGATGCAGGCGGTGTTCCAGGATCCCTTCGGCAGCTTCGATCCGCGCTGGCGGGTCGAGCAGCTGGTGGCCGAGCCCTTTCACCTGACCGGCCTGCCCCGCGACTGGCGCGAACAGGTGGCCGAGGCGCTTTACGAGGTCGGCATCGCCGGAGACGCCATGCGCCGGCATATCCACGAATTTTCCGGCGGCCAGCGCCAGCGCATCGCCATCGCCCGCGCATTGATCATCAGGCCGCGGCTGATCGTGCTGGACGAGGCGGTCAGCGCGCTGGACGTGCGGGTGCGGGCGCAGGTGCTGGACCTGCTGGCGCGGCTGCGGGTCAGCCACGGCCTGTCCTACCTGTTCATCAGCCACGACCTGTCGGTGGTGCGCCGGATCACCGACCGGGTGCTGGTGATGGAAAAGGGCCGCATCGTCGAGGCCGGCCCGACCCACCAGGTGCTCGGGCAGCCGCAGCATCCCTATACGCAAAGCCTGCTGGCCGCGACGCCGCGCATTCCGGCCGCGTGGCAGGCTCACGTTCCGGTCGACGGCCTTGCGCTTGCGCCGCCGGCTCCGTAGCTGCTGCGGGCTTGCTCCCGGCAAAGGCCCCGCCGCCGGCCGCGGGAATCGCCCGGCTTCCACAGGTAAGCCCGCCTTCTGTCCCTGGTGGGCGGCAGCCTTCCGACCAGGCCCGAATCACCGCTTCCCGACCTGCCCCCGACCCGGCCCGGCACAACCGCACGCCCGATCCCGTGGCAACCGCGCCCGGCCAGGGATGGCGCCCAAGCCTGAACCCCGGCCAACCCGCGCGGAACGCAGTGACGACGACATTGGATTTCCATGACAATCCGCGAAGGATCAGGCGAGCGGCCCGAATGACAACAGGCCCCGCGCAGCCGCAGGGCCTGTTGCTCCTCCCCTGTCATGGCGGCCAGCCTCCCCGCGTAGCCGCCCAGGTATCCCTTGCCGATCAGGCGTCGATCAATTCTGCCTGACGCACGATCACTTGTGCCTGACGGATGGACGCGATGTCAACCAGTCTACCCTTGTATACCGTCGCGCCGGCGCCGGTCCGCTTGGCCTCCTCCATCGCGGCCAGGATCTCGCGCGCCTCGGTCACCGCCTTTTCGCTGGGCGAGAACACCTCGTTGGCCAGCGCCACCTGCTTGGGATGGATCGCCCATTTCCCGACCATGCCCAGCGTGGCCGAGCGGCGGGCCTGCGCCCGGAAGCCCTCGTCATCGCTGAAATCGCCGAAGGGGCCGTCCACCGGCAGCACGCCATGGGTGCGGCAGGCGGCGACGATGGCGGTCTGCGCCCAATGCCAGGGGTCGGACCAGTATTTCGCCCCCTCGTGCAGCATGTAGTAGTTTTCCTGGGTGCCGCCGATGCCGGTGGTGGCCATGCCCATGCTGGCGGCGAAATCCGCCGCGCCCAGGCTCATCGCCTGCAGGCGGGGCGAGGATGCCGCGATCTCCTCGACATGGGCGATGCCGGCAGCGGATTCGATGATGACCTCCAGCCCGATGCGCTTTTGCCGGCCCTTGGCCGCCTCGATGGCGGTGACCAGCGCGTCCACGGCATAAATGTCGGCGGCATTGCCGACCTTGGGGATCATGATCAGGTCCAGCCGCTCGCCGGCCTGTTCCAGCAGGTCCACCACGTCGCGGTACCACCAGGGCGTGTCCAGCCCGTTGATGCGGACCGACAGGGTCTTGCTTCCCCAGTCGATGTCGCCGATGGCCTGGATCACGTTCCTGCGTGCCTGCGCCTTGTCGTCGGGCGCGACCGAATCCTCCAGGTCCAGGTTGATGACATCGGCGGCCGAACCGGCCATCTTTTCGAACAGCGCCTCGCGCGAACCGGGGCCGAAAAGCTGGCAGCGGTTCAGGCGGGCGGGCGCAGCGGGTTGCGTGCGGAAGGACATGGCTTGCCTTTCAAGTAAGGATGTTTCAAGCGGCGCTGCAAAACTGATAGATAATTGCTGCGACTGCATCAAGCTGATTTTGCATCTGCGAAAACCCGCGCATCTTGACGCCCTGCCGCTTTCGGCGCAGGACCGCGCTAGCAGGCCCTGGGACAGGAGAAACGACATGACCCGCACCGTCTATCTGAATGGCGACTATCTGCCGGAAGCCGAAGCCAAGGTGTCGATCTTCGACCGCGGCTTCGTGATGGGCGACGGCGTCTACGAGGTGACCAGCGTGCTGGATGGCAGGCTGCTGGACTTTGCCGGCCACATGCGGCGGCTGACCCGTTCGCTGGCCGAACTCGGCATGGGCAATCCGCTGACCGACGACGAATGGCTTCACGCGCATCGCCAGCTGGTGACGCTGAACGACGTGACCGAGGGCATGGTCTATCTGCAAGTGACCCGCGGCAATCCCGGCGACCGCGACTTCGCCTATCCGCCCGAGGATACGCCGCAGACCGTGGTCATGTTCACCCAGTCCAAGCCCGGCCTGGCCGACAATCCGCAGGCAAAGACCGGCATCCGGGTGATCTCGATCCCCGACCTGCGCTGGCACCGGCGCGACATCAAGACGGTGCAGCTGCTTTACCCCTCGATGGCCAAGATGGAGGCCAAGCATCGCGGCGTCGACGATGCCTGGTTCACCGAGGACGGCTTCGTGACCGAAGGCACCTCGAACAACACCTATATCGTCAAGGACGGCAGGATCGTGACCCGCCCGCTGTCCAACGACATCCTGCACGGCATCACCCGCGCCTCGCTCTTGCGCTATGCCGCCGAGGCGCAGATGCAGATCGAGGAACGCCCCTTCACCATCGCCGAGGCGCAGGCCGCGGACGAGGCCTTCCTCACCTCGGCCTCGGCCTTCGTGATGCCGGTGGTCGAGGTCGACGGCGTGGCGCTGGGCAGCGGCCGCCCCGGCCCGGTGGCGACCCGCCTGCGCGAAATCTATCTCGAGGAGTCGCGCAAGTCGGCTGTCTGACCGGCCCCCGCCTGCGCATTCTTCCTTGGAGAAATATCCCGCAGGGGGAGTCCGCCGCGCCCGCGGCGGACGGGGGACGCGAAGTCCCCCTGCGGCGGCGGTGCCGCCGCTCAGTGCCCCAGGATCTGGGACAGGAACAGCTTGGTGCGCTCCGAGCGGGGATTGTTGAAGAACTCCCTGGGCGTGTTCTGCTCGACGATCTGGCCCTGGTCCATGAAGATCACCCGATGCGCCACCGCCTGGGCAAAGCCCATCTCGTGGGTGACGCAGAGCATGGTCATGCCGTCCTCGGCCAGCTCGATCATCGTGTCCAAGACCTCCTTGATCATCTCGGGATCCAGCGCCGAGGTCGGCTCGTCGAACAGCATGATCCGCGGCCGCATGCACAGCGCCCGCGCGATCGCCACCCGCTGTTGCTGGCCGCCCGACAGCTGGCCGGGATATTTATGCGCCTGTTCGGGGATTTTGACCTTGGTCAGGAAATGCATGGCCGTCTCCTCGGCCTCGCGCTTGGGGATCTTGCGCACCCAGATCGGCGCCAGGGTGCAGTTCTCCAGGATGGTCAGATGCGGGAACAGGTTGAAATGCTGAAACACCATCCCGACCTCGGAACGCACCTTGTCGATGTTCTTCAGGTCGTGGGTCAGCTCGGTCCCGTCGACGATGATCTTGCCGGCCTGGTGTTCCTCCAGCCGGTTGATGCAGCGGATCAGCGTGGATTTGCCCGAACCCGAAGGCCCGGCGATCACGATACGCTCGCCGCGACTGACGACCAGGTCGATGTCGCGCAGCACGTGGAAGGTGCCGTACCATTTGTTCAGCTTGACGATCTCGATGGCGGCCTCGTCGCCTGCGGCGGGGATCGCGGTGGTTTGCCTGGTCATGAACGCCTCCTCAGCGGTGGTCGCGCTTCAGCCGGCGTTCCAGATACATGGAATAGCGCGACATGCCGAAGCAGAGGATGAAGAAGATCGCGCCGACGAAGATATAGGGCTCCCAATAGGCGCCTTTCCATTCAAAGCTTGCGCGGATGGTGTCGGCCATGGCCTTCAAGGGGTCGAACAGCCCGACGAAGACGACCAGCGTGGTGTCCTTGAACATGCCGATGAAGGTCGAGACGATGCCGGGGATCGAGATCTTCAGCGCCTGCGGCAGCACGATCAGCCGCTGCGCCTTCCAGTAGTCCAGCCCCAGCGCATCGGCTGCCTCGTACTGGCCCTTGGGCAGCGCGGCCAGCCCGCCGCGGATCACCTCGGCCATATAGGCGGCGGCGAACAGCGTCACCATGATGATGACCCGCAGGATGATGTCGAAATTCGTGCCCGGCGGCAGGAAATAGTTCAGCAGCAGCGAGGCCACGAACAAGAGCGTGATCAGCGGCACGCCGCGGATGAACTCGATGAACATCACCGCCAACAGCTTGATCACCGGCAGGTCCGAGCGCCGCGCCAAGGCCAGGATCACCCCCAGCGGCAAGGACAGCGCGATGCCGGCGACGCCGATGGTGATCGACAGCACGAAGCCGCCGAACTGGTCCGAGGAGACCGGCCGCAGCCGCAACGGCAGAACCCCCGCCAGCATCGAGGCCAGCGGCCCGGCCAAGAGCAGCCACCAGGCCACCGCCGCCACCACCGCCAGCGCAAAGGCCAGCAACCCGAACCGCGCCGCCAGCAGCCGCCAGACCACGAAGCCCAGGCCGAAGCCGGCCAGCACCATCGCCTCGCTCCACAGCGATCCGCCCCAGAGCAGCCAGACGGCGATGAAGGGATAGACCAGGCTGGCCAGCAGCGACCATTGCGGGCGCGTCTCGATCAGCGCGGCCCAGGCCAGCATCAGCACGGCCATTCCCATCAGCGCCGCCATGGGGGCGCCCAGCACCATGGCGATGACGAAGGTCAGCGCCATCGACAGGCCCAGCACGATGCGCCGCGCCCTGGCGCTTTCGGAAAACAGCACCGGCGCCAGCGCCAGGAACAGCAGACCGAAAGCCAGCACCGGACGCCAGTACAGCGCCTGCGGATAGAAGCCGAACATGAACTGGTTCCAGCGATGCTTGATCAGGGCGAAACAGGCGCCGGTGGCGCCCTGCCCCCAGGTCTCGGCGATGACCTGGCGGCATTCGGCCATGCTGCCGGCGTTCCAGACCGAATGCGACAACCAGGGACCGACGGTGCTGACCACCAGCCAGACGATGCCCAGCCCGACAAAGGTCAGCGCGATGTTCAGCGGCCCCGAGAACAGGTTCTCGCGCAGCCATTTGATCGCGCCGGATTCGGCCAGAGGCGGCGGCTCGGGCGGCAGCATTGTCTCGCGGACATAGGCGACGGTTTCGGAATGCGTGTCGCTCATCTCACCGCTCCTTCAGCTTGACGCGGGCGTTGAAGACATTCATCCCGGCCGAGATGATCAGGCTGAGCGCCAGATAGATGCCCATCATCAGCACCATGCATTCCATCTCGCGCCCGGTCTGGTTCAGCGTGGTGCCGCCCAGCGTGCCGCGCAGGTCCATGTAGCCGACCGCGATGGCCAGCGAGCTGTTCTTGGTCAGGTTCAGGTATTGCGAGATCAGCGGCGGCACGATCACCCGCAGCGCCTGCGGCAGCACCACCAGCGACATGGTGCGGCGCGGCCGCAGGCCCAGGGCAAAGGCCGCCTCGGTCTGGCCGCGGCTGACGGCCAGAATGCCGGCGCGCACGATCTCGGCGATGAAGGCGCCGGTATAAAGCGTCAGCGCCAGCCACAGCACCACGAAGGCGTTGTCGAGGTTGATGCCATCGGCGAAGTTGAAGCCGCGCAGCACCGGCGGGATCAGGTGCAGGCCGAAATACCAGGTCAGAAACAGCACCGGCACGGCGAACATCGCCAGGCTGATCCACCAGGTCCGCGGCCGCTTGCCGGTCTGGTCCTGCACCCGTTGCGCCCAGCGCCGCAGCAGCCGCCAGCTGGTCCAGGCCGCGGCGATGACCACGACATAGGCGATCAGCGCCCAGCTGATCCCCTCGCGCCCCAGCGAGATGGTGCCGGGCGGGTTGGTCATGCCGATCGAGGGGATGGCGGTATAGCGGTTGGTCGGCGCGATCATGTCGAACAGGATCATCTCCGCGGCCGGGTTCTCGCCCCGATAGGCATTGGGCGGCGGCATGACCTCGGTGAAGATCGCAAGGCAGACCAGGATCCACAGCAACAGGGGAATGTTGCGGAAGATCTCGACATAGACCGTCATCAGCCGCGCGATCAGCCAGTTCGAGGACAGCCGCAGCACGCCCACGATCACCCCCAGGATCGTCGCCGCGATACAGCCCATGATCGAGACCAGCAGCGTGTTCAGCAGCCCGATCACCGTGGCGCGCAGATGGGTGTCGTCGGAATTGTACGGGATCAGCTGCTGCGGAATGTCGTATCCGGCGCGCCGGAACAGGAAATCGAAGCTGAGCGTCTTGCCCATGGCGGACAGGTTGCGCAGCGTGTTGTCGATCAGCCAACTCGCCGCCAGCATCACCAGGATGAAGACGATGGCTTGCAGGGTCAGCGAGCGATAGCGCCGATCATAGATCAGCATCGATAACCGGAACGGCGGATTGTCCGCCCCCGTATAGGTGACCATGTATTAACCCCCTGTATCCGGCTTGAATGACGGGCCTTCGGCCTCTGGCTTGCCGGCTTTCGTTCGGGGGCGCGCGGGGGCATGCACCCCCGCGCGCCCTTGTTCAGATGCGATTACCGGAAGGGCATCGCATACATCAGGCCGCCCTGGGTCCATTGCGCGTTCAGCCCGCGCGCCAGCCCGATGGGGGTCTGCTCGCCGATGGTGGCGGCAAAGATCTCGCCATAGTTGCCGCCGGCCTTGATGGCGCGCTTGGCCCATTCGGCGTCCAGCCCGATCATCTTGCCCAGCTCGTCGGTGGTTCCCAGCAGGCGCTGGACCTCGGGGTTGTTCGAGCTTTTCGCCAGTTCGTCGATATTGGCCGAGGTGACGCCGTATTCCTCGGCCGCGATCAGCGCGTAGAGCGTCCAGCGCGTGATGTCGCCCCAGTTGTTATCGCCATGGCGCACCGCCGGGCCCAGCGGCTCCTTCGAGATGATCTCGGGCAGGATGATGTGGTTTTCCGGGTCGGCGAAGCTGGCGCGGGTCGCGGCCAGGCCCGAGGCGTCGGTCGTATAGGCATCGCAGGCGCCGGCCATGTATTGCTGTTCGCCCTCGGCATTGCTGTCGATGTTGACCGGCTGGTAATCCATGTTGTTGGCCTTGAAGTAATCGGCCAGGTTCAGTTCGGTCGTGGTGCCGGTCTGGATGCAGATCGTGGCGCCGTTCAGCTCCTTGGCCGAGCTGACGCCCAGATCCTTGCGGACCATGAAGCCTTGGCCGTCGTAATAGTTCACGCCGATGAAATCCAGCTTGAGGTCGGTATCGCGCTGGAAGGTCCAGGTGGAGTTGCGGGCCAGCAGGTCCACCTCGCCCGAGGAAAGCGCCGTGAAGCGGGTCTGGCCGGTGGTCGGCACGTATTTCACCTTGGTCGCGTCGCCCAGCACCGCCGCGGCCACGGCCTTGCAGAAGGCAACGTCGAAGCCCGACCAGTTGCCGCTCGCGTCAGGGGCGGCAAAGCCGATCAGGCCGGTGTTCACCCCACAGTTCAGCACGCCGCGGGCCTTGACCTCCTTCAGCGTGTCACCCTCTGCGGCCAAAGCACCCGAGGCCGCCAGCGCGACCGCCGTCACAGAGCCGAAGAATACAGATTTCTTCATTGATTTCCCCACTGTTGTTCCGGGTCTCGCCCAAGGATGCACCATCTGAAGGGTCGTTGGCGAGCCCGTTTGAGCAAGGGGCATTCGTCACCCCCATAAGCGGCATTGTGCCGATGGCGGCGGGTGCGTCAAGAAAGAACCAAAACGCGCCCCTCAGCCGCGGCTGAGCAGCCAGAACCGCTCAGAATCGCGCATGGCGGCCAGTCGGCCTGCCGCCGCCTCGTCGGCTTCGGCATCGCGACCCCAGCGTTGTGCCTGAAATTCCTCGTCAATCCTGGACAGGGCATGGGCGGTCTCGGCGTCAATCCGGCCGCGGATCACCGCCAGCCCCAGGATCAGCGAGCCGGGCAGAGTCACCAGATCGTGCAGGGCCGTCAGGCCAAAGGGATCCAGGGCCGCGACCTCTGCGCGCAATTTCAGCAGCGCGACCGGATCCTGCGGCACCGGGATCACGCCATGGGTGATGCGCAGCGGCGCCCGCAATTCGGTCGCCGCCCAGTCGATCAGCGGATCCCACCCCTCGGCCTGGGCGCGCACCAGCGCCTCGGGCGCATCGGCGCGATAGGACAGCAGGTCGGTGCCGCCATAATCGCCCAGCATCGCCGCCACCGCGTCGAATTGCGGCACGACCTTTTCGATGGCGGAATTGGCCGCGCGGGTCAGCGGCATGGCATTGGGGTCGATCACCTCCTGCACCGCCTGCCATTCCTGGGCCACGGCCAGGGCCAGCGCCTCGGTCGGCAGGCGCAGCGGCTGCTTGCCGGGCGTGCGCAGCGGGCGCTCGTCCAGAAGGACGCTCCAGCCGTCCGCTTCGTCGTGGATCGCGACGGATGCCCAGAAACGGCGCGCCTTCCATTCACTCATCGGCCCACTCCAGCAGCGCGCGGGTCAGCGCGGGATAGTCGGGCGCGACCAGATGCGCGCCGGCCGCATGCAATTCCTCGACCGGGCAAAAGCCCCAGCCGACGCCAAAGCCGGCGACGCCGGCCGCCCGCGCCATTTCCATGTCGAAGGTGGAATCGCCCACCATCACCGCCCGCCCGGCGCCCACGCCGGTTTCCGACAGCGCGCTTTCCAGCATGGCCGGATGCGGCTTGGAGGGATGCCCATCCGCCGATTGCCGGGTGATGAAGCGCCGGGTCAGCCCATGCGCATCCAGGATCGCCGCCAGCCCCCGCGCCGGCTTGCCGGTGGCGATGCCCAACAGCAGCTCGTCCCGCGCGGCCAGCGCGTCCAGGCAGTCCAGCGCGCCCGGATAAAGCGGCGGCAGCGCCCCCGCCGCGCGCGAGGCGATGAAGGATTCGCGATAGCCGGCGACGACCCGCCCGTGCAACTCGGGGCCGGCACCGGGCAAGAGCCGCGCCACCGCGACCGGCAGCGACAGGCCGACGATGGAAAGAATGCGGGCCGGCTCCATCTCGGGCAGGCCGGCACCCTGCATGGCGCGGTTCATCGCCTGGGTGATCTCGAGCTGGCTGTCGACCAGCGTGCCGTCGATGTCGAAGATGACCAGTCTCATGGCGTCCTATGCTGTCTCGGCAAAGGGGTCTTCGGGCACGTCGTTTTCCGACCAGCCCAGCGTCTTCCAGGTGCGGCTCATGTGATCGGGCAAGGGCGCGGTCACGGTGATCAGCTTCTTGGTGATCGGATGCTCGAAGCGGATCATGCGCGCATGCAGGTGCAGCTTGCGGCTGATCTCTCCACCCAGCTGGGCGCCCCAGCCGTCGCCCAGGTTCTCTTGCCCCGAGCCGCCGTATTTGCCGTCGCCGACGATGGGATGGCCGATCTCGGCCATATGGGCGCGCAGCTGGTGGGTACGGCCGGTGACGGGCACCATGGCCACCCAGCTGACCCGGCCGCCCAGGGCATCCAGCACGGCATAATCGGTATGGGCGCGCTTGGCGCCCTCGGTCGTGGCAATGGCCGAGGGATGCACGGCCATCATCTTTTCGCCCTCGCCGCCCCGGCCGCGGCCCGGCGCCTTGACGAGGCCGTATTTGATCGAGCCCATGCGCGGATGCGGCACGCCCGCCACGGCGGCCCAGTAGATCTTGCGGGTCAGCCGGTGCCGGAACGCCTCGGAAAGCGCGCGGGCGATGCGGTCGGTGCGCGCCAGCAGCAGCACGCCCGAGGTGTCCTTGTCCAGCCGATGCACCAGCTTCGGCCGGTCCTTGTAGCCGAACATCAGCGCCGCGGTCAGCCCGTCCACATGCCGGTCGCCCTGCCCCGAGCCGCCCTGCGAGGGCAGGCCCGGCGGCTTGTTCAGGGCGATGACATGCTCGTCGCGCCACAGGACGCAGGACTGGATCATCTCGGCATCGGACTGCTTGACGCGGGGCTTCGCCGCCGGCGCCGGGGCGTCGCCCTCGGGCAGCGGCGGCACGCGAATCTCCTGCCCGGCCTCGATACGGGTATTGGCCCTGACCCGGCCGCCGTCGACGCGCAGCTGGCCGGTGCGGCACCATTTCTCGACCGCGCCCTGGGTCAGCTGCGGAAACCGCTTCTTGAGCCAGCGGTCGATGCGCTGCTCGGCCTCGTCCGCGCCGACGCGGATGGTCTGCACGCCGCTCATGCGAAGATCCCCCGGCCGATGGCCAGACCCGCGACCACAGCCGCCAGCGACAGCAGGACCGAGCCCAGCACATAGCCGAGCGCGGCGGCGGCAGCGCCGCGTTCCCACAGCGTCAGACTGTCCAGCGCGAAGGCGGAAAAAGTGGTGAAGCCGCCCAGCACCCCGGTCAGCAGAAAGGGCGCCAGGTGCTGGCCACCCCGATGCGCCAGCGCCGCCGCCAAGAGCCCCATCGCCAGGCAGCCGGCGACGTTCACGGCCAGCGTGCCCAAGGGAAAGCCGGGGCTCAGCCGCCCGGCCAGGATATTGACCCCGTAGCGCGCCGCGGAACCCATCGCCCCACCCAGCGCGACCTGAAGGAAAGTGTGTTTCATGCTTTGTCCTCTGCCCGCCGCTTCTGACGCAGCCCGGCGAACCATTCAACGCGCTTTTTCAACTCGCGCTCGAATCCGCGCTCGACGGGCAGGTAGAAGACCGGGCGCTTCATGCCGTCGGGGAAATAGTTCTGGCCCGAAAAGGCGTCCTCGGCATCGTGGTCATAGCGATAGCCGGCGCCATAGCCCTGATCCGACATCAGCCCGGTCGGCGCATTCAGGATATGCTTGGGCGGCATCTGGCTGCCCGAACGCCGCGCCAGGTCGCGCGACGCCTTGTAGGCGGCATAGCCGGCATTCGACTTGGGCGCCAGCGCCAGGTAGATCGTGGCCTGCGCCAAGGCCAGCTCGCCCTCGGGGCTGCCCAGGCGTTCGTAAAGCGCCCAGGCGTCCAGGCAATGGCGCTGCGCCGCCGGATCGGCCAGGCCGATATCCTCGATCGCCATGCGGGTCAGGCGGCGGGCCAGGTAGCGGGGGTCTTCGCCCCCCTCCAGCATCCGCGACAGCCAGTAAAGCGCCGCGTCCGGGTCGCTGCCGCGCACCGATTTGTGCAGGGCCGAAATCAGGTTGTAATGCTCGTCGCCGGACTTGTCGTATTTCGCCGCCCGCCGCATCAGCCGCTGCGCCAACTGGTCGGGGTCGAGCTTGCCCCTGACCTTCCAGGCCATCACCTGCTCGATCAGGTTCAGGCAAGCGCGGCCGTCGCCATCGGCCATTTCCAGCAGCCGGTCGCGGGCCTCGGCGGTCAGCGGCAGGGCGCGGTCCAGTTCCTGCTCGGCGCGCTGCGCCAGGCGTTCCAGATCCGCCAGGCCCAGCCGCTCCAGCACGATGACCTGGGCACGGGACAGAAGCGCGGCGTTCAGCTCGAAACTGGGGTTCTCGGTGGTGGCACCGACCAGGGTGATGGTGCCGTCCTCCATATGCGGCAGGAAACTGTCCTGCTGCGCCTTGTTGAAGCGGTGGATTTCGTCGACGAACAGCAGCGTGCCGCGGCTCTGGCTCCGGCGCAGGCGCGCGGCGTCGAACACCTTGCGCAGTTCCGGCACGCCGGAAAAGATCGCCGATATCTGTACGAAGGCCAGGTCCGTTTCCTGCGCCAGAAGCCGGGCGATGGTGGTCTTGCCAACCCCCGGCGGACCCCAGAGGATCAGCGAGGACAGGCTGCCGGCGCCCAGCATGGCGCCCAGCGGACCGTCGGGGCCAAGCACCTTGTCCTGGCCGATGACATCGGACAGCCGGGCCGGACGGATCCGGTCGGCCAGGGGACGCGCCACCGGGCGCGCAGCTTCGCCCGAGGTGGGCGCGGTATCGAATAGGTCTGCCATGCGGGCAACATGTTACGCCGCCCGCATCACGCGCGAAAGGCCCTCCACCCAACGCACCGCATCAGTGCATCTTGGCCGCCAGGTTGATCGAGACGCATTGGAAATAGCCGTCGTCGATCCAGACCACCGGGCCCATGGCCTGCGCGTCCAGCCCGCAGGGCACCAGCCAGCGCGGCCAGGTCGAGGCGACCAGGCACACCAGTCGCGAAGCGCCCAGTTCGCGGGCCGAATTGGTCATCTCGGCGACCAGGTTGAAATGCACCCGGCGGCGTTCGCGCTGCGGGATGGTGTGGTCGACGAACAGGCGGCTGGCTTCCCAGGTTCCGGCCTCGACCGGTGCCGGCTCGTCCAGCAGGTTCTGCGGGATCGAGCCGCCCAGCAGGTTCAGCTGGGCATCACGGATCATGTAGGAATACATGCCGCAGCGCGCCGTGGTGGGCGTCAGCCGCACGCCGGCCAGAACCCGGCCGTTTTCATGGATCGCCACCCAGCGGCTCATGGGCGTGTCGTATTGGTCGAACTCCATGTCGTCGGTCTGGGGCAGGTTCCAGCGCTTCTGGACGATGAAGCTTTGCTTGCGGGCGCGGAAGATGTTCGCGAACAGCTCGCCGTGGTTGTGGAGGTTGGCGAAGGAAAGTGTGGTGGTCTGCATGGTCTTCTCCTGGGGTTCGTGGTGGTGGTGGCCCCCAGGTGTAAACCGCAACGGCGGACGAACCGTATTACAGCAAGCGGTAATCCTTGGCCCGTTGCAGCGCCTCGGCCGTCGTGCGCGCCATGAGTCGTTCGCGTGCCGAGATGAGACGTGCCTTGAATGCGCTTTCCGTTATACCAAGCTTGGCAGCCGCCGCTGCATGACGATCCCCCTCTGCGATACACCGAAGGGCCTCTTGCTGAGCCTTCGTCAGGCTCTCCGGCGGCTCCGTGATCTCGTGAAGCCGTCGTAGCGTTGCCGAGATCACGTCGATCTCGTCATCCGTGAATTCCCGCTTGTCATGGGCGAATGCCGCGATGGTGCGCGACTTGATCGGCCCATGCGCCACGACCAGACCGTAATGCAGCCCGTGATCGGCCGCGTCCTGGAGGATCGAAAACGGGTCAGGAATGGGCAGCACGCTCCAGCGGCAGGCGCCGGTGGTCGAGAAGCCCCAGGCAATCGTGGGGTCGCGCAGGGCATAGGCGCGTTCGGAATAGCGCTGGGCCCATTCCTTGTTATAGGTCTGGAACTGCATCAGTGGTGCAGCGAAACGAATGTGCAGCCCGATGAAATAGCCCGCCGGAGCAAGCTTTTTCAGCTTGGCGAGTGCTGCATTGATTTCCGCGCGAGACGACATGACTTTTTGGACAGATTGCGTTTTCTTCGGGTTACAACGAAAAATGGCACGGTTCTCAGTGTATTCAAGCAATACCGTGCTTGCGGGCGACGTTTTTCGGAATGCCGTAGGGTCAGCCCGTCGGCACGACAAGGCATAACCGGCTTTTGCCTCCGGGCGCAAGCCGTCCCGCCTCTTGCAATTCCCGTGCGTTTCCTGACGACCGGCACAACTATCGGACGAAAATAAGCGGATACGTTCCCGTTCTTCCCCCATGCCAAGGGCTGCGCACTGTTGCAAAAAGCCCGCAGCCATGACGATGGCTGCGGGCGTCAATGATCGCTTAACCCTAAGAAAGGGTTAAGTTTCTTACGATTCGTCGGCTGCCGATTCGGCTTCCAGGCGGGCACGGTCGGCGGCGCCCTTGGCGCTGGTGTCGCGCTCGACGAATTCGATGATCGCCATCGGGGCCATGTCGCCATAGCGGAAGCCGGCCTTCATGATGCGGACATAGCCGCCCTGCCGGTCCTTGTAGCGGGCACCGAGCACCTCGAACAGTTTCGCGACATGGCTGTCCTGCTTCAGCTGGGCAGCGGCCTGCCGGCGAGCGTGCAGATCGCCGCGCTTGGCCAGGGTGATCAGCTTCTCGACGATGGGACGCAGTTCCTTGGCCTTGGGCAGGGTGGTCTTGATCTGCTCATGCTCGATCAGCGAGCCGGCCATGTTGGCGAAAAGCGCCTTGCGGTGCTCGTGGGTGCGGTTCAGACGGCGATAGCCGCGGGCGTGACGCATGATGTTTCTCCTTCACGTCTTTTGCTTTGTCCGGCAGCCCATGCGTGCGGGCCGCTCTCCTTGGGGCGGAATGCCCGGTCTTGCGGGGGCGTCGCCGCCCCCGAAACTCAGAACTGGTCGTCGAAACGCTTGGCCAGATCCTCGATGTTTTCCGGCGGCCAGTCCACGACGTCCATGCCGAGATGCAGGCCCATGCCCGAGAGCACTTCCTTGATCTCGTTCAGCGACTTGCGGCCGAAGTTCGGCGTGCGCAGCATCTCGGCCTCGGTCTTCTGGATCAGGTCGCCGATATAGACGATGTTGTCGTTCTTGAGGCAGTTCGCCGAACGCACCGACAGTTCCAGCTCGTCCACCTTCTTCAGCAGGCGCGGGTCGAATTCCAGCCCGTCCTCGGCATCCGAGCGGGTGGCGGTTTCCGGCTCGTCGAAGTTGACGAAGACCGAAAGCTGGTCCTGGATGATGCGCGCGGCATAGGCCACGGCGTCTTCCGGGGTCAGCGAACCGTCGGTCTCGACCTTCATGGTCAGCTTGTCATAGTCCAGCACCTGCCCCTCGCGGGTGGGGGTGACCTCGTAGCTGACGCGCTTGACAGGCGAGAAGATGGCGTCGATCGGGATCAGGCCGATGGGCGCATCCTCGGGACGGTTCTTGTCGGCGGCGACATAGCCCTTGCCGTTGGCGACGGTCAGCTCCATGTGCAGTTCCGCCCCCTCGTCGAGATGGCAGATGACATGGTCGCGGTTCAGGATGGTGATGCCGGCGGATTCCTGGATGTCGCCGGCCTTGACCTCGCCCGGACCCTTGGCCGAAAGCGTCAGGCGCTTGGGCGCGTCGACGTCCATCTTCAGCGTGACGCCCTTGAGGTTCAGGACGATGTCGGTGACGTCCTCGCGCACGCCGGGGACGGATGAGAATTCATGCAGCACGTTGTCGATCTGCACCGAGGTGATGGCCGCGCCCTGCAGCGAGGACAGCAGAACCCGGCGCAGCGCATTGCCCAGCGTCAGGCCGAAGCCGCGCTCCAGCGGTTCCGCGACCACGGTGGCCACGCGGGACGAATCGGCGCCCGGCTTGATTTCAAGCTGCGTCGGCTTGATCAGTTCAGCCCAATTCTTGTGGATCATGCGTTTGCCTCCATACCAGTTTCCGACCCATGACCGGTGGCCGGAAACGCCCGAGGTGAAATGCGAAAAGCGCGCCCCGCACGGGACAATCCCGCGCGGAACGCGTCAAAATCTTGCCTGATCAGACCCGGCGGCGTTTCGGCGGGCGGCAGCCGTTATGCGCGATCGGGGTCACGTCACGGATGGCCGTGATGTTGAAGCCGACCGCGGCCAGCGCGCGCAGCGCCGATTCGCGACCCGAGCCGGGGCCCTGAACCTCGACCTCCAGCGTGCGGACGCCGTGTTCCTGCGCCTTCTTGCCAGCGTCTTCGGCGGCCATCTGCGCGGCATAGGGGGTCGATTTGCGCGAACCCTTGAAGCCCATGGTGCCGGCCGACGACCAGGAGATCGCATTGCCCTGCACGTCCGAGATCAGGATCTTGGTGTTGTTGAAGGACGAGTTCACATGCGCCACGCCGGTGGCGATGTTCTTGCGTTCCTTGCGCTTGATGCGGGTTTTATCGCGTGCCATGTCCGTTCCCCCTTACTTCTTCTTGCCGGCGATGGGCTTCGCCGGGCCCTTGCGGGTGCGGGCATTGGTGTGGGTGCGCTGACCGCGGACCGGCAGGCCGCGACGGTGGCGCAGGCCGCGATAGGAGCCCAGGTCCATCAGGCGCTTGATGTTCATCTGCGTCTCGCGGCGCAGGTCGCCCTCGACGGTATAGTTGGCGTCGATGTATTCCCGGATCTTCAGAACTTCGGCATCCGACAGTTCGTTGACGCGGCGCGTGGGCTCGATGCCGACGGCGGTGACGATCTCTTCGGCGAATTTCGAGCCGATCCCGTGGATATAGGTCAGTGCGATCGGGACGCGTTTCCCGGTCGGAATGTTGACGCCAGCAATACGAGCCACGCGTGTTTCCTTTTCCATGTTGCGGTTCCGTAGCACCGGAACCTTTTTTCACAACCAAAGACCCGAAAGCCATGCCTCCGGGCCTTGAAGCGACACCCAGGACATCCGGGTGATTCTCTTGCGAGATGCTGCGAATTAAGGGATTCGTCGCCCAAGGTCAAGCCTAGGACGGGATCCTGTCCAGCACCTTCGCGACCTGGGCGGCCACCTCGTCGATCTCGGCCAGGCCGTCGACCGGGTTCAGGTTACCCTTGACATAGTAATAGCCGATCAGGGGCGAGGTCTTCTTGTAATATTCCATCAGCCGGGTCTTGAGGCTTTCCTCGTTGTCGTCGGCGCGGCGGCGCAGGTCGGTCGAGCCGCAGACATCGCATTTGCCCGGCTCTTTCGTCGGCTTGGTCACGTCGTGATAGACCTCGCCGCAATTGCCGCAGGTGAAACGGCCCGAGATGCGCGCGACCAGCGCCGCATCGTCCACCCGCATCTCGATCACGGCGTCGATGCGCTGGTCCATCTCGGCCATCAACGCCTGCAGCGCGTCGGCCTGGGCCAGGGTGCGCGGGAAGCCGTCGAAGATGAAGCCCTTGCCGCCCCGCCCCAGCTTTTCGCGGATCAGGCCGATGACGATCTCGTCCGTCACCAGCTCGCCGCGGTCCATCACCTCGGCCACGCGCTTGCCCATCTCGGTGCCCGAGCTGCGGGCCTCGCGCAGCATGTCGCCGGTGGAGAGCTGGACGAGGCCGCGCTCCTCGATTAGCCGCCGGGCCTGGGTGCCTTTGCCTGCGCCGGGCGGGCCCAGCAGAATGATGTTGATCGCCATGTCGTCGTCCCTCTCCTACCCTTTTTGGTGGGTTTACCCCTTAACGGCGCGCCGGCGCCTTGCGCGGCTTGGCCGCCCCGGCCTTGCCCCGCTTGCCGCGCAGTTGCGATTTCTCGATCAAACCTTCGTATTGATGGGCGAGCAAGTGGCTTTGCACCTGGTTGATCGTGTCCATGACGACGCTGACCACGATCAGCACCGAAGTCCCGCCGAAATAGAACGGGATCGCCAGCTGGTCGCGGATGATCTCGGGCAAAAGGCAGACAAAGGCCAGATAGGCCGAGCCGATCACCAGCACCCGCGTCACCACATAGGTCAGGTAATCCTCGGTGCGCTTGCCGGGACGGATGCCGGGGATGAAGCCGCCCTGGTTCTTCAGATTCTCGGCCACGTCCTCGGTCTTGAAGCTGACGTTGAAGGTGTAGAAATAGGTGAAGAACACGATCATCGCCGCAAAGAACAGCAGGTAAAGCGGCTGGCCGGGACCGAAATAGGCCAGGATCGTGGACATGATCGGGCCGGTCTGGTTGCCCGAGAAGGTCGAGATCGTCACCGGCAGCAGCAGGAGCGAACTGGCGAAGATCGCCGGGATCACGCCGGCCGGGTTCACCTTGATCGGCAGGTGCGAGGATTGGCCGTCATAGACCTTCATCCCGACCTGGCGGCGCGGATACTGGATGTGGATCTTGCGCAGCGCGCGCTCCATGAACACCACGAAGGCGATGACCGCGGCGACCATGACGATCACTCCCAGGATCACCGGGGTCGAGATGGCGCCCGAGCGGCCCTGGGCCAGGAACTGCGCCAGGCTGCCGGGGATCTCGGCCACGATGCCGACGAAGATGATCAGCGAGATGCCGTTGCCGATGCCGCGGGCGGTGATCTGCTCGCCCAGCCACATCAGGAACATGGTGCCGCCGACCAGGGTGATGACCACCGAGGCGCGGAAGAACATCCCCGGCTCATGCGCCAGGTTGCCATGCTCCAGGCTGACGGCCAGGCCCCAGGCCTGGAACAGCGCCAGCGCCACCGTACCGTAGCGGGTGTATTGGTTGATCTTCTTGCGGCCCTGCTCGCCCTCTTTCTTGAGCTGCTCGAGGGCGGGGACCATCGAGGCCAGCAGCTGCACGATGATCGAGGCCGAGATATAGGGCATGATGCCGAGCGCAAAGACGCCCATGCGCCCCAGCGCGCCGCCGGTGAACATGGACAGGATGCCGCCGATGCCGGCCTGGGCCTGTTCCATGAAGTTGCGCAGCGCGGCGCCGTCGATGCCGGGCACCGGGATATAGGTGCCGAGACGATAGATGATGAGAAGTCCGAGCGTGAACCAGATCCTCTGGCGCAGCTCGGTCGCCTTGCCGAGCGCGCCCCAGGAAAGGTTCGCGGCCATCTGTTCTGCGGCTGACGCCATGCTTCGTGCCCCTTCGTGGCAGCGCCGCCGGATCGTTTCCCGATCCCGCGGCGCCTGGAAAACTTGACAGCTATCTATGGGGCGCGGGCGCGCCCTTCAACAGCTTATTCGGCCGCAGAAGTCTCGGTGGCTGCTTCTTTCGCCGGACGGGTGACGGTGATCTTGCCACCGGCCTTCTCGATGGCCTCGACGGCGGCTTTCGACGCGCCGGCGACGGTCAGGTCCAGCGCGGCCTTGATTTCGCCCTTGGCCAGCACGCGCACACCGTCCAGCTTGCGGCGGATGACACCGGCAGCGACCAGCGCATCCTCGGTCACGGCGGCTTTCGCGTCCAGCTTGCCCGCATCGACGAAGGCTTGCAGCTGGCCCAGGTTCACCACCGCGAATTCCAAGCGATTCGGCTTGCTGAAGCCGCGCTTGGGCAGGCGGCGATACAGCGGCATCTGGCCGCCTTCATAGCCGTTCAGCGCCACGCCCGAACGCGAGGTCTGGCCCTTGATGCCGCGGCCGGCAGTCTTGCCCTTGCCCGAGCCGGGGCCGCGCGCCACGCGCTTTTTCTTGCGGTTGGCGCCGGGATTGTCGTGCAGTTCATGCAGTTTCATGTCGCTTCTCCTGGCCGGAAACGCCCCATGAAGCGAAAGGGGGCGAACGCGGCTTTTCTTGCTTGTTGAGTCGGATGCCCTAGGGCACCGGCGGCTTCTAGCCCCTCGTCGGCGAAGGGTCAAGTTTTCCGCGCATCCGCGCTGGCGCCGGCCCCGCAGCACAAGCACCTGGACCGCTATCGCGGGCGCCGTGCGAAAGCCGTATCCAACCGGGAGCCATGCGGATCCGACGCCCCCGCCCGCATTGTCCGCAACGGCAGTCATGCGTCGGCGAGCCGCGCATCCCGGCCATCGCGGGATCAGAAGCCGACCCAGAATCCCAGCTTTACCGCCGCCTCTCCCTGCCCCGACAACGGCCCGATCGCGCCAAGCTCCAGCTTGACCGGCCCGAACAGCTCGCGCACCGCCGAAGCCGCCAGCCTGCTGGAAAAGCCGCTGTCCTGGCGATCCTCGAGGCGAAGCTGGCCGATCAGCATCAGCCGCTCGGTCGCATGCCAGCCCAGCGTCACCTCGGCCTTGACCGAGGTTTCGGGCGTAAGATAGGCCAGCCGCCCGGCACCGCTGGCGGCCAGCTGGGCGATCTCGGCCTCGTCCCTCAGCTTGCCGGCGACCTTGACCCGCGCCTCGACCGCCAGCCAGCCGCCGCCGGGAATCCGGTCGAGCAGCGGCACCGCGTCAAATCCCCTGCCCCAGCCCGCGCCGACCTGCCCGACCGGCATGTAGATCCCGTTGCGCTCGATCACGCCGCTGCCCAGCGAAAGCGCCCAGCGATCCGCCCCGCGGCCCCGGCCAAGCGGGCGTTGCAGCCAGATCATCGCGCTGGTCTCTCCCGCGCTGGAACGGCCCAGTTCGAATCCCAGCGTCCGCCGCCGCAATCCGTATTCGCCATAAAGCCCGGCATAGCCGTTGCCCCGGGCATCACGCTCGGCCGAGAGCGCCAGGAAGATCTCTTTCACCTGGCGCGGCCAAGGGCTTGCGAGCGCAGGATCGGCCAAGACCATGCAGGCCAAGATCAGGCAGCGAAACAGCGGCGGCACGGCGGGCTCATTCCTGCGAGGATTGCTTCGCCGGAGGCTAAGGGAAATCGGTTAGCAAAAGGTTAATGCGCCAAACAAAACGCCCCGGAGAAGCTCCGGGGCGTTTGCGATGCAATGTGGCGCGGGCGGGATCAGCCGCGCTCTTCCACGATGGTGACCAGATGCGGGATCTTGGCGACCATGCCGCGCACGGCCGGGGTATCCTCCAGCTCGCGGGTGCGGTTCATCTTGTTCAGGCCCAGGCCCTTCAGCGTTTCGCGCTGGATGGCCGGACGGCGGATCGGCGAGCCGATCTGCTTGACGACGATGGTTTTAGCCATATGCCTGTCTCCTTACGCTTCGACGGCGGCTTCGGCCGGCTTGTCGCTGGACGGCAGGATCTCGGCCACCTTCTTGCCGCGGCGCTGCGCGACATTGCGGGGCGAGGCTTCCTTCTTGAGACCGTCGATGGTGGCGCGAATCATGTTGTAGGGGTTCTGCGACCCCAGCGATTTCGCCACGACGTCCTGGACGCCCAGCATCTCGAACACGGCGCGCATCGGACCGCCGGCGATGATGCCGGTGCCCGGAACCGCGGTCCGCATCACCACCCGGCCGGCGCCGTGACGCCCTTCGATGTCATGATGCAGGGTGCGACCGTCGCGCAGCGGCACGCGAACCAGCGAACGCTTCGCCTGTTCGGTCGCCTTGCGGATCGCCTCGGGGACTTCCTTGGCCTTGCCCTTGCCGAAGCCGACGCGGCCACGCTGGTCGCCGACGACCACCAGGGCGGCGAAGCCGAAACGCTTACCGCCCTTGACGGTTTTCGACACGCGGTTGATCGCGACCAGACGGTCGGCAAATTCCGGGGTTTCCTCGCGCTCTTCGCGGCGACCCCGACGGTTTTCACGTTCTGCCATAAGGCATTCCTTCTACGCTGGCGCGCGTCCCGCGCCGTTGAGGCCAATCCTGGTGGGCCGCCGACGGATCGGACGGCCCCCGGATCATCGGGGTGGCGCAGCCGCCACCCGCATTCGTCAGAACTTCAGGCCGCCTTCGCGGGCCGCATCGGCAAGCGCCTTGATCTTGCCGTGGAACAGGAAGCCGCCGCGGTCGAAGATCACCTCTTCGACACCGGCCTTCTTCGCGCGTTCCGCAATCGCGGCGCCGATCTTGGCCGCCGCTTCGACATTGTTCTTGCCGACCACGCCCAGATCCTTCTCGAGCGACGAGGCGGCGGCCAGGGTGACCCCCTTCACGTCGTCGATCACCTGGACGCTGATGTTCTTGGAAGAACGATGAACGGACAGCCGCGGACGGCCGTCCGAGATCTTCCGCAACTTGTTCCGCACGCGCAGGCGGCGCTTCTGGAACAGCTCTCTTTTCGTCAGTGCCATTTTTGCGCCCCTTACTTCTTCTTGCCTTCCTTGCGGAAGACGACCTCACCCTTGTAGCGGATGCCCTTACCCTTGTAGGGCTCGGGGCGACGCCACTCGCGGATGTTCGCGGCGACCTGGCCGACCAGCTGCTGGTCGATGCCTTCCACCACGATCTCGGTCTGTTTCGGAGCCGAGATGGTCACGCCTTCCGGCGTTTCGAAGTTCACGTCATGCGAATAGCCCAGCGAGAGCTTCAGCGTCTTGCCCTGCATCTGGGCGCGGTAGCCGACGCCCTGGATTTCCAGCTCTTTCTTGAAGCCTTCGCTGACGCCGACGGTCAGGTTCTCGACCATCGAGCGGGTCATGCCCCACTGCTGGCGGGCGCGCTTCGACTGGCCGCGGGGGGTCACCTTGACGGCGCCCTCCTCGACGGCCAGCGTCACGTCGTCGGTCGCGGTGAAGCTGCGGCTGCCTTTCGGGCCCTTGACCTCGATGGTCTGGCCCTTGATCTCTGCGGTCACGCCCTTGGGGAGGGCGACCGGCTTCTTACCAATCCGAGACATCTCTGCCCTCCTTAGAACACGGTGCAGAGGACTTCGCCGCCGACATTGGCGCTGCGAGCCGCTGCATCAGACATGACGCCCTTGGGCGTCGAGACGATGGAGACGCCCAGGCCGTTGCGGACCTGCGGCAATTCCTTGACCGAGGCGTAGACCCGGCGGCCGGGCTTGGACACCCGCGCCAGTTCCCGGATCACCGGGGTGCCTTCGTAGTATTTCAGGCTGATTTCCAGCTCGGTATGGCCCGAGGGGGTTTCAACCTTTTCATAGCCGCGGATGTAGCCTTCGGCTTTCAGCACATCCAGCACCCAGGCGCGCAGCTTGGAGGCGGGCGTGCGGACGGTCGATTTGCCGCGCATCTGCGCGTTGCGGATGCGGGTCAGCATATCGCCGAGAGGATCGTTCATCGACATATTGCCCCCTTACCAGCTGGATTTGACCATGCCGGGGATCTGGCCGAACGAGCCGAGCTCGCGCAGCATGATCCGCGACAGTTTCAGTTTACGGTAATACGCATGCGGACGGCCGGTCAGTTGGCACCGGTTGTGCAGACGCGTGGCCGAGGAGTTGCGCGGCAGTTCAGCCAGTTTCAGGCTGGCCTTGAAGCGCTCTTCCATCGGGCGGGACTGATCGTGGACGATCTCGTTCAGCGCGGCGCGCTTGGCGGCGTATTTCTGAACCAGACGCTCGCGCTTCTTCTCGCGCTCGACCATGGATTTCTTTGCCATATCTTCTTCCCTCCGCGATCAGCTGTTGAAAGGCATGTTGAATGCCTTGAGCAGCGACTTCGCTTCCGCGTCGGTCCGCGCGGTGGTGCAGATGATGATGTCCATCCCCAGAACTTCGTCGACCTTGTCGAAGTTGATTTCCGGGAACACGATATGCTCCTTCAGGCCCATGGCATAGTTGCCGCGGCCGTCGAAAGCCGTGCCCTTGACGCCGCGGAAGTCGCGGACGCGGGGCAGCGCGATGTTGATCAGGCGATCCAGGAATTCATACATCCGGTCGCCGCGCAGCGTGACCTTGCAGCCCAGCGGCATCTCTTCCCGGACGCGGAAGCCGGCGATCGACTTCTTGGCCTTGGTGATGACGGCCTTCTGACCAGCGATCAGCGACAGCTCTTCGGCGCCCTGCTTGACCTTCTTGGTGTCCTTGACGGCCTCGCCGATGCCCATGTTCAGGACGATCTTGTCCAGGCGCGGGATCTGCATGTCGTTCTTGTAGCCAAACTCTTCCTTGAGCGTGGCGCGGATCTGGTCCTTGTAGAGCGATTTGAGGCGCGGGGTGTAATTGGCTTGGTCCAGCATCAGATCACGTCTCCCGTGGTCTTGGCGAAACGGACCTTCTTGCCGTCTTCCACGCGGAAGCCGACGCGGGTCGCTTTGCCGTTCTTGTCCAGCAGCGCCAGGTTCGACAGGTCGATCGGCATGGCCTTGGCCACGCGGCCGCCCTGGCTCGTCTGGGTCTGGCGCTGGTGACGGATCGCGATGTTGACGCCGTCAACGACCGCCTTGTTCTCTTTCGGGAACACCGCGGAGATCTCGCCCTGCTTGCCCTTGTCCTTGCCGGTCAGCACGACGACCTTGTCGCCCTTCTTGAGCTTCGCAGCCATCACAGCACCTCCGGCGCAAGCGAGATGATCTTCATGAAGTTCTTGGCCCGCAGCTCGCGCACGACCGGCCCGAAGATACGGGTGCCGACCGGTTCGCCCTGGTTGTTCAGGATGACGGCAGCATTGCGGTCGAAGCGGATCGAGGTGCCGTCCTCGCGCTTCACTTCTTTCGCGGTGCGTACGACGACGGCCTTGCGGACATCGCCCTTCTTCACGCGGCCGCGCGGAATGGCTTCCTTGACGGAGACGACGATGATGTCGCCCACCGACGCATAGCGACGGTGCGAACCACCCAGAACCTTGATGCACTGCACCCGGCGTGCGCCGGAGTTGTCAGCGACATCCAGATTGGTCTGCATCTGGATCATTTGGTTACTCCCGACCTTTGGGGACCGGCGGCACCGGCCCCAGGGTATCGATTAAACTGGCGCTCAGGCCGAAGCTTCGGTGGCTTCGGTCAGGACGGTCCAGCGCTTGGTCTTCGAGATCGGCGCGCATTCGACGATGCGAACGATGTCACCGACCTTGAACTGGTTCTGCGCGTCATGCGCGCGGTATTTCTTGGACGACCGCACGGTCTTGTGCAGCAGCGGATGCTTGAAGCGACGCTCGACCAGGACGGTCACGGTCTGTTCGTTCTTGTCGCTGACGACCTTGCCTTGCAGGATGCGTTTGGGCATGGACCGGGCTCCTTAGTTCGACGCCGCGGCTTGCGCCGCTTTCTGGTTCAGAATGGTTTTCACACGGGCGACGTCGCGGCGGACGGCGCGCATGCGGGCGGTCGATTCGAGCTGGCCGGTGGCCTGCTGGAAGCGCAGGTTGAACGCTTCCTTCTTCAGCGCGAGCAGCTGTTCCTTCAGCTGGTCAGGCGTCTTGTCTTTCAATTCCTGCGCTTTCATGCGCCTTTTCCTTTCAACATCACCGGCGAGCCCCTGCCATGCAGGGCCACCCTGATTCCGGTGGAGTTTCATGATGAAGGCCTGCCCATACAGGCTTGGCCGGATTTTGGCAACCCCGATTGTCCCCAGGAAGCCAGAAATGCAGCGCCCCGCCACTGTCGCGGCGGGGCGCAATCTGGAAGCGGCGGCGAATTACCAGTCTTCGCGCGCGACGATGCGGGTCAGCACCGGCAGCTTCTGCGCGCCCAGGCGCAGGGCTTCGCGGGCGATGGCGTCGTTCACGCCGTCGATCTCGAACATGATCCGGCCGGGATGGACGCGGGCAGCCCAGTAATCCACCGAGCCCTTGCCCTTACCCATCCGCACTTCGGTCGGTTTCGAGGAAACCGGCACGTCCGGGAAGATCCGGATCCAGACCCGGCCCTGACGCTTCATGTGGCGGGTGATCGCGCGGCGGGCCGCCTCGATCTGGCGCGCGGTGACGCGCTCGGGCTCGATGGCCTTCAGCGCATAGGAGCCGAAGTTCAGGTTGAACCCGCCCTTGGCCTCGCCGTGGATGCGGCCCTTGTGCTGTTTGCGGAACTTGGTCCGTTTCGGTTGCAGCATTGCTTCTTCTCCTTAGCGCGCGTCGCGGTCGCGATCACGGCGCGGGCCGCGGGGCGAGGGGCCGTCCTGCGCTTCGGTGGCGCGACGGTCGCGGGCCTGCGGATCATGCTCCATGATCTCGCCCTTGAAGATCCAGACCTTCACGCCGATGATCCCGTAGGGGGTCGAGGCTTCCGACAGCGCATAGTCGATATCGGCGCGCAGTGTGTGCAACGGCACCCGGCCTTCGCGGTACCATTCGGTCCGGGCGATCTCGGCGCCGCCCAGGCGGCCCGACACGTTCACCCGGATGCCCAGGGCGCCCATGCGCATGGCGTTCTGCACCGCGCGCTTCATGGCGCGGCGGAACGACACCCGGCGCTCGAGCTGCTGGGCGATCGATTCGGCCACCAGCTGGGCATCCAGCTCGGGCTTGCGGACCTCGACGATGTTGAGGTGCAGTTCCGAGGCGGTGTAGTTCGCCAGCTTCTTGCGCAGGGTCTCGATATCGGCGCCTTTCTTGCCGATGATGACACCCGGACGCGCGGCATAGATCGTCACGCGGCATTTCTTGTGCGGGCGCTCGATGATGACGCGGCTGACGCCGGCCTGCTTGGCTTCCTTGTGGATGAAGTCGCGGATCTTCAGGTCTTCCAGCAGCAGATTGCCGTAATCCTTGTCATCCGCATACCAGCGGCTGTCCCAGGTGCGGTTGACCTGGAGACGCATCCCGATGGGGTTTACCTTCTGACCCATTACGCGCGCTCCCCGGCTTCGATGGCCTCGACCTGACGGACCTTGATGGTGATTTCCGAAAACGGCTTCATGATCTTGCCGTAACGACCACGGGCGCGCGGACGGCCACGCTTCATGACCAGGTTCTTGCCGACCCAGGCCTCGGCGACGATCAGGTTATCGACGTCCAGGTTATGGTTGTTCTCGGCGTTGGCGATGGCCGATTGCAGGCATTTCTTGACATCGCCGGCGATACGCTTGGACGAGAAGGTCAGGTCGGCCAGGGCCTTGTCCACCTTCTTGCCGCGGATCATCGCCGCAACCAGGTTCAGCTTCTGCGGCGAGGTGCGAAGCATCTTGGTCTTCGCAAACGCCTCGTTCTCCGCCACGCGGCGCGGATTTTGTTCCTTACCCATGACGCTTACTTCCTTTTCGCTTTCTTGTCGGCGGCGTGACCGTAATAGGTCCGCGTCGGCGAGTATTCACCGAACTTCTGGCCGATCATCTCTTCGGTCACCGAGACCGGGATGTGCTTCTGGCCGTTGTAGACGCCAAAGGTCAGACCGACGAATTGCGGCAGAATGGTCGAACGACGCGACCAGATCTTGATGACGTCCGACTTGCCGGACTCGCGGGCTTTCTCGGCCTTGCGAAGCACATAAGCATCGACAAAGGGGCCCTTCCAAACAGAACGTGCCATGGATTAACGCCCCTTCTTCGCGTGACGCGACCGCAGGATATACTTGTCGGTCGATTTGTTCGTGCGGGTGCGGTTGCCCTTGGTGCCCTTGCCCCAGGGAGTAACCGGGTGACGACCGCCCGAAGTCCGGCCTTCACCGCCACCATGCGGGTGGTCGATCGGGTTCATGGCCACGCCGCGCACGCTCGGGCGGATGCCCAGGTGCCGGTTGCGGCCGGCCTTGCCGAGGTTCTGGTTCGAATGGTCGGCATTCGACACGGCGCCGATCGTCGCCATGCATTCCTGGCGCACCATGCGCAGCTCGCCCGAGGACAGGCGGATCTGGGCATAGCCGCCGTCGCGGCCGACGAACTGGGCATAGGTGCCCGCCGAACGGGCGATCTGGCCGCCCTTGCCGGGCTTCAGCTCGACGTTGTGGACGATGGTGCCGATCGGCATGCCGCTGAAGGGCATGGCGTTGCCGGGCTTCACGTCCACCTTGGCGCCGGCCACCACCTTGTCGCCGACAGCCAGACGCTGGGGCGCGATGATATAGGCCTGCTCGCCGTCTTCATATTTGATCAGCGCGATGAAGGCGGTGCGGTTCGGGTCGTATTCGATCCGCTCGACGGTCGCCGGGACATCGAACTTGGTGCGCTTGAAATCGACGATGCGATAGAGACGCTTCGCCCCGCCGCCCTTGCGGCGCATCGTGATCCGTCCGGTGTTGTTCCGGCCGCCGTTCTTGGTCAACCCCTCGGTGAGGGATTTGACCGGGCGCCCTTTCCAAAGCTCCGAACGGTCGATCAGAACCAGCCCACGCTGGCCAGGCGTCGTCGGCTTATACGACTTGAGTGCCATGCTTTCTGTCTTCCGTTGCTTTGGACCGTTGCTGGTCCGTTTCAGTCAAATGCCGACGGCCCCGCTGCCGGGGCCGTCGATTCGCAGGCTTCTTATCAGAGGCCGGTCGAGACGTCGATGCTGTTGCCAGCTTCCAGCGTCACATAGGCCTTCTTCACGTCCGAGCGCACGCCGGGGCGGCCACGAAAACGCTTGGTCTTGCCCTTGGTGATGGTCGTGTTCACGGCCTTCACCTTGACGTTGAACAGAGCCTCGACGGCCTGCTTGATCGCCGGCTTGGTCGATTCCTTGGCCACCTGGAAGACATAGGCGTTGGCATCGCCCACCAGGGTGGCCTTTTCGGTGATGACCGGCTTGACGATCACGTCGTAATGTTCGGGTTTCACGCTCATTTCAGGCGAGCCTCCAGAGCTTCGACACCGGCGCGCGTCAGCACGAGCGTATCGCGGCGCAGGATGTCATAGACATTGGCACCCATCGAGGGCAGCACATCGACGCCTTCCAGGTTGCGGGCGGCGCGGGCGAAATTCTCGTTCACCTCGGCACCGTCGATCACCAGGACGCGCTTCCAGCCGTTTTCCTTGACCGCCTTGGCGACGGCCGCGGTCTTGGCTTCCCCGATGTTCAGGCTGTCCACGACCACCAGCTCGCCCGCGGCGGCCTTGGCCGACAGGGCGTGCTTCAGGCCAAGCGCGCGGACCTTCTTGGGCAGGTCGAACGCGTGGCTGCGCGGGGTCGGGCCCTTGTAGACGCCGCCGTGACGGAAGATCGGCGCCTTGCGGGAACCGTGACGGGCGCCGCCGGTACCCTTCTGGCGGTAGATCTTCTTGGTCGAGTAGCTGACATCCGACTTGCCCAGCACCGAATGGGTGCCCGCCTGCGCCTTCGCACGCTGCCAGCGCACGACGCGGTGCAGGATGTCCGCACGCGGTTCAAGCCCGAAGATGTCATCGCTCAGGTCGATGTCCCCGGCCTTGCCGGCATCGAGCGTGATAACGTCGAGTTTCATCAGTTGTCTCCTTCGGGCGCGGCGGCCTCGGCAGGGGCGGCAGCCTCCGCCTGGGCAGCTTTCGAACGGGTCGCGGCCGGGAAAACGGTGTTTTCGGCCAGCGGCTTCTTCACGGCGTCCTTGATCGTAACCCAGCCACCCTTGGAACCCGGCACCGAGCCCTTGACCATGATCAGGCCACGCTCGGCATCGGTCTTGACGACCTGCAGGTTCTGGGTGGTGACGCGCACGGCACCCAGATGACCGGCCATCTTCTTGCCCTTGAACACCTTGCCCGGATCCTGGCACTGGCCGGTCGAGCCATGCGAGCGGTGGCTGATCGACACGCCGTGCGAGGCGCGCAGACCGCCGAAATTGTGCCGCTTCATCGCGCCGGCAAAGCCCTTGCCGATCGAGGTGCCGGCGATGTCGACATACTGGCCTTCGAAGTAATGGTCGGCGACGATCTCCTCGCCCACCTCGACCAGGTTCTCGGGCGAGACGCGGAATTCCGCGATCTTGCGCTTGGGCGCGACATTCGCCTTGGCGAAATGGCCGCGCAGCGCGGCGGTCGTGCGCTTGGCCTTGGCCTCGCCCGCGCCGAGCTGCAGCGCCACGTAGCCGTCTTTCTCGGCGGTGCGCTGAGCGATGACCTGCACGTTGTCCACGTGCAGTACGGTGACGGGCACCTGACGCCCGTCTTCCAGGAACAGCCGGGTCATGCCCAGCTTCTTGGCGATAACACCAGTCCGCAGCATGATGGCCTCCTTACACCTTGATCTCGACATCCACGCCGGCGGCGAGGTCGAGCTTCATCAGGGCGTCCACGGTCTGGGGGGTCGGGTCGACGATGTCCAGCAGGCGCTTATGCGTGCGGATTTCCCACTGGTCGCGGGATTTCTTGTCGATATGCGGGCCGCGCAGAACGGTGAATTTCTCGATCTTGTTGGGCAGCGGAATCGGGCCGCGGACCTGCGCGCCGGTGCGCTTGGCGGTGTTCACGATTTCCTGCGTGCTGGCATCCAGGACGCGGTAATCGAACGCCTTCAACCGGATGCGGATATTCTGGCTTTGCATTCTCATCCCTCTTGCGGGGAGTTCAAGTTGAGAGGCTGACGACACACCACGCACCGCCAGCGTCGAACCGTATAAACAAGAGCAGGCCGCCCCCATAGCGGACGGCCCGGCGCAAGGCAACCGATTCTTTTCGCAAGAACAGGAACCGGCAGCGATGCGCCCGTCTAGCGGTTTCCGCGGCGGCGGTCAAGCACCCGGCCCGGCCCGCGCCATCATGAAAGCAGCTGCCGGCGGCGCGGTTTAAGCCGAACGTGCCCGCTCAAGCTCCGTCTTACTGGCGAATGTCGTGAAGGCTCTGCTGCCGCAATTCTCGCGACACTATCCGCCCCTGAAAGGCGCCGTCCCGTCCACCGAGGTTTCCCACGCCAATCCCCCCGGGCCGAATGACGCGCCCGGCGCCTGCGCAAGGCACGGCCCGGCATCCCCGTGCCGGCAGGGCTGGTCTTTCGCGGCATCCAGGTCGTGCCTTCGGCACGCCGCTATCATCGGAGGCAGTCGAAAGCATCCTTACCCCATTCGCCCAATCGGGCTTTCCCGACCTGACGGAATGAAGACGCGAAAACCCGCCCTCGGGCGGGTTTCACGTCACGGCAGCCTCCAGGAGCGGCTTCGACGAAAGTCACGGCGAGCCTGCCCCCTTCCGGCCCCTCTCCCGCGCGTCCGCTTTGCCTTGCTTCTTTCTTGCCGAAATATCCCGGGGTCCGGGGCAGCGCCCCGGCTGCCGCGCCGCGGCAAGCAGAAAGGCCGCCCCCTGCGGAGCGG
>Ga0182741_1000839_pt1 | contig 43432 bp, 42 predicted proteins | sample eDN5th37CBELigOP_FD_128874 | JGI IMG/M metagenome (GOLD analysis project Ga0182741, IMG submission 128874) | Enriched Organic Plus compost microbial communities from Emeryville, California, USA - eDNA 5th pass 37_C BE-Lig OP (version 2) (version 2) ... | reverse complement strand
TGCCCTCGACGACGTCGAGCTCGGTCTCGGCGGTCTTGGCTTCCTCGACCGTGATCACGCCCTCGTTGCCGACCTTCTGCATGGCATGGGCGATCATCTCGCCGATGTCCTTGTCGCCGTTGGCGGAAATCGTGCCGACCTGGGCAACCTCGTCGGAGGACTTCACCTTCTTGGCGCGGGCCTGGATGTCCTTGATCGCCTCGGAGGTGGCGAGGTCGATGCCGCGCTTGAGGTCCATCGGGTTCATGCCGGCAGCCACAGCCTTGGCGCCTTCGCGAACGATGGCCTGGGCGAGAACGGTTGCGGTGGTGGTGCCGTCACCGGCGATGTCGTTGGTCTTCGAGGCGACCTCGCGGACCATCTGGGCGCCCATGTTCTCGAACTTGTCGGCAAGCTCGATTTCCTTGGCGACCGACACGCCGTCCTTCGTGATGCGCGGAGCGCCGAAAGACTTCTCGATCACCACGTTGCGGCCCTTGGGACCCAGCGTGACCTTCACCGCGTCGGCGAGGATGTCCACGCCGCGCAGCATCTTTTCGCGGGCTTCGGAAGAAAACTTAACGTCTTTGGCAGCCATGGGCTTAGCCTCCGTTGAAATTCAAAAAACTTGGATGGAGATCGAGGCGGCTTGATCAGCCGACGATGCCCATGATGTCGGTTTCCTTCATGATCAGGAGGTCCTGACCGTCGATACGCACCTCGGTGCCAGACCACTTGCCGAACAGGACGCGGTCACCAGCCTTCACATCGAGAGCAACGATCTTGCCGTTCTCATCGCGGGCGCCAGGGCCGACGGCGACGACTTCGCCCTCTTGCGGCTTTTCCTTGGCGGTGTCCGGGATGATGATGCCGCCGGCCGTCTTCTCCTCGGCCTCGATGCGGCGGACGACGACACGGTCGTGCAGCGGACGGAACTTCATGGAACTTCCCCTTTGACGGTTAACGCGGCCCCGATGGCCGCGCCCTGGTCTTACCCTGTTAGCACTGTCTGGCGACGAGTGCTAACGATGGGGGCCAAATAAGGAGGCGCCGGGAGAGAGTCAAGGCAGCCCTATGACCTTGATCGAAGACTTGGTATATGAAATGATGTTCTATTATGGCGCGCCAGTCCCTATTCCAGCCTCTTTGGGCTACGCATTCCAGGCTCCTGGCCGAGTACAGGCTTCATCTGGCACGTCTTCTCTCACCTGTCTCCATCGACAGCGCACAACGCCTTCTCGACGAGGGATCCGTTGCGAACGACGCCCTCGAGGACCAGGAGGCCCTTGGGGTTCTGATCGGGGACGAACTCGTTCGGGCCGGCGGTTATGAATGGGTGACCGTCGACGACGGTTATGGGTCCGAACCCGCGGTAGCACACCCGAGCAAGATGGTCGTGATTGCTCCCCTCTCCGCCGTCATCAATCGCTTCGCGGAGGGAAATGTCCCGTTCGCGATCCAGGCATTCATTCAGGAAGCTCTGTCCGCTGCGAGGGACATGGATGCCGAGGAGCGCATGGTTCTGGAGCAGCGCCCCTAACGCCGCGCGGTCAGCATCGCGGCCGCCACGATGAGGAGCCCTCCCCCCAGGGTCGCAAGCGTGGGCACCTCGCTGAACACCCCGTAGCCGATCAGGACCGCCCAGATCAGGGCGGTATATTCGAGGGGCGCCAGGCGCGCCGCCTCCGCCTTGGCATAGGCGGTCGCCATCAGCACATGGCCGATGACTCCCAGGACGCCCATGAGCATGAACCAGGCGAGATGCGTCAGGTTCAGCGGCTGCCAGGCCCACACGCCGAACGGCAGGACGAGAACGGCCGGGCCGATATTCTGGAAGTAGACGATGTGCAGGAACTTGTCCCGTTGGGCCCGCTGGCGCAGCAGCACGAGGCTCAGGGCATAGGTGATCGCCGAGAGCAGCGCCGCGCCGACCCCGAGCCAGGAGCGGGCGGCCGAGGCCTCTTCGGTCTGCCCGAGAACCACCACGAGCGTGCCGCCGAAGCCGATGGCGATCGCCGCGACGATCTTCGGGTCCACCCTCTCCTTCAGCAGGAGCAGCCCGAACAGCGCGATGAACATGGGCGCGAGGAAGGACAGAACGAGCGTTTCTGCCAGGGGCAGCTGGCCGAGGGCATAGAAGAAGCTCACGGCTGTCACGACGGCGATGACCGAGCGCAGGATGTTCGCCTGCACCGTCTCGCGGCTCGGCCAGCCGGGGCGCAGCACCGCCACGACGCCCGTGGCGACCACGGTCCCGCAGGCAAAGCGCAGCAGGGAGACCTGGAGGGTCGGATAGAACGCGGACATCCCTTTGATGACCGCATCCATGACCGACAGAACCGCGATGCCCGCGGCTGCCCGTAGGGCGGGACCGTATTGCATTCCAATCACGACGATGTGAGACGCGCGCCTCCGGGATGGGGCTGTCGCAGAAGAATGAAGCTCTTACAGCAATTTGCTTTCCGCTTCATCCATCCTTTCATCCTGTCGACAGGAAAGCCCGATGTGCGCCGGCGCATAGAACGATACAGCCGGATGGAAACAAAAGCCGCGCTTGCCGTTTATTGTTCGAAACACCAAACCAGGATACATCGATGCGCGCTTGGATCCCTTGCACCGCACTGCTTCTTGTCGCCTTTGCTCCGGCCTCCGGATCGGCTCAAGCGATCTATGGCGGGGGGCGATATTACGGCAACACCTACATTTCCTCCGAATACGACTATCCCTACGCCCGTACCCAGGACGGCTATGTCGGGGATTATGGACGTTCCGCGCGCCCGGCCTATCCCTATACGTCGGGTCCCTATGCGACGGGTGCGGTTCGCGCCGGAACGCAGGTCGCCACCCTGCCGGAGACCTATTCGGATCCCGGCTACGACAACAGCCTCGACTATGCGATCGCGCCTCAATTCCAGCGCCAGATCGTATCCTATCGCGGCGCGGAAAAGCCGGGCACGATCGTCGTCGATACGAACGCCAAATTCCTTTATCTGGTCCAGGGTGGCGGACGCGCCATCCGCTATGGCATCGGCGTCGGCCGCCCCGGCTTCGAGTGGGCCGGCCGCAAGACGGTCTCGATGAAGCGCGAATGGCCGGATTGGCGCCCGCCTGCGGAGATGCTGCGCCGCCGCCCCGACCTGCCGCGCCATATGAAGGGCGGCCCGGACAATCCGCTCGGCGCCCGCGCCCTTTATCTCGGCTCGTCGCTCTACCGCATCCACGGCACCAACGAGCCGCACACGATCGGACAGGCGGTCTCCTCGGGCTGCATCCGCATGCTGAATGCGGACGTGATCGATCTCTACAACCGCGTGAAGGTCGGGGCGCCGGTCATCGTGATCTGACCCCTGCTATCAGGCGCCAATCAAAACGCCCGCATGACGCGGGCGTTTTTCTTGATCGGCATGAGGGCTATCACGCCCAATCCCCGTCATCGCCGGCATCGCCGCCGAAATCGGAGAAGTCGTCCCGGTTCTGATCAGGATTCTCATAAAGGGAATCCGTGATGCCGGCGAGATCCGACGAGGAGCCCTGCTCGTTGCCGAAATCGGCGAGCGACGACTGGCCACCCTCCGCCGGCTTGTCCCCTCCGCCGAAGGCGTGCGCGAGGGCATTGGCGATCATCATACCGCCCGCAACGCCCGCCGCCGTGGAAAGAGCGGTCTGCAGGAAGCCGCCGCCGCGCGGCTGCGCCGTGCCGCCACCCCAGGGGCCGGGCGCCTGGGTCTGCGCGCCATAGGGCTGCTGCGGAACGGAGTGCGGCGCACCCCAGGGCGAGACACGCCGGGTCGGCGGCTCGTTATAGGCCGGGTCCGGCGGGCGGACGCCGCCGCCGAAGATGCTGGACAGGAAACCGCCCTGCTGCGGCTGACGGCTCGCATGCCCGAGTTCGGCGCGCAGCTGATTGTTTTCCTCCTGGAGCCTTGCCAGGGCCTGCTCCTGCACGAAAATGGCCTGCGCCATCGCATAGGGGGCATAGGGCTGCTGACGGAGCTTCTCGGCGATGAAGCGCTCGGCCTCCGGGTCGCGGGGCTGGTTCGCCACCTGCTCGAGCCGCCGGAAGATGTCGGCGATGACCTGGCGTTCCTGATCGTTCATGGCAAACCTCCTTCGCGCATGGACCGTCGACTACACGATGTAAGCGCGGCTTCGCGATTTGTTAGAGGTGAACGAGGCCGAGCCGGCGCATATTCCTCAGCGCTTCGGGGGCGATGGCCTCCAGCTCGGCCGCATCGCGCCAGGCTGCAGCGTGCACCTCCGCCGGATCCGGGCGGACGGCCCCCTCCTCCGCCCTGACCACATAGCGGAAATCATGATGCCAGTGCTCCGGCTCGTCCTTGTTGGGCCTTGCAGGAATGAGGTGGCTGTCGATGTCGATGGGAATGCCGGACTCCCGATGCCACGGATCGAGCGCGAGACCCCGCACGCCCGTCTCCTCGAAGGCCTCGCGCAATGCGGAAGCCTCCAGGGTTTCGGGCATTTCATAATGTCCACCCGGCTGCAGCCAGCGCGCAAGCGAACGGTGATGGATCAGCAGGATGCGCCCGCCCCTTCCGTCCAGGATGAAGGCCGACGTGGTGACGTGCCCGGGGAATGTGGAGCGGGAATGAATGTCGTCGCCGTTCTCGATCTGCCGTCGGAGAATGGCGTGCCGCGATTGGATGGCCCCGAACATGCGATCATGTTCATCGAGCAGACGCGCGATCTGCGCACGAAAGGCCACCGCATCGAACGTGCCACTCATTATCCTGCCACCACCTGTCGAACGCCGCCATGTTTGGAGTCATTGCTCGTGCTTGGCAAGGGCCGCCCGTCCCGTCGGGCGCCCCGCGTCGCGGCACCGTCCAGGACACGACATTGACGTGAGGAGGCGGGAGCAGTAGAAATGAGCCATGATCACAAGCCGCACCAACTTCGCGAACTATTATACGCCGTCCCCATAGGGCGGCTGCGTTTGGTTGCGACCTCACGATCCATGCCGCCGCATTCCGGCGGCGTTTTCATTTCTGGATCGGTCTCCGGAATACGGCTTTTCAAAAGCTCAGGAGACCACAATGACGATCCCTCGATCCCTGTTCCTGAAGACGCTGACTGATCGCGGCTTCATCCACCAATGCACCGATCTCGCAGGCCTCGACGAGAGGGCCTCGGATGGACCTCTCGCGGCCTATGTCGGATTCGATGCGACGGCGGACAGCCTCCATACGGGGCACCTCCTGCCGATCATGACTCTGCGCTGGCTCCAGAAGACGGGACACAAGCCTGTTATTCTGATTGGAGGAGGAACCACGCAGATTGGCGACCCGAGCTTTCGCGACACCAGCCGCCCGCTGCTCGATAACGAGCAGATCGCCAGGAACATCGCCGGGCTGAAGCAGGTCTTTTCCCGTTACCTGACCTTCGGCGACGGGCCGACCGATGCCGTGATGGTGGACAATGCCGATTGGCTCGACCCGCTGCGCTACCTGCCGTTCCTGCGCGAGTTCGGCACTCACTTCACGGTCAACCGGATGCTCACCTTCGACAGCGTGCGTCAGCGGCTCGAGCGCGAGCAGCCGCTGACATTGCTCGAATTCAACTACATGGTGCTCCAGGCCTTCGACTTCCTGGAACTGTCGCGCCGTCACGGCTGCGTGCTGCAGATGGGCGGATCGGATCAATGGGGCAACATCGTCAACGGCATCGAGCTGGCGCGGCGCATCGACCAGCGGCAGCTCTTCGGCCTGACGACGCCGCTCCTGACGACGTCCTCCGGTTCGAAGATGGGAAAGACGGCGGGAGGCGCGATCTGGCTCAACAGCGACCGCCTGTCGCCTTACGAGTTCTGGCAGTTCTGGCGCAACACCGAGGACGACGATGTCGCGCGCTTCCTGCGCCTCTTCACCGAGCTTCCGCTCGACGAGGTCCAGCGCCTCGGCAGGCTTAAAGGGGCCGAGATCAATGAGGCGAAACGGGTTCTCGCAAACCAAGTGACGTGTCTTGCACACGGAGACGACGCTGCGCGCGAGGCCGAGGACACGGCTCGTCGCACCTTCGCGGAAGGCGCTGCCGCTGAAGGCCTGCCGAGCATCGGCGTGTCGACGGCGGAGCTCGACGCCGGCATCCCGCTGGCCACCCTTCTGCATCAGGCCGGCCTGGCATCCTCACGCAGCGAGGGTCGCCGGTTGATCAAAGGTGGCGGCGCGAAGCTGAACGGCGACACGATCGCCGATGAGAACGCCATCGTCACGCGAGCCCATCTTCAGAATGGCGCACTCATGCTGAGTGCGGGCCGCAAGCGGCATGGCCTCGTAAAGGTCGCCCGAACGGACTGATCTCCCAATAAGCAAAAGCCCCGCATCGGCGGGGCTTTCTCTTATTCGGCGTCCGTCGATTTCAGCGGGCGGACGTTCGTCTCGGCTTCCTCCTCGTCGAGGAGCCCGGCATCCTCCTCCTGAGAGTCGAGGCGAGTCTTCTTGCGCAGGGCGATGTACTTCTTCTGGATCTTGATGCGGCTTTCACGCGCGATCTCCAGGGCGCCCTGCACGAGGGAGCGCTCGGCCTTCTCGTTCTGCAGCTCCTCCGTGAGGCGGCGGTTTGCGGCTTCGAGTGTGCTGCGTTCCTGCTCAAAGCGTTTGGTGAGCTGATCGATGCGCTCGGTGAGGCTCGTGAGCTTGTTGTCGGAGCTTTCGATCTGGAAGTCCTTGGCGGCGATGGCCTTGCCCAGCATCTCGACGCGCTCCTGCAGCTCGATGCGCGAGCGCTGCAGCTCGTTGACCATGGCGACCTGACGCTCGACCTCCTGCTGCGTCGCCTCAAGACGGCGGTCGAGGGTGTTCTTCTCGATCGTCGTCTCCTTGAGGTTTCGCTCGACCGCGCGCAGGGCTTCGTTCTTGTCGCGCAGCTGATCGCGGGTATGAGCGAGGATCTTGTCGGTCGCCGCAAGGCGGGAGTTCAGGCCCTCGATCTTCATGTCGAGTGCCGAGAGATCCGTCTGGTGCGAAGAGCGCTCGGAATCGAGCTGCGTCTCCAGCCGCTGGCGCAGCACCTGCTCGGCCATGAGCTTGGTCTCGAGCTCGGAGGCCCGCTGGCGCGTGGCCTCGAGCTGGGTTTCCAGCTCGCCATAGCGGTTGGTGAGGCTGGAGAGGCGGTAATTCTGCTCTTCCGCCACCTTTTGCAGCCGCTTTACTTCATGATCCAAAAGACCATTCCGCTCCCGGATCTCGATGAGTTCGCGCTCGGCGCGGGCAACCGTCTGGTCGGCCTCCTGCGCTTCCAGGCGCAGGGCCTGGTTCTCTTCCGTGATGTTGCGGGCGCGTTCGGTTTCGATGGCGAGCTGGTTCTCAAGATCGGCGACCATCGCCTCCTTGTCCTTCACACCGAGGCGAAGATCCTCGATGTGTGATTCCTGCTCGCGGGTCCTCGCCTCGGCCTTGCGCAGCTGGGACACGGTGGCGGCGAGATCGTCCAGGGTGCGGGCATGGACCGTGTTGAGATCGTGCAGCTCGCGGCGCAGGGCGGCCGTGGTCTCCGTCTCCTGCCTGAGCACGGCCTCCGTCTCCAGCAGGCGCGACTGGAGCTGGGGGTAGCTGCGGATGAGGTCGTTCACCGGTTCGCTGAGGAGGGCGAAGTCCTCCTTGAGGCTGCGGATCTCCTCCAGCCGGTCGATCATATTGGCGAAGCGGACCCGGATCAGCTCGTTCTTCTGGCCGACCGAATCGAGAGCGCCGTTGGGGCGCACCACGATGGGCTCCCTGGCTTGATCCTTGTCTTCGGGAATGACGGCCGGGGCACTTACCGTTGCGTCACTCTTGGCCGGCAGAACGCTGACGACCTCTCCCTCCGATTTCTTCCCGCCGAAACGGTTCCTGAAAGACGTCCAACCCGAAGACATGGGCCGCCCCCTTGCGCCTGATGGTCACACCCTGATGGTCACACTTGGGGCTCTTTTAACCCAGAGTCAGGTCACATGGAAACATAATTTCGTTTACATAGCTGTGGCATGTTTACTCGGCTGCGATCGCCGAGGGTTGCGAGAGACGGTTCTTGAAGCCGGCCTTCTCGAGAGTTTCGGGCATGGGGCCGCCGGTAGCCCAATCCAGAAGCTCGACCGTGTGAACGATGGGGATCCCAGTTCCCTTCCCGATCTGGGTCATGCAGCCGATATTGCCGGTGGCGATGAGGTCCGGCTTGACGCGTTCGATATTGGCGACCTTCCGCGCCCTGAGCTGGGTGGCGATCTCGGGCTGGAGCAGGTTGTAGGTGCCCGCCGAGCCGCAGCAGATGTGCCCTTCCGGCACGTCCTTGACGGTGAAGCCCGCCTTCTTCAGAAGGGTCTTGGGCTCCGTGCGGATGGCCTGGCCGTGCTGCATGGAGCAGGCGGAATGATAGGCCACCACGAGATCGGTCTCCCGCGCCGGCTCCCTCAGATCGAGGGTCAGGGCATATTCGGTGATGTCCTTGGCGATGGCCGAGACGCGGGCCGCCTTCTCGGCATAGGCCGGATCATCCCGGAACATGAAGCCGTAGTCCTTGATCGTGGTGCCGCAGCCGGAGGCGGTGATGATGATGGCGTCGAGCCCCTCCCCATCCATCTCGGCGATCCAGGCGTCGATGTTGCGCTTGGCGAGGGTGTGGCCCTGCTCCTCCCGGCCCATGTGATGGACGAGCGCGCCGCAGCAGCCCTCCCCCTTCGCCTGCACCACCTCGACCCCGTGCCGGTTGAGCAGGCGAATGGCGGCCTCGTTGAAGCCGGGCTTGAGCACCGGCTGGGCGCAGCCGGACAGGATCGCCACGCGGCCGCGACGCTCGCCTTCGGCCCTGAACGTGCCGGGCTCCGCCATGGGCGATCGGGCGGGCACCCGGGTCGGCGCGAGATCGATCATCGCTCCCAGGCGGCTGCCGAGCACCGGCAGGGCTCCGATGAGCCCCTTGAAGGGCTTTGCCAGCAACGCGGCCCCCATCGCGGCGCGGAAGCGGTTCGGATAGGGCAGGATGCGCGCGAGCAATCCGCGCAGTAGCCGGTCATGCCAGGGACGATGATAGGTCGCTTCGATATAGGCACGGGCGTGGTCGACGAGATGCATGTAATGCACGCCCGACGGACAGGTGGTCATGCAGGACAGGCATGACAGGCAGCGGTCGATATGCTTCACCACCTCGGGCGACGCGGGCTTGCCGCTCTCCAGCATGTCCTTGATGAGATAGATGCGCCCGCGCGGAGAATCGAGTTCGTCGCCGAGCAGCAGATAGGTCGGGCAGGTCGCCGTGCAGAAGCCGCAATGGACGCAGGTGCGGAGAATCTTCTCCGACGAGGCCATGGCGGGATCCTTGAGCTGATCGGGCGTGAAATTCGTTTGCATCGTTTTGTCTCAAATCGCCGATTGCCATTGATTGATGGCCTCGACCGGATGGATCAGCATGATGATATTGAGGGCGAGATTGTCGTGAATCCAGTACCCGGTGAACGCTTCCATCAGCACCGCCGCAACGATCGTCAGCCAGACCGGGAAGCTTCGCGCCAGGAGGAACCCGACGATCATCGCAATGATATCGGAGATCGAATTGATGACGCTGTCGCCGTAATAGTCGAGGGCGATATTCGTCGCACGGTAGCGCTCGATCACCGCATCCGTGTTCTCGGCGATTTCCCAGGCGGCCTCCACGCCGATGGCGAGAAGGAGCGCGAGTCCGAGCGGCAGCGCCCTGCCGCGCAGGCGCCCGACGAGCCACGCACCGCCATAGAACAGGAAGCCGTGGATGACGTGCGAGGGCGTGTACCAATCCGTCAGGTGCTGCGAATTGCCGGAATCGCGCACGACCCCATGCCACAGCTCCACATATCCGCATTTGCAGATCGGCGTGCGCCCCATGGCGAGAAGGATCGCGGCGGTCAGCCCGATCATGCCGATCGCCAGAGCAGCATAGACGGCATTCACCCTGCCGCTCTTCTCGGCAGGGTTGGCCAGCACGGCGGAGCCGGTCACCTCACACCCCCGCATACATCCGGCCCGGATTGAGAATACCCTTCGGATCGAAGGCCGCTTTGATGCCCTTCGCAAGCGTCATCAGCGCGTCGGCCTGCGGTTCGAACACGTCGACGGCAGAGCGGATCTCGGCGGGCGCGCGCACGAGCGTCGCGTGGCCTCCGAACGTGCGCGTGGCCTCGCGCAGCACGGATGCGCCCGCATCCTCCGCGAGAGGCACCGAAATCCAGATCAGGCCGCCGCCCCAGTCATAAAACCATTGCGCATCGAGCGATTGCGCAATGAACTTCGCGAATTCGGCCCCCTTGGTCGGCGCCGTCGAGACGCGCCAGATCGCGCGGTCGGCGCCATCTTTCAGCACGGTCGCGTCGCGAATGGATTGCCAGACGGCATCGGCGCCTCCGCGTTCCAGGATATCCGTGGAGCCGCCGAAGGGCTTCAGGAGACGCCGCAATTCGCCAAGGCGGTAATCGACGGAGACGGAAAATCCTTCGAGGCGGATCAGCGTGCTCGCCCCCTGGCGATCGCGCGCCGGAATATGCGCCGCGCCCGTCACGTCGTAGGGCGAGCCAAGCGCCTGCGAGAGCGCCTCGAGCGCCTGCGCATCCTTGAGGCCGCGCAGCACGAGCGTCGCCCTGCGTTCCTGCTTCGGCAGGACCTTGAACGTCACTTCGGTCAGGAACCCGAGCGTTCCCCAGGAACCGGCCATGAGCTTGACGAGGTCGAGACCCGTGACGTTCTTCATCACCCGTCCGCCGGATTTCACCGCTTCGCCGCGTCCGTTCACGAAACGCACGCCGATGAGGCTGTCGCGCGCCGCGCCCGCCGTGATGCGACGCGGGCCGGAGATGTTCATCGCCGCCACGGCCCCGATGGTGGGCTCTCCCCGCGTGCCGAGAAGCGGGCGGTAATCCATCGGCTCGAAAGGCAGTTCCTGCCCCTTCTCGGCCAGCGTGCGCACCACGTCGGACAGGGGCGTGCCGCTTCTGACGGAGATCACCATCTCCGCCGGCTCGTAGAGCGTCACCCCCGTCATGGCGGTGGACGAGATCGAGGCGTCGGTCTGGTTGGGCCGCCCCATCTCCGCTTTCGTGTTCTGGCCGGCGAGGCTGAGCAGAGTGCCTTTATCGGACGCCTCGCGGATGATCGCGCAAGCCTCCTGCTCGTCGCGGGGAAGATGATGAGTCACGCAGCAAGCCTTCCTTCGAGCGGGAACACCTTGGCCGGGTTGAGCAGCCAGCGCGGATCGAACACCCCGCGCACACGCATCTGCTGGGCGAGGTCGGCTTCGTTGAACTGGCAGGTCATGAGATCGCGTTTTTCGATGCCGACGCCATGCTCGCCCGTGAGACAGCCGCCGACCTCCACGCAGAGCTTCAGAATGTCCTCGCCCGCCTTCTCCGCCTTCTCCATCTCGCCGGGAACATTCGTGTTGAACATGACGAGCGGATGCAGGTTGCCGTCGCCCGCATGGAACACGTTGGCGACGCCGAGGCCGTAGGACTTCACGATCTCGTCGATGCGCCTGAGCACGTAAGGCAGCTGGCCCGTCGGGATCGTGCCGTCCATGCAGATGTAATCGGCCACGCGGCCCGTCGCGCCGAAGGCCGATTTGCGGCCCTTCCAGATCGCCGCGCTCTCGGCCTCGGATTGCGACACCTTCATGGTTTTCGGCTTGAACGGCTCGGCGATGGCCACAATGCGGCGGAGCATGTCGTCGATCTCCTGGTCGGAGCCTTCGACCTCCACGATCAGCATGGCCTCCACGTCGAGCGGATAGCCGGCATGCGCGAAAGCCTCGCAGATCTGGATCGCGGGCTTGTCCATGTATTCGAGCGCCACCGGGATGATGCCCGCCGCAATGATCGCGGCCACGCAGGCGCCGGCATCCTCCACCCTCTCGAAGCCGAAGAGCGCGGGCCGCGCGCCTTCCGCCGCGCGCAGGATACGGACGACGGCTTCCGTCACGACGCCGAGCTGGCCCTCCGAGCCGCAGATGAGGCCGAGCAGATCATAGCCCGAGCTGTCGAGATGCTCCCCGCCGATCTCCACCACCGTGCCGTCGAGCAGCACCATGGTGACTCCCAGCAGGTTGTTGGTGGTCACGCCGTATTTCAGGCAATGCGCCCCGCCGGAATTCATGGCGATGTTGCCTGCAATCGTGCAGGCCAGCTGGCTCGACGGATCGGGAGCGTAGAAGAAGCCCTCATGGGCCACCGCCTGGCTGATGCCGAGATTGGTGATTCCGGCCTGCACCCGGGCCGTGCGGCCCGCGAAATCGACGTCCAGCACGCGGTTCATCTTGGAGACGCCGAGCACGATGGCATCCTCCTGCGGGATCGCCCCGCCGGAGAGCGACGTCCCTGCCCCGCGCGGCACCACCTTCACGCCATGTTCATGGCAGAAGCGCATGATCGCGGATACCTCCTCCGTCGTGGACGGCAGCGCCACGGCGAGCGGGATCCGGCGATAGGCCGTCAGGCCGTCCGTCTCGAAGGCACGGCGCTCGTCTTCGGACACGATGAGAGCCTCAGGCGGCAGGAGCCGTCCCAGTCCCTCGATGATCTCCTTGCGGCGGCCCAGGACGGCCTCGTCCGGCTTGGGGAAAGCGATGGTCATGAGACCCTCCTTAAGGATCGTAAAAGGACTATAACCTGCTTTGACGGTATATCTGCCTTTCCCGACAGGGTAGCTGGCCTTGGTGGGTTTTTCCAATAAGGTAGAATCTCTCTAGGATGGGATATTCGTCCAGAAAAGGAGCTTCCGATGCGTTCTCTGATTCTCTCCGCTGCCCTGCTGCTGGCTGGGCTCGCTCAAGCCGAATTCAATCCGGCTCATGCCCAGGATGCCGCCAACGGCGAGAAAGTCTTCGCACAGTGCCGCGCCTGCCACCAGATCGGACCGAACGCCAAGAACGCCGTCGGGCCCCACCTGAACGGCGTCATCGGCCGGCACTCGGGCTCGGTCGAAGGCTACAATTACTCTCCCGCCAACAAGAATTCCGGCCTGACCTGGGACGAGGCCACCTTCACCGACTATATCAAGAACCCCAGGGCCAAGGTGCCCGGCACCAAGATGGTCTATGCCGGCCTCAAGGACGAGCAGCGCATCAAGGACCTGATCGCCTACCTCAAGCAGTTCGACGCCCAGGGCCAGAAGGTCACCCAATGAGCGCTCTGCCTGCGAGCCGGCCCGGGAACCCCCGGGTCGGCCTTTTCGTGACCTGCCTCGTCGATCTCATGCGCCCCTCCGTGGGGTTTGCCGCCGTGAAGCTCCTGGAGGATGCCGGCTGCATCGTGGAGGCGCCCGTCCAGACCTGCTGTGGCCAGCCGGCCTACAATTCAGGCGACCGGGGCACGACCCGGGATCTGGCCATGCGGCTGATCGATACCTTCGCAGGCTACGACTACGTGGTCGCGCCTTCGGGCTCCTGCGCCGGCATGATCAGGAAGCATTATCCGGAGCTGTTCGAGGAGGATCCGAACTGGCGTGCGAAGGCGAGCGCGCTCGCGGCCAAGACCTATGAGCTCACGAGCTTCCTGGTCGACATCCTCGGCGTCACCGAGGTCGAAGCCTCGTTCGACGGCGCCGTGACCTATCACGATTCCTGCTCGGGGCTTCGCGAACTCGGCGTGAAGGCCCAGCCGCGCAGGCTCCTGGCGAGTGTGAAGGGCCTGACCCTGGTCGAGATGAACGACAGCGACGTATGCTGCGGCTTCGGCGGCACCTTCGCCGTGAAGTACAGCGACATCTCGGGCGCCATCGTCGACGCCAAGGCGAAGAACATCGAAGCCTCACATGCGCCGACCCTTCTCGCAGGCGATCTCGGCTGCCTGATGAACATGGCCGGCAAGCTCAGCCGCGACGGCAAGCCCATCGCCGTGCGGCACGTGGCCGAGGTTCTGGCCGGCATGACGGACGAGCCGGCGATCGGCCTCGCCAAAGACGCCCACGCCAAGTAAAGTCAGCCATGACCGTCCATACGACCTCCCCCCAGTTCAAGCAGAACGCCGCGCGCGCGCTTCACGACCCTCAGCTGCAGAAGGCGCTGAACAACGTGAAGCAGGGCTTCATCGACAAGCGCCAGGCCGCCGCCGACAAGCTGCCGGAATTCGAGGCGCTGCGCGACTCCGCCCGGGACATCAAGAACCACACGCTCGAACATCTCGACCTGTATCTCGAGGCCTATGAGCAGAAGGTGCAGGCCTCCGGCGGCCATGTGCATTTCGCCCGCAATGCGGCGGAGGCGCGCGACATCATTCTCCGGATCTGCCGCGAGGTGGATGCGAAGACGGTGACCAAGGGCAAGTCGATGATCTCCGAGGAAATCGGGATCAATCACCACCTGGATGCCAACGGCATCCGTCCCGTGGAGACGGATCTGGGCGAGTACATCATCCAGCTGCGCAACGAGATGCCGAGCCACATCATTGCGCCGGCGGTGCATCTGAACGCCACCCAGGTGGAACAGGATTTCCGCCGCGTTCACACCCATCTCGACGCCAAGCGCGACCTGTCGGAGCCGGTGCAGCTTCTGACCGAGGCCCGCGCCGTCCTGCGCGAGCGGTTTCTCGCGGCGGATGTGGGCATCACGGGCGCGAACTTCCTGGTGGCGGAGACCGGCACCTCGATCATCGTCACCAATGAAGGCAACGGCGACCTGACGCAGATCCTGCCGAAGACCCATATCGTCCTCGCCTCCATCGAGAAGCTCGTGCCGACGCTCGAGGACGTGAGCCAGCTGCTGCGCGTGCTCGCGCGCTCGGCGACGGGCCAGGAAATGTCCGTCTACACCACCTTCTCCACCGGCCCGCGCCGGCCCGGCGATGCGGACGGCCCCGAGAATTACCACGTGGTGCTCATCGACAACGGGCGCTCCGCCATGCTCGGCACGAGCTTCGAGGAGATGCTGCGCTGCATCCGCTGCGGCGCCTGCATGAACCATTGCCCGGTCTATCACGCGGTCGGCGGGCATGCCTATGGCTGGGTCTATCCCGGCCCCATGGGCGCGGTACTCACGCCGTCGCTCATCGGCGTCGACAAGGCGGGGCACCTGCCCAACGCCTCCACCTTCTGCGGGCGCTGCGAGAGCGTGTGCCCCGTGCGCATTCCGCTTCCCAAGCTCATGCGCCACTGGCGCGAGCGGGAATTCGAAAGGCATCTGACGCCTGCCTCCGTCCGTTCGGGCCTGAAGCTCTGGGGCTTCTTCGCCAAGCGCCCTGCCCTCTACCGCCTCGCCACGCGGACGGCCATGGCGACGCTCGGCTTCGCGGGGCGCCAGCGCGGCCGCTTCAGCTGGCTGCCCTTCTCGAAAGGCTGGACGAAATATCGCGACTTCCCCGCCCCACAGGGCGAGACCTTCCAGGCGCGCTGGCAGCGCGAACGCAAAGGACGGACCGCATGAGCGCCCGCGACGACATTTTCGCCGGCATCCGCCGCTCGCTCGGCGTGACGGGGGACGAGACCATCCGCCGGCAGATCGTGCAGGATCGGCTGGATCGCGCGCCGCGCGGCGTCATTCCCAAGCGCGGACAGGTTTCGGGCGAGGAGCGAATCGCTCTGTTCAAGACCATGGCGGAGGCCTCGCTGGCCACGGTCACGGAAGTCTCCTCCGCCGCCGAGGTGCCGCAATCCATCGCGCTCTTCCTGCGCAACCACAATCTCCCGGCGACGCTGCGCATGGGCGACGACCTGCGCCTCAAGGCGATGCCCTGGGGCGAGACGGCGCTGGAGATCTCGCATGGGCCGAGCGAGGGCCGCGACCTCAACGCGGTCAGCCACGCCTTCGGCGGCGTCGCCGAGACCGGCACGCTCGCCATGGTCTCGGGACCGGAGAACCCCTCGACCCTCAACTTCCTGCCCGACAACCACATCATCGTGGTCTCGGCCAAGGATATCGCGAGCGATTACGAATCCGTGTGGAACCGCGTACGCTTCACCTTCGGCAAGGGCGGCATGCCGCGCACCGTGAACTGGATCACCGGCCCCTCCCGCTCCGGCGATATCGAGCAGACCCTGCTGCTCGGCGCGCATGGACCCCGGCGGCTGCACGTCATCGTGGTGCGGGAGTAGGACAAGCTCGACAAGCCCGCGCAGCGGCATAGATTTTCTCTGCTGCGCAGCTTGGAGGGCCCCATGCCGTCACGCCCCCTGATCTTCCGCACCATCCGCTGGTCGGCCTGGGAAGGCTGCCAGGTCGGAATGGAGCATGCGGACATACGCCCCGCCGATGGCGGCCTGACGCTCTCGGGTGTGGTGATCGGCCGGGACGAAGGGGTCAAGTTCGGCCTGCACTACCGGCTGAAGGTGGATTCCGCCTGGCGCACCAGGGCCGTCCACCTTCAAACCACATCGGGGCATGTGCTCGACCTAGAGAGCAACGGGCAAGGCGGCTGGATCGAAAACGGGGCGCCCCGGCCCGATCTCCAAGGCTGCCTCGATGTCGATATCCAGGCGACGCCGCTCACCAATACCCTGCCCATCCGCCGCCTGGAGTGGCTGCCGGGCCAGGACGTCGAGATCCGGCTCTGCTATATCGCCCTGCCTGATCTCAAGGTCTCACCCCAGGACCAGCGCTACACGGCCCTGACGCCCGGTTCCCTTTACCGATTTGAGAGCCTGGAAAGCGGCTTTTCTGCCGACCTGCCCGTCGATGAGGACGGCTTCGTACGGGATTATCCGGGCTTGTTCCGCCGCCTGAACTGACGGATGTGTCGAGCCAGCGTGACAACTCAGCGCGCCTCAGGCACTGGCGCTCGCCTTCGATTTCCGCTAAGTGTTTGAAATCAAATGTAGTTTTTAATAGTTCTAAACTAGAAAAACAAAATGATCGTCTGCTCCTGCAATGTCCTCTCCGATGGCGATGTGAAGGCCTGCATGACTCCGGGACCCGATTGCCCGCGCTCTCCGGCGCAGGTCTATCGCTGCCTCGGCTGCAGTCCCAATTGCGGCCGTTGCGCCCGCACGATTCGCGACATCATGGACAAGGCGCTGGCCGATGCCGGCGCCGCACCGATCGCCGTCTGCCAGAAGGGCTGCTGCCCCGCCTCCCTCGAAAAAGTGGCCGCCGAACCGCACCTTTGAACAAACAGGAATTCACCCTACTTCATAATTGCTCTAAAGAGGGGCTGAAGCCCAGCCGGGTGCTGTTTCGATGAGAGGGTAGGATGAAGGGTGATCCGAAGGTTATCGAGTATCTCAATCGCGGTCTGCGCAGCGAGCTGACGGCGGTCAACCAGTACTGGCTGCATTACCGCCTCCTCGATGACTGGGGCTACAAGGAACTCGCCAAGACCTGGCGCAAGGAATCGATCGAGGAGATGCACCACGCGGATCGCTTCATCGAGCGCATCATCTTCCTCGAGGGCTTCGCCAACCTGCAGGTGCTCGATCCCCTGCGCATCGGCCAGAACATCCAGGAAATCCTCGAATCGGACCTCGCGGCCGAATACGATGCGCGCAATCTCTACGGTGAGGCGGCGGCCTATTGCGAGAGCGTCGGCGACCGGGTTTCCAAGAACCTCTTCGAGGAGCTGATGTCCGATGAGGAAGGACACATCGACTTCCTCGAAACCCAGCTCAACCTGGTCGAGCAGATCGGTGTCGAGCTTTACGCCCAGAAGCATATCGGTCATCTCGACGACGGCCATTAAGCCGCGACCTCAGATCCATCGCATCCATGACCCGCCCTTTGGCGGGTCATTTCATTTCAGATCCGCTCTGCCAGCTTGCCCGGCTCGTCGATGGACGCGATCGGCAGCGTCACGATGCGCAGTTCAGGATCGTCGGGATCGATCCTGATGGAGAAGCCGAGATTGCGGCACATGTCGAGCATGGTCGTGTTCTCGCGCAGCACCTGACCCTCGACCTCGCGCAGGCCCTCCACTTTCGCCCATTCGATCATCAGGCGCATCAGTGTCCATCCGAGCCCCAGTCCCTTCAGGTCGGAACGCAGGAGGATGCCGTACTCCCCAGTCTCGTGGTTCGCATCCGCATGAACGCGCACCGCTCCCATCATCTCTCCAGTGTCCTGGTCGAATGCGACGAAGGCGATGGCACGGGCATAGTCGAGCTGCGTGAGGCGCGCGAGGAACGTGTGGCTGAAGTCGCGGACCGGCGCGAAGAAGCGCAGGCGCAGGTCCTCCGGCGTGATCTTCTCGAAGAACTCCCTGAACTGCTCCTCGTCCTCTGGCCGCACGGGCCGCACGAAGGCGCGACGCCCCGTGCGGAGCGTGATCGTGCGCTCCCATTCCTTCGGATAGGGGCGCACGGCAAAGCGCGGATGGCCGCTGCCCTTTCGCAGTTCCGGCTCCACGAGCACGCGGGCATCGACCGCGATGACGCCGGTTTCGTCGGCCAGAAGGGGGTTGATGTCGAGCTCGCGCACATCCGGCAGGTCGGCGGCGAGCTGCGCGAGCTTGACGAGCGTGAGCGCGATCGCCCGCTCGTCCGCCGCCGGCACGTCGCGATAGGCCTTGAGACGCCGGGCGACGCGGGTATGCGTGATGAGATCGTGCGCGAGCTTCAGATCGAGCGGCGGCAGGGCGAGCGCCTTGTCGTTGATGACCTCCACCGCGGTTCCGCCGCGTCCGAACACGATGACGGGCCCGAAGGACGGATCGTCTGCGATGCCTGCGATCAGCTCGCGCGCCTTGGAGCGGCGCACCATCGGCTGAACGGTGACGCCCGTGATCGATGCATCAGGCCGCAGGCGCGCGGCCCGCTCGAAGATATCGGCGGCGGCATTCCGGACGGCATTCTCCGTCGTCAGGTCGAGCTTCACGCCGCCGATATCGGATTTGTGCACGATGTCGGGCGAGAGGACCTTCACCGCGACCGTGCCACCCTCGGCGAGGATCGGCTGCGCGGCCTTGGCCGCCTCGTCCGGTGTTGTCGCCAGGATCACGGGCGCGGTGGGAATGTCATAGGCGCGCAGCAGCGCATTGACCTCGAGCGGGTCGAGCCAGCGCCGGTTCTGCGCCAGCACTCCCGCGATGATGGCGCGCGCAGCCTCCGTATCGGGCGAGAAGTCTTGAGGCAGGTTGTCCGGCGTCTCCATCAGCTCCGTCTGCGCCTCGCGATAGCGCACCAATTGGAGGAAGCCGCGCACCGCGTCGGCCTCCGTGGAGAAATGCGGAATGCGCGCCTCCTCGAACACGCGGGCGGAATCCGGATCCTCTCCGATCCAGGCCGCGAAGACGGGCTTCTGCTGATAGCCCTTGGAGCGATGGCGCTTGACGACGCTGGTCACGGCCCTTGCCACATCGGCCGCACCCGCGACCGCCGTCGGAACATTGAGAATGAGGACCGCGTCGTTCTCCGAATCCTCGAGCAGCGCTTCGAGCGCGCCTGCATAGCGCGCCGGATCGGCATCGCCGATGATGTCGATCGGGTTGGAATGCGACCAGGTCGGCGGGAGAATGGCGTTCAGCTTGTCCAGAGTTCCCGGCGAGACAGCGGCGAGCGTTCCCCCCAGATCGATGAGACGGTCCGTGGCGAGAACGCCGACGCCACCGCCATTGGTGAGAAGCGCAAGCCGCTTTCCGGGGAAAGGCTTCTGCCGCCCCAGCGTTTCCGCGGCGGAGAAAAGCTGATCGAGATCGAGCACGCGCAGCAGACCTGCGCGGCGGAAAGCGGCATCGTAGACAGCATCGGAACCGGCCAGGGCGCCTGTATGCGTCGCGGCAGCACGCGCGCCCTGCGCATGCCGTCCGGCCTTGATCACCACTACGGGTTTGATGCGCGCTGCGGCACGGGCGGCCGACATGAACTTCTTCGCGTTGCCGACCGACTCGATATAGAGCAGGATCGCGCGCGTTCCGGCATCGGCAGAGAAGTAGTCGAGGCAATCGCTGAAATCCACGTCGATCTTGTCGCCAAGCGACACGATGGCGGAGAAGCCGACCTGCCGCTGCGCCGCCCATTCCACCAGGCCGACCGCGACCGCACCCGATTGGGAGATGAGCGCCAAGTCTCCGGGCTTCGCGTCATGCGCGGCGAAGCTCGCATTCATGCGCGCTCGCGGCGACAGGACGCCGATGCAGTTCGGTCCCACGATGCGCAGCCCGTAACGTCGCGCCGCGAGCCGCACCTGATTGGACAGGGAATCCGCGCCGTACCCAAGGCCAGCCGTTGCGATGATCGCCGCGGCCACGCCTCTCCTGCCGGCTTCTTCGACGACATCCAGCACGTTGCGCGGCGGCACGGCGATGACCACGAGGTCGGGTGTTTCGGGGAGCTTGGCGACAGAGGGAAAGCAGGGCCGGTCCTCGATCTGCCTGTGATGCGGGTTGACGGGATAAAGCGCCCCCGCGAACCCTCCCTGGATAAGATTCTTCAGAAAGGTCAGCCCGAGCGAACCCGGGCGCGGGCTGGCCCCGACGACAGCGATGGACCGAGGGGCGAACAGCGTGTCGAGGCGATAGGTGGACATGGAGAATCCTTCGTCTCGGAGGGCCTTGGAACGCTTCTCAAGCTAACGCCTCGCCGGCGAGGGTCAAATGCTCTGGATCAACCGCGTCCGTTGCCGGTGCGATCAATCCGCCAGCACCCGCGTCGGCGGGAAGATCACCTCGACCAGGGTGCCCTCGTTCGGGTGGCTCGAGATGTGCATGGCACCGCGATTGGCCTCCACCAGCGCCTTGGTGAGCGGGAGTCCGAGTCCGGTTCCGCCCGTCCGGCGGGACGTGGCGATCTGGCGGAACGGTTCGAGGGCGGCCTCGACCTCCTCCGCCGTCATGCCGATGCCGGTATCCCGCACCCGGACTGCCACCTCGCCCCGGTCGGTCATCGCGGTTGAGACGATCACCTGCCCGCCCGCATCCGTGAACTTGATGGCATTGGAGACGAGATTGAGCACGACCTGGCGAACGGAGCGCTCGTCGGCCACCACCGGCGGCAGCTTGGACGCGAAGCTCGTGCGCATGACGATGCGGTCGCGCATGGCCTGCGGCTGAAGCAGGGCCACGCACGACGCGACGAGATCGTTGAGGTTGACGCCGGTGAAGGACAGCTCCAGGCGCCCCGCCTCGATCTTGGCGAGATCGAGCAGGTCGTTCACGAGGCTGATCACATGCGATCCGGACGCGTGAACGTCGCGCAAGTATTCCTTGTAGCGGTCGTTGCCGATGGGCCCGAAACGCTCCTCCAGCATCACCTCCGCGAAGCCGATGATCGCGTTGAGGGGCGTGCGGATCTCGTGGCTGATCTTGGCGAGAAGGTCGGATTTCTGGGCGCTGGCCTGTTCCGCCGCGCGTCTGGCGCCCACGAGTTCGCCTTCCGCCTTCTTGAAGGTGGTCATGTCGCGCAGCACCGCGCAGAACTTGCGGCCTGCGCCCTCGCCGCCACCCACCTGGCCCATGGTCATGAAGAGCGGGATCGTGCCGCCCTGGCGCTCGCGGCCGAGAACCTCGCGGCCATCGTTGAGCAGGCCCGCGAGGCCGGGTGAGCGCAGGCCTTCGAGATAGTCGAGCGCGGCCTTGTGGCTCTCGGGCGCGAGCAGGATCGTGACGAGATTGCCCGCCACTTCGCGCTGATGATAGCCGAAGAGCGCCTCGGCGGAGCGGTTGAGCGAGATGATGCGGCCCGATTCGTCGAACAGGACCACGCCGTCCGTCGCCGTATCGAGAATGGCTTCCAGTTCCTGGACGCGCCCCTCCCGCGCGCGCTCCACCGTGTCGGCGCCGAACGAGCGGCGGATCAGCAGGAGCTCGGCCGGCTCGCCGTTCCACTCCGTTTCGGACGCACGCACGACGACAGGGATGTATTCGCCCTGGCGTGTCGTGAGCGCGAGCCCGGTCTCCTCCTCCGCAGTGCGAAGCGCGGGCGTGCCCCGGAAGAGATCCGTGAGGCCGCCCGCCTTCATGACCTGCTCGGCATTCGCGTAGCCGGTCAGGTCGCGCAGGAAGCGGTTCGCGAAGAGAACCTGCCCGCCGCGGTGAATGAGAATGCCAACGGGAAGACGGTCGAGCACACGGTCGTCATTGTCGGCACCGACGGGAGCGGCCGGCCCGGTGGAATCCGCATCGGCTGGGTCGGCCCCCTCCGCCTCCTGCCCATCCTCTGGGACCGAGGCGTTCTGTGCGCTCTTTTCCTCGAGCCGTGCGCCGAGGGCGCGGGCAATCTCGCGGAAAGCGTTGCGTTCGGCCGAGGAGAGGGTCGATACAGGCTCAGGGGGCGCCTTCTCGGCCTCGTCCTGATTGCCTGGAACGCTCTCCGGTTCCGCGGATTTCGGGCCGGACAGGGCCTCCGCCACCCGATCGCGCAACTGGGCGAACCAGTTGTCGTCCTCGGGGGCTTTCGCGGCCGGCCCGTCCTCTTCGTCCGCGCGATCCGCGGCCGGTGGCTCTCCTCCCACCCGTTCGCGCATCTCGTTCATGCGCAACAGGCCGAATCCGCGAAATCCGATCAGTTCCCGGTCGGTGCCGAAAACCGGCATGCCTGCCCAATCCACCGGAACCTCCATGGCCTGATTGTCCATGGTCCAGTAGATCGTGCGGGCGCTCCATGTTTCGCCCCGCGCGAAGAGGCCTTCGATCTCCCCGTCCGGGTCGGAAACCATGGAGCGGGCCAGCTCCCGCCACGTCCTGCCGACGATATCCCCCGCCCTCGAACCGACGGCCGCGGCAAGCGCAGGCGAAACGGAAGTGAACCGCCCGTTCGCATCCGTCTGCCAGACGAAGCGGATGAAAGCGCGCGGCCTGTCCTCCGGCATGGCGACATCGTCCTGAGCCTCGTCCTCGAGCTGAGGCACAGGCGTCGCCCCGTCGGGCTCGGACGCACGCTCGAATCCCGCAGGAACGGGGCCGAGGAGCGCGGTCACGAGAACCTCGTCTCCATTGTCCAGCCTTGCCAGACGGCAGGCGCAGGGGATTGGCTGCCAGGGGCGGGAGGGGTTGAGCCGCAGCCGCTCCAGGCGGGCGCCCTCCCGGGGCGCGGCCCCGGCCGCCAGGGCCTTCAGGCGATCCCGGGCACGAAGGTCCGGCACGAGGCGGCCCGATGGGTCGGCGAAGGCCTCGCCCAGGCCTCTCGCAGGCGGGGAAGCCCAGAGGAGTTTCTCGACCGCCCTGTCCCAGACGAGCACGGGCGCCCCGGGCCTGGCCATGAGGCCCAGGTCCGGCTCGGCAGCAAGCCGCGCGATCAGCGCTTCGTACTGGTTGGGAGGCCCGTTCATGGAATCCCCGGTCACACCACCATGGAGTGATCTTATTGAAGAGGTTTTAGTCCAATGTTGGCAAGGAGGCATCAGGCCGGAGCCCTTGAATCCTTTTACTTTAAGGTAACCTTAATGGTCAGGTCTCAGGGCAGTTGATTTTGCACCGCACAATGTGATATTGCACTGCACAACGCCACTATTAACAGGAGCGACCGATGGCGACGAACCCGAACCAGAACTATGAGATCCCGGCTGAGATGCGCGATTTCGCCGAGAAGAGCGTCGAGCAGGCCCGCAAGGCCATCGATGGCTTCCTGAGCGCCGCACAGAAGACGGTCGATACCTTCGAAGGATCGGCCAACACGGTGCAGGCCAGCGCCAAGGACGCCACCCGCAAGACCTTCACATACGCCGAGCAGAACCTCGCGGCGGCCTTCGATCTCGCCCAGCGCATGGTGCGCGCCAAGGACATGCAGGAAGCCATGCAGATCCAGGCCGAGTTCGTCCGCACGCAGTTCGAGGCCATGCAGGCCCAGATGAAGGAATTCGGCTCGATCGCGCAATCCGCGATGAAGCAGCCCGGCTCGAAGAAGTAAGCCCCTTTTCTGACCTCCCGCCCGCGAGGATGTCCCGATGACGGAAACCAAGAAGACCAGGACCCGCAAGCCCGCGAGCGCTCCGAAGAGCGCGCCCAAGGCCGATCTCGTCGAGATGGCGGCAGCCCCTGCCGCCGAGGTGGTGGACGAGGCGGTGGAGATTGTCGAGGCCGCCGCCCCCGCGCCGGCTCCCGAACCCGCCGTCTCCGCCGCGACGACGGTCAAGGACAGCGAGCCCCTCGCCTTCTCCCTGAAGGATCAGGGCGAGGCGTTCCGGCAGGCCATGCGCGAGGCGGTCTCCGTCTCCGCCAAGGGCGCCCTCGAGGTGAACGACAAGATCATTCAGGCCCTTCAGATTCAGGGTCACGCGGCCCTCGACCTGTGGCGCACGGCCCTCGACACGTCCCGCCGGCCCGACGGCTTCACCGTCCAGACCGGCGCGGCGCGGGAAGCCTTCGAGGCCGCGTCCGCGCAGTGGAAGGACGTCGCCGAAACCACGGCGCGCTGGATGACGAGAAGCGTGGAGCCGCTGCAATCGGCCCTGCTGCGGCACCAAAGCTGAGCGTCCCTATCGGGGATTGCTCCGATGCGATAAGGCTTGGTCATGACTGGCCAAGCCTTTTTTCATTCGCCCTCCCCCATCCCGGCGGTGATCGCCGTGGTCGTCCGGGACGGAGAGGCGCTTCTGGTGCGCCGCGCCAATCCGCCGGACGAAGGCCTGTGGGGATTTCCCGGCGGCAAGATCGAGTTCGGCGAAACGGTCGCGGATGCGGCGATCCGGGAGCTCCGGGAAGAAACCGGAATCGCGGCAGAAGCGAGGGACGTGATCACCACCCTCGACATTCTCGTTCCCTCGGAGGATGGCAGCATCCGCCAGCATTACATTCTCATCGCCATGCGGTGCCGTTGGCTCTCCGGCGAACCCGTGGCCGGGGACGATGCCCTCGAGGCACGCTGGTTCCGCGTGAGCGATCTCGATATCGGGAGGCTCGCCATGAGCGCGGATGTGGATGTGATCGCGCGCCGGGCCGAGGCCATGAACGCAACGGCGGAGTGACGACCCGCCCTTTCTGCCTCGAAGATGCCTGCGCAAAGAAAAGCCCCGCCGTGGGGCAGGGCTGAAGTTCGGATGTCTCTGAACTTTGAGGCGTTCGACTCAAATGATGATGAATTCGGTCACGAATAATTCACCATAGCAACCCGCCAGACCAATCATGGTTGCTGAAACGTAAACGTTCATCATCCGTCAAGCATATCGCCAGCGGAAACAAGCAATCATATTGCAGAAGTACCTCTTCGGAGCTTATGACCCCCGCAACAGGCAATTTGTGCCTAGCGTCTTCGTCATCTGTAACGGAACAAGTGATGCGTACCTCTGCTTTCGCCCTTCTTGCTGCCTCGGCAGCCATCGTCATCGCCGCCTCGAACGCACAGGCAGCGGACCTTCCCTCGCGCTATTCCCCGGCGCCCGACTATAACGCCATGCCGACCTTCACCTGGACCGGATTCTATGCCGGCGCGAATCTCGGCTATGGCTGGAGCACCGGCGCCAGCCGTCACTATGACCCGCCTTTCGGCGTGACGGGCGGCGGCCGCAAGGGCGGCTTCATCGGCGGCGTGCAGGGCGGCTACATTTACCAACTCGGCATGGTCGTCCTCGGCGCCGAGACCGATCTGCAATACGCAGCCGTCGGCAACAAGGGCGCCTCCTACGGCAACACCTACTACCCGGGCGATTCCGACGGCTATTTCGGCACGATCCGCGCCCGCGCCGGCGTGGCCCTTGATCGCACTCTCGTGTTCGCCACAACGGGTTTCGCCTATGGCGACATCGGGGGCAACAAGGGTCTCGATGAGGTCCTGGGCGCCCACCGCGACAACAAGAACAACTGGGGCTGGACCCTGGGCGCCGGCGTCGAATACGCCGTGACCAACAACTTCGTCGCGAAGGTCGAGGGTCTTTATGTGAATCTCGACACCAAGGACAATTATGCTCTCGGCGACCGCGTCGACATCCGCCGCGACACGGAATTCGGAGTCCTTCGCGCCGGCTTGAACTACAAGTTCAATTGAACGCCCGAACCCTGAACGAGCCGACGGGGCCCGATGCCTGCATCGGGCCCCTTTTGCTGCCTGCGCCGGACATGTCAGGGGCTACGATGTTTCATAAAGCCATGACGGGTGCCGTCCCGCTGTTTTAAGGGTTGCCTTGCAGGGGAGCGCCAGCATAATCCAAGTTGGAAACAGCTCATTTCGTTCTGCGCTCGGCCGAACGACCATAACAAGAAATCTTGCAGCCGCAGCACCATGCGGCGATTGGAATTGTGAGTGCAGCTATGCGTTTCAGAGGCCTTTCATGGCTGCGCCAACGTCTTGACCGAAACAGGCAAACTTCCTCTCAGGATCGGCCGACACATTCCATCGATCTCCGCTACGCCCATGCCTTCGTCGAAAGCACGATGGACTGCGTGTTCTTTCTCGACCGCGACTGGCGCTTCACGTTCTTCAACTCCCGCGCCGCAACGGAGCTGAAGATGGGCTCCGACGCCCTCGGCACCTGCATCTGGAAGCGATTTCCGAGGACCGTCGGAACGATCTTTGAGAAAAACTACCGCCGCGCCATGGCGGAACGCCAGCCGCAAGTCTTCAAAGCCTATTTCGAGCCTCTCTCGGCCTGGTACGAGGTGCATGCCACGCCCGTGGGCGACCACCTCATGATCATCTTCCGCAATATCAGCGATCAGCATGCCGCAGCCGAGGCGCTGCGTTCCAGGGAGCAACAGCTCGCCACCGTCTTCAGCCAGACCCTGGTCGGGATCATGCACCGCGATCTGAACCGGCGCGTGCTGATGGTCAACCAGCGCTTTTGCGACATCGTCGGGCGCACGAGGGAAGAGCTCGATGGCCTGCCCGTCGAGGACTTCACCTACGAGGCGGATGTCCCGGCAAATCTAGAGCTGCTCCGCAAGCACATCCCGACGGGCGAGCCCTTCCAGATCGAGAAGCGCTATGTCCGGCCCGATGGATCGACCGTCTGGTGCGCCGTGACCGTGACGTTCGTCCGCGACGAGACGGGCAAGCCGATCTCGATGATCACGGTCGCCGAGGATATCGACGCGCGCAAGCGAGCCGAGGAGAAGGCACGCGAGAGCAAGGACCTGCTGCAGGTCGTCATCGACAGCATCCATGACCTGATCTTAGTGAAGGATCGCGACGGGCGCTTCGTCTTCGCAAATCATCAGCTCACGCAGGCCTGCGGACCGGTCGAGGGGGTCGTCGACCGGGAGGTCTTTCCGAATGATCCGACCGATCTTCATGCCCAGTCGGACCGCCAGGTGCTGACCTCGGGCGAGGCGACCACCATCGACGAGGTCATTCCCATCGGCGGGACGCCGCGCCGGTTCCAGACGGTGAAGGTGCCGTGGCGCCAGAATGGTGAGATCGTCGGCGTGATCGGCATTTCCCGCGACCTGACCGAACTGCTCCAGGCTGAAGCCGAACTTCTGGAGAGCAAGCGCCGTCTCGCGTCGCTGATCGATAACCTCCCGGATCTCGTCTACCAGTCCGAGATCACAGCCCCCTGGCTCTTCATGTTCATGAGCGAGCGCGTGGAGGCGCTGACCGGATATTCCTCCGCCGAGTTCATGGAGAGAAAGATCAGTTGGGGCGAGATCATCCATCCCGACGATCTCCAGATGGTGGAGGAAGCCGTTCTCGCCAGCATCCCGAAGCGGGAGGTGTTCAACGTCGTGTACCGGATCCGAACCCGGTCGGGCGAAACCCGCTGGATGGCCGATCGCGGGCGATGCATTGCCGACGCCTCAGGGGAACCCGCGTTTGTCGAGGGCATCATCAGCGATGTCACCGCACAGAAGCAGGCGGAAGAGAAGATCATCTGGGCCGCTCACCACGATCCCCTGACGCGGCTTCCCAACCGCGCGCTTTTCCAGGTTCGTCTCAGTGATGCCCTGGAGAGATCTGCGAAATCCCACCGCAGGGTCGGGCTCATCATCCTCGACGTGGATCACCTGAAAGAGATTAACGACACCCTCGGGCACGATGCGGGGGATGCCGTCTTGCAGGCGGTGGCCAACAGGCTCTGCGCCAGCGTCCGCCCCACCGATACGGTGGCTCGAAACGGCGGCGACGAGTTTGCCATCATCCTTCCGGAGATCGGCGACGAACACGAGGCCAGGGCGATCATCGCCCCCATCCTCGAGCAATTGCAGAGGCCCCTTCTCTATGCCGGGCGCATGCTCGACTGCCGTGCGAGCATCGGCGCGAGCCTTTGGCCGGATCATGCGCGGGAAGCGCCCGATCTGATCAAGCAGGCCGACATTGCGCTCTACACCGCCAAGACGACGGGCCGAGACAAGGTCGTCATCTTCGAGCCATCCATGCGAACCGAGGCGGAGCGGAAAGCCGAGATGCGCAGCAACGCACGAAGCGCCATCGACACGCACAGCATCGAGCCGTTCTATCAGCCCAAGGTGCATCTGAACTCCGGCGAGATCGCCGGTTTCGAGGCGCTTCTGAGATGGCGCAACACGCGCGCGGGCATCGAGCTTCCCGCGAGCATACAGGCGGCCTTCGACGATCCGCTGCTGGCCGTGGCCCTCAGCAAGCGCATGCACGACATGGTGTTCTACGACATGCGCCGCTGGCTGCAGGCCGGCGTCGCCTTCGGCCATGTGGCGATCAACGCCTCGGCCGCGGAGTTCCGCGACCTGAGCTTCGCCGACAGGATCCTGGAGCGGCTGCGCGCCTCCGACATTCCCAATCACTGCCTCGAAATCGAAGTGACGGAGACTGTCTTCCTCGGCCGCGGCGCGGAGACTGTCGACAGGGCGCTGCGCACGCTCAGCAGCGAAGGCGTCAAAATCGCTCTCGATGATTTCGGGACGGGCTACGCGTCGCTCTCGCACCTCAAGCAGTTTCCGGTCGACATCATCAAGATCGATCGCACGTTCGTGCACGATCTCGCCAGCAATCCCGATGATCCGGCAATTCTGCAGGCCGTGCTCAATCTCGGCAGAAGCCTCGGCATCACCACGGTCGCCGAGGGCGTCGAGACGGCGGTGCAGGCAAGCTTCCTGCGCGCCCAGGGCTGCGATCTCGGCCAGGGATTCCTCTTCGGCATGGCAAGCCCGAGCGACCGAATTCCCGCGTTGATCAAAACCTGGGACGCGAACCAGTTCGACTCTCCTGAACTGGACCTCTTTCCCAAGGATCGGAAGCTGCGCCGCTAGAACTTCGCGCGACCATCCGGGGCCGCTCACACGATGCCCTCACTCAAAAAGAAGCATCGGATTGGATTCCACACGTGGATTCCGCTTTTCCGGTCCGATGCTCTAGCGGCTTCTTGTGCCGCCCTTCCTGCGCAGGCGGGCGCCGCCGTCCTCGCTCTGCTTGAGGGCGAGCAGGCGCCGGGCCGCCGTTCCACCAGATTGGGCGGCATAGAGCCTGTCGTTGAGAACCTCGATCTGCCAGCGTTGATATTCGAGCAGAGCCTGCAATCCCCGGATATGGGCACGGAGTTCCAGGGCATCCTGTAAGGGGTCTGGTCCATCAGTTTTCATGGAACCACCCTTGGCTTTTCGGGGATGAATCATGGCTGAACGTGAAGTCTTCCGAGAAGGGGACCGGGATCCCCGCGCAATGGATTTGATCGTCAGGAATGATGCCGACCGGAACGGCGGTCCCGATGGGCCACGGCATGATGAAATGAAATGAACCGAACGCACACCATCGAAAGAACGGCCCGCCCTGCCTATGGACTCTTCGGGCGCCCTTCCGGCAATGAAACTATCTTACACGGACCGCCGCAGCACAAGGCTCATGATGCCGCACGGCGAAGCTTGGACGACCGCGGAGGAACCACGATTCATCCTTGGCGGTTTGAAGGGATATGATGACCTTTTGATGGAGCCGCCAATGCCGGAGCAACGCCACGAGGTGGAAGCGGAAAAGATCCTTGCGCAGATCGGTACATTGGGTGCGGCTGCGGCTTCGCTTCAGACGCGCCAGCTCATCGCACAGGCGCTTGAGACCGCGGAGAAGCGCGGCCGTGAAATGTCGGCGAGCGTGAAAGAATCGAGCGGATAACCCTTCCTTAAACAGCTCGGGCGTTTCTTCCTGCGACATCTGTAGCAGGAACGGCCCTCACCTCCGGCACGTTACCCTGATGTGTGATGCGACACAGCCGCGAGACCTCGGACGTGATGATCTTCCGAGCATGGGAGGACGGATCGATGCGACGTCTGGCGATAGCTTTCCTGCTCGGAATGACCGGGAGCCTCTCCGTCCATGCGGAAGACGTCAATACCCGCGTCGTCACGATGCCCTATTCCGAATGCCTCGCCATCATCGACGAGACGGCTGGCGAGATCGGGGAAGCACCGGTCAAGCTCGTAAATACCAACGATGAGACCAAAGTCCGCATCAACGCATCGGATGGCTTCGTGACAGTCTCCTGCGAGCGCTCCGGCAACAGGATGGTCCTGACCAAGAGCCCCGTTCCGGATGCCGCCGGCCTGACGGCGGCCCGATAAGGCGAACCGCTCCAGTCCACCGATCAGGACAAGCCTTGATCGATGAGCGCGGCTCCCAGTGCGCCGATGCCATACGCCACGCCCGCCGCCAGGGCCCCGATCAGCAGCATCTCCAGACCTGAGACGATCCAGCCGCGCTCCGTGAAAAAGGCTCGCCCCGCCCCCACGGCGAACAGCGTCGCAAGAGCCAGCATGGTGGCCACCGCAAATCGCGTGCCCTCGAACCAGGGCAGGAGATAGGCCAAGAGCGGGACGAGCCCCGCGAGGACGAATCCGAGAAACGTCGCCAGGCCATGGCTGGAGGCCGCGGCGAATGTCGGAATCGCATCGTTCTGCGCATCCGACCGCCGCGACAGAACATTGCTGGCGCCCATGGAGAAGCCGTCGGCGACGAGGTTGGCGAAACCCAGGATGAGGACCACCGTGGATGACAGGGCCGCGCCGGTCACGCCGGACATCACCGCCAAGGTCGTGATGATCCCGTCATTGGCGCCGAAGATGAGATCGGGAAGGTATTTGCGGATCAGGCCATAGAGCGGACCATGCGGCGCCGGTCCGGCGATACGAGGGTAGTTCTCATCGGACATGGCTGATCCTCGAATGGTCGATCCCTGTGATCGCAGGTTCAAAAACGCCGGGACCTCACGGCCCGAGGGACTACGATACCGCGGCGCCCAGGCTTGGCAGTAGCTTTTCCAGCGCATTTGGAGCAACAATCCCTGTCATGAGAGCCGCTCACAAGAGGGATGACGATGATGCAGACAATCATGGTTGCGACCGACCTCTCGACGAGATCGGATCGAGCCCTGCGCAGGGCCACTTTGCTTGCCCGTGGCACCTCCGCCCATCTCATCCTGGTTCACGTGATCGACGACGACCAGCCTTCGCCTCTGGTGGAGGTGAGCCAGCGCGAGACAGGCATTCTTCTCGCGCAACTGGCCCGTACCGTTCAGGATGTCGACGGCGTGCCCTGCGAAGCCAAGATCATGCTGGGAGAGCCGTTTCAGGGCATCTCCGACGCCGCAGAGGAGTTGAACGCGGATCTCCTCGTCATGGGGCCATATCGGCGCCAGGCGCTGCGGGAGGTCTTCATGGGCACGACCGTCGAGCGCACGATCCGGCGCTGCCGCCGGCCCATTCTCATGGCCAATGCCGTTCCCACTCCGCGATACCAGCGCATCCTGATTGCCACGGACTTCTCCGAAAGCTCGGCGCATGCGCTGCGAACGGCGCGGAATCTCGGCCTCCTGAATGGAGTGGAGGTGCTTCTGCTGCATGTGTTCGATGCACCCGCCCGAGGTGTCATGTTCGGGGCCGCGCTGCCGCAGAACCAGATCAAGGACTACATCGTCGAGGAAGAGCGGCGCGCGGGCCTCAAGATGGTGGAGTTCATCGGGCAAATTGGATTCAAGCCCCATCGGCACATCCTGAAGCTCGCCGATGAGCCCACGGGAACGATCATCAGGGATTGTGCCCGGTACGAGCGCGCGGATCTCATCGTCGTGGGAACGCGCGGACAATCGAGCCTTGAAACCATGATCATCGGCAGCGTTGCAGAGGGCGTTCTGAAAGGCTCCGAAGTCGACGTGCTTGCCGTTCCCCTTCCCGTCTCCGCAGGCCAGGAGGAACAGTCCTAACCGCCTTCGGGTGGCACGCTCGTTCCGGCTCGACAATCATGCCACGGCTCATGCGCGAGCCGTGCCAGTCCTGAGACCGACCAACCGAGGTGACGACGTCGTGTTCTCGCTGCTGAAGAACAACTTGTTGGACGCGCTGAAGACCGTGGCTCCGCTCGTCATCGTCGCAAGCCTGCTTCAGGTGGCGCTCGTGCAGGCGCCTGTGCTTCTGTTCATCCAGTTCCTCGCCGGGGTGGCGCTTGTCGCCCTCGGCATGACATTGCTGTTCGTCGGAATCGATCTCGGCGTCCTGCCCATGGGCCGCTTCATCGGCGCCGAACTGCCGAAGCACGGATCCATCGCGTTCATCCTGGCCGTGGCGTTCGTCATGGGCTTCGCGACCACCGTCGCCGAGCCCGACGTGCTGGTGCTGACGAGTCAGGTTGCCGGCATCTCGCAAAGCGGAGCCAGTCAGAATCTTCTTCTCTATCTGATTGCCGGCGGCGTCGGCGTGTTCACGGCGCTGGCCATGGCGCGAATTGTCTACGGCGCATCGATGCGTGTGTTGCTGACGATAGCACTCGGCCTCGTCATCCTGCTCTCCTTCATCGCACCCGCAGACATTGCACCCTTGGCGTATGATGCCGGGAGCGTCACCACCGGCGTCCTGACCACGCCCGTCGTGCTGGCATTGGCCGCGGGTCTGAGTTCCGTCCTTGCAGGACGGGATGCGATGTCCGATGGATTTGGTCTGCTGGGTTTTGCATCGATCGGACCGATCATCGTCATCATGATCATGGGACTGCTGCTATGACCATGGGCTTGCTGGAGGAGCTCAGAACGACGGCATGGAGCGTGGTGATGGCGGTTCTGCCGTTGGCGGCGCTGTTCGTGCTCTTTCAGATCTTCCTGCTCAAGCTGCCTCCTCTTGATGTCCGCAAGATCCTGACCGGGGCCTTGATCGCAGCGGTGGGACTGTTTCTGTTCCTTGCAGGCGTCGCCATCGGCTTCATGCCATTCGGAACGGCAATCGGCAAAGCGCTCGGCGGGCTCTCAGAGAAATGGGTGCTGCTGCCGGCGGGCCTGTTCCTTGGCTTCGTCACGACGTGGGGGGAGCCTGCGGTGCGGATCCTGGCCGATCAGGTCGACGATGCATCCAACGGCTCCATCCGCCGGTCCATCGTCCTCTACACCATCTGCATCGGCGTTTCCGTGATGGTGGGTCTCGGTTTTCTCAGGATCGGGTACGGGATCTCGCTGCTGCACCTGCTCGTCCCGGGCTATGCCCTCATCCTTGTCATCATGTGGTTCTGCGACAGCCGGTTCGTGATGATCGCCATCGATGCCGGCGGCGTGGCTACGGGGCCGCTCGCCAACACGTTTCTGCTCGCGCTCGCCCTGGGAACCTCGGCCGCGATGGGAAACCAGGACCCGCTCGTCCATGGCCTTGGCTTGGTCGCCTTGATCGCACTGGCGCCGATCTTGTCCCTTATGATCTTAGGCGTGCTTATCCGATGGAAAGAGTTCCGGAAGGAATCGCAAAATGTTTAGCTCGACCATGATTGTCACCATCGTCCGGAAAGGATGGGGAAACACGGCTCTGGAAGCGTCGGTCAAGGCAGGCGCCACGGGAGGCACGATCATTCCCGGACGGGGCGTAGGCGTCAACGAGAAGGACTCCATCTTCGGTATTCCGATCGAGCCCGAGAAAGAGATCCTGCTGACGCTCACCCATAGCAGCAAGGCGGAAGCGATCCTTCAGGCCATCACTGAAGCGGTTGACCTGAACACACGCGGCAACGGACTTGCCTTCGTCGTCCCCATCGAGAAGATCGTTGGCGTGCCGCATGCAACCGCCCAGGCGCCCACGGATGTCACCTGACAGAGGCCGGAGTCGGCCCTTCTGCACGATCGAGCAGAAAGGCTGCGGCCCGTCCTGCGCCATCATCCCTTCAGCTCCTCGAACCATCCGAGACGCCGCATCAGGAGCTTCTCGAATTCCAGGAGCACCATGAGACCGAATCCGATCGCAACGATCAGGATACCGTCGCCGAGACTGAGCGGGCGCGTCTCGAACAGGACCTGCATGAACGGCGCATAGGTGAAGAGCAATTGTGCGACGACCAGCGCGGCGACGGCCATGAGCACGGCGGGCGTGCCGAGGACGCCTTGCCAGGAGAAGGACGTCATATGGAGGTAGCGCACGTTGAAGAGATAGAAGATCTCGCCGACGACGAACATGTTGACCACCATCGTGCGCGCCGTCTCGACATCGCGGCCGCTGGACAGGGCATGGAAGAAGACGCCCAGCGCCGCCGCGGCGAGCAGCACCGAGACGATCACAACGCGCCAGAGCAGGAAAGGCGAGAGCAGCGGCGCCTTGGCCGATCTCGGTGGGCGGCGCATGACCTCCGGCTCCGGCGGCTCGAACGCCAGCACCAGGCCCAGCGTCGCGGCCAGGATCAGGTTGATCCAGAGGATCTGCGTCGCCGACATGGGCAGGCTGAATCCCACCAGGATGGCGAGCACGACCGCGAGGGTTTCGGCCCCGTTGGTGGGGATCTCCCAGGAAATCACCTTGCGGATGTTGTCGTGAACGGTGCGCCCCTCGCTGACCGCGTTGACGATGGACGCGAAGTTGTCGTCGAGCAGCACCATCTCGGCGGCTTCCTTCGAAGCCTCGGTTCCCTTGATCCCCATGGCGGTGCCCACATCCGCCTGCCTGAGTGACGGCGCATCGTTCACCCCGTCGCCGGTCATCGCGACGATGCGGCCGTTCGCCTGGAGCGCGCGGACAATGCGCAGCTTGTGCTCGGGGCTCGTGCGGGCAAAGACCGAGATGCCTCCCACCACCTTCTGGAGCGCCGTGTCGGACATCGCCTCGATCTCGGCTCCGGTCGCCGCCTTCGGGTCATCGGCGAGATCGAGCTGGCGGGCGATCGCCAGGGCCGTTGCCACGTGATCGCCTGTGATCATCTTCACGTCGATCCCCGCGGTTCGGCACTGGGCGATGGCCTCGGCCACCTCGGGCCGCGGCGGATCGATGAACCCGACAAGGCCGAGGAACTCGACCCCCTCCCCCAGATCCTCGAAAGCCAGGCGCTCCTTCGGCGCGGCAAGACGCTTCATGCCGAAGGCCAGGACGCGCTCCCCCTCGGCCCCCGCCGCCGCGATGCGGGCGTTCCAGGACGCGACATCGATCGCCGGGGCCATGGCGAAGAGCGCCTCCGCCGCCCCCTTCACGAAGATGACCGCCTCACCCGCCGGGCCGGTATGCAGGGTCGCCATGAAGCGATGGGCGGCGTCGAACGGGATCTCGTCCACGCGCGGCCATTCCGCGCGCGCATGCGCCGGGTTCAGGCCAGCCTTCATGGCAAGGGCGATCAGCGCCCCCTCCATCGGGTCGCCGTTGACGATCCAGCGACCGTCCTTGAGCTCCAGTTCCGCATCGTTGCAGAGAAGCCCGCAGCGGAGCACGTCGCTCGACGCGCTCAGGGCGGCGAGATCGTCCCCGCGCGTGGCCGCCGTCAGCTCTCCTTCGGGCGCATAGCCCGAGCCTCCCGCCAGAACCTCGTATTCCCGCGTGACGATGCGGCGGGCCGTCATCTCGTTGCGGGTCAGCGTCCCCGTCTTGTCGGTGCAGATCACCGACGTGGCCCCGAGGGTCTCGACGGCGGGCAGCTTGCGGATGACCGCGTTGCGGGCCGCCATACGCCGGACGCCGATGGCGAGCGTGATCGTGATGACGGCGGGCAGACCCTCGGGCACGATGCCGACCGCCAGCGCCACCACCGCGATGAGGGCCTCGACCCAGTCGAAGCCGCGGAACAGCACCGCGAAGGCGAACAGCAGCGCCCCGCCGATCAGGACGACCCAGGTGAAGCGCCGTGCGAACTGGTCGATCTGGCGCAGGAGCGGCGTGCTCAGCGGCTCCACCGCCTGGAGCAGCCGGCTGATATGGCCGATCTGTGTGCCCATGCCGGTTTCGACGACCACGCCGACGGCCTGGCCGGCCGCGACCAGGGTGCCCGAGAAGGCCATGTCGCGTCGGTCCCCGAGGCTGGCCTCCTCGGGAACGGGAGCCTCGTCCTTCTCGACTGCCACCGACTCGCCGGTGAGGAGCGCCTCGTCGATGAGAAGGCGGCGCGCGCGCAGCAGGCGCAGGTCCGCCGGAACCCGGTCGCCGGCCTCGAGGAAGACAATGTCGCCCGGCACGAGATCGCGCACCGCGACCTTCGTGCGCTGCCCATCGCGGAGAACGAGGGCGCTCGGCGCGATCATGTTGCGAATGGCGTTGAGCGCCTTTTCGGCCTTGCCCTCCTGAATGAAGCCGACGATGGCGTTGACGATCACGACGGCGACGATGACGGCCGCATCGACCACATGTCCGAGCAGGGAGGCCGCAACCGCGGCCACGAGCAGGAAATAGATCAGGACATTGTTGAACTGCGAAAGAAATCGCAGGAGCGCCGACCGGCCTGCGGTGGCGGGAAGCTCGTTCGGACCATGATCCGCCAGCCGCCTCGATGCTTCGCTCGCGGAGAGGCCGTGACTCGAACTACCAAGCTCTTCCAGAACTGCCTGTGTGGTCCGGCTGTGCCACGGCTTCTCGCGTTGTTCCATTCTCGTCCTCTGTATCGGGCAGGAGCGGCCTGCCGGAACTCTCTGATCTCGACCGAGCAGACCGTCCAGCTTGAGGCCGCTCACCGTCCTGAGGATCATTATGGCGTGATGGCGACCTTGAGCACACCGTCGCGCTGGTTGGCGAACAGATCATAGGCTTCCTCGATCTGATCGAGCTTGAAGCGATGGGTCACGAGGGGGCGCGTATCAACCCGGCCCGATGCGATCACCTCCATGAGCCGGCGCATGCGCTCCTTGCCGCCCGGGCACAGCGTCGTGCGGATCGTGTGGTCGCCCAAGCCCGCGAGGAAGGCATCGAGCGGGATCTTCAAATCGCCCGAATAGACGCCGAGCGAGGAAAGCGTGCCTCCGGGCCGAAGCACGCGCAGCGCCCCCTCGAAAGTCTCCTGCCGCCCCAGCGCCTCGATGGCGACATCGACCCCGCGCCCGTCGGTGAGGCGCATGATTTCCGCCACGGGATCCGCCTGCGTGAAGTCGACCACGTGGTCCGCCCCCATGCGGCGGGCCATCTCCATGCGGGCGGGCACGCTGTCGACGGCGATAATCGTGGTCGCGCCCATGAGCCGCGCGCCTGCGGTCGCGCACAGCCCGATGGGACCCTGGGCGAAAACCGCCACCGTATCGCCGATACGGATGGCGCCGCTTTCCGCGCCCGAGAAGCCCGTCGACATGATGTCCGGGCACATCAGCACCTGCTCGTCGGTGAGCCCGTCGGGCACCGGAGCCAGGTTGGCCATGGCATCGGGCACCAGCACGTACTCGGCCTGGGTTCCGTCAATGGTATTGCCGAACTTCCATCCGCCCATGCCCTTCCATCCGTGCCGCGTGCCGGGACCGTCCTGGGCGTGGCACCCGCACAGCGCCGCATGGCTGTGACCGGAGGTGCAGATCGCACCGGCGATGACACGCTGCCCCTCCCGGTAGCCCTTCACCGCCGATCCGAGCTTCTCGATCACGCCGACCGGCTCGTGTCCGATGGTGAGCCCCTTCGCGACCGGATACTCGCCCTTGAGGATGTGGACGTCGGTCCCGCAGATGGTGGTCGTGGTGATGCGGACGAGGGCGTCGAGCGGACCGACATCCGGGATCGGCTTCTCATCGAGCACGATGCGGCCGGGCTCCACGAAAATTGCGGCTTTCATCTTCGGCATGAATGGTTCCTCCTGATACGGAATCGCTTCATCGATGGGAGCGCGCGAGGGCGGCCGAAGCCGCCCTGCCCTAATGCGACATGAACAGAGGCACGGGACTTTGCCTCAAGAGCGACTGGGTGACTCCGCCGAACACCATTTCGCGCAGCCGCGAATGGACGTAGCCGCCCATGACGATCATGTCGGCCCCGGAGCGTTCGGCCATATCCCGGAAGGTCTGCGCCACGTCGCCATTCTGCGCCTCGACGTTCGCCGCCGTGGCGGCGACGCCATGGCGTGACAGATGCCGGGCAATGCCGGAGCCCGGGACCGTGTCGGGCAGCCCCTTCTCCCCCGTGACAGAGATCACGTCGACCGCTTCCGCTGCCCGCAGGAAGGGCAAGGCATCGGCAGCCGCGCGCGTCGCCTTGGCGCTGCCGTCCCAGGCCAGGATGATGCGCCTCGCCCGGAAGGCATCCCAACCGGGCGGGACGACGAGGATCGGACGCCCGCTGTCCATGAGCAGGGCCTCGATGAGGCCGCGGTCGAGGTCGACGGTCTCCGGCTCCGCATCGAGGATGGAGAGGTCATGGAGACGGGCCTGACTTCGGAACGCGCTCAGCAGTTCGGGATAGCTGAGGTGCGGGGCTTCCACGGAACACGCGACGCCCGCCGCAGCGGCATCGGCCTCGACGCTGCGGGCGACGGCCTCGGCCAGATCGTGCAGGCGCCGGTTCTCCGCCGCCACGAGTTCCGCGGCGAGCCTGCCGACCCAGGCGCTCGTCAGGGAGATCTTCACCGACGCCGCCCGCACGGTGGCATGAGCATCGGCCTGTTGCGCAAGGGAGAGCCCGTATCCGAGGGCCGACGAGGCCTCGTTGGGACCGAATTCCTTCGTGAGACCGATCAGGATTCCTTTGATGTTCTCGACCATGTCGTTCCTCCGCCGTTTCGCGCATGGACCGCAACGCCTGAGGAGAAATTAGGCCGGCGGAGGAATCGCACCATGATCCAGCGCAATCCGGGCGGGCTCGCGATGGGCAGGTCGGCACGGGCCCGATCAGGTCGGCCCGGCATCCGGGCATGAATGCCCGGTCACCTGGGCCTTCGCGAGGGGCCCCGGGAAAATCGACGGCGTAGAATTGAACTCGGTTATGAGCCGAACGTGAAGGAAGGGCTCCTACCCGTGGCTGGGCTCCCGCGGAGCTGTTCAGGTTGAATCCGCCCGTATCCTGCACCTGCAATGGTCGAACCAGATCCTGGGGCCCAGACGCATGGGTGCAGGAATCAGAGAGCAGAGCCGAACCGACGTTCTATGTCAGGCGGCGCCCCAGGGAGAGACGGCAGCAAGCTCGCTCCATAGCCCCTCCGGTATAGGCTCTTGCCATGCTCGGGCGATGCCCCGCATCTGTTCTTCAGAGCGTGGGCCCGGCAGCACGCTGAGCACTGCCGGATGACGGGTTGGAAACTGCAGCGCGGCCGCCATAAGGCTGACCCCATGCGACTGACAGGCCTGCGTCATGGCATCCAGCCGAGCGAGAACATCCGGCGGAGCGTTGTCCGCATGATTGAATTTGCCGGAGCGGCCCTTGGCCAGAATGCCCGAGTTGAACGGCGCGCCGATTATGACCCCGACCCCGCGTCGTTCACACTCAGGCAGCAAGGCTATTTCTGCTTTGCGGTCAAGCAGGCTGTAACGCCCTGCAAGAAGCAGACAATCGAGATCGGCCGCCGCCAGGAAGTCGAGACAGACATCACAATTATTGACACCGATACCCACTGCGCCCACGACTCCTTCGTTCCGCAACCGGACGAGTGCGGGCAGCGCCCCTTCCACAACTTCGGCGAAACGTGCGGGATAGGCCGGGCCGTGATTATAGGGGTCGACGTCATGCACGAAAGCCACATCAATGCGATCGTGGCCCAGGCGCATCAGGCTGTCTTCTACCGATCGCAGCGTTCCATCGTAGCTGTAATCGATAATGCGTTGGAACGGCAGGTTACCATCACCCGTTGCGGCAGACGAAAGGGGTCTTATCCGCCAGCCGACCTTGGTGGATAATGTGTAGCTCTCCCGAGGCTTGCTGCGCAGGGTGGCGCCTACGCGCAGCTCGCCAAGCCCGTGCCCGTAAAGTGGAGCGGTGTCGAAGTAACGAACGCCACTATCCCAGGCCGCTTCAAGGGTGGCGGCCGCCTCAGCTTCACTGACCCGGCCGTGCATGCCGCCGAGCGCGGCGCCTCCCAGGCCGATGCTTGGTACCTTTAACCTGCCGTGACGCGAGGCTCCGGCAGCGGATGGAGCATTCATAGCCATCAGCCATCAACCTTGTTGTCTCGCTTGAAAGACCGGGCGGCGCGCGTGTCGGTGAATGCCCCGCTGCCTATGAGCACGTCTTCGTTCGAGAGGTTATCGGGGAGTTCGTGCCGTCTGGCCCGCATGATCAGGTCCGATCATATGTCAAGGGTGGCTCCTGAGAGGTCGGTATCCCTGATGTTGCAGCTCCCTTCCTCGCGGACGGATCCAATGGCGGGGAAACCCAAAACGGTACCAGGGGCAAAAACCCACTAAATGAATTGGGCATGGCAGCTCCCGCAAAGTACGAGGCACTCCGCAGATCGTTGCGCCCAATCGCGGAGATGGATGTTGACTTGGCATCTGATCAAATGTCAAGTTCGCATGAACATATTCGATCGACTATGTTCAGCTCCAGCAGGCTCATCCATGAGGATTGAACGATGGCGTGTTTCCGCAGCAGCTACGCGGTCATGATGGCACCCTGCGAAGAGCAGCGGCGCTGGCGGAAGCGCGCCTCCGCTGTTTCAGGGACTGACAAAGTGAAGGTCGAATGCAAGGTCTCATTCCTGTCGATAGGACGGGAGAGTTCCTGTCGCTGACCCGCAAGGACGGGGTCGGATAGGCCGCTGGTCGAGTTCAGTGAACAGGACGGCTCTCATCTCAAGGCCCCGCGGTCGGACATCAACCATTGTGCAGAACGATCGGATGACACAGCATGCAAATGATCAAGATTATGGCCGGGGGCTTCGCTTTTAAGGCAAGGCTCGAGAGTGAAGCTGCGCCCAAAACCTGCGCGCGTTTCCTGGAACTGCTGCCTTATAGCGAACGCATCATTCATGTGCGCTGGAGCGGCGAAGGATGCTGGATCCCCCTTGGGGACACCGATCTGGGTCTCGGCTTCGAGAATGCCACGAGCTACCCCGCTCCGGGACACTTCATCCTCTATCCCGGCGGTTACAGCGAAACCGAGATCCTTCTTGCTTACGGCGGCGTATCCTTTGCCAGCAAGATGGGGCAACTCGCAGGAAATCATTTCCTGACCATCACCGAGGGCCTCGAGCAGCTCCCTGCCCTGGGGAACAAGGTCCTGTGGGAGGGTGCTCAACCCATCGAGTTCAGCCTGGATTAGGCACCGTCACCCCCGTTTCCTGAGATGAGGAGATCGGCATGAAGTTCGACACGATTATCCGCGGCGGCACCATCGTGACAGCCTCCGACATCTACAAGGCTGATGTTGGTATCGCCGATGGTCGGATCGTGGCGCTTGCTGATAGCCTCGGCGACGCGCCCGAGATCATCGACGCTTCAGGCCTGCTGGTGATGCCTGGAGGCATAGACAGCCACGTCCACCTCGAACAGCCCGGTGCGCCGGGCATCGTGCTTGCCGACACATTTGAGACGGGAACCAGGTCGGCGGCGATCGGCGGCAACACGACGGTGCTGCCATTCTGCCTGCAGGAGAAGGGGCAGACACTTCGTCAGGCTCTCGCTGCCTACCAGCCGAAGTCTGTCGGACGATGCTTCACCGACATTGCGATGCACCTCATCGTCACCGATCCGACACCCCAGGTGCTTGGTCAGGAGATTCCGGCGCTTATCGCGGAAGGCTACACCTCCTTCAAGATCTTTATGACCTATGACGACCTGAAGCTCGGAGACCGTGAAATCCTCGAGGTTCTGTCGGTTGCGCGTCAGTATGGGGCGCTCGTGATGGTTCACGCCGAAGGCTACGACGCGATCCGCTTCCTGACTGATAAGCTCGAGGCGGAAGGAAAAACTGCTCCGTATTGGCACGGTCCCTCCAGACCGGCGGTTGTTGAGAGGGAAGCGACCCATCGTGCCATCAGCTTCGCCGAAATCGTCGGAACCGAGGTGATGATCGTGCACGTCTCCAACCGACAGACAATGGAGGAAATCCGCCGGGCACAGCAGCGCGGGCTGGCGGTCCATGGCGAAACGTGCCCGCAGTACTTGGTGCTGACCGAAGCCGACTTGGACCAGAGCGGCATGGAAGGCGCCAAATACGTGTGCAGCCCGCCGCCGCGCGACAGCGACAGCCAGACCGCCTGCTGGGAGGGCCTTCAACAGGGTGTTTTCGAGGTCTTCTCCTCAGATCACTGCCCTTACCGCTATGAAGATGAGGCGGGCAAGCTGGCACCGAAAGGCAAGCAGAGCTTCCGCTATATTCCGAACGGAATTCCGGGCATCGCGACCCGCATGCCGATCCTGTACTCAGAAGGCGTGGGCAAGGGGCGCATCGACACCAACCGCTTCGTCGCCCTGACCTCGACCAATCATGCCAAGCGCTACGGACTTTACCCGCAGAAGGGCACGATTGCGGTCGGCAGCGATGCGGATATCGTGCTGTGGGATCCGGATTGCCGGGTCACCATCACCCACAGCCTTCTCAAGGACGGCTGCGACTACACGCCGTATGAAGGCCTGGAAGTAAAAGGCTGGCCGGTCCGCACGCTCTTGCGCGGAGCGACAATCATGGCCAACGGGGAGGTTTCGGGGGCCCCAATCGGCAAGGAACTTCTCCGCTAGCTTCCAGGAAGGCATTTCGCCCGCCGGCGCGTGATCTTGTTCTTCTCGCCGATGCCCCCGGCAAATCAGGTCTCAAGCGGCTCACCATCGGCGTCGTTCGCTGCGCTCTCCGCCAGCGGCCAGGCTCGGGACGTCCGATGGGTCATTCTTCGCGCCGCTTGTAGGGGTGATCACCGCGGAAATGGGATGACCATTCGTGGGCTTGCTGCTGAAGCCGAAGCAAATCCAGGCGCGCAGGATGGTTAATCGCAAGCGACAGGAGCGCGGGTGAAAGAATGTTGCCCCTTGTCCTGGTCCTCGGACGTTACACCATACTTACGGCAAATGGCTTCGACCTTCTTCATTCTGCTTCTTACGAGAGCAATATGGAGAAAACGTAGGAAATTGATGATAAACATAGCAGCTCCTCAGTGCGCGGGTACGATATAAACATCCATGGTGCAGTGCGTTAGATTGGTCAGCACAGATGACCTATGTCTCTGGTACATAGGTACCCCATGACACGTCATTTCCATTCCCTGAGGAGTTTACGGACGCAGCAGATACCGATTGCTCGTCCGGCGTTGCGAGGGCGCAGCGGACTGTAGCTGACGCACACCAACCGCCGGCGAGATCTTCGGGGAAGCATTCACAATCGCGAAAATCTGATCCTGCTGCCATCTGCAGTGGCAGCGCATGATGCCCGGCACAGATTTGGCCGAGGACAGAATGCGTATGAGAATCACATTGACCTACGACACAGTGGTTCTACGAGCCTGCCCTGCGCCTGTTGTTTGTCAGCACCCGTCACGCGCACCGGAGGCGAAAATGCCTGCGACGCAGCATCTTCTGGGCACGAACCTGATCGGCGGGATGGTGGATGCGCTGACGCACAAGGCCTGCGATCACTGACCCTGACAGAAATTGGGGCGCCGATGTCAGCGCCCCTTCCCTCTTACCTGGTTCTGACCCCGCT
>Ga0182741_1000838_pt1 | contig 43445 bp, 43 predicted proteins | sample eDN5th37CBELigOP_FD_128874 | JGI IMG/M metagenome (GOLD analysis project Ga0182741, IMG submission 128874) | Enriched Organic Plus compost microbial communities from Emeryville, California, USA - eDNA 5th pass 37_C BE-Lig OP (version 2) (version 2) ... | reverse complement strand
GGCAGCAGGCCACCCGCTCGGTCACCCTGGTCAGCGGCGCGTCGAACGGACCGGACGTGCTCCTCCAGGCGCCCGGCGGCGTCGAGGTGACGGTGACCGACGAGGCCAGCGCCACCACCGCCGCCACCGTCGTGCTCACCGATGCCAGCGGCGAGGACTGGCCGGCGACCCCGTCCGGCAGCGTCTACGTGGCCACGGGACTGCCTCCGGGGTCCTACACGGTCACCGCGACGCTTGGTCAGCGGGTGGGGACCGGCACGGTCACGGTCGAGCCGGGTCAGACGGCGGCGACGTCGGTCGCCCTGCCGGCCCCGCCGCCACCGCCGCCCGGCGGATGACCGGCGGCCGGTCGGTCAGTCGAGCGACAGGAGCCAGATCAGCACGACGAGGCCCACCACCCCGGCGATCGTGACCCACAGCCACCACCGCGAGGCCGGCTCCGGCTCGGGCTCCGGCGGGGGAGGGGGCGGCGGCGCCGGCTCCGGCTCGGGCTCGGGCTCCGGCGGGGGAGGGGGCGGCTCGGCCAGCTCGATGCCGCAGCGGATGCACACGACCGCGCTGGGCCGGTTCGGCTCCCGGCAGCTGCGGCAGACGATCGCGGCCTCCTCGAGGCGGCCCGCGGTGCCGGGGAGGCGGCGCAGCCCCTGGCCACCGGCGTCCGCCTCGAGGGCGGGGCCGGCGGTGCGGGCCCAGAACAGGGGGTAGTCGCAGCGCCGGCAGAACGCGTCGGCATCGCGGCGGATCGCCTCGAAGCGGCTCGTCGTCCCGCAGCCCGGGCACACCACCTCGACGAGCGGACGCGGCTCGGGCTCGGGCCGGGCGGCTGGCACCGCGGCTGTGGGCGCGTCCGTCGGCACCGGCTCGGGTGCCGACCCGTCGGGGTCAGCGAACACGCTGCGCCCCGGGCGGGGCTCGGTCGTCTCATGGGTCGTCACGCTGGGACCTCCGCAGGGACCGGTGGCCACACCTGCTCGTCGCCGACGACGAGCTCGAGGCCGACGTGGGCGGGGAGCTCGTCGCGCACGAGCGACACGAAGTCCTCCGGGGGCATCCACCCGGTGGACCGCACCCGCACCCGGACGACGGGCTCGACCTCCGGGGCGTCGCCCTCCCGCCAGATGCCGCCCGGGTCCTCCACCTCGGCCGGGGCCCCGGACAGGAGCTCGAGCAGGTCGCACAGGCCGCGGCGGGTGCCGCGGTGGGGGAGGAGCCGCCCGTAGCCGCGCACGATCTGGCGCTGTAGGTCGACGGGGAGCGCCGCGTCCACGACGTTCACGCCGATCCAGGAGCCGAGGTACCGCACGAACGGCGCGGGGGCGACGGACACGTCGACCACGTTGGGGATGTTGTCGACGCCCTCGACGATCGTGTCGGCCAGGTCCTGGAAGATCTGGACGAACCGGCGGAAGAAGTCGTCCTCCAGCATGCCGACCGGCAGCTGGGCGACGAGCCAGTCCGGACGGCGGCTCACCGGACCACCACCTGGTGGGCGGCGGACAGGAAGAGCGAGCTCTCGGCCAGGCGGATGCGCTCCTTGGCGGCGCCGTGCCGGGTGCCGGTGCGCAGGTCGTACTCGAACAGCAGGACCTCCTCCACCCGGTCCACGCCCTCGATCGCCTCGATGAGCTGGCTGATCCCGGCCGCGTTGAGGTCGGTGTCCATCGGCCATCCGGTCCCGTCGGGGCCGCCCTCGAGCGGGTGGATGTACCGGTAGAGCAGGTCGAGCGTGCGCTGGCGCACGAGGTCGGCGGGCCGGCCCGGCAGCACCTTCACGAGCGCGGCCACGGTGACGCCCTGGTAGTAGGGCGTGCCGATCTCCACCACCGTGCCCAGCACCCGCCGGGGCTCGAGGTGCGCGGAGATCTCGGCCACGAGGTCGTCGGAGAGGGCGAGGTCGTCGAGGCGCAGCTCGTCGGGACGGGTCCGCACCTGCGGCACCACGAGCAGCCGCACCGGGCCCCCCGGCTCGGCCGGGGCGAGGCAGCGGGCCCGTGCCACCTCGGCCGACGCCTCCTTCGTGAGGCGCTCGTAGTCCGACGCCGTCACCGCCCGGCCGCCGGTGCGCAGGCTCATCGGGCCCCGCAGCTTCGCGTTCTCGACGGTCTCGCCGTCCACGCCGCCGCGGGCCGGGCGCAGGTTGGTGACCCGGCTGACGTAGGGGATCGACCGCCGCAGGTTCGTGAGCGTGCCCGCCCCCACGTTGCCCTCGGTGCCGCCGCCGTGGCGGTACCCGGTGACGCGGATCTCCGCCCCCTCCGGGGGGATCGCGCCGTGCTGCACCACGGAGCCGTCCGGGTACCGCACCCGGGGCCCGAAGCGGATCACGCCCGAGGCGTCGTCCCACATCACGTGGCGGTCCTCGGGGCCCGAGGTGCTGAAGTCCGACACCTCCTCCCAGCGCTCGATGCCGTCGGGGGTCACGACCTCCACGCGCTCCTCGGGGTTGCGGGGCAGCACCGGGGCCAGGCGGACCCGGTGCTCCTGGCCGGGTCGCCCGTCGGAGAAGCCGACGAACTCCTGGCCCACCCGCTCGCAGTGCTCGGCCCGGACGGTGCCGCCGAGCGCGTGCACGCGCAGGTCGCGGATCTGCGGGGAGGCGCGGTAGGCGGGCTGGCCCTCGGCCGCGTCGAGCAGGCGGGCTCGCAGCCAGTGGGCGCGCAGGCCGCCCAGGGTGAGGGCGTCGTCGTGGAGGGGGACCAGCAGCTCGATGATCCCGTTGCGGTTGAGCCCGCCGGTGGTGTCCTGGTTGACCGTCACCGGGATCCACGCCTCGCCCGACCAGGTCTCCCAGATGAGCGGCGGACGGTCGGGGTCCACGCCGATGCCCTCGATCGACGCGGTCACCTCGAGCACGAGCAGGTTCCCGCCGATGCTGTCCTCGAAGCCGAACAGCACCGCGTCGCCCGGGGTCAGCGGGTTCGAGGTGAAGCAGGTGACGCTCTCGCGCTCGTAGCGGAGCTGGTCCCAGACGTCCGTGTACCGCTCGCTGCCGTCCTGCACGGACAGGGTCAGGGCCCGGATCAGCCTCGGCTGGGCGATGACGAGGTCCTCGGTGGTGGTGAACTCCACCGCGCCGGACGACGACTCCGCGGTCGCCACCACGGTGTCGGCGGGGACGATCACGGTCTCGTCGACGATGCCCGACAGCAGGAACGTGAGGTCCGCGGAGGCGACCGACGGCGGGAACGGCTCGATGCCGACGAGGTCGAGGAACCGGCTGTAGAGGCGGTCCGGCACCTGGTTGAGCCGGAACAGCACCATCTCGCTCATCCACGCGAAGAGCTCGATGAGGGCGACGCCGGGGTCGGACAGGTTGTGGTTCGTCCACTCGGGGCAGTGGCGCGGGATCAGTCGCTTCGCCTCGTCGACGAGGTCCTGGAAGCGACGGTCATCGAGGTCCGGAGCAGGGAGCGGCACGGGATCAGTCCTCTGGCGGGATCACGTAGAAGGGGTAGACGAGGTTGCGGCGGTCGTTCGTGGTCTTGACCTTGTAGGTGAGCTCGATGCGGACGAGCCCGGCGGCGGCGTCGTCGGGCAGCACCTCGACCGTCTCGAGCTCGACCCGGGGCTCCCACTGGGCCACGGCGTCGCGCACGGCCTGGGCCATGAGCCCGAGGGTGGTGGCGTTGATCGGCTCGAAGAGCAGGTCCCAGATGCGGCACCCGAAGTCGGGGCGCATCAGCCGCTCGCCCGGGGCGGTGGCGAGGATGACCCGCAGGGCGCCGTCGATGTCCTCGGCGCCCTGGGTGAGGGCGATGGCGCCCGTGTGGTCGACCCGCATCGGGAACGCGATGCCCCGCCCGACGTGGGTCGGCGTGGGCGCGGCGCCCGTGGGGAGCTGCACGGCGCGGGAGGGGTCCTGGGGGCCGGCCATCAGTTGATCATCACCGTCGATCCCTTGACCGTGGTCACGGCGGTGCCGCTGACCTCGGTGTTCATCTGGCTCGACGCGGTGAGCCCCAGCTTGCCGGTGAGGGTGGTCTTCATCGCCGCGTCGACCTGCACGTTGCCCTTCGAGTCCACCTTCAGGTCGCCCTTGGACTCGATGGTCACGTTCTTGCCCGAGATCGAGATGTCGCCCTCCTTGGTGATCGTGATGCTCGCGTTGCCGGACTTGAGCGAGATGGGGTTGCCGCCGGGCGTCTCCACCTCCACCTGGTCCGCGCCGACCCGCAGCCGGGTCGTCCCATCGGCGAGCAGCATCTGGATGCCCTCGGTCTTCGGGTCGGTCTCGTCCACGAGCTGCAGCACGTGGCCGCGCCGGGAGGTGATCGAGCGGCGCTGCACGGCGCCGCCCTTCACCTGGTAGTCGAAGGCCTTCGTCTTGGGGTTGAGGAGGGTGCCGAGCACCACGGGCTTGCGCAGGTCGCCGCCCTCGAAGCCGACGAGGACCTCGTCGTTCACGTCGGGCAGGAAGTGGGTGCCGCGGGCGCCCTTCTGGCCCTCGCCGCCGCCGAACACGAGGACCCGCGCCCAGTCCGAGGAGTCCTGGTCGGTGAGCCAGGGGAACTTCACCCGGACCCGACCGAGCTTGCCGGGGTCGTCGTTCGCGGTGACGACGCCGACGACGATCCCACCGAAGTGGATCGACGACGGCACGCTCGCCGTCCCCGGGTCGGGGGCGAGCAGCGACGGGCCGCGCCCGCCGGCCTCGAACCGGGTGCGCAGGCCGCTCTGGTGCCGGAACACGTGCTGCACCCGGTGCACCTCGTAGGCACCGGAGGCCGATCCGAGGTTCCGGACCTCGACCGTGCCGCCGGGGAGCAGCCCGGGCGTGCTGTGCGCCTCGCCCCGCACGTCGAGGCGGCGCTGGGCCGCCCCGTCGGCGATCGCCTTCGCCAGCGCCTTGGCCTCGTTGGGCGTCGTCGCTGCAGCGCCGGTGACGGTGATCGTGGCCTCGCCGGAGGACCACCGCGCGCCGGGGGCCGAGGCCAGGTCCTTGGCCGGGATGTCGGTCGGGGTGGTGGCCGACCCGACGATCGGGTCCATCTTGGTGTGGTCCCAGCCCCGCACCTCGACCCTGCCGACGTAGCGCCCGGTCACCCGCGTGCGGCAGCTGAGCAGCTCGTCGGGGTAGCTGAGCGAGACCTTCGCCCGCGAGCCCGGCTCGTCCACCACGATCCTCCCGTCGTCGCACCACCACACCAGCCCGTAGCGGGCGGCCAGCTCGTCGAGGACCAGCCGGGGCGAGCTGGCGACGAGGAAGTAGGGGAGCTTGTCGGCGCGCATGTCGGAGTCCCGCACCTCCAGCTCGATGTCCCGCTGCGGCACGACCTGCTGGAGGACGTCGGCCGGCGACGACTGCAGAAAGGTCTGGATCTTCGTGCCGAGGGCCAGGCGGTGCGACACGTCGTGGGCCACCACGACGAGCTCGCGCATGCCTCCCTCGTGGGCGTCGACGCCGAGCTCGGTCACCTCGAACGGCGTCAGGTCGACGAGCTCGCGGCGTGGGCCGGCGAGCCTCGGCAGGGCCACCTGGACCTTGCTGCCGATGCGCAGCTCGCGGCGCGTCGCGTGGGCGCCGTCCACGTCGTAGAAGCGCAGGGTGACCTGCCCGGGCGCAGAGGCCGCGAGGTCGATCTCCAGCTCGATGAGGTCGTCCCACAGCGCCGCGGCGATCGGCTGTCCACCGAGCGAGATCTGGGGGGCGGCGACGGCGGCGGCGGGCACGCTCAGCTCCCGCCGCCGGCGCCGTTGGCGCGGGGGATGTCGAGGAGGGAGCCCGGCCGCAGGGCGAGCGGGTCCTCGATGCCGTTGGCGACGGCGATGTCCCGCCACCGGGTGGCGTCGCCGTAGTGGGTGGCGGCGATCCGGTCGAGGGTCTCGCCCGGCTGGACCTGGTGGACCCGGCCCGGCTCGGGAGTGCCCGAGGTGGGGTTCTGGGGCCCGAACGCGGCGTCCGGCTCGTACTGGGTGAGCTGCATCGACACCCGGGCCCGCAGCGGCGTGCCGGTCGACGCGAAGTAGGTGAACGTGATGTCGAGCGACGAGACCACCGCCTTGAACGAGTGCAGGTCGCCCCAGTGGAACCGCACCCACGGGGGCCGGACGTTGCCGCTGCGCTCGTCGGCGCCGGGCAGGTCGGGGTCGGGCTCGAGCAGCTGGAGGAGCTTGCCGGTGTGGCGGGTGACGGCCGTGCCGTCGGCGGTCGTGTCGAAGAACAGGCTCAGCGACATCGACCCGGAGCCGCCGCCCACGTACTCCAGGCGCGGTGCGCCGCGCCCGGGGACCGGGTTCGCCGACCACTGCGCCGAGCGGGAGACCTGCAGCTCGGCCGGGTTGAACATGCACGGGATCCGCGTGCCGTTCTCGATCTCGAGGATCGCCTTCTCCGTCGCCATCACCACAGCACCCCTGGGTTCGTCAGGCCTCGCCGCTCGAGGTCCGCCATCAGCCGTCGCCGGACCGCCTCGTACACCCGCTCCTCGAAGGCCGACAGGTCCGGGGACGGGCTGGTCTGCAGGCCCGGGGCCGCGCCGGCCGCGACCGCCGCCGCACCGATGCCCGCCCCGGGGCTCCCGGGTGCGGCTGGTCCCGGCGGGGCGGGCGGTGCGGGCGCGGGCCCGTCGTCGCCCTGCAGGAGCCGGCGGATCGTGGCGCTCGGCGGGACGCTCGAGCCGCTCGAGCCGCCGGAGGTGGGGCTGCTCGACGTGGCCGTCGCGCTGCTCCTGTCGCTGGTGCCGCTGCCGCTCAGGGCCGCGCCGGCGGCGCCGCTCGGCGCGCTGGCGAGCGCCCCGGCGAGGCCGGTGACGCCGCCGACGGGCAGGCCCGCGGTGCCGGCCGGGCGACCTCGGACGCCGCGGGCGGGCGCGCCGCGGTGCCGGCGGGCGAGCGTGCCGACGGCTCGCTCGACCTGGCCGGCCAGCCGCTCCTCGGGGCTCGGGCGGTCGTCGCCGTGGAGGCGGGGGACCGGCGACGGGTGCGCGGCGTGGACGAGCTCGTGGGCCACCGTGGCCAGCTCGGTGGGGGCCGGACGAGCCGCGGGCGGTCGGGGCAGGTGGATCACCGATCCGACCGTCGCCGCCCGGGTGCCGGCCGCGGCGAGGGCCTGCCGGCTCGTGGGACCGTGGGCCACGCCCACCGGCCGGCCTCCGGTGATCGCTCGGGCGAGCGGGCCGTAGGCGGGCGGCAGGGGGCGGACGGGATCGGCCGGTCGGGCGCGGGCCGCGGCGGCGAAGCGCTCGGCTCGGCGGCGCACGACGGTGGGGCGCGCGGACGTCCGGGGTGCGGTGGTGGCGCCGGCGCTCGGGCTCGCCGCAGCGGCGACGGGGACGCCCCGTGGCGGTGCGGGCGCCGCGAGGCTCGCGCCCGCGGAGACCCGGGGCGTCGGACGGCCAGCGGGGACGGGCCCGTGGCGGGGCGGCGCCGGGTCGAGGGCGCGCGCGGCGCGCGGCAGGCGGGCTGCGCCCTGCCCGGGGTGGCTGGCCGGGGCCGTGCCGGCCGGAGAGGCGGTGACGACGGCGCGGGTGCTCGCCGGTGCGGGCGCGGCCGGTGCCGTCACGGTGGCGGGGGTCCTGCGGCTGGTCGAGGACGGAGTCGTCGATGCCGCGGCGCGGGGCTCGCCGGTCGCGCCGGTCGCGCTGGCCACCAAGGCCGCTGGGCGGACGGCGCCGAGCGCGCTGGTCAGCGGCGAGCCGGCGCTGACGGCGGGCGGCAGCTGTGGTGACGCAGCCGAGCGGTGGGAGCCGCCGGTGCGCCACGCGGGCGGCCGCACCCCGGTGGCGCCGGCGCGCGCCGCGGCGCCCGCGCCAGCGGGGCCGAAGGTCCGCAGCAGCCGGGTGGCCGGGTGGCCGGTCCGGGGACCGGGCGCCGCCGTCACCGGGCCGGTGGGAGCGCTTCCGCTCGAGCCCGCGCGGGCGGGGGGTGCCGCCTCCTCCGCGGCGGTCGCGGGCGAGCGCAGCGCCTGGGCGATCGGGCTCGCCGCCGGTGGGGGCGGCGCGGCCGGCGAGGACGAGGCGGACGCTCGTGGGCCCGACGCCTCGCCCGCCGGGGCGGGGAGGCGTCGGATCGTCGGGCCACCGGCGCTCGGGGTCGAGCCGGGGCTGCGGGTGATCGGGGGCAGGCCCGCGGGCGGGAGGCTGCCGCCCCCGCCGCGGCTGCTGGGTCGACCGGCGGCCTGGACGGCCGGGTCCGGGGCGACGCGGGCCACGCTGGGGCGCAGGCGGTGACCGGCACCCGCGGGGCCCGTCGCCCGCCCGGCTCGGGAGTCCGCGCCGCGCCGCGTGGCCCGAGGCAGCCCCCGGGGCGGGGGCGCGGCGGCGGTGCGGGCGCGCCGGGCGCCGCCGGCCAGCCGGCGGAGCCGGTCGATCGTCGGGTCGCCCGAGAGGCCCTCGCTGCGCCGCCGCTCCGGCGCCTCCACGGCGCCCCAGAGCCGACGGTCCAGCCCGACGGGCAGCCCGCGGGTGTCGACGCCGGGCGTGGCCTGCCCGAGCGCTCTGCGGGCGACGATCGAGCGCCCGGTCACGGCACCGAAGCGCGACGCCGACTGGGCGAGCGTGCCGACCCTCGCCCCCGACGGCGCCCGCCGGACCCGCAGGTCGGGGCGGGCGAACCGGCGCGCCGCCGCCCGCCCGAGGGCGGCGGGGTCGGTGAGCGAGGGGTCGGCCATCGGCAGGGGTCTCAGTGGGTCTCGGCTCGGAAGCCGTGGTGGGCGATCTCGAGCTCCTCGTCGAGGGTCCCGGTGCCGCCGCTGACGAGGTCGGGACCCGACCAGCGCACCGGGAACGCGCCCTCGATGTTCCAGGAGCGCAGGAGGGTGCCGTCGCTGCCGTACAGGGACACCGCCCCCGTGCTGCGCTTCAGCTTGTGGCCGTTGGCGGCGAAGCCGTCGCCGGCCACCTCGTTGATCCAGGTGAAGAGGTTGTCGGGGTTGGTGAGGCCCCGCTTGAAGGTGAGGTTCGGCCAGCTCATCCGACCGGGGAAGCGGTGCTGGAACCCGTTCTGGCCGCCCTCCTCGACGGTCTCGACCGCGATGTCGATCTGGAGGCCGTGGACCTCCTTGAACTGCCCGATCTCGAGGCCGTCGATGGTGAGCGTGAAGAGGCCGGCGTAGGCCTGCTTCTCCGCGAAGTCATCCCTTGCCACGCACGGCCTCCCAGGCTCGCTCGTTCAGGGCGGCGACGTGCTGCACCAGGCGGGTGCGGTCCGCGTGCTCGAGGTCGAGCAGCGTGTCCAGGTCCCAGTGCAGGTGGTAGGCCAGGTAGGCCAGCTCCTGCCACAGCGCCTCGGTCGGGTAGCGCATCATCGCTCGCCGGCGGGGACCTCCTCGACGACCCCCCGCCGACCGCCGGGTCGGGGCTCCTCCGGCGCGTCGGTGGTCTCGCCGGCCGGCCGGCTCGGCGCAGCGGCCTCCCGCTGCGCCGCGAGCAGGGCGGCGATGTCCTCGTCGCTGCCGAAGTTGATGACCCCGTAGAAGTCCTGGAGGTAGGCGAGGTCGACGGCGAAGAGGTTCTCGATGTCGCGGGGCGTCACCTGACGGAGCGTGCCCAGCTGGGTGATGACCCGGGCGAGCACGATGACGGTGAGGAAGGGGTCGTCCGGACCGCTGACGCGGGGGTCCCGCAACGGCTCGAGCTCGTCCCGAGCCGTTGCGAGGCGCATCGTGCCGCGGCGGTGGAGGACCCCGTCCTCACCGACGTAGCCCTTGGGCAGCGTGAACTCGAACTCGGTCTGGAGCCCGCCGCTCACTTCACGCGCTCGGCGTACTCATGGGCGATCGTGAGCTCCTCCACCACGATCTCGCCGCTCGAGGCGTCGAGGTCCGCGATCGAGGTGCGGGTGGGGAACCCGTTCTCGAAGTTCCAGCGGGCCACCTCCTCGCCGGTGGAGTCGAACATCACGACCGAGCCGTTCCGGCGCTCGATCAGGCCCTGGCTGACCTTCTTGTGCCACTCGTGGATCTCGGCGTTGGAGGTCACGCCGCGGCGCAGCGTGATGTCGCCGAAGGTGGTCTTGCCCGGGTACTTCCGGTTGATGACCCGGCCGTCCCTCGTGGTCTCCCAGTTGTCGACGACCTCGGTCTGGCGCTCGAGGCCGCTGAGGGACTGGAAGTAGCCGTGGACGAGGCCGTCCACCTCGAGGGCGAAGTAGCCGGCCTGGAACTGGATGTGGGTGTCGCTCATTGCTGTCTCCCGATTGCGTCAGGCCCTGCTCAGGCCGCCTGGTCCTTGTACTGGGCGATCCGGAACACGACGAACTCCGCCGGCTTGACCGGCGCCAGGCCCACCTCGACGACGAGCTTGCCCTCGTCGATCGACTCCGGCGGGTTGGTCTCCGCGTCGCACTTCACGTAGAAGGCCTGCTCGGGCGTGGCGCCGAAGAGGGCGCCCTCGCGCCACAGGCCCCGGAGGAACGCGTTGAGCGTGCGCTTCACGCCCTCCCACAGGCGGACGTCGTTCGGCTCGAACACGGCCCACTGCGTGCCGTCCATGATCGTGGTCTCGACCATGTTGAACAGGCGCCGGACGTTCAGGTAGCGCCAGTCGCTGTCCGACGACAGGGTGCGAGCGCCCCACACCCGGATGCCGCGGGTGCCGAAGGGGCGGATGCAGTTGATCCCGATCGGGTTGAGGAGGCCCTGCTCCTCCTTGGTGATGTCGAGCTCGACGTCGAGGACGCCGCGCAGCGTCTCGTTGGCCGGGGCCTTCCAGACGCCGCGGCTCTCGTCGACCCGGGCCCACAGGCCGGCCACGTGCCCCGACGGCGGCACGAGGATCTCGCTGTTGCCGTTGCTGCCCAGCGGGTTGTCGACCTTGATCCACGGGTAGTACATCGCCGCGAAGGCGGAGTCGTACATCGCCACCTCGGAGCGCCACTCGCGGATCTGCTGCGGGCTCATCCCGGGGGGCGCGTCGAGCACGGCCATGCGGTTGGCCTGCTGCTCGCAGTGGCTGATCAGCGCGGTCTGGACGGCCTTCCAGAGGTTGAGGTCGACCGTGCCGTCCTCCTTGGTGGCCGCGGTGACCAGGTCGGGGACCATCACCATCGTCACGTCGTTGGCGATGGTGAGGCCGGTGATGCCGGTGCGCGCCGTCTCGGAGCCGGCGAAGCGCTTGCCGTTCACCGGGACCGGCAGCGGCGCCGCCTTCTCGAGCGGGTAGGAGCCGGGCTTCAGGACGTCGATCAGCGACGACAGGTCCACGGCCTTGTCGAGCTTGACGTCGACCTTGATGCGGGTCGACTCGGCGTTGACCACCTTCGCGATGTCGCGGTCGCCGCCGAAGCCGAGCCCGTCGAAGGACTCGACGACCTCGCCGCCCTCGACGACGTCGAGGCGGATCGGGCTCGGGCCCTCCCCCTCGTCGTCGTCGGCCTCGGACCGGCTGACGACGATCGTGAGGTCGGCGTCCGGCTCGACGCTCGTGACGACGACCGGCTCGCCCAGCGCCCGGTCGGCGGCCGGGAGGGCCTTCACCGACGGCTCGCCGGCCGGCTCGGTGTGCGGGATGCGCACGATGTAGGCGATGGTGCCGCCGTTGTTGAAGTAGCCGTACACCGAGTGGGGCAGCAGGCACCCCTCGGCGAAGCCCCCGTAGAGCTCCTCGAACTGGCTCCAGCTCGTGACCAGGCGCGGCCGGACGCCCTCGGGGTCCGCCGGGTCGTCGGTGGGTGCCTTCGCGGTGAACCCGACGAAGGCGGCGACGGCCGTGGACGCCGCGGTCAGCGACTTCGAGCTGGACGGCACCTCCTCGACGTAGACGCCAGGTGCGGTGTAGGTCGGCACGTGAGAGCCCCTCTCTGTGTCCACTGGTGAACCCGACCGAGAGCCGCAGCAGCGCCCCGGCTCTCAACCTCTCGCAGCGGAGGTCGGTCCGTCGCCCGCCCTCGTGCCCCCCTGGGACCGTCGGAGGGGTGTCCGCCCTACTCCGCCGGCGCGGACATTACCGCTCCGCGCGGCGCGGAGCGCGCGCTGTCGCGATATGTCCCGTTCGACCTCGTGCGCGAGGCCGGGCCGGCGATCGCGTACCGTGACCCGCGATGGCGGGGCCCAGGTGGACGGCGTACGCGGACGCGGTGCTGGCGTCGCTCGCGAAGGCAGACGGCGGGCCGGTCGATCCCGCTCGTCTCGCCGCCGCGGCCGCCGCGCTGCACGACGCGGTCATCGACGAGGGCGGGCTCCTCGACGAGCTCCGGCGCACCGCCGGGCTCGACCTCGACGAGCTGGCCGTCCTCGCGCTCTGCGCGGCGGTGGAGCTCGACGCCACCCGGCAGCGGCAGGTCGCGGCGCTGCTCGAGGAGGACGTGCGCCGCCCCACGCTCGGGTTGCTGGCCCGGGTCTTCGGGTCGGACAACCCCGGGCCGCTCGTCCTCGGCGAGGACCGCCGGCTCCGCCGCGCCGCGCTCGTCGACGTCGTCCCGGCGGGCCCGTGGGCGGCCTGGCAGGTCGTGGTGGCCGCGCCCGTGGTGTGGGCGCTGGCCGGGGACGCGTCGCTCGACCCCGACCTCCCCCCGGAGGCGGCGGTGCTGCCGGTGGACGGGCCCGCGGGCGACCCGGTCGGGCGCCTCCTCGTCAGCGGCGAGGACCGCACCCGTCGTCGCGAGGCCGCGGCCCGGCGGCTGCCCGGCCAGCACCTGCTCGTCACCCCGCTGCCCGCCACGGTCGAGCAGTGGCGGGCGGTGGTCCGCGAGGCGACCCTGTCGAACCTGCCGGTCGTCGTCGAGCTGCGGCCGGTGGACGGCGTGGAGTCGCTGCCGCCGGTCGCCCGGCGCGAGATCGAGCGGGCCGACCACCTGGCCTGGTGCCTGTCGTCGCGCCACGAGCTGCCGCTCGGCGACCTGCCCGCCGGGCGCTGGTCCGAGGAGCGGGCGCTCGACGCGTTCGCCACGCCCGACGAGGTGGCCGCCGTCCTCGGCGAGGCGGGGTCGCGGGGGCACCGCATCGGTGCCGACCAGCTCCGGCTCATCGGGCGTCTCGCCGACCCGGGCCCGGTCGACGCCGCCGCGCGCCGCCTGGCTGCCGGGCCGCTCGAGCGCAGCGCCCAGCGCATCACGCCGCGCCGGCGCTGGGAGGACCTCGTGCTGCGCCCGAGCGAGGAGCAGCAGCTGCGCGAGCTCGTCGCTCGCTACCGCAACCGCAGCACCGTCCACGACGAGTGGGGGGTGCCCGCCGTCCCCTCGAGCGGGGTGATCGCGCTCTTCTCCGGGCCGTCGGGCACCGGCAAGACCACCGCCGCGGAGATCGTCGCCGGCGAGCTCGGCCTCGACCTGTTCGTCGTCGACCTGTCCGCGGTGCTCTCGAAGTACATCGGCGAGACCGAGGAGCGCCTCGACGCCGTGTTCGAGGCCGCCACCGCCGGCAGCGTCGTGCTCCTCTTCGACGAGGCCGACTCGCTGTTCGGCCAGCGCACGAGCGTGACCGACGCGCGGGACCGGTACGCGAACGTCGAGGTGTCGTACCTGCTCCAGCGCATCGAGCGCTGGGACGGGTTCGCCGTGCTGACGACCAACCTGCGCCAGCACCTCGACCAGGCCTTCCTGCGCCGCATCCACGTGGCCGTCGAGTTCCCCGCCCCCGAGGTCGACGAGCGGCGGGCCATCTGGCGCGTCGCGCTGGCGCCGCTGCCGAGCGCCGTCACCGACGAGGAGCTCGACGACCTCGCCGAGCGCTTCGAGCTGACCGGCGGCGCCATCCGCAACGCCGCGCTCACCGCCGCCTACCTCGCCGCCGACGCCGGCGAGCGGGTCACCGCGCCGCTCCTCGTGCGGGGCATCGGCCGCGAGCTGGAGAAGCTCGGTCGCCTGCGCGACGAGGCCGAGTTCGGCCCCTGGTTCCAGCACCTCTGAGCGCCCGCTCCGGCGGGCCGCGGGCTCAGCCCTCGTCCTGGGCGGCGTGGATGTCGGCGACGTCGAGGCCCTCGAAGGCGACAGCCCGCAGCGCCGGGAGGTACTCGTCGAGCGTCGACACCGCCATCCAGATCACGTTCTCGGCGAAGGTGTCGTCGGTGACGTCCGTGCCCCGCGCGTTCAGCGTGCACCGGGCGCTCACTCGGCCCTCGTCGAGGTCGAGTTCGAGCCACGAGCCGGTGAGCTGCACGTTGATCCGGGTGACGAGCTCCATCACCTCGTGGCGACGGTCCTCCGGGACGACCTCCTTCATCCGGGCGTAGGCGAGGAGCTGCTCGGCCTCCTCCCGGCTGTGGACCACGAGGTCGAAGGTGCCGTTCTCACCCTCGACGACCCCGCCGGCGACGGTGTCGCTCAGCACGTCGACGTCGATCTCGGCGTCGCGCAGGAACGACAGCGCGAGCGCCAGCAGCCGGCCGGGCTGCGGCTGGTCGTCGCCGTGGCGGACCTCGACGCGCGCCGGGCCGGGCCGCACCCGGGGGCCGGCCTCCGAGAAGCGGGTGGTGTAGCCGTCGCCGCCCTCGGCCTCGGCGCGGGCCAGGAACCACGCCTCGGTGTCGTTGAGGGCGTCGCCGTCGGTGGCCACCCGCTCGGCGAGCTCGTCGCCGGACGCGTCCCCCACCTGGGCCAGCGCCTCGTCGCCGAGCCGGGCGGTGAAGGTGACCGGCGCGTCGGTCCCGAGCATGGGCGGCAGCTGGCCGTCGTCGTCGAGGGCCGAGTCGAGGTTGAACAGCAGCCCGCCCTCGATCGTCCCCCAGGCCGCCGGGTCCGCGGTGGCGGTGAGCTCGACGTCGTCGCCGGCGCGCTCGACGCGCTCCAGCGCGACGGTCACGGGGATGCCGTGGCGGACGTGGAGGGTGACGGGCCGGCTCACGAGACCTGCACGCCGTCGCCGCTGATGGTGATGGCGAGGATGCGCTTGGTCTTCGAGATCGAGCCCTCGAAGAACAGGGGGATCTCGACCTCGATGTTCTTCGAGGTCGAGAACTCGATCGTGAGCTCCTTCTCGGTGAAGTCGAAGCCGATCGAGACGTTGATCGAGGCCGAGGAGCCGACCTCGGGGCCGGTGGCGTCGCTGAGGTCGGTGCTGAACTCGGTCCAGTTGTCCTCCTCGCCCAGCTGCTTGAGGTACTGGGTGAGGGTGGGGATGCTGGCGGTGACCGAGTCGATCGCCGTGCCCGCCCCCCGGGCGGCCTTGTCCTTGGCCTTCTTCATCTCCTTCTTCTTGGCCTCGACGATCGTCCGGATGACGCCGGGGAGGCCGAGGAGCGCCGTGGCGGCGGGGCGGATGACCTTGCTGGCCATGCCGGGGCCGAAGCCGACCATCGGCATCTCGAACGCGCCCTCGAACAGGAGCTCGACCGAGTCCGTCTTCCACTTCTTCAGCTCGTCCGTGGTGCGCAGCTTCTTGCTGCCTGGGCGGGAGAACTTGCCGGTGATCGTGAAGCCGCCCGAGACCGGGGTGATCGCGAAGCTGCCGGCGATCTCGAAGTAGAACGTGTCGTCCGCGGTGATCAGCTGGTTGCCGCCCTTGGACGTCGCCTCCTTCGTGCGGTCCTTCGACTGGAGGTTGGCGGCGCCGAGGTTGCCCTTGCCCTTGGCCCGCTCGATCGACGCCTTGTCGTAGCGGCGGCCGCCGCCGAAGGTCAGCGAGCCCTCGAGCTCGGTGCCGACGCCGCCGATCTCCTTGCCGACCTTGCCGCTGACCCGGCCGAGGATGCCGGTCTCGACGTAGGCGTCGTTCTTCTCCTTCTGTCCCGACGGCGTGGTCGTGTCCGAGAACTGCTCCTTCTCGACCTGGTTCGCCCACGCCTCGGACTTCTGGTAGCCGAACTCGCCGGTGCGGCCGGAGTAGAGGAACGACACGAGCCCGCTGGACACGGCCTTGGACTCCCGCCAGCGGCGGTACATGCCGTACGAGAACAGGGTGAGCGCGCCCTCGGCGGTGTTCGACGACGACTCGGCGTAGAGGCCGAGCTCGGCCTTCAGCACGGCGATGTCCGCGACGTTGACGCCCCCACCGACGGTCAGCTCGCCGCGCAGCACGACGTTCTGGTGGCCCTCGGAGCCGGCCACCTCGCCCGCCACCGAGTCCCGGGACGCCGTGAGGACGAGGTGGAAGAGGATGAACCCGATCGCGTCCGGGTCGACCGGGACCTTCGCCTCCAGGTCGATCTCCACCTCGTCGCCGTTGTTCGGGATCGACGCGTTCACGAGCGGGGCGAGCGAGGTGAGCATCGACTTCGCGTCGCCCGAGTACTTCTGCCGGATCTTCTTGATCCGCTTCGAGTCCTCGACGGGCCCGACCGTGGACGCCTTGTCGCTCCCGACCGCGGCCTTGAGGCTGAGGAGCGTCATCTGGAGCGACTGGCGCTCCTCGGCCAGCGACCGGATGCCGCTCTTCTCGGCGACGTCCTCGTCGCTCTTGTTCTTCTCGTGCTGGTAGGCCCCGCCGTAGACGAACACCCGCAGGCCGTCCATCCGGCGCTTGCGCTTCGGGTCCTCGATGACCCGCTTGGACGGTCCCGGCGGGGCGGGCGGGGCCGGCGGGGCCGGTCGGGTGGGACCTCCCTGCGGCGCCGCCGGCGCCGGCGCCGGGGCCGGCGCGCTCGGATCGGGGAGCGTGGTCTCGATCGAGTGGTCCTGCATCCAGAGCTTCGCCATCTCCTCCATCTCCTCGAGCAGCTTGATGCGCCGCTGGAGGTTGGCGATGCGCTGGAGGGAGTCGTCGCCGGAGCCGCCGCCGGTCGACCCCTTGCCCTTGGTCATGGCTTTGCCGCCGCCCTGGGAGCCCTTGCCGTACTCGGCGGTCAGGCGCTCGTACTCCTGGAAGTGCTTGTCGATGGCGCGCAGCGCGTCGCCGCGGCGGTGCCCGGTGGTCGCCGTGGAGGCCTTGAACTGCCTGTAGCTCATGAGCCGCCGCACCGGCGCCGGGCTGGCATGGCCCTGCTGCACGACGTGGGCCAGCTCGTGGGCGAGCACCCGCTCGCCCTTCGGGGAGTCCGGGTCGAAGGCGCCCCTGCCGAACCAGATGTCCGAGCCGGCGGTGAACGCGGTGGCCTGGAGGCCCTCGGCCAGGCGGTGGGCGCGGGCGTCGTCGTGGACCCGCACCGAGGAGAGGTCGGCGTCGAAGGCTCGCTCCATCCGCTCGCGCACCCGGCTGGGGAGCGGCGCACCGCCGCCGCCGCGGATCGCTCGCTCCTCCTCTGCGGTGGCGTCGCCCCCGCCGCGGGCGTCGCGGCTCAGGGCGCTGCGACGGACGCCGCCGGGATCGCCAGGCGGTGCCGTGGCGCCGGTGCCGTCGCCCCGCAGGCGGCGCAGCGCGGCGTCGGCGGCCTGGTCGGCGGCCCGCTCCCACGGGTCGTCGGCGCGACCCACCTCCAGCTTCGCCTGCACGGTGCCGCCGCCCGCGGCGTCGAGCACGGCCGTCGCCGTGCGATCGCCGCCGGCGGCCCGCTCGCGCAGCGCCGCGTCGAGGACCGGACCTCCGCGAGGACCGCCCCGCCGCCGGTCGCGCTCGTCCTTGTGCTTCTCCCTAGGCGCCCGCTCCGCCCCCATGGGCGCAAACGCTATTCCACGTCGGCCGCGCGCGCCGTGCTCAGCGCGCCATCGACTTGTTCGCGGCGCCGCCGGCGAAGCCGATGCTGCCGCCGTAGGCGCACGTGCAGCGAGACATCACGGTGGCCGCCGGGATGCCGGCGACCAGGGTCTTCTGCGCGGGCGGGGACCACGGTGCGGTGATCAGCGGGGTGCACGGCATCGGGGTGAGGACCCCGCCGGCCGAGCTCGTGGCGGCCGCGACGGCCGGGTTGGCCATCGACTGGCACATGGCGAAGGGCGGGATGTTCGTCACCGGCGCGATGTCGGTGATCTGCACCACCGGCCGGCCCTCGGCGAGCACGGTCTTCTGCGTCGGGATGATCACCGACGGCGCCAGCCCGAACGTGCAGGTGATCTGCGTTCCGAAGACGGCCAGCATCATGGCGACGGCTCCTTGCGGGACGGGTCAGCGCTCGCTGCCACGGGAGGATCCCTGGAGGGGCTCGCCGGCGCTGGAGGCGAGGCAGACGATCGTGCGGTCGGCTCGCTCGTCCCAGCTGCGCAGCGTCGGGAGCAGGTACGAGTGGAAGAGGGTCGAGTCGAGGTAGTCGACCCCCACGTAGTCGGCGAACTCCGCGATGCAGGCGGCGTCCGCGAAGTCCGCCAGCTCGGCCTGCCCGGGGAACGTGTCGCCGTCCTCCCAGGTGACGAGGGCGAACACCTCGTGGACGTGCGGCTCCGAGCACGGCACGGCCCGCACGGTCTCGAGCTCGGCGGTGACCTCGTCGTCCGGGGACAGGCAGTCGCCGGGCTGCAGGTCGAACACGGCGAGGTCGGTGGCCTTCGTGAGGCGCCCCTCGTCGTCGCGCGGCGGTCCGCCGTCGCCGCTGCAGGCCCCGGCGGCCAGCGCGAGGGCAGCGGTCGCGACGGCGACGCGGCGGGCGTGCGAGCGGGGCCTCATGCGTCGCGGCGGTGCACCGCGCGCTCGAGCGCGGCGAGGCGGTCGAGGACCTCGTCGAGGCGGTCGGCGAGCAGGTCGAGGCGCGGCTCGATCGCCGACGGCAGCCGAGCCTCGATGGCCGCCAGCTGCAGGTGCAGCCGGTCGCCGTGGTGGTCGACGCGCTGGGTGATGCGGTCGACCTGTGCCTCCACGGTGAGGCCGTGGCGCAGCGCCTCGGCGAGGAGCCCGTCGGAGAGGTCCTTCAGGTGGCTGGCCACCGAGGCGAGGCGGGCGTCGACGGCGGACGCCGCATCGGGCCGCTCGACGAGGGTCGACACCCGGCTGGCCAGGAGGGCGAGCGTGCGGGCCACGGCGTCGAGCCGCTCGTCCACCGCGCCGGGCGCGGCCGGTGCGGTGGGCGCGGCAGCGGCGCGGGGGCTCGGCTCGGGCGCGGGCTCGTCGCCGGCCGCCCAGCGGCGGAGCTGGGCCGCCCAGCGGGCCACCGCGTCGCGCACGTGGTCCGGGTTGCTCGCCCGCAGCGTGTCCTCGCTCGGGAGCTGGAAGGCCAGCTGGTCGCCCGAGCGCACGACGGCGGTCCAGTGCAGGCCGTCGGCGGTGGAGCCGACGAGCTCGGCGGCGCGGTGGGTCGGGTCGTCGCAGCGGACGAGGGTGGCCAGCGCCTCGGTGACGTCGGCGAAGTCGCGGACGGCGCTCGGCGAGAGGTCCCCGATCTGGTAGCAGACGACCGTCCACGTCACCTGGTCGACCGCTGGGTCCGGGCCCAGGTAGGTGGCCACCTCGGTGGTGTGGCCGCCCGCGGCCAGGCCGAGCAGCGCCAGCGCGGCCTCCGCCTGGGCCTGACGGGCCGCGTCGGACGTCGGCCGCGACTCGTGGAGGCGGCACGCCGCGGCCCGGAACCGTCGGCCGGCCGCGGCGTCGGGCTCCACGCCCGCTGCTCGCAACCGAACCTGCACGTCCGCCATCGACACCCCGCCTCGCGCCCTCTCCGTCGGGCACGATAGCGGACCGCTCCGGCACCGATCCGACGCCTCCGAGGGGGTCCGCGCCGCCCTGGTGCCCGTGCGTCGGGATGCCGTGGCGGCGGTGCCGGCGGGCCGGTCAGGCGGCGAGCCGGGTCCTCGACTTCGCCGAGCCCGGCATCGAGTTCCCCGGCCTGCACCTGGCGATGCTCGTCGACGACGCCACCTTCGAGGCCCTCACCGCCCGCTACGACGGCAGCGAGCTCGCCTGAGCCGGTCCCGCCCCGGGCGGCAGCTCGCCCACCATCCAGACGAGCTCGATGTCCGATCGGCGGATGCGCCAGCCCGCCGGCGTGCGCACCACGCCGTAGGTCACCCGCAGGCCCGCCGTGCGGTGCGGTGGTCGCCCGGGCTCGAAGAAGTCCACGACCTGGTTGGCGCTGAGCCGGCCGCGGTCGCCGTCCACCTCGACGAGCACGTCGGTCAGGCGGTGGTGGCTGTGCTCGTCGCGGGCCCGGGCGAGGAACTCGGCCACCGCCGAGAGGCCGGACAGCCGGGCCCGGGGGCTGACCACCTCGACGTCGTCGGTGAAGAAGTCCTCGGCGCGGCCGGCCGCGCCGTCGAGCCAGCGTCCGTGGCGGGCCGCCAGGTCGGTGATGGCCAGCCGGTCGTCGATCGTCGCAACACCCATGTCGTCCTCCTCGATCGTTGGTCCCACCAACGGTAGCACGTCGTTGGTCGGACCAACAACCACTACGGTCGCCGTCGTGGAACCCGCCCCCGACCGCCTCGTCGCCCTCCCCACCTTCCTCACCACCCAGGTGGCCACCACGGCCCACCGGCTGGTGGGGGAGGCCTTCGCCGCCTGCGGAGCGCGCGGCTACCACTTCCGGATCCTCGCCGCGCTCGACGAGGCCGGCCCGCTCAGCCAGGCCGAGCTGGGTCGCCGGGTGAGCGTCGACCGCAGCGACGTCGTCGCCGCCGTCCGCGAGCTCGAGGCCGCTGGCCACATCAGCCGAGCCCCGGACCCGGCCGACCGTCGCCGCAACGTGATCACGATCACCGCAGCCGGCCGGCGCCAGCTCGCGCGCCTCGACGCCGAGCTGGCCGCCGCCCAGGACGCCTTCCTCGAGCCGCTCAGCGACCGCGACCGCGCCACCTACCGGCGGCTGCTCCTGCGCCTCTACCGCCACCACCGCCAGGGCTGACGCCTCGGCGCGGGGGCCGCGCAAACCCCTGTGCCGACCGGGCCGTCGAGCGGGGAGGATGCCCGCATGGACGTCTACGAGCTCTCCTTCGACCTGGCGTCCGGCTCCTCCGACCTCGACCTGGCCGACGCCATCCGCACCTACCTGGACGCCCTGCGCGCCGAGGGCCTCATCGAGTCCTGGCGCCTGCTGCGCCGCAAGCTCGGCTTCGGCAGCGGCAGCGAGTTCCGGGTGCTCATCGAGACCCGCGACCTGGCGCAGCTCGACGCCGCGTTCCAGCAGGTGTCCACCCGGACCGAGCCGATCGAGGGCTGGCACCACGCCGTGAACTCACGGGTCGTCGGCTTCTCCGCCGCCCTCTACCGGGACTTCCCCGACCCGCAGCGGGTCCACGGCCAGGAGCGCTTCTGACGGCGGGCCGGACGGCGGGCGGGCCGGGCGCCGTCAGCCGTCGAAGGCGCGGCGGATGCGCTCCACGGTGCGCCACGTGCGGGTGGTGATCTCCCGCCCGTAGGTCCGCTCGAGCAGCGCCATGACGTCGGGCGTCTTGGCCCGGGTCGTGTCGACGACGAAGAAGACCGCCTGGCGCTGCACGCCCAAGACCTCGTAGCCGTCGCCGTCGGGCACGCCCGCCCCGGATCGTGGCGGGCGCTTCAGGAACGTCACCTGGCAGCGGGACGCCGGACCGTCGTCGCGCCCGTCGAACACGCCGAGGCCGGCAAGCCCGTGCAGCTGGCGCCGGCTGCGGACGATCGTCGAGCAGGGCGCCCCCAGGTGCGCCTCCAGGGCCGCTTCGATCCGCTGCTCGAGCGCCCGCCGGTCGGTCCCGTCAGCGCGGAAGAGGAAGTTGCCGCTCGAGATCACGGCCCGCACGTCGTCCAACCCGGCCTCGCTCAGCACGCGCACGAGCTCGGCGTTGCGCATCTTCGGGTTCCCGGGCCCGATCCCCCGCAGCAGAGCGACGTGCTGCACGAGGCGAGCGTAGGTCGTCAGCCCAGCGAGTCGTGCGTGGCCGCCCGCAGCGCGTCGCGGGCGGCGACGAGCTCCCCTGCCGGGAGCCCGTAGCGCGGGTCGGCCACCTCGGGGACGTCGGCCACCGCGACGGTCTACCAGCGGTCAGCATTGAGTCGACGCCGGCAGGTCGGCGACGGCCTTCCGACCGGCCGGGCGCCGACCCCCGCTCGGGCCGGTGCGGCGGCACCCGCGCTACCGTGCGCGCCATGGTCCTCCTCCGCCGCGCGCTCGCCGCTCTCGGGATCGCCGGGCTCATCGCCGCCGTGCTCCGCCTCCGCGGCTCGGGGGGCACGCCGCCCCAGGAGGGGGGCTGGCGCGAGCTGACCGGCCCCGAGCTCGACTAGTGCCGGCGCGCGTCCTGCTCGTCGGCGCCGGCGCGGTCGGCGCCCGTGCCGCCCGGCAGCTGGTGGAGGCCGACGACGTCGACGAGGTCGTGATCGTCGATCCCGACGCCGCCCGGCGCCGGGCCGTCGTCACCAGCAGCGGCGACAAGGCCACCGACGGCGGCCCCTCCAGCGCGGACGTGGCCGGCGCGGTCGACGCCGTCCTGCTCGCCGGACCCAACGGCACCCACGTGCCCGAGGGCCGCCGCCACCTCGCCCTCGGCCGCATCGTCGTGTCCTGCGCCGACGGGATCCCCGACGTGTCCGGCCTGCTCGACCTCGGCCCGGAGGCCGAGGCCCGCGGCACCCGGGTGGTGGTCGGCGCCGGCTTCTCGCCCGGGCTCACCTGCGTGCTCGCCCGCCACGCCGCCCGCCGCTTCGAGGTCGTCGACGAGATCCACGTCGCCCGCCTCGGCACCGGTGGCCCGGCCTGCGCCCGAGCCCACCACAAGGCGCTGTCGGGCACGTCGCTCGACTGGCGAGACGGCGGCTGGCAGCGCCGACCGGCCGGCTCCGGGCGCGAGCTGTGCTGGTTCCCCGACCCCGTCGGCGGCCAGGACTGCTACCGGGCCGAGCTGCCCGACGCCCTCCTGCTCGTGCCGCCGTTCCCTCGCGTGAGCCGGGTCACCGCCCGGCTGGCCGCCACCCGCCGCGACCGGATCACCGCCCGCCTGCCGATGCTGCGCAAGCCCCACCCGGAGGGCCTCGTCGGGGCCGGACGGGTCGAGGTCCGGGGCCGCCGCCAGGGCGCCCAGGACGTCGTCGTCCTCGGCGTCCTCGACCGGCCCGCGGTCGCCGCCGGGGCGGTCGCCGCGCTGGCCCTGCGCTGGGCGCGGGCCGAGCGGCTGCCCGTCGGGGCCCACGGCCTCGCCGCCGTCGAGGACACGGTGGGGTTCCTCGCCGAGCTGGCCCGCATCGGCATCAAGGCCGCCGCCTTCGAGGGCAGCGCCACCTGACGCCGCCCGCCGTCGAGCGCGGTCGGTCCACCGGGGGCTGGGCGGGCTGCGGGAGGATGGCGGCGTGATCGTGGACTGCGCCGTGTACGTGCACGGCGAGCGCCGGCCGGGGGCCGTGCCCGTCGAGGAGGCCCTGGCGGTCGCCCGCGAGGAGGGGGCGTTCGTGTGGGTCGGCCTCCACGAGCCCACCCCCGCCGAGTTCGAGGCGGTCAGCCAGGCGTTCGGGCTCCACGAGCTCGCCGTCGAGGACGCCGTGAAGGCCCACCAGCGCCCCAAGCTCGAGGTCTACGGCGAGGACCTCTTCGTGGTGCTGAAGACGGCCCAGTACGACGACGCCGCCGAGGCCGTCGCGCTCGGCGAGGTCCAGCTCTTCGTCGGCGCGGACTACGTGGTGACGGTCCGCCACGGCGGGCCCAGCGGCCTCGAGCGGGTGCGGGCCCGGGTGGACGGCGACCGCGAGCGCGTCCGGGTCGGGCCGATGGCTGTCCTGCACGCCGTGATCGACCAGGTGGTGGACGACTACGGGCCGGTGCTCGAGGGCCTCGACAACGACCTCGCGGAGGTCGAGGGCCAGGTGTTCGAGACGCCCCGGCCCCGGGGCACCGACCCCACGCCCCGGATGTACGCCCTCAAGCGGCAGATCCTCGACTTCTACCGGAACACCGAGCCGCTGCTCGAGCCGCTCAGCCGACTGGTCTCCGGCCAGCTGCCCGGCGCCCACCCCGAGCTCGTCAGCTACTTCCGCGACGTGGAGGACCACCTCACCCGCGTCGTGTCGGGGATCCGCCACCTCCGCGAGCTCCTCACCGACGCCTTCGACGCCAACCTCGCCCAGGTCACCACGCGTCAGAACGACGACATGCGGGCGATCTCGGCGATCGCGGCGATCGGCGGCGTGCCGGCGGTCGTCGGCGCCATCTACGGCATGAACTTCCGCCACATGCCCGAGCTGCAGTGGCGGTACTCGTACGCCGTCGTGCTCGTGGTGATCGTGGTGGTCTGCTGGGCGCTCTACCGCCGCTTCAAGCGCATCGGCTGGCTCTGAGCGGCGGCTACCGGTCGGGCTCGTCGGGCTCGTCGTCGGCCAGCGCGGGCAGGGCGAGGGCGCCGCTCGTCAGCGCCACGGCGGCGGCGGCCACGCTGGCCCCGAGCGCGAGGGCGAGGCTGGCCCGATCGAGCGACGGCGGCAGCTCGCCGGGCAGCACCGGCTTCAGCAGCGCCTCGAACCGGAAGATCGCCCAGCCCGACAGCGCCGCCACCGCGGCGAGGGCGCCGACCACCCCGGCGAAGCGCGCCGCCAGCGCCACGGCCGTCGCCGCAGCGACGACCGCGACGACGGGCAGGGCCCACAGCAGCGGGTTGCCGGCCCCGTCGGGGGTGGACGCCCACTCGTCGCGGCCGGTGACCACGGCCAGCCCGGCGACGGCTACGAGCGCCCCGGCCGCCAGCCGCAGGCCACCGACGCGCTTCGCGGCGAGGGTCAGGCCGGCGGCCGCGACCACGGCGAGGGCCAGCCACGGGATCGGCGACACCGCCTCCTCGTAGGTGAGCGTGCCCAGCACGGCGGCGTCGACCCCGTCGACGGCGATCGGCACCCGCCACGGGTCGTAGGCGCCGCCCACCCGCTCGCCGCGGGGCACCGGCGGGGAGGCCTGCGACATCCAGTGCACCCGGTGGTCGTGCCACGCGTAGGTGCCCCCGTCGCCCACCCGCTTCCAGTCGGGCTCGGCGTCGGGGTCCTCCATCGCCGCGGCCACCTCGGCGGGGACGGTGACCGCACCGACGCGGTCCTCGTTCAGGTAGGTGGCGGACGACAGGCGGTTGCGCTCGACGGTCCCGTCGGGACGGAAGCGCAGGTACGGCTCGCCCTGGTAGCCGGCCACCACCACCTCGACGCCCTCGGCCACCTCCAGCTCGAGGAACGAGTCGCCGCCCCGGATGCGGGCCTCCACCCCCTCGACCGCCGGTTCGATGCCGGTGACCTCCGAGCGGAAGTCCGACGGACCGGCCGGATCGGCCCCCGCGGGTCCGGCCGTGGCCACGAGCGCGGCGACGGCGGCGACGACCACGGCGGCGGCCCGGGCCGCGAGGCGGGCGAGGGAGCGGTGGGGGAGGGGACGGGACATCGGCGACCTCGGGACGCGGGGCTCGGGCACAGGGCTAGGAGGCGATGGGCACGGTGGTCTCGGCGACCGCCTCGGTGAAGCGGTCGACGCGGATGCGGATCACGACCCGCCACTCGCCGGCGAGCGCGAAGTCGTTGCTGTCCACCACGAAGTGGGCCGGTCCCGCCCGCTGCGCCACCGTGGCGAACGGCCCGACCCCGGCCGACGGGAGCGCCAGCTCGACGGTGAGCGCCTCGCCGAGCTCGGCCGGCGCCCCGTCGGGCCCATAGGTGTAGAGGTGCAGCTGGTTGCGGCCGACCCGGGCGGGGTCGACGACGAGCTGGATGCTGCCCTGCCCGTCGCTGACCTCCACGACCCGCTCGACGAGGCTCGGCCCGGCGGTGGCCGGCGGGGTGGTGACGACGAGCACCGCGGTCAGGGCCACCACCGCGGCGAGCGCGAGCGCCTCGACCCGCAGCGTGGTCCAGAGCCGGCCGAGCGCGGCCCGGGCCTGGCCCTGGCCGAGCGCCGGGACGAGCGCGAAGTGGTTGTAGGCGGCGAGCGCGGCGACGCCCACGACGAGCGCCACCTTGGCCAGCAGGAACAGGCCGTAGCGGCTGCCGGTCAGCTCGGCGAGGGATCCGAGCTGCGTCCAGCCGAGGGCCACGCCGGCGACGCCGACGGCGACGATGCCGCCGGTGGCGAGCACGGAGAAGCGGGCCACGATGCGCCCGGTGCCGATGGGGTCGGCTCCGGCGGCGCGGCGGTGGCGCAGGGTCGCCCAGAGCAGCACCAGCCCACCGGCCCAGAGCGCGGCGGCCACGAGGTGGGCGACGTCGGCCACGGTGGCGACGAGCACGTGGTCGCCGGCCCGGTTGTGGCCCCACGCCGCGAACGACCCGGCCGCCACCGCGCCGCCCACCACCACGGCCGGCGTGGACCGGCCCACGCCGACCGCGACGAGCACGAGCCCGACGGTGAGGAGCAGCAGGCTGTGGCCGAGGCCCTCGGCGGCGACGTTGCCGAGGACGCCCTCGTCGAGCAGCGACAGCGGACCCTGGCCGGTGCCGAGCGCGGCCTGCACCGGCAGCGCCACGAGGGCGGTCACCCACCCGAGCCCGGCGGCTCCCCGCACCCACCGCACGAGGGCCCGCCGCTCGGGCCCGGCGCCGTGGACGAGGGCGACGAACGCGGCGCCGCCGGCAGCGACGAGGGCGCCGGCGTAGGCCAGCGCGCGGGCCGCCCCGCCGACCACCTCCCACACCCGGTCGCGGTCGCCGGCCACCCGGTCGACGGCGCCGGTGTCGAGCTCGACGTCGCCGACCCCGAAGAGCGACGCGCCCCGCACCGGGTGCCCGTCGGCGGACACGACCCGGTACGAGATCACGTAGGTCCCCTCGGGCAGGTCCGGCCGCACGCCGATCGTCACCGTGGCGCCGTCGACCTGGGCGGCGCCGTCCTCCACCCGCCGGCCCGCGGCGTCGAGGACCCGCACGCCGCCGAGGTCGACCGACACCGGCTCGCTGAACCGCAGCGTCACCCGGGCCGGGCTCTCGTCGAGCACGCTGCCGTGGGGCGGGTCCACCGACAGCAGCGACGCGTGGGCCGCCGCCGGGCCGGCGGTGGCGACGAGCGCGCCGACCGCGACGAGCACGGTGGCCAGGCCGGCGAGGGCGATCCGGGCGCCGCGCCGGAGGTCAGGGCGGGGGCGGTGGGGCACCAGGCGACTATGCCGTGCGCCAGCCGGGCGCGCCCGCCGGCGCGGGGCCGCCGTGCGCACGCGCCTCCCGGGCCACGAGCCACAAGAGCGCGAGGCCGGCCACCTCGAGCAGGTGGTGGCTCTCGTCGAGCACCGTGGCGGAGCCCTCGAGGACGTCGGCGACGGCGGCGAAGCCGAGCACGAGGGCCAGCGCCGCGCCCACCGGGAGCAGGCCCCAGGCCCGGGCCGGCTGCCACGCGGCGACGACGAGGCCCACCGCGAGGGCGACGTCGAACGCGCCGAGCTCGCGGGCCACGTGGGTGGCGCTGCCGTCACCGCCCAGCAGGAGGTCGGGGGCGGCGAGGACGAGCTGCGTGAGGGCGACGGCGACGAGCGCCCAGCGAGCGGAGCTGACCGGCCGCGGCCGCGCCGCGGCCGGCCGAGGGTCCGGCGCCCCCGTGGCCCGGGCGAGGATGGCGTCGGTCAGGTCGGGCACCGGGTCGGCGGCCTGGACCCGGACCAGCCGGTGGAGCGTGGCGGCCCCGTCGGCCCAGGCCCGGCAGGTCCCGCAGGCGGTGAGGTGGGCGTCGAGCGCGCCGTCGTCGACCCCGGGGTCTTCGCCGTCGAGCCGGGCGGAGATCGCTTCACGGAGGTCGTCGCAGTCCATGCGAGTGGTGGTCGCCGCGTGGTGCGGCCGGGTTCCCGCCCGCCAGACTGTCCCTGTGGACGAGCTGACCCGGTTGGCGATCGATGCCGGCCGGGGAGATCAGGTGGCCCTCGCGGCCTTCGTGCGACGGACGCAGCCAGAGGTGTGGCGCCTGTGCGCTCGGCTCGGCGACCGCGACGCCGCCGACGATCTCACCCAGGAGGTGTACCTGCGGGCGCTCCCGGCGCTGACCCGGTTCCGGGGCGACTCGTCGGCCCGCACCTGGCTGCTCCAGGTGGCCCGTCACACCTGCGCCGACCACGTGCGCCGCCGCACCCGCCGCCGGGCCCTCGTGGAGCGGCTCGTGGCCCGCGGCAGCGACCTGGTGGAGCCCGACGGCAGCGGGGAGGTGGACCTCGACGCCGCCGTGGCCGCCCTCGACGAGGACCGGCGAGCCGCCTTCGTGCTCACCCAGGTGGTGGGGCTCTCCTACGCCGAGGCGGCCGAGGTGTGCGGGGTGCCGATCGGCACGATCCGCTCCCGGGTGGCCCGGGCCCGCGGCGACCTGCTCACCGCCCTGGGCGCCGACGCCGCCGCCCACCCGGTCGACGCCGAGGGCCGCGCGAGCGACGGCGCCACCGGCTGACCGCCCCCGATCAGGTGGCGGCCTGCAGGACGGCGAGGAGCTCGGCGTGCAGGCGGCCGTTGGTGGCCAGCCCGCTGCCGCCGTCGAAGCGCTCGGCGCCGGTGAGGTCGGTGAAGCGGCCGCCGGCCTCGGCGAGGATCACCGGCATCGGGGCCACGTCGTAGGGCTCCACGACGGGGTCGACCATCGCCGCCGCCCGGCCGGTGGCGACGAGCGCGTACCCGTATCCGTCGCCCCAGGTGCGCAGCACCGCCCCGGCTCGATCGAGGCGGGCCACGCTGTCGCCGGGCCAGTGGGTGAGCGAGCTCGACATCACGTACGCCCCGGCCAGCTCGGCGTGGTCGTTCACCCGGGCCCGTCCCCGCTCGGTCCAGCACCCGAGGCCCCGCCCGGCCCACACCGTCTCCCCGAGGGCGGGCAGGTTGATGATCCCGAGGGCGAGGCCGTGCTCGTCCTCGAGGGCGAGCAGGTTCGAGTAGAGCGGCACCCCGCAGGTGAACGCCTTCGTGCCGTCGATCGGGTCGAGGATCCACCGCCGCCCGGTGGTCGACTCGGTGGGGGCCTCCTCCTCGCCGAGCACGCCGTCGCCGGGGAAGTGCTCGGCCAGCTGCTCGCGCAGGAACCGCTCGGCGTCGCGATCGGCCGCCGTCACCGGGGTGCCGTCGTCCTTGCGGTGCACCTCGAGGTCGTCGCGGCGGAACCAGCGCAGCGTGCGGTCGCCCGCCTCCCGGACGAGCCGGACGGCGAGGTCGAGGGTGGCCTGGTCGGCGGGCGGCGGGCTGCTCACCCGTCCGAGTCTGGCACCGCCGCGACGGGTCGGCCCGACCCCGGTCGCGGTGGTCCCGGCGGTGGGGGACCTCCGCCTCTGGTCCCGCCCGAGCCGGCGGGGCAGCCTGGGGCCAGGACCACAGGAGGCAGCGATGGCCACCGGCACCGCAGGCACAGGCGGCACGTACTTCCCCGCGATGGGCACGACCCTCGGCGGCGGGCTCGGCATGGTCACCGGCGTGCTCACCGGCGGGCCCGGCGCCGTGGCGCTCGGCGCCGCGCTCGGCGCCGCCCTCGGCCTCGTGATCGGCAGCGCCCTGGACGCCCACGCCCGCCGTCGCTGAGCGACGCGCCCGCTGGCGAGGCGGCGCCGGGCGGTCAGCCGCTCGGCTCGTCGGTGCCGGTGCCGGTGCCGGTGCGCGGCCGGGCGGCCACGAACGCCGCCACGAGCACCGGCAGGGCGAGGAGGCCGCTGCGGTAGGGCCAGCCACCGAAGCCGAGGAGGTGGAGCACGGCGAGCGTGGTGGCGCCCGCCACCTCCACGCCGAGGAAGCCGACGACGAGCCAGCGCTCCAGCGGGTCGGTGCCGGCCGCCATCCGGGCCGCCAGCGTCAGGACGGTCACGAGGAGGCCGCCGAGCAGCGCGATCGTGAGGACGAGGAGCGAGAACAGCGCGGTGTCCCCGTCGATGCGGCTGATGCGGACGAGCGCGGCGGCCGGTGGCTCGTCGAGGGATCGGTCGACGAGCTGCCAGCTGCGGATCGCGAAGCCGATCAGGCCCGTGCCGACCACGACCGCCGCCCCCGCCTGCAGGGCCAGGACCGCGGTGGCCAGCCGGGAGCCGGCCGGGCGGGGCCAGCACCGCCGGGTGAGGTGCACGCCCATGAGGACGGCGGCGAGGACGCCGGCCACCCACACCGCCACCCACGCGCCGGTCCCCGGCGGCTCGGCCGGCGCGGCGACGAGCTCGCGCTCCGCGCAGCCGCCGAGGGCCAGCGCCGTGGTCGCGACCAGCGCGACGGTGCCGGCGCGGCGGGCGGCGCGGGCGGGGGCGGGGCGAGGCACGGGCGGTGATGACACGGGAGCGGTCAGCGCGAGCAGCGGGCGCAGGTGCCCACGAGGTCGAAGCGGTGGTCGGTCACCGTGAAGCCGGTGCGTCGGGCCACCTTGGCCACCGCCGCCTCCAGGTCGGCCTCCACCTGGTGGGGGACGGTGAAGTCGCTCACGTCGCCGCACGACTCGCAGATCAGGTGGTGGTGGTGGTGCTCGGTGACGTCCTCGGTGAGCTCGTAGCGGGCGAACTCGTCGGTGGCGATGACCCGGTGCACCACCCCCGCCCGCTCGAGCACGGCCAGGTTCCGGTAGGCGCTGCTCTGCGCGAGGTCCGGCAGGCGCTCGAGCAGCTGGGGGATCGTCAGCGGCTGGTCGACCTCGGCCAGCAGGGCCACGAGGGCTCGTCGCTGCGGCGTGTAGCGCTGGCCGTCGGCGTGGAGCCGCTCGGCGGCCTGCTCGTGGACATCGGCGTGGCGGTCGTCGGTCATGGCGCTGGGTGGGTGGTCAGTGGTGCGGGTGGTCGTCCACCACCAGGGTGGACTCGCCGAAGCGGAGGAGGTGACCGCCGTAGGCGGCGGCCAGGTGCTCGTCGGTCAGGACCTCCGCCGGCGGTCCGGAGGCGACCACCCGGCCGGCGAGGAGCAGCAGGTGGTCGGCCTCGGCCGCGTCGCCGAGGTCGTGGGTGGAGACGACGACGGTCCGCCCGGCCGCCACCTGGTCGGCGATGGCCCGCACGATGTGCTGGCGGGACACGACGTCGAGCCCCGTGATCGGCTCGTCGAGGAGCAGCACGTCCGCCTCCTGGGCGAGGCCCTGGGCGACGAGGGCCCGCTGGCGCTGGCCGCCGGAGAGCTCCCGGAGCTGTCGGCTGGCGAGGTCGGCGATGCCCATCGCCTCGAGCGCGGCGTCGACCGCGGCGCGGTCGGCCGCCCGCAGCCGCCGGAACGGACCGGTCAGCGCGTAGCGGCCCATCGTCACCGTCTCCCGCACGGTGAGCGGGAGCTGATCGCTCACCTTCGTGCTCTGCAGCACGTACGCCACCCCGCCGGGCCGGGACCACGCCGCCACCTCCAGCCGCCCGGACCGGGGCTCGAGCTGGCCGGCGAGGGCGTTGAGGAGCGTGGACTTCCCGGAGCCGTTGGGACCGATGAGCGCGGTGACGCCGCCGGCCGGGATCTCGAAGCTGGCCTCGGCCATCACGACGCGGGCGCCGTAGGCGAGGACGAGGTCGGTGGCCACGGCGGCCGGGGCCCCGGAGCGAGCGCGGGGGAGCGAGCTGATTTGCGAATGATAACCAGACTCCGTACCGTCCCGATTGTGAGAACCGTTCTCGGCAGGATCCTGGGGGTGCTCGGGCTGCTCGCCCTGGCCGCCGGCGCGGCCGCCTGCAGCAGCACCGACGGCGCCGAGGCCGACGTCGTCGTGACCACCAGCGTGCTGGGAGACGTGGTGGGCACGATCGTCGGCGACGACGCCACCGTCCACGTCGTGGTGCCGCCGGGCGCCGACCCGCACGACTTCGCCCCCTCGCCGCGGGAGGCGGCGCTCATGCGCGAGGCCGGGGTGATCGTGGTGAACGGCCACGGCCTCGAGGAGGGCCTGCTCGACTCGGTCGAGGCGGCCGAGGCCGACGGCGCCGTGGTGATCGCCGCCGCCGACGGCGTGCCGGACGACGGCGACGCCCACTTCTTCAGCGATCCGGTCCTCATGGCCGCCGCCGTCGAGCACCTCGCCGACGAGCTGCGCGAGCACGTGCCCGCCCTCGCCACCGACGCCTTCGCCGCGCGGGTCGCCGCCTACCTCGAGGACCTCGACGCCCTGGTCGCCGAGGTCGACGCCCGGCTCGCCCCGGTGCCGGCCGAGCGGCGGGTGCTCGTCACCAACCACGACGTGCTCGGGGCCTTCGCCGACCGGTTCGGCTTCGAGGTGGTGGGCGTGATCGTCCCCGGCGGCAGCACGCTCGCCGAGCCCGGCGCCGCCGACCTCGCCGCGCTGGCCGAGGCGGTGCGCGAGCTCGGGGTGCCGGCCGTCTTCGCCGACGCCTCCGCCCCCCGCCGTCTGGCCGAGGCCCTCGCCGCCGAGGGCACCGACGTCGAGGTCGTCGAGCTGTTCACCGAGTCCCTCGGCGAGCCCGGCAGCGGCGCCGACACCTACCTCGGCATGATCCGCACCAACGCCGAGCGCATCGCCGCCGCGCTCGCCCCCTGACGCCCCGGCCCCTGGCAGGCTGCACCCCGTGGACTGGCTGACCGACCCCTTCGCCGCCCAGTTCATGCAGCGCGCCCTCGTCGCCGGGCTGCTCGCGGTGGTGGCGTCGTCGGTGGTCGGCACCTGGGTGGTGATGCGGGGCCTCACGTTCCTCGGCGACGCCCTCGCCCACGGCGTGATCCCCGGCATGGCGCTCGCCGTGCTGTGGGGGTTCGACGTGACGATCGGCGCGCTCGCCACCGCCGCCGCGATGGTCGGGGGCATCACGTTCGTGAACCACCGGGCCCGGCTCTCCGAGGACACCGCGGTGGGGCTCCTCTTCGTGGGGATGCTCGCCCTCGGCGTGGTGATCATCTCGAAGAGCCGCTCGTTCACCACCGACGTGCAGGGCCTCCTCTTCGGCGACGTGCTCGGCGTGACCACCGGCGACCTGCGGCTCCAGGCGGTGGTGGCGGCGATCGTCGTGGTGGCCAGCGTCCTCGGCTACCGGGCCTTCCTCGCCCTGTCGTTCGACGAGGTGAAGGCGGGCAGCCTCGGCCTGCGCCCCGGGCTCGCGCACGTCGCGCTGCTGGCGCTCATCGCGCTGGCCATCGTGTCGTCGTTCCGGGCCGTCGGCACGCTCCTCGTGTTCGGGCTGCTCGTCGGCCCCCCGGCCACCGCCGCGCTGCTCGTGCGCCGGGTGTGGCTGACGATGCTCGTTGCCGTCGCCCTCGGCTGGGTGGCCGTCGTCGTCGGCCTCGTCCTCAGCTACCACCACGGCACCGCCGCGGGGGCGACGATGGCCGGCACGTCGGTGGCGCTGTTCTTCGTCGTGCTCCTCGCCCAGGAGCTGCTCGCCGCCGTCCGGGGGCGCCGCGCCCTGCCCGACCCCGCGTAGCCCGGCGCGACCGGGCTGGCGCGTGCCAGGCTGGCGGGCGTTCGCTGATCGCAGGGGGAGTGCCATGACCGGGAGTGCCAGCGTGGAGATCGGCGGGACCGTCGAGCCCGGCTTCGAGGCCGTGCGCGAGGCCTTCGCCGCCAACTTCGCCGAGCACGGCGAGGTGGGCGCCGCCGTCGCCGTCTACAGGGACGGCCACAAGGTGGTGGACCTCTGGGGCGGCGTGAAGGAGCAGGGCGGCACCACCCCCTACGGGGAGGACGCGCTGCAGCTCGTCTTCTCGTCCACCAAGGGCGCCACCGCGGCGTGCGCCAACCTCCTCGCCCAGCGGGGCCTGCTCGACCTCGACGCTCCGGTGGCCGAGTACTGGCCCGAGTTCGCCGCTGCGGGCAAGGGCGCGATCCCGGTCCGCTGGCTGCTCTGCCACAAGGCCGGCCTGCCCTACGTGGACCACCCGCTCAGCCTGCGCGAGGTGCTGGCCTGGGACCCGGTGGTCGACGCCCTCGCCCACCAGGCACCGGTGTGGGAGCCGGGCACGAAGCACGGGTACCACGCGGTCACCTTCGGGTGGCTCGTGGGCGAGGTGGTGCGGCGCATCACCGGCAAGAGCCTCGGCACGTTCTTCGCCGAGGAGATCGCCGGCCCGCTCGGGCTCGAGTTCTGGATCGGCCTGCCGGACGAGCAGCAGGACCGGGTGGCGCCGCTCGTCACCTGGAGCCAGCCCAAGGACCCGGACATGGCCGCGCTCGTCGCCCAGTTCATGGGCCCCGACACGATGCTCGGCAAGGCGCTCGGCGGCGTGAACGGCATCTTCCTCAGCGAGGACGACGTGTGGAACCGCCCCGAGGTGCGGGCGGCCGAGATCCCCGCCGCCAACGGCGTCACCAACGCCCGGTCGCTGGCCCGCATGTACGCGGGGCTCGTCGGCACCGTGGAGGGCGGGCCCGGCGAGCCGCTCTTCACCGAGGACACGATCAAGCGGGCCACCGAGCTGCAGACGAGCGGCGCCGACGAGGTGCTCATGCTCGAGACGACCTTCGGGCTCGGGTTCTTCCTGTCGTCCCCGGTGGCCCGCTACGGCGCCCCCACGTCGTTCGGCCACACCGGCGCCGGCGGCTCGATGGGCTTCGCCGACCCCGCCCACGGCCTCGCCTTCGGCTACGTGATGAACCGGATGATGCAGGGCCTCATGGGCGACCCCCGCACCGCCGGCCTCGTCCGCGCCACCTACGAGTCCATCGGCGTCGAGCCCACGTACGTGTGACGAGATCTGTGCGCGTTCTCGTGCGCCATGCGCACCGAAGCGCGCACAGATCTCGTGTTGGGGGGCACACTGCTGGGGTGACGATCGCGGACGAGCTGGTCGACCTGGTGGACGAGGACGACCGCGTCGTGGAGGTCGTCACCCGGGCCGAGATGCGCGCCCGCAAGGCGGCGGCTCGGCACCGGGCCTGCTACGTCGCCGTGCTCACCTCGGCCGACGAGCTCGTCGTGCACCGCCGGGCCGACTGGAAGGAGGTGTACCCGGGCTACTGGGACATCGCCTTCGGCGGGGTGCTGGCCGCCGGCGAGGCGTGGGACGACGCCGCCCGCCGGGAGCTGGCCGAGGAGGCCGGCGTGGACGCCGAGCCGGTCCTCGTCGCCACCGCCTCCTGGTCGGCGCCCGACACCAACCTCAACGCCCGGGTCTACCTGGCCCGCAGCGACGGGCCGTTCACCTGCCCCGACGGCGAGGTGGTCGAGGTGACGACGATCCCCCTCGCCGAGCTGGACGCCTGGCTCGAGGGCCGCGACGTCTGCCCCGACAGCGTCGACCTCGTCGCCCCGCACCTGCCCCGCTGACGCGGCGCGTCCCCGCCGGGCCCGGGCGGGACGACCGCGTCCCCGTCCCACCCGGGCCTGCGTGGCTCGGCGGTCAGCCGCCGCCTCTCGCCGCCGGCGCGCTCGGCGGTGGGGGCACGTCGGCCGGCGCCCACTCCGGCGGCAGCTCCTCGTAGATGGCGACGGCGCCGTCGGGGTCGAAGAACTTCAGCTCGTCGGGCCACTCGCCGAGGTTGTACCGCTCGCCGCCGTTGACCGACTGGTACATGCCCTTGCCGGGCTTGCGGATCTCGTCGTCGCCCTCGACGGTGGGGTCCCACCAGATCTCGGCGAAGTCGTCGATGCCGCCGTAGTCGACGCCCGGCCACAGGCCGTGCTCGCCGTAGCTGTAGCCCTGCTGGGTGGGGTTCGACTCGAACGGCGGGATCGAGAAGAGCCCGTCGCGGAACGTCTCCGCCGTCAGGTTCGGCCCGGCCGCCTGGACGCCGGCGAAGAACACCGACGGCAGCGGCCACAGCACGCCGACGGTGTCGTCGGCCGGCGGGTACTCGCCGGCCCACCACTGGTACACCCGCTCGGCGTCGCCCAGGCCGTTCACGGTGCGAGCGGCCAGCGCCGAGATGCCGAACGCGTGCGCCCACTGCTGCTGGTCGTAGGTGCGACCGAAGGCGCTCGTGTCCTGGAGGGCGGCGCCGTTCAGGAACCACTCCGGGAAGTAGCCCTGCTGGGTGGCCACCTCGGTGAAGGTCTTCGGTGCGATCGGGTCGCCGCCGATGATCACCGTGGTGACGCCGGCCGCCTGCAGCCGGGCGATGGCGGTGGACGCCTGCTCGGCCAGGGTGCCCGGGTTCAGCTGGTACCCGACCCGCTCGGTGATCTCGAAGCCGGCCTCGGCCACGAGCCGCTCCTGCTCGGCCAGGCCCTCGGCCACGTCGGCGGAGCCGGTGTCGATGTAGAGCTGGCCGAACACCCGCTCCTTGTCGTGCATCGACTCGTCGCCGGCGTAGATGGCGGGCTTGCCGGCCAGCTTCTTGCCGACGTAGTCGATCCACGCCATGCGGGTCTGCTGGGCCGTCGGGACGACGCTGAACACCGACGGCTCGGCGTCGCGCAGACCCGGGCACCCGATGCAGATGCCGCCCCGGGCCTTGATCTCCTCGGTCCAAGCGTTCGAGACGGCGGGGCCGCCCCACACGGCGAACGCGCCCATCTCCTCCATGGCCTTCACGGCGTCGGCCCGGGCCGCCACCTCGTCGGTCACGTTGCCGCTGCCGGTGAGGAACTCGAGGACGACCTTGCGGCCGTAGGTCTGGTAGATCTCGTTGAACATGTCCGTGTACGTCTGGAACGTCTCGCGGACCTGCTCGTTGGTGTCGTCGTTGTTGATGGGCCCCGTGATGAAGTTGTAGACGGGGTCGTTCTCGGGGGTGAGGTAGACGACGACCTTGATCTCGTCGGCCGTGACCCCCGGTGCGGTGGCGCCGCCGTTGTCCTCCACGCTGGCGTAGCACTCGGCCGCGAACTGGTTCGGCATGGCGACGAGGCCGGTCTCCCTGTCGCAGGAGTCGAGCCACTCGTAGTCGTCGGTCTTGCCCTCGGCGGCGGCCATCGACCACGACACCGCTCCCTCCGGGCTGATCGTCTCCCCGCCGCCGTCGTCGCCGCCGGTGTCGCCCCCGTCGGAGGTCTGCTGGGTGACGTCGTCGTCATCGTCGTCGCCGCCGCTGATCACGACGATCGCGGCGATGACGGCGATCACGACGACGATGGCGGCGATCGGCCCCCACCGTCGCAGGGCACCCCCGCCGGGTGCCCCGGATCCGCTGCTGTCGACGCTCGGTTGCATGTGGTCCCCCCTGGGAGTCGCTCTCGGTTCTCTCGGTGATCAGGTGATCAGGTCGTGGATGGTCGGGTGGTCGGTCGCGGGTCGGTCAGGTCGGGGTCGGCGCGTGGCGGCTGCGCTCGATGGCGGTCTGGTCCACGCCGAGGTACGCGGTGACGACGGCGTCGGCGGCCAGCACCTCCGCCGGCGGCCCGTCGGCGATCACCGCGCCGCGGTCCATGGCGACGAGCCGGTCGGCCACGCTGCGCACGAGCGGGATGTCGTGCTCGACGACGACGAGGCTGGCACCGGTCTCGTCGCGGATGCGGCGCAGGAGCGGCCCGAGCGCCTCGGTCTCGCGCTGGGCGATGCCCGAGCTCGGCTCGTCGAGGAGGATCACCGTGGGCCGGTGGGCCAGCAGGCAGGCCAGGTCGGCTACCCGGCGGGTGCCGGTGGACAGCTCCCGCACCAGCTTCGAGCGGTGCGGTCCGAGGCCGAGCAGCTCGATGAGCTCGGCCACCCGGCGGTCCACCGCCACCTCGCTGTCGTAGGCCCAGGGCAGGCGCAGCGCGGCGGACAGCGGGTCCTTCGAGCGGATCCACCGCTCGCAGGCCACCGCGATCGCCTCCTCCACGGTGAGGCCGGGGAAGAGGCGGGCGTCCTGGAACGAGCGACCGAGGCCCCGGCGGGCTCGCTCGTCGGGGCCGGCGGCGGTGACGTCGTGCTCGCCGAGGAAGATCCGGCCCCGGTCCGGTGGCAGGTAGCCGGAGAGCAGGTCGAACAGGGTCGTCTTGCCGGCGCCGTTGGGGCCGATGATCCCGACGATCTCCCCGGCCCGCACCTCGATCGACACGTCGTGCACGGCCAGGTTGCCGCCGAAGCCCACGGTCACCGAGTCCGTCCGCAGCCGCACGTCGCCCACCGCCGCGGCGGCCGCCGCCACCGCTGGCTCGGTGGGTGCCGCGGTGGCGTCCTCCGCCCCCGCGGTGGCGCCGGTGGCCGAGCCCGCCGTCTCGCCGGACAGGAACACGGCTCGCAGCAGGTCGGTGCGGCCCCGCAGCTCGTCGGCCGGGCCGTGGAAGCGGACCTCGCCCTTCTCGAGGAACACGGCCCGGTCGGCCAGCGACAGGGCGATGTCGACCGACTGCTCGACGAGCACGATCGTCGAGCCCTCGTCGCGGGCCTGGCGCAGGAGCGGCACGAGCTGGCTGACCACGAGCGGTGCCAGCCCGAGCGACAGCTCGTCGACGAGCAGCAGCCGGGGCCGGGTCAGGAGCGCCATGGCCAGGCCGAGCTGCTGCTGCTGGCCGCCCGACAGGTTGCCGGCCGGCTCGTCGCGCCGCCGCTCGAGCGCCGGGAACGGCGCCAGCGCGCCCCGCACGGCGGCCTCGGCCGCGGCCTTGTCGCGCCGGCCTCGACGCTGCAGCCAGGCCGCTGCCTTGAGGTTCTCCTCCACGGTGAGGCTCGGGAAGATGGCGTGGCCGCCGGGCATGAGCGAGATGTCCATCGCCGCGATCTCGTGCGGCGGGGCGTGCGTGATGTCGCGCCCGTCGAAGATCACCGCGCCGTTGTCGGCCTCGGTCACGCCGGTGATCGCCTTGAGCAGCGTGGACTTGCCGGCGCCGTTGGTGCCGAGCAGGGCCAGGATCTCGCCCTCCGCGACGTCGAGGTCCACGCCGAAGAGCACCTGCAGCCCGTCGTAGCCCACCTCGAGGCCCCGCACGAGCAGCAGCGGGCCCGTGCGGCCCTGGGCCCGCTCGTAGGCCACCTCGCTGCGCGCCGCGGTGGCCTTCCACACGTCGGCGATGTCGGCGCTGATCGTCTGGCGGGAGGACGAGATCACCGCGCCGCCGAGCAGGAACACCGGGACCATGAGGAGCATCCCCCAGCGCAGCGACAGCTGGTCGCCGACCCAGCCGATGATCGGCAGCATCACGAGGCCGGGGATCACCCACAGCGACGCCACGGCGAAGCCCATCGACCGGGCCCGGGGCGGGATGGCCAGCGACAGGGTGGCGAGCACGCCGGGGGCGATGATCGCGAACGCCGCGGTGATCACCGAGTGGGCGCCGATGGCGACGGCGATGTTGGGGGCGCTGGCGAACACGACGAGCGCGGCGGCCACGACGATCGTCACCCGCGACAGGAACCCGAGGATGTGCTCGGGTCCCTTCACGTACAGGCGGGTGGCCATGCGGGCGCCGTAGATCAGCCCGACCAGCGCCCACGGCTCGGCCGCGGCGGCGGCCATGCCCCGGGCCCGCTCGTCGAGGTCGAAGATCTCGTCGTAGACGAGCGAGGCGAGCGACGCGAAGCCGATGAGCGACGCCGCGAGGAACGGCAGCGACCACCAGATCCGCTTGAGCGTGGGGATGCGCCACACGATGCGCCAGCCCTCGGCGAAGCTCGGCGGCTGCTCCTCGGTGGCGATCGTGGCCTCGTCGGCGCCGGCCGCCCGCCGCTCGTGGCTGCCCCGCACCGGGTCCTTCAGCCGCCAGGCGAGGACGACGAAGATCGCCGTGGGGATCGCGAAGAGGAAGAACGGCACCCGCCACGAGAACCACGAGGCGAGGAACCCGGCCGACACCGGTCCGGCGAACTGGCCGAGGGCGTTGGCGGCCCGGTGGAACGAGAACACCTTCGAGCGGTGCTCGGGGGCGTACCAGTCGGCCAGGAGCGAGCCGTGGGTGGGGTCGACGACGGCCTTGCCGATGCCGGAGCCGGCTCGGGCGATGCCGAGCATCCACAGCGTGGTGGCCATGCCGGTGAGGAGGCTGCAGATGCCCCACGCGGCGGCGCCGATCCACGCCATCGCCACCCGGTTGGAGCGGTCGGCCAGCGCCGCGATCGGCACCTGGAGCAGCAGGGCGCCGAGGGCCACGAGGCCGACGAGCGTGAGGATGCCCTGGAGGTCGAGGCCGAACTCGTCGCGGATCTCGGGGAGCAGGACGCCGAACGCGGTGCGGTCCAGCTCGTCCACGGCGTTGAGCCCGAACAGCACGACGAGCGGGTACCAGGCCTCCCCGCCGGTGATCGAGTGCAGCCACCGGCCGATCCGCCCCCGCGGCACCACCGGCGCCGCCTCGGTCGCCTGGCTGGGCTCGGTCGGCTCGGTCGTGGTCACGGAGTCGCTCACGGGGTCACCACCGGGGTGTCGACGGAGGCAGGTGGGGTGGCGCTGGCGCCAGGTGGGCCGCTGCCGTCGCCGTTGCTGGCGGGGGTGGCGGCGAGGTCGGGGATCTCGAGCTCGACCGGGGTCGGGCCGTCGGCCACCGCGGTGGTGGGGGCGGTGAAGCCGGGGACGTCGAGGCCGGCCCGGGTGGCCATGCGCCCGAGCCACAGGTCCCGGAGCCGCAGCACGAGCCCCCCGAGGCCCGACGGGACGATGAGCAGCACGAACAGCACGCCGGCGCCGCTGGCCAGCAGCTGCCACTCGCCGGGCAGGAACCAGCGGATGCCCTGCAGCCACACGGCGCCGAGCACCGCGCCCATCGGCGAGCCGACCCCGCCGAGCACCACCATCGTGAACACCGACAGGTTCTGCCCGGGCTCGTAGGGCTGGGTGCCGAAGGCCTGCTGGTGGTGGGCGAACATCGCCCCGGCCACACCGGCCAGCGCGCCGGAGAGGGCGAAGCCGGTGAGCCGCACCCGCAGCGGCGACAGCCCGTACGCCTGGGCGCCCCGCTCGTTGTCGCGGGTGGCGAGCAGCGCCCGGCCGGTGCGCGACGAGCGGATCCCCCGCAGCGCGAGGAGCCCGATCACGAGCAGCGCCAGCGACAGGTGGTGGATGGCGGTGGCCGACGAGATGTCGATGCGCCCGAGCAGGTCGGGCCGCTCCACCCGCCGCCCGTTCGGCACCCACGCGAAGAACCGGTCGTTGAGCAGCCACGAGGTGACCGCGATGGCGGCGGCCAGCGTGATCACCGCCAGCTCGAGGCCCCGCAGCCGCAGCGCCGGCAGGCCGATCACGATGGCGGCCACGGCCGCCGCGACCCCACCGAGCAGCAGGGCGAGGGTGAGGTCGAGGCCCCAGTCGCTCGTGGCCTTCGCCCCGACGGCGGCCCCCACGGCGAAGAGCGCCACCTGCCCGAGCGACACCTGCCCGGCCCAGCCGGTGAGGACGACGACCGACAGGCCGAGCAGCGCGTAGAGGAGCACCGCCGAGGACTTGAGCGACCGGTCGACCGACAGGACGTACGGGAGCGCCACGGCGACGGCGAGCAGCAGCGCCGTGCCGCCGACGCGCACGACCCGCACGACGGGGAGCCGGCGGATGGGGCGGGGGATCGGGCGGACCTCGTCGGCCGAGCGCCACGACGTGGCCTCCCCCTCGGCGAGCCGGGTCGCCCGGCGGGCCCGGGCCGACAGGCCCCGGAGCAGGAGCCCGACGGCCACGACGGCGGCGAGGATCGGGTCGAGCACGCTCGGGGTGGAGGCGTTGAAGGCCACGCCGAGCTCGAGCACGCCGAGGGCGACGGCGGTGGCGGCGATCACCGGGAGGTCGGTGAGCCGGCCGATCAGGAGGGCGGTGAGCGCCCGCAGGAGCACGCCGAGGCTGAGGGCGCTGCCGATGGGCAGGCCGAGCACCCCGGCCCGCAGGAGCACGGCGACGAAGGCGAGGCCGGCGGCCAGCGACCACACGCCGGTCTGCACCCGGCCGACGGGGATGCCGAGGAGGCTGGCCCGGTCCGCGCTGTCCGCCGAGGCCCGGGCGGCGAGGCCCACGTCGCTGCGCTGCAGCACGAGGGCGAGCAGCGCCACCACCACCGGCACGGCCACGAGCGCCAGCACCTCGCTCTCGGTGAACACGGTGGCGCCGATGTTGAACCGGTAGGTGAACGGCGGCTCGATGCGGGGGGCGAGCACCATCTCGTCGAACAGGGCGGGCAGGGCGATGGCGATGCCCCCGAGCACCTGGGCCAGGCCGATCGTGGCCACGGTGAGCAGGAGGCGCGGCGCCTTGCGGAACCGGCGGATGACGGCCAGCTCGACGATGGCGCCGAGGAGGAGCGCCACGACGAGGCCGGAGGGCACGGCCAGCCACCACGACCAGCCCCACGCCACCATCAGCAGGTGCACGAGGACGACCGGCGCCATGCCCAGGTCGCCCTGGGCGAAGGACACGACGCCGTTGGAGCGCCAGGTGAGCGCCATGCCGAGGGCGACGAGCGCGGTGAGCCCGCCGACGATCGCCCCCTTCACCCACACGCCGGCCGGCACGGGGAAGACGAGGAGCTGCAGCAGCAGGATGGCGGCCACGGGCGCGAAGCGCAGCGCCCAGGCGCGGACGTTCGTGGCCAGCTGCTCTCGGTCGAGGACCGCCATGCACACCCCCCGGTGCTCGTCCGGCGTTGGTCGGAACCTACGTGACCGTCGTCACGTCTGCACTGCTCTTGACCCACCTTGACCCGAGGGTCAAGGTCCGAGCCCGGAAGCGCCCGGTTGGTCCGGTTCTGCCGGGCGCACGAGCGCCGCGGACGTCGCCGGTCGCCGTGGCCGCTGACGCCCGCCCTGCTATTCTTCCAGCAACCACTGGAGAAAGCGGAGCGAGATGACCGACCCGGGCCACCACCGCCAGATCGTCGACGAGGGCGAGGCCCTCCAGGCCCAGGCCCGAGCGCTCGGTGACCCCACCCGCCACGCCGTGTTCCGCCAGATCGCCGACTCGCCCGCCCCCATCGGCATCAACGAGCTCGCGGCCCGGTTCCCGTACCACCACAACGCGATCCGCCAGCACGTCGCCAAGCTCGTCGGGGCCGGCCTCGTCCGCGAAGAGCGCGCCCCCGCTCGCGGTCCGGGCCGGCCCCGCCACGTGTACTCCGTCGAGCCGTCGGTGGCCGGCCGCTGGGGCACCGCCTCGCCCTACGAGCGGCTCAGCCGCCTCCTGACGCGCATGGTCCGCTCCGGGGAGGACGCCCGCACCGTCGGCCGCCGCGCCGCGGCCGAGGAGGCGGCGATGGAGGCCGCGGCCGGCGCCCCAGCCGCCGGGCGCGCCACCGCCTCCCCGGACGAGGTCGTCCACGAGCTCACCCGGGCCATGGACCGCCAGGGCTTCGCCCCCGAGCCGGTCGCCACCCGCGACGGCGTGGAGCTCGTCCTGCACCGCTGCCCCTTCGAGTCGGTGGCCGTGGAGGACCGCGAGACGATCTGCGCCCTGCACCTCGGCATCGCCGAGGGCCTCGTCGAGTCGGTGACCGACCCCGAGGTCCTGCACATCACCGAGCTCGTCGCCCAGGACCCGCGCCGGGCCCGCTGCCGGGTCCGCCTCGCCGCCGGCGCCGACCGCCCGCTCGCCGAGCCGGTGCTGACCCTCCGGGGCCGCACCCGCCGCACCGCCGCCTCGTCCGCTCCCACCGCCACCACCCCCGGACCGGGAGGCTCCCGATGAGCACCACCGACCCGCGCACCACGACCCTCGGCGACCTCGTCGCCGCCAACCCCGCCGTCGCCCGGGTCCTGCAGGCCCACGGCCTCGACTTCTGCTGCCATGGCGAGCGCACGCTCGAGGCGGCCTGCGCGGAGGCCGGCGTCGACGTGGACGAGGTGGCCGCCCGCGTGGCCGGCACCGCCGTCGAGGGCGACACCTCCTGGACCTCGCTCGCCCCCGACGACCTCGCCACCCACATCGTGGCCACCCACCACCGCTACCTCTGGGAGGAGCTGCCGCTGCTCGAGCAGCTGGCCGAGAAGGTGGCCACCGTGCACGGCGAGCGCCACCCCGAGCTGGCCGAGGTGCGCCGTCTCGTCGCCGCGCTGCGGGCCGAGCTCGAGCCGCACCTGGCCAAGGAGGAGCAGGTGCTGTTCCCGGCCGTCGCCGCGCTGGCCGCCGGCGACGCCCCCGCGCTGGCGGTCCCGCTCTCCAACCCGGTGCGGGTGATGCTGCGCGAGCACGACCAGGCCGGCGAGCTCCTCGCCCGGCTGCGGGAGGTCACCGGCG
>Ga0182741_1000837_pt1 | contig 43451 bp, 43 predicted proteins | sample eDN5th37CBELigOP_FD_128874 | JGI IMG/M metagenome (GOLD analysis project Ga0182741, IMG submission 128874) | Enriched Organic Plus compost microbial communities from Emeryville, California, USA - eDNA 5th pass 37_C BE-Lig OP (version 2) (version 2) ... | reverse complement strand
CTGAGCTTGGCCGGGGGCCTGAGCTTGGCCGGGGGCCTGAGCTTGCCCTGACTGATCCTGGGCTGACTGATCCTGGGCTGACTGATCTTGGCCCGACTGATCCTTCGGGTGCCGTTGGCCTCCGACCCATCGGCAGAGGCCTCGTCCTGCGTCATGGCTAGACAGTAGCCGCGCCACCCTTCACGCGCCTCGCGTAGTGGCCTCAGCTGTGCCGCACGAGGCCCCTTGGCACGGAGCCCGCCGCTGCCGGCTCGCGCCGCGACGGTCAAGTCCCGGGTCGTGGTGTAGCGCTGCGTTCTCCTTCTTGATGGGTTAGGCGGTCAGTGCGGGACGGCAGCCTTGCGAGGCTGGCGGGGTCCGACGGGTGTGCGTGGGGCGGTGGCGTCACTCTGCTTCCGTCGCCGCCTGACGCTCGGCGCGGTTGACGGTGGCGGTGGCGTAGGTGAGGCCGGCGCCGATGCGGTCGGCGGTGATGACTTGGCGGTATCGCTTCTGGCCGTTGTCGGGGTGGGTGTAGGACTCGGTGCGGATGGTGCCGGCGACGATGACTTCCTGGCCCTTGCTGAGGGATTCGGCGACGTTCTCGGCGGGCTTGCCCCAGACGACGACGTGGAAGGTGTTGGGGTCGTCGTCGTCGACGTAGCTGCCGTCGCTGGTGCGGTGCTGGGTGTTCTCGATGACGCGCAGGTTGGCGACCGGTCGGCCGGAGTTGGTGAATCGCAGGGTGGGGTCCTCGGCGAGGTTCCCGGCGATGGTGGTGGTGCGCATCGTGTGGTCCCCCGTCTGGTGTGTTGTGCCTTGCGGCACGTTTGAGCGTACCTGCTAGTGCGTTTGTGCACTAGATATGCGGGTTAGAGATCTGTGCGTGTTCAGGAGGCGGCGGGTTCTCCGGTCATGGTCGCGGCGGTGTCGCGGATGAGGTCGAGGCGGAAGCCGCTCCAGCTGGTGGTTCCGGTGGTGACGACGGGCAGCTGGTGGTGGCCTTGCTGGCGAAGCTGCGTGACGAGCTGCGGGGTGGTGCTGAGGTCGATGATGTCGGGCTCGACGCCGAGCTGACGGAAGCGGCGGATGGTCTGGGTGCAGCGCAGGCAACCGGGGGCGGTGTAGATGGTCACGTGCATCGTGGTGGTGGTCATGGTGGTCTCCTTTGGGCGTTCGGCCCTGGGCCTTGTTCCTGATAGCGGAGCACCGGCCGCCGACAGCGGCCGAAGTGTCAACCCCGTGAGGGGCGGCGGTGGAGAAGAAGACGGGCGGGCTCAGTGCAGCCGAGCTGGGTGAGGCGGAGCCCAGCCCGTCTTGTTCGGTGGAGCCGGCCGCGGAGCGGCTTGCGCGTAGGCAGCGGCGGCCAGGATCGAAGCGTCAGGAACGGCTCCTCCCCGCCTGCGGCGGGTGTTCTCGGTCGCGCGCAGCGCGGTCCGAGGGCGGGGAGCGCGAGGGGCGGCCGAGCCCCTCGCCCCGGTCGGCAGCGGGCCGGGGCGGAGGTCTCGGCTGGGATCAGGTGTGGGCGGCGATCGGTCGGCTGTCGGGGCCGATCAGCCATGGCCCGTCGTCGTAGCCGGGTAGCGCGCGGATGCACTGCTGCCGGAGTGCTTCGCAGAAGACCCGGGCTTCGCTGGTGCGCCAGCCGGGGTGCTCGCAGGTCTGGTACTCGTAGCCGCTGATCGCGTTCAGGATCTCGACCATGCTCCACTGCTGGCGCGGCTGCCGGTAGGTGTAGCGGGGCAGGTCGCGGCCTTCGCCGTAGCGGAAGTTCACGCTCTCGACGTTGGTGTCTTGGAGCATCCAGCCGACCGCGTCCGCGGTCTGCCGGTCGACCCGACGTCGGCCCGCGCCCCGGACGTCCGGCTCGAAGCCGTCGGGCAGCGGCCAGATCACGGTGCCTTCGTCGATGTAGTAGGTGCTGGTGCCGTAGCTCATGCCGGTGTGCATGAAGGCGTGCAGCATGACGTGGATGTGCTCGGAGTGGACGATGTTGGCGCTCATGGGGGCTCCTTCCCAGGGGTGGGTGTCGTGGTCAGTCGTCGGCGGGGAGGCTGAGGCCGAAGCGCTTGAGCAGGGCACGCTGGCGGTCGGGGTGCTGACGCAGCAGGTCGGCGGCTGCCGGGGAGAGCACGCGGGCGGGGTCGCCGTCGCGGTCGAGCAGCGGCACGGCGGTCCTGATGTCGAGGGGGTCGCCGGTCACGGGGCAGGTGATCTGCCGGGCGATCAGGTGGCGGATGAGTTCCTGGTGAACAGCGCTGGCGATGCTGTTGGTGGTCATGTGGTGCTCCTTCGGGGCCGTTCTTCGGTGGAACCTGGCGCGTAGTGAGTCGCCGCCTGAACGGCCCAGAGCGCCACCCGGAGGGCGGTGGAGGAGAGCCCGTGGGGCGGGCTCAGCGCAGCCGAGCTGGCGAGGCGGAGCGCAGCCCTGCGGGGTCGGGGGAAGCGGCCGCGTAGCGGCTTGCGCGGCGGGTCGTGGCGGCGATCATGGAGAGCCAGGTGCCACCGTCACAGCGGCTCGGTGACGCGCAGCGGCACCGGTGCAGGGGCGCCGCCAGGCGCCACCGCTCGGGCTTGCACGGTCGGCGGTCTGTCGGCCACCTCGTTGTGGGACAGGCCCTAGTCGGAGAGGTAGGCCGGTGGGGACTGAGCCCCACCGGCCTGCCTTTCACCGGGTGCGGGTGTGCTCGGCGACCAGGAGTGTCTGGCCGTCGGGGAGGTTGACGCCGCGGTAGATGAGCCACTCGTCGCTGTAGTCGGCGGTAGCTGTGACGACGGCGTAGGTGTCGCAGTGGCCGCCGGTCAACGGCTGCAGCAGTCCGGCTCGGTGGAGAGTGCGCAGCTCGCGGTTGTAGCGGGCCGCGTCGTCGAGCCGCAGCCAGGCCGGCCGGGTGTCGTCGATTTCGTAGTCGACGGTGACGTGGAGCGGGGTCTCCGGGCGCAGCGGCTCACCCCATTCGTACCAGGAGTCGTGGCCAGCCAGGTGCTGGCACAGGAGCGTGGTGGCGCCTGCGACCGAGGCGGCACGGTCGCGGTCAGCGGGGTTGATGCCGATGTGGAGCGTCAGGCGGGTCATGGTGGTCTCCCTCGCGGTTGAGCGGTTGCTGGCGAGGGAATGAAGCGCGGGCTAGGCGCCGCGGAGCGCAACCCCGAAGGGGCGCACGTCAGTGCGGCCGCTTGCGGCTTGCGCGCAGCGGACCGCCCGCGATCATGGATCGCCAGCGTGCCGCGCGCGAGGGAGACCACCATGACCCGCCGGCAGATCGGGGCCTCGCGCACCTGCTGGAAGAGCTCGATGCAACTCACCGGCTGAGTCACTGCGGGCCTTGTGGTGATGCGGTTCGTCGGCCCTGCGGGCCGGCTGCGGCTTGTTGGTTTGCGCCGCCTGGGCCTCCGAGCTTGGCCGTGCCGCTCCGCCGGTCAACCGGGGGCCGGTCGGCGAATCGCTACGTCTTCGACGCTGTCCGATGGGCTGATGCGCTGCGCGCTGTGTGGTCGCGAAGACTCCGCAATTCGCCTGTCCCCCGGTTGACCTCTGTCGCTTGTCACGGCCCACCTCTCCGCTGCCCAGCCGGGCAAAAAACTGGCGTTGAACGAGAGGTCTGAGCCATGAGCCACGTGGTGGTCTACAGCACTCCGGGGTGCAAGCAGTGCGAGTTCACGGTCCGCAAGTTGACCGAACACGACGTGCCGACCACGGTCGTCGACCTGAGCACGAACCCGCGGGCACTGGCCCTCGTGAAGTCCATGGGCTTCACGACCGCGCCGGTGGTCACCAACGGCCAGCAGTGGTGGTCCGGTCTGAACCTGGCGAAGATCCAGGAACTGACGTCGCCGTCGAGCTCCCGTTCGTCTGCCTAAGCCCTAGCGGCAGCGTGGGGCCCACGGAATCTGGGGTGCGTTCACGTGGGCGAATCGTCGTCGTCAAGTCGTGTGACCCAGAGCAGCAGCCGTCCATCAGGCACCTCGGCTTGGAGGCGCTTCAGGGCTTGGTCGTAGGTGTCACCGACTGCCGTGACGTCGACGCTAGGACGTGGCGTGGTGCCGTCCTCGGGCATTCGCGCCCCGACCGCGCCTCGGAGTCTCACCACCTGTCACCTCTGTCAGCCTCGAGCGCGGCGTCGCGCGACACTCCCCCACCTGAGCGGTATGAGACAAGCGTGCGTGTGACCGGGCGCGCTCGCCTGCCCGCGGCCAGAGGTGGAAGCCTCTTTGCGTCGACGCCCTGCAGAGCTGCCTGGATCGCTGCTTCTGCCATGAGCCCGCGCTCCTCGTTCCTGTACTGCTGCAGGAGGTCAGGCTGGTGGCCGGCGGCGGCATCACCGTTCATCCAGTGCAGCAGGTGGCAGAGCCGAATCGCAGCGGGGATGCCCTCGAGAACACGATCGCGGGCGTTCAAGTCACGGTAGTCGCCGGCTCGCAGGACGACGCCATTCCGCTTCCGGGGCTGACTGTCGATGAAGTCCTTCAGCTCGAGCGCGGGAACGCACCATGCCCAGTGGCTGAACCAGAACTGGAAGCGCTTGTGCCAGGGGTAGCCACTGACTGCTGTGACGGTTCTTCGCTGCTCGGGTCCATCGCAAGCCCAGCACCCGCAGCCGGAGCAGCCGCAGGCACCTCGATCGGCGGGGTTGCCAGGCAAGCTGTGAGCAGGCAGTAGGTAGAGCGTGCCGGGGGCGCGGTGCGCATACTGCTCCAGTTGCGGCCTGTCGATGCGCACGTACATCTCGTCGTCGTTCTTCGTCGGGTCTGCGTAGAACGTCTTGCACTCGAACACGAAGAGTCGGACGTGATCAGGGGTCGAGATCTCGTGATCGACGATCATGTCCTGCCCGGCCTGGTTAGCAGGAGACCAGATCTGCGCGCTCGGTAGAGCCGTGAGTACCTCGTACGCGAAGAGCGCATCGACTGTGCGCTCTGGCAGCCTGAGCGACCTTGCCACGTCTGGCCTCAGCCCTCGAAGTGGAGCGTCAGCAGAGCAGCGACCAGCTCCGAGCGTGAGTTTGCTCCCGTGGCGGCCACCTGCTCGTCGAGCCACTGCAGCTGGAGCGCGGCGAGTCGCACCTGAACGTTGACGGAAGGCTGGGTCTTGGCGGGCTCTTGCCAGACAGGCATACCGCCGGTGTCGCGGTCCCAGCCGGGGCGGTCGAGCGCCTTGCTCACCTGCTCTGTGGTGACTGCCTGGGTCGCGGCCGCGAGGACTTGGGCGAGCGTTTGACCGGTCTCGCGGGCGCGGGCGCGCCAGCGGGCGGCCTGCTCGGCAGGCAGGTAGAGCGAGGTCGGGGCGGTCTCTCGCGAGGGCTTGGCGGCGGGCTTGGACTTCTCCCCCGCTGACACGCTGTGCAGTTTGCGGCTCGACGTCTTCGGCTTCGACGCCGCGCGGGGCGCCGGTACCTCGTTGCCCTGCGGCGCGGGTTCGCTGCTCGACGCGACTGCGGATGCGGGCTTCGGCGGGTCGGTCTTCTCGCGCGGCGGCAGCGCGTTGAAGATCTGGCTGAGGTCGCGGTGGCTGGCCATCAGGCGACTCCCCTCTTCGCTTCGTGCTCGAGCTGGGCGATGCGGTCGAGGAGCTGGAAGGCCAGCTCTTGGTAGTCCTGGGCGAGGCCGGAGGCGTCGCGGACGGTGATGCGGCCGCGGGGTACTTCTTCGCCGCGGCGGAGTGCGTCGAGGCGGGCCTTGGCTTCCTGGGGCACGAGTTCTTCGAGCTCGTGGATGAGCTTGCCGTTGAGGCGGCTGTCTCGGCCGGCGGAGGCGAGGTGGCGGATACGGGCGGAGAACACCGGGGCGGTGTCGCCGATCATGCCGGCGATGGTCTCGCGGGCTTCGCGGTCCATGCGGGTGGCGTGCTGCTCGACGTCGAACAGGACGACGCCGGCGAGGCGTAGGTCGGGGTTCTCGTTGCGGGCGGCCTGGAACCGTTGGGCGATCATCTCCAGGCCGTCGAGGCTGCCCTCGTCGACCTTGGTCGGGATGACGAGGGAGCCTGCGACGCGGAGCGCGGCTTCGATGAGCGGGGCGTCGCCGGGTGGGGTGTCGATCATGACGAGGTCGTAGTTGTTGACGAGCTCGTTGAGGCTGGTCTCCAGCATGCGGCCGAGGGTGTCGTTGGGGTCGCGCTGCTGGCGGCTCCAGGCGAAGGAGACGATGTCGATCAGTGCCGGTCCCCCGGGCACGACGTCGAGGTTGGGGCGGACGTCTTGGAGTACCGGCAGCTGGGCGCGGGTGGTGAGGGCGCCGACGACTTCGTCGCCGTTGGAGCGCTCGTAGCCGAGGTCGCGGGCCATGTTGCCCTGCGGGTCCCAGTCGATCAGGAGTACGCGAAGCCCGCCGGCTGCGGCCATGGCTCCGACGTTGCAGGTGATGCTGGTCTTGCCGACCCCGCCCTTGCCGTTCGCGATCGCGACCACACGCGGTGATGTCATGTTTCTCACCGTAGGGCGCGCACTGCCGTGCACACGGGTGCGACACACCGTGCATGCGCGATTGCGCGGCGCATTGTGCGCGACATTGTGCGCCCTGTGCTGTGCAGCACTGTCCAGCATGCAGCGCACCACCGGTGGCGCACTGTGGCGCGTATGCCTACACGCATGCCTACATGTCTTCGTGCGCGCTCGGTTGCGCTGGGGTGCGGAACCGGATGACGTGTCGCGCCGAGCGGGCGCAGCCCGAGGGTGACGGGAGCGTGAGTAGGTGTCCGCCCTAACGGGTCGGACAGCTGTACGAACCGGCACGCACCAAGGACACGACACGCCCACGGTCCGTCGACGTGCCGTCAACGGACCACCCCACGACGGCAACGCACCGTGCCCGTCCCGGCCACGGCGCCGCAGGCGCAGGCGCGCAGCGCCTCAGCGGGCGCAGCCCGCCGAGCGCGCAGCGCGAGCCGCCCACGCACCGCGAACGATGCGGACCCGAACCGGAAGCCAGGGACGCGCAGCGGCCCAACGAACACGAACCGGGAACGAGACGAAGACGCATCGGGAACCGAAACGGGCCGGAGCCCGAGGCGCGCCAGCGCCGCAGGGCGGAGGCCCTTCATTATCGGCTCCGGCTTGCTCCAGCGGCACAGCTCCCACGGCGGGCGGCGGGGTCGGTGTCCGGGCGGCTAGCGCCCTCGGGCCCGGCGCAGGGGTGCGCGGGCGGGATGGTGGGCGAGGCGAAGCGGGGCTACCGCACACATCGCCGGAGCAAGAGCCGCGGTGGTCCGACCCTAGGCGGTGCACGAGCACCTTCTGACGGACACCGCGGCGTCCGAAAGTTGTCTGGTCCCGCCGATAGTGTGGGAACCAGCGCGTGACCTGCTCCAGCGTCGAGCGGGCGAGGAAGGATGAGTATGTCCATCGCGGGGACGAGCAGGACCTCGAACCTGAACGCGGCGAAGTCAGCGAAGAACGACGAGTTCTACACCCAGTGGGCTGACATCGAGCGCGAGATGAACGCCTACCTCGAGTACGACCCCGACGTCTTCCGCGACAAGGTCATCCTGCTGCCGTGTGACGACCCAGAGTGGTCCAACTTCGCCAAGTTCTTCGCGCTGCACTTCATGGACTTCGGGCTGAGAAAGCTCATCTCGACCTCCTACGCCCCGGACAGCAACCCCAGCAAGGCCGACTACCAGCCGACGCTGTTCGAGATGAACGACCCCCAGTACGACGCGACCAAGACCCGCACCAACGGCAAGATGTTCGTCCTGGAGGGCAAGGACATCAACGCTGACGGTGTCGTCAACATCGACGACCTCCAGTGGTCCTACCTCGAGGGCGACGGCGACTTCCGTAGCGCCGAGGTGACTGCGCTTCGCGATGAGGCCGACATCGTGATCACGAACCCGCCGTTCAGCCTGTTCCGTGCCTTCATCGACTGGCTCGTCGCCGGCGGCAAGAGGTTCTCGGTGATCGGGAACCAGAACGCGGTCACGTACAACGAGGTCTTCGCGCTGATCAAGGGGAACCTGATGTGGAAGGGCGCGACAGCGAACAACACCGACATGGTGTTCGGCGTCCCCAAGGGCACTCAGATCAAGGAGAGTGACCGTCTCAAGGCGGAGAAGCTTGGCTATCCGTCTGATGACGCGTACGACTACACCCGGCTCGGCAACTCCTGCTGGTTCACCAACATCGAACACGGTCGTAGGCACGAGCCGCTGCGACTGATGACTCGAGCTGACAACCTGCGGTTCAACAAGAGGCTCATCAAGTCCCTCGCCGGACACCCCGACTACCTGAAGTACGACACCTACGACGCGATCGAGGTGCCATTCACAGACGCCATCCCGAGCGACTACGACGGTGTCATGGGAGTGCCGATCACGTTCCTGGACCGGTACAACCCCGACCAGTTCGAGATCTTGTTCAACACTGAGGACATGTCTCAGACCGAGGCCTACGGGGTCGAGCCTCTGGGAGAGAAGCGGGTCGCGGACTACTACGCGGCGGGTGGCACCGCATCGAACAGCCCAGGTCGTCGCAAGCTGTTCCTCTACCACCCGCGGCCCTACGTGCCGTTCAAGCGCATCGCCATCCGCCACCGGAGGGACTCCAGATGAAGACCGAGCTCAAGCACTACACGGTCGAGGAGGTCCTTCAGGGGTTCGTCTACAACGAGTTCGAGGGCAAGGGTCTGTTCGGGCTCGACGGGAAGCTCGTCATCCAGCCCGAGTACCAGCGTCACTACATCTACAACGACGGCAAGCGGGACGTCGCTGTGGTCGACTCACTGCTCAAGGGCTACCCGCTCGGGCTGATCTACTTCAACGTCGCCGGGGAGATGCTCGAGGTCCTGGACGGGCAGCAGCGGATCACGAGCGTGGGACGGTTCGTCACCGGCAAGTTCGCCATCAAGGTGGACGGCCGGGAGCAGACCTTCTCTTCTCTGCCGATCGAGCAGCAGCGGATCATCCTGGACACACGGCTCGACATCTACGAGTGCGAGGGCACCGAGGCCGAGATCAAGGAGTGGTTCAAGACGATCAACCTGGTCGGCGTGCCGCTGAACGACCAGGAGCTACGCAACGCGATCTACTCGGGCCCGTTCGTCACCGCAGCCAAGGCCGAGTTCTCCAACTCCCAGAACGCGATGCAGCAGAAGTGGTCCCATTTCGTCAAGGGCGACCCGAAGCGGCAGCAGGTGCTGGAGGTCGCACTGAGCTGGGTGGCCGCGGCAAGGAAGCAGAGCATCGACGGCTACATGGCTGCGCACCGCGGCGACGCCAGCATCGACGAGCTGCGCACCTACTTCACCACCGTCATCGACTGGATCGGCGCCGTCTTCATCGCACCGCCGCACAAGTCGATGAGGGGGCTGAACTGGGGCGACCTGTACGAGCGCTTCCACCACAACGCCTACCAGGCCGAGCAGATCGACGCCGACCTGCAGGAGCTGCTCGAGGACCCCGCGGTCAAGGACGACAAGGGCATCTACGAGTACCTGCTCGACGGCAAGCAGGACTCCCGGCTGCTGGACGTGCGGCTGTTCGACGCCACCATCAAGAGGTCCGCGTACAAGCGCCAGACGGACCAGGCCAAGGCGGCCGGCACGTCGAACTGCCCGCTGTGCGCCCACGGCGACAACGCCAACAAGACCCGCATCTACAAGCTCGAGGAGATGGAGGCCGACCACGTCACCGCGTGGTCCAGGGGTGGCGAGTCGACGCTCGCGAACTGCGAGATGCTCTGCGTCCCGCACAACCGCTCGAAGGGGAACCGGTGAGTCGACGCCGGGCTTCCGCACACCCGGGTGTCAGTGGCCCATGGTCGTCTTGGGCCGGTTGCATCTGAGGTCGGAGGAGCTGTGGGTCGAACGTCACGGTCGCGATGTCGGGCGGTGGGGTTGTGGGCGACGGTGAGGGCGGCGTCGACCTCGGCACGGTTGCGGCGGGTGCGCTTGGCGATCTGGGCGGGGGAGACTCCGAGCAGGCTGAGTTGTTCGTAGGCGGTGACGTGGTCGCTGGCTGCGATGGTGGCGCGGTGGTCGTTCTCTGCGAGTTGGGCCAGGATGCGGTCGGCCTCGGCGGCGTCGGCGTCGGCGGCGAGGTAGACGGGCAGGCTCGCCTTGGCCTGGGCGGCGGCGAGGGTGCGGCGCTGGCCTTCGGTGATGTGGATGGTGCCGTCGTCGTCGCGGTAGCCCCGGCATGGGGTGAGCACGCCGTGGGTCTTGATGGACTCGACGAGGTCGGTGAAGTCGGGGCTGTCGGTGTTGACGACGCGCACGTTGCCGTCGATGACGACGGTGGTGGGGTCTGCCTGGATCAGGGCGGGGGTGGTGGTGTCGGTCATGTGACGTTCCCTTCCGGCTCATCTCAGGTGCGGGCTGCATCCTGATAGCGGAGCCAGCACCGATCCGGGCCGGGCACGTCAACCCCGTAGGGGCGGCGGGGGAGAAGAACCCGGCGCGAAGTGAGGGAGCGCCAGCGACCGCGTGCCGGGTTCTTCGGCGGAGCCGGCCGCGTAGCGGCTTGCGTGGCCGGGTCGGGCGGTGATGATGGAGCGTCAGGATGCAGCCGCGCGGGCACGAACGCGTCGCCCGAAGGGCGACCGATCGGGGGTGATCCGCTCCGAGGTCGGTAGGTCCCCGAGTGGTGGATCATCGCTGGGCTGCCGGGCATCGCACGGCGCCGGTCGGGGTGTTGTGCCAGCCGTAGCCGTCGCAGTCGGGGTGGTTGCACTCGACGGCGGGACGCTCCCAGGTCGCCTCCTCGAGCTCAGGCAGCCGAGGATGGTCGGCGTACGGGTCGATCTGAGCCAGGACGTGGCGCAGCAGCGCCCACGGGACCTTGGCGCCGGCGGGCGTGATGTGCGCAGCAGCACCGCTGCGGGTGGCTTGCATCCCCATCGCGAGCTGCACGTCGTGCGCGGTCCAGGGCAGCGCAGCCGTGGCGAAGGGCCGCAGCGCACCGAGCAGTCGGCGTGGGGATTCCTGGCGTAGCCAGGGCACGAGTCGGACCAGGGTCCGGGCGAGCGGCCATGCCGGGTGGGGCGCCCCTCGTCGTCGATGCCGGCGCGAAGCGCCGTCCTTCTTGGCGCCGCGTGCGGCGCAAGGGTTAGTTACTCCTAGGTGAGATTCCTGAGAACTACACCCACCGCTGGTAGGGGTGTCTGAGTCCACAGCAGAGGTCACAGCCGGGGGCTGGCGACGGGCGCGTGCGGCGTCGATCTGCTCCCGGTAGGCGGCCGGGACGGTGAGGGCGACTTCGCTGGCCAGGCCGCGCTGGGTGCTGCCACGTCGGCGGCACTCGGCGGTCTCCTCGTAGGTGAGCATGCGGCCGCGCAGCACGACGACCTCCAGGCCGAGCTCGCGTGCGGCGGCGTTGGCGCGCTGCACCTGCCGCTCCTGGCACATCAGGACACCGGCCAGGACCTTGGGTCGCACGATGCAGCGCCGTCCGGTGCGGTGGTGGGCGTAGGCGCTCTTGACGGCGGCCCAGCGACGCATGAAGTCGATGCTGACGGAGTGCTTGCGCAGCACGTCGACGCCGAGTTGGCACACGATGGGCACGACGACGTCGAGCCAGTCGTTGCGGCTCAGCCAGGTCTGGATGCGGCTGTAGGCGCCGGCGGGGGCGAGCTGGTGGAAGCCGCGGCTGCGGTTCTGCCAGCCGCGGTCGTCGGGGTGGTAGCGCGGCAGCAGCCGAGGCTCGTAGCGGCAGATGGCCTGCAACCGCAGCGCGGCCGGGGGAGTGGTGCACTCGCGTGCGCGCAGGAACTCGGTGCGTTCGCGCGCGTCGAGTCGCGGCGACTCGCCGTGACGAATGAGGGGTGCATATGCCTGCGTGAGGGCGTGCCGGGGTATAGTCGGCTCCAAGCGCTAGGGCACACCTGAGGGTGTGTCGGTCTGAGCCCTTCACCGTCCCCGCCTGTCCAAGCAAGGGGTGAAGAGCTTCGGATTCCAGGGGCCGGCCCTTCGGGGCCGGCTTCTTCCGTTATGGGGTCATGTGAGGCGTGTGGGCCTAGACCGCCACCTCCTCGCGGCTGATGAGGGCCTGGGCGCCCTCCGGTGCCGGGGTGGAGCGCAGGTACTCAGCCATCGCGTTGGCGACGAACTCGCTCATGGAGAGTCCGAGTGCGTCGGCACGCTGTTCGATCTCGTTGGCGTGCTCGACGGGCAGGCGCGAAGCGATCAGACGGCGAGCTCCCTTGCTGGGACGCCCGGGCCCGGGTCGGTGGAGTGCCATGCCCGTCATGAAAGCGCAGTTTCTGTTATGCGTACGGGAGGCTGGGCGGCGTGTCTTGGCGCGGCCTGAGCCTCCCACGCGGCCGCGTGGAAGCGGCCGCTCGAGGGTGCCGGCGGGGCCGTGGCCGCGTGCCGGGGCCTGGGGACTGGTCATGACTGCGCCACCTGTCACATCGTGATGCCGACGCCGGCGAGGAACGGGACGGCGTCGATGGGCTGTTCGCCGATCCAGACCTCCAGGTGCAGGTGCGGTCCGGTGGAGTTGCCGTTGGAGCCGACGTCGGCGATGTGGTCGCCTGCGGTGACGCGGTCGCCGACGTCGACGTGGACGCCGTTGGGGTACATGTGGACGTAGAGGGTCTGGACGCGCTGGTCGTCGGTGTTGAGGCCGTGGTCGATGAGGATGTTGCAGGGGGAGCGGCCGCGCCAGGCGGAGCAGCTGACGTGGGCGACGACGCCGTCGGCGGCGGCGAAGATCGGGGTGCCGGCGGGGGCGGCGAAGTCGGAGCCCATGTGGGTGTAGCCGGCGCGGATGGTTCCGAAGGCGCTGGTGTAGGTGGAGCCGATGACGGGCTGCGCCCAGCCGTCGGTGGAGACGGTGCCGTCGTAGGTGGCCAGCCCGCAGCCGAGGGTGCCGGTGCCGGGCAGGTCGTCGAGGCCGGCGGTGCTGAGGGCGTCGAGGAGCGCGGTGGCGTCGTCGACCTTGTCGTCGTAGGCGTCGGGGAAGGCTGATCGCTGCACGGCCTGGGCGGCGGCGCCGAGCGGCAGCTGCTCCCAGCCGCTGACGGCGAGCAGGGCGTCGTAGAACGCTGCGGCGGCGTACTCGGGGTTGAGGAGGTTCTGCACCTGCTGCTCGGGGGTGCCGTCACCGCCCCAGCCTTGGGAGGGACGCTGCTGGAAGAGGCCGATGCTGTCCCAGTCGCCGGGTGCGACGCCGTCGTTGGGGTAGTCGAGGGAGAGCATGGCGACCTGGCGCCAGCTCGGCCACTCCTGGGCCCAGCGGCTGCCTGGGGGTGGGGTGAACTCGCCGGCGTTGGCGAGGTTGCGCAGGCCGGACTCGGTGATCGCGGTCATGAGCGCGATGGTCGCGGCGCGGGTACTGAGATCGCGGTCGGCGGCCACGGTGATGATGTGGCCGGCGTTGACCAGCTGAGCGCCGGTGAAGCCGGCGACGTCGTCGGGCCAGTCCTCGGGCAGCGCGACCTCGACGGGGTCGTCGAGGCAGGCGGCGGAGGCGCTGTCGCTGTCGTCGATGAGCACGACCGCGAACAGCAGCCCGAGCAGCAGCGCGGGCGCGGCGAGGGCGACGACGACGATCGCGATGGAGGACCGCTGCGGCATGGCTCAGCCCTGGGCGAGCTCCACGACGAGCCACGGGGCGGCGCCGTCGTCGCGGGCGAGGGTGACGCGCAGCGCGGTGTCGTCGACGGGCACTGCCACCACGGCGAGGTAGGGGGTGTCGATGTCGTCGGTGACCCGCTGCGGTTCTCCGGTGACGGCCCCGTAGGGGATGTTCATCGGGTCGATGGTGGAGAAGGCCGCCAGCTCCTCGGGGTGCAGGTAGGGGCGGATGCCGTCCAGCCACTGGGCTTCGGGCTGGCTGGTGTCGAGGTAGGCCTGAAGGAACGCGATGGCTGTCTCGATCGCGTCCTGTTCGGCCTGGGCGTCCCAGGTCGCGGGCGCGGCGGTGCTGGTGGGTGGCTCGACGATGTCGTCGCGGCCCCCGCCGGTGGGGTCGGGCGTAGGTGTGGTGACGGTGGGGGCCGGGGGAGTGGGCTCGACCGTGTCGGGCGCGAGCGGGTCGCCGTTGGCGCAGGCGGTCAGCAGCAGCGCAGCGGTGAGCGCGGTGATGCTGAGGTTGCGGTTGCGCATACGTCCCCCCCGGTCGTAGGCGTCGTGCGGCGGTCTAGGCGGTCTCGTGCTCGTCCAGGCGGTCGTTGCGTCGGCTGCGCATCCAGGCGATGACTTCGTCGCGCAGGATCATCCAGCGGCGCGCGGAGAGCTTGTAGGCGGGGAAGATCCCGCCTTCCTGCAGCCACCGGTAGATGGTGGGGTAGTTGAGCCCGAGCAGCTCGGCGGCGGTCTTGGGGCGCAGCGTCTCGGGCGCGTCCTTGAAGATCTCTCCGACCTGGTCCGGCGGCAGCGCCGCGGATCGGTCGGGGCCTGCCTTGCGGATCGCGCGCAGCAGCTCGCGCAGCTCGCCGGCGACGATGACCCAGTGCCCGTGGAGCTTGTAGGCGGGGATGGTGCGGGCGTCGATCCAGTTCATGATCGTGGGGACCGAGCAGTCGAGCAGGGTCGCGGCTTGGTTCGGGCTGAGGTAGGTGCCGTAGTTGGCGAAGACCTCGTCGAGGGCGTCGGGCAGGGCGTGGACGCGGCCGTCGCGGCCGGCCTCGAGGTGCCGGACGACTTCCTCGGCGAACACCACCCACAGCCTCCCGACCTTGTATCCGGGGAAGGTCCCCTCTTGGAGCCACTCGTACAGCGTGGACTTCGGGATCCCCAGGTTCTGGGCTGCACGCTCTACCGAGAGGGTGCCGCCATTCCCGAAGAGGGACCGTAGCGATTCCACGTCCTGAACTCCCAACATACACATTGGCGGAGATATGGACAACGGTCCGCTGCCTGTGCCATCCTGGCAGAGCCTGGCCCCCTCGTGGGTGTGTCGGGTAACAATGAGCCGTCCCGCGGGGGGAGGGAATGGATGAGCAGTAAGAACCCGTATGAGGCGTTCTTGGCCTCGCCGGGCACGTCGTCTGCTGCTGATTCGTCACCTGCACCGTCGCAGGCAGCCATGAAGGCTGAGCGTGGTCGGCCGGCTGGACCGGCCGCGTTCGGGGCGCTCATGCCGCAGCGCGCGGTGACGCTGCCCGATGCCGTGGATCGGCTCCCGGTGTGGGGGTGGGACCGCGACGAGCCGGTGTGGTGGCTCGGCGTGCACGGCGGCGCGGGGGAGACCACCCTGGCGGCGGCGTCGGGCGTCGGCAGGGCCGCGAGCCACATGTGGCCGCGCACACCCTCGGGCCGCGCTCAGGTTCTTCTGGTTGCTAGGACGAACCTGCACGGGCTCAACGCGCTGCGGCGCGCCGCCCAGCAGTGGGCGGCGGGCGACAGCGCGGGTGCGGTGGTGATCGGGGCGGTGCTGGTCGCGGACCAGCCGAAGCCGTTGCCGCGACCGCTGCGTGATCTGCAGCGCGTGGTCTCCGGCGGTGTTCCTCGGACCTGGGTGGTGCCGTGGGTGCCGGCCTGGCGGGTCGAGGAGGTCACCGAGCAGAACGTGCCCAGCTCAGTGAAGAAGGTTCTGGCGTCGGCGACCGCCGACATCGTCATCCAGTAGGGAGCAGCAGCAATGTCGATCAGCAATGTCGTCTACCGGGGCCTGGTGGGGGCGTTCCCCGATGGTGACCCGACGCCGCCGCCGGGTGAGCTGGCGGGGGCGTTCTCGACGATCATCGGTGTCGCGAAGTGGATCGGTCTCGGCGTCGCGGTGATCGCGATGGTGGTTCTCGGGATCATGCTCATCACCAGCCGCAGCGGCGACGGACAGCGTCACGTCGGCCGGCTGGGCTACATCCTCGGCGGTGTCTTCATCGTCGTGAGCGCGGCGACGTTGCTGGCGTTCCTCACGGGGTACTGAGCCGCCACCGCTTGGCGGGCTAGGAGAGACGTGACCAATGACCGATCGCGAACCTGACGAGGGACGCAGGGGGCTGCGCAGTCCGGCCTGGATCATCTCGGCCGTCCTGATCATCGCGGTCCTGATCGTCGGGGGCGCCGCGATCCTGTGGCCACGCGGGGATACTCCCCCCGAGGAGCCCACGACGCCGCCGACGGCGACGCAGACGGCTGAGACCACCGACCCAGCGGATCCTGCGGCCTCCATCTGTGGTCTTGAGCCGGGTGATCAATCCGTTCCCACTGAGCCGCCAGCGGAGGCGGAGTGGACCTTGCACGGCACGTTCGCCGCCCCCAGCGTGGAGGGCGTGGGTCCGGGCCAGGTCGACCCTGACGGTCTCAACCGATGCTTCGCCCGGTCGCCGACTGGCGCGCTGCTCGCGGCGATCAACTACTGGGCCATGATTGCCGCCGACCCCACCGTCGTTGGCGATGCCCGGTTACTGGTCGACAACGCTGCGGCCGAGCAGCTGCGCGCGCAGGTGGAGAGCGGACAGGTGAGCGAGTTCTCTGGTCTGCAGCTGGCGGCGTACTCGATCAGAGGTGTGCCTGAGCCGTCGGACTCTCTCGTCGTCGTCGATCTGGTCTTCGCTCAGGTGGGATCTGACTCGCTGGTGCTAGCGCCCATGCCGATGGTGTGGGAGACCGGAGACTGGCAGTTCGAACTGCCGGCTACGGGCGATACCGGCTTCCAAACCATCCCCAGCACTAACGGGTACGTGGTCTGGAGCGGGACGTCATGAGCTCAGGGTTCAATTGCGGTCTGGACCCGGGGTGCCTCCTACTCGAAGCGGTCATTAAAGCACCGGGCGCAGTCGCCGGTGCTGCCGCCAGCCAGGCTCTGGAGAACCTCGCAACCAGCGTCAGCGAAGGCGCGGTCCGAGTCCTAGCGTCCCTAGCGACGGCTTGGGTCAACACCCCGACGCCGTCTGCCGCACAGCTCTTCTACCTACGGGGCGGCAGTGGCAGCTTACTCCCGGTCGCCGCTCCGTCACCGGCTGTTGAGTTCGCGCAGAGGCTCATGCTGCCGGTGACGTTGGGGATCATGGTGATCGCGCTGACGGTCGCGGGGATCCGCATGATCATCGCGGGCCAGCGAGCCGGGGAGGAGGGGCGCCGCATCCTCGTCGGCCTGGTCTCGATGGTGGCGATCTCGTCGCTCGGCCTGCTGGGGTTCACCCTCCTGATTCAGGCTTCTGAAGCGACCGCGTCGTGGATCCTCGACAACGCCATCGACAACACAGTCGAAGGCATGGCCGACGGGCTAGCGATCGTGTTTGGCGCGCTGCTCGCCACAGGCGCGCCCGGGGCCGGCGCGGCAGGGATTCCGGCGGTGCTGGTGATCGTGGGCGGGATCATGCTGATACTGATCTCGTTCGTGCAGATCATCTTGATGATCCTGCGCGGCGGGATGCTGGTCGTGATGGCCGGGCTGCTTCCCACTGTGGCCGCAGCCGCGACGACGCAGACCGGGATGGAGTGGTTGCAGCGCTACATCCGCTGGTCGTTCGCGCTCATCCTCTTCAAGCCGATCGCGGCTCTCGTGTACGCGATCTGCTTCAAGATGCTCGTCGTCGGTGATGAAGCCACCGGTGACGAGGTCATCAACGTGGTGACCGGCCTCGGGCTGCTGTTCTTGGCATGCATGGCGCTGCCGGCGCTGATGCGCATCATCGCCCCGGCAGCTTCGGCGATCGCCGGTAACGCTGGCGGCATTGTGGTCGGCGCGGCCGCGGGCGCCGCCGCCGTGGGCGCTATGGCCGTGCCGGCTCTGGCAGGCGGAGGAGCCGCCGCTGCGGCGAGCGGGGGAGCGCAGGCCAAGGGCGCCGTGGGATCTGCGGGCAGCGGTGGTCCTTCTGGCGGCGGGGACGACCCGTCTCCATCGGGTGGTGGGTCGCCGGCCCCGACTGGCGGGGAGGCGGCGGTCGGCTCGACGGCGTCCTCAGCGTCGGGCGGTGGCGAGGTAGCCGCCGGCTCGGCACCGTCATCGCCGTCGGGTGGAAGCGAAGGCAGCACGGCTGAGCCGGCGAACCAGTCGTCCTCTGATGCTCCGCGCGGCAGTGGTGGGACGACGTCGGGCTCGAATCTGCTGGGCATGGCGAATGCGGCTTCGACGGTTGCGTCGACGGTGCAGAGCACGGTGGTCAACACGGCTGAGGGTGCCACCGAGGAACCGAAGCGTGACTGACCTGGGGGAGTGACATGAGCAGCACGACGGAGCCGACGGAGTCGAGGGTCCGCACCTACGGCAACTGGCGACGTCCTCGGTCTCGTGGCCTGCTGGGGATGCAGCTGCCGGCCACGATCTTGCTGTTGGCGGCGTTGATGACGGCGTTCGTGCTGATGGCGCTCACGCTGTACTTGCCGGCGCTGATCGTGGCGGTGAGCGCGGTCGTGGTGGTGTGGGCGTTGTCGACGACTGACAAGCACGATGTGAGCGTCGCGACCAAGCTGCGTACCCGTACCCGCTGGTGGGCGGCCCGGTCCCGGGGGGAGAACCTGTACCGGTCGGGTCCGTTGGGGCGTTCGCTGTGGGGGACGCACCAGCTGCCGGGCCTGCTTGCCTCGACTCGTCTGTCTGAGCACCGGGACGCCTACGACCGTCCCTTCGCGTTGCTGTACTCGCCGACGACCTCCACGGCGACGGTGGTGATCGAGGCGGAGCCGGAGGGGTCGGCGCTGGTCGACGCCGACCAGGTCGACCGGTGGGTGGCGCAGTACGGCAACTGGTTGGCGGCGCTGGGGGAGAACCCCAGCGTGGTCGCGGCGTCGGTGACGATCGAGGCGGAACCGGACTCGGGCAGCTCGTTGCGTAACGAGCTGGACGAGCGGCTGCAGCCGGACACGGCGTCGCCGTTCTCGTTGCAGGTGGCCAAGGAGATCCTGCTGTCGTACCCGACGGGCGCAACCCGGGTGACTGCCTACATGGCGGTGACGGTGCGCACGACCTCGGTGACGGGCCGGCGTCGCAAGCTCGAGGACGTCGCGATCGACCTGGCTGCGCAGATGCCGGGTTTGACGCAGTCGCTGGAGGCGACCGGGCTCGCGGCCGCGGTGCCGGTCTCGGCGCAGCGGCTGTGCGAGGTCGTGCGCGTGGCTTACGACCCTGTCGTGAGCGAGGTCATCGACCAGGCCCGCGCCCGCGGGGAGTCGTTGGAGATGTCGTGGCCTGATGTGGGGCCGTCGGCGCACCAGGCGAACTGGGCGTCCTACCAGCACGACTCGGGGTACTCCCAGACGTGGCAGATGAGCATCGCACCGCGCGGGCACGTGCAGTCTTCGGTGCTGCGGCGGCTGCTGGCGCCGCATCCCGACATTGCCCGCAAGCGGGTGACGCTGATGTATCGGCCGATCGATCCGGGCCGTGCTGCGGCGATCGTGGAGGCGGATCGTGCGACCACCCGGTACCGGGCGGGCGCACGGCGCACCGACATCGCCTCCAGCAGGGATCTGACCGAGGTCGCGGCGGCGGACCGCACGGCGCAGGAGGAGGCCGAGGGTGCGGCGCTGCTGCACTTCGGGATGCTCGTGACCGCGACGGTGACGGATCCGGAGATGATTCGCCGCGCCGCTGAGGCGGTCAACGGCTTGGCCGCGACGGCCCGGTTGCGGCTGCGGCCGGCCTATGGCGCGCAGGCGGCGGCGTTCGCAGCGGCGCTGCCGCTGGGGCAGCTGCTGAACCGGCAGCTGGCGGCGCCGACGCAGATGTCCTGGGACCTGTCGTGAGCCGCACCAAGGCGAAGGCGAACGCGGCCAAGCCGCGGGTGCTGCGCCCTGGCCCGATGGGGTGGCGCGGCCGCGGCCGTGGCACCGACAACCTGACGCCGGTGCCGATGGAGTGGCGTGGCACCACCCGCCAGGTGTGCGGCCTGTACCCGGCGAGCTCGGGTAGCTCCGCACCTGCGATCGGCGCCCCGTTGGGTCGCCAGCTCGACCGCAACGGGTCGATGGGCGGGTCGGTGTGCTGCGACCCGATCAGCTGGTTCCTGGCCGGCATGGTGTCCAACCCCTCGGCGTTCTTCCTGTCCAATCCGGGGCTGGGGAAGTCCACGGTCGCCCGGCGGATGGTGATGATGGCGGACGCCTTCGGGTATGTCCCGATGGTGCTGGGCGACCTCAAGCCTGACCAGGTCGACAACGTGCGCGCCCTGGGTGGGCAGGTCATCCGGATCGGCCCCGGTGGCGGGCACCTCAACGTGCTCGACTCCGGTCAGAGCCGGGAGGCCGAGGCGGCGCTGCGTGCCGCTGGCCGCTCGGACATGGCTGAGCAGCTGCGGGTCAGTTCGCACGCCCGCACGCGGGCGCTGGTGGCGGCGCTGCTGACGATCGTGCGGAAGTCGGCGCCGACCGACCGGGAGGAGAACATCCTCGACCGGGCGATCCGGCTGCTGGCGGACCGGCACCAGGGGGTGCCCGTGCTGCCTGACCTGCTGCACATGATTCAGAACCCGCCGGAGGATCTGCGCCGGGTCGCACTGGACCGTGGCGACCTGGTCCGTTACGCGGCGATCACCGAGAACCTGGAGGCCTCGCTGATCGGCCTCATTGACGGCGGCCGCCTGGGCAGCATGTTCGCCCACCCGACCAGCGAGCCGCAGCGCCGTGACCGGGCTGTCGTCTACGACGTGTCCGGGCTGCAGCAGGGCGAGGACGACGCCAAGGCGGCCGCGCTGCTGGCGTGCTGGTCGACCGGGTTCGGCACCATCGAGGCCGCGCACGCGTTGGCCGACGCCGGTCTGGAGCCGGAGCGGCTCTACCTGGCGGTGCTGGACGAGCTGTGGCAGGCGCTGCGCGTCGGGCACGGCATGGCGGACCGTGTCGACGCGCTCACGCGGCTCAACCGCAACGAGGGCGTCGGGCAGCTGATGATCAGCCACACCATGAAGGACCTGGAGTCGCTGGCCAGCGAGGAGGACCGCGCCAAGGCCCGCGGGTTCGTCGAGCGGGCCGCGATCAAGATCCTGGGCGGTCTGCCGGCCTCGGAGATGCCGTGGCTGTCGCAGGTGATGGCGATGTCGCAGACCGAGCAGGAGATCCTGACCAGCTGGCAGGACCCGGCGCCGTTGAGCCGCCGCGGCGAGCAGGGGGTGCCGCCGGGCCGGGGGAAGTTCCTGATCAAGGTCGGCAACCGGCCCGGGATCGCGTTCAAGATGGAGCTGACCCCGGCGGAGATGTCGGTGCACGACACCAACAAGCGGTGGGCGCAGGCGATGGGGCGGCGGCGCGCATGAGCGAGCGCAACCGCGGCGGCTGGGACGGCGAGACCGTCGGCATCGTCCTGATCGTCTCCACCGTGTTCTTGGCGCTGCTGGTCACCAACCTCGCGGTGCGGGCCGGTCACGCGCTGGCTGGCATCACCGAAGAGCTGGGCAACCCGCTCGAGATCACCCTCGGTGTCTTCACGGGCCGGGTCGCCTGGCCCGTGGCGAGCACGGTGGTGGCCGCCGTGCTCGGGCTGATCTTCTTGGTGCTGCTGGTGCTGGTCACGATGCGGGTGACCCGCCGCCGCAGCGGGCAGGGGCGGGTCGATGAGGCGGCGCGGCGGATGGGTCGCGGCCGTGACATCGAGTCGATCAGCGAGCGGGCCGTCAAGGAGAAGGCCCGCCGGCTGGGCGTTGATGTCGAGGCGGACGCCTTCGGCATCCCGATCGCTCGGCAGATCGGCAGCGGGAAGATGATCTACCAGTCGTGGGAGGACACCTGCGTCGACATCCACGGCACCCGGGCCGGCAAGACCACCAGCCGGGTGATCCCGGCGATCCTCGCCGGGATCGGGCCGGTGGTCGTCACGTCGAACAAGCGTGACGTCGTCGACGCCACCAGGGGCGTCCGGGAGGACAAGGGCCGGGTGTGGGTCTATGACCCGCAGGGCATGATCGGGGAGCAGCCGAGCTGGTGGTGGAACCCGCTGACCTACGTCACCGATGACGTCAAGGCACGGTCGCTGGCCAACCTGCTCGCGTTCGCTTCCCGCCCCGCGGGCGGGAAGGAGGACGCCTACTTCGGGCCGGCCTCGAAGAACCTGCTGTCGGGACTGCTGCTGGCGGCTGCCCTCGACGGGCGCCCGATCACGCAGGTCAACCTGTGGCAGGCGCAGCCGTGGGACGACGAGCCGGCACAGATCTTGAAGCGGCACGGTTACGACCTCATGGGCGCCCAGCTGGAGGGGTTCACCAAGCTCACCGAGAAGCAGCGTGACGGTGTCTACGGCGGGGTAGACCCGATGATCGCGTGCCTGACCACACGGGCGGCCGCCCCGTGGTTCACCCCGACCGGTCCGGCAGACCCCCGGCCGCAGTTCGAGCCTGCCGACTTCGTGCGATCCAACGAGACCCTGTACCTGGTGTCGCGCGAGGGGGAGGGCACCCTTGGCCCGCTGATCCTCGCGCTGACCGTCGCGGTGGCTGAGGAGGCGGAGCGGTTCGCAGCCACCCAGCCCGGTGGCCGGCTGGCGCGCCCGATGCTGCTGGCGCTGGATGAGGCAGCGAACATCTGCCGGTGGCCGGAGCTGCCCAACCTGTACTCCCACTACGGCTCGCGGGGCATCATCCCGATGACGATCCTGCAGTCGTGGTCCCAGGGCGTGGAGGTCTGGGGCGAGAACGGCATGAAGAAGCTGTGGGAGGCCGCCAACGTGCGCGTCTACGGCGGCGGCACCGTGAACGTGACGTTCCTCGACGAGCTCTCGCGCCTGATCGGCCACTACGACGACGAGGTCACCACGACCAGCACCAGCAGCGGCCGCGGGGGAGCGAGCCGGTCCCGCTCTACGCAGATCCAGCGGCGTCGGATCCTCGACGTCGAAGACCTGGGCTCGCTCCCCCGGGGCCGGTGCCTGGTGTTCGCCTCCGGCGCCCGCCCGGTGCTTGCGGCCACGGTGCCGTGGTTCAACGGGCCGTACAAGGAGCAGATCGAGGCCTCAATCGCCAAGCACGACCCGAACGCGACCACGACCGTCGACCAGGCCGCACGGGAGGCCAGCACGATCAAGCAAGAGCAGCACCAGCTCATCGCTTCGGGAGGCCCGCAGTGAGTATCAGCCAGCAGGACGAGCACCTTGTCGAGGCGGGCGTGGTCGCCGAGCACGGCGACTACGTCGCCGTCGATCACACCGCCGAGCCCGACCCGTCCGCGCCGCCCCCGGCCGAGCAGGAGTCGACCGAGCCGCAACTGGCGTTCCCGGATGCGGCGACGTGGGTGCGTGAGTGGCTGCGCCACAACTACAAGCGGCGCATCAGCAAGGGCTCGGGCAACGTGTGGGCCGCCGACTGGTGGCGCTACCCGGAGGCGGTGTCGCGCATTGAGTCGCTGTGGCGAGCCTGGGAGCACCTGCGCCTGGACCCGGCTACGGGGATGAGCGTGTGGTTCCGCGACCACGCCGACCACCACATGCGTGTGCTGATGGACCCTGACTGGGGGCCCTTCGGCAAGCACGGCGCCACCACCAACGACGTCACCGACCCGCTGCCGCACGAGGACCCCCCGGAAGGGTTCTTCGAGCCGGCCGGCACCTAGCGCGAGCCGGGACGCGATTGCGGGCCCTTCGGCCGACCCGTGTCGCTGCGTTGTTGGTACCGCCGCAGGCCCGCGGCGCGGGCCATCTGCCCGATGCGCCGGTCGGTCAGGCCGAAGTCGACGGCGATGTCTCGGTAGGGCTCGCCGGCGCGGATGCGGGCGAGAATCGCCTCGTCCCGCTCGCGTCGAGCTGCTGAGTCGTCACGGTGACCCGACGCCTTCCGGAAGCACTCAGGCGAGCACGTCTTGCGGCTGTACCTGCCGATCCGGCACCAGGTCACGCCGCAGACGACGCAGCTCTCGACGTGGATGCGCCGCGCGGGCGCGCGTCGGCCACCGCCCAGCAGTGGCCGGCCGGCGTAGTACCGGTGCACGTGCGCCGAGCACAGCCGCAGGTGCACGTCGGGCTTGCCACATCCGCGGATGCGGCAGTGGCCGGGGTCGTTGACGAGCGCGAACTCGGGGTCTTGGTCGCGGGCCTCGTGTAACCAGAACCCGAGCAGCAGTGCGCTGACCTGGTCGACCCGCAATCCAAGGATTGGTGCCAATCTTTGCAGCCTGACGCCGGCGGCGTGATAGGCGGCGGCCTGTGCGACTGGTCCCGTCCCGTACATGACTTGCCAGACGCTACTGGGCATCGCTCGGGCCAGCCGACATTCTAGCGGCGGATGTCAGCGTCCGAAGCGGAACGAACGGTACGACGAACGCACGTTGAACCTGTGACCATCCTTACGGCGCTGCAGCAGGCCCGCAATCGTGTCGACGTCCTCGCCGCTCATGCCCAAGGCACGGCACTTGGTCCGGACCTGCTCTACCGTGACCGCTGCCCAGCGCTCAGGGCGGTTCATCATGTCGGCCTTCAGCTTGTCCTCTTCGTTCCACTGGAGGCCCGACGAGTACCCCGCAGCCATCCCTGCCAGGTACTCAAGGATCTCGTCTATCCCGTTCGGCAGCGGTTCCAGCGCTGCGGGCTCGCGTTGACTCGGTTCGATAGTCGCGTTCGGAAGCAACTGCACGGGGTTCGCGTCCGAGATCCACTCCTCGGTCTCCTCGACGCTCCACTCGATGACCGCAACGGCGTCGGCTTCGGTGTTCCACAGAGCGTTTAGGTTCTTGCGGTCCGGCCAGGCGTGGAGGACCCGCCGACCGCCAAACAGACCGGGATGTAGACCACGCCAGGTCAGATGCTGAACTTGGGGTAGTGCAACCAGCTCCTTTAGAACTGCGCTAGGAACCTCCCTGCGGGGTGTGACAACCACAACATCGCCACCGGGCTGGGCTAGGAGCCACTTCACGGCGCGAGCGTTCTGCGCTTCGCGTGTCTCCCGGTCACCAAGGCGCGAAACTGCTAGCGCTGCTGCTTTCATCGCTGCCACCACCTCCGTCAGCCAACCCTCCAACCGGACTGCGCACTACCAGGTGTGCACCCGCTCCTCTGAGGAGGGTATGTGTGCGATCCGACATGCAGGAGCGGCAGCGCACGCGCAGAGGTTCGGTCTGTTGCCGTGACCCACTCACCTGGTCGAAACGAGGTACAGGGAGTTGAAGCGACCCCTGTCCCCTGCGGCCTTCCGCCATGATCGGACGATGTTGGCTTGGCTCAACGAGAACGGTGCGGCCGTCTCGACTCTCATGGCTATCGCGACGGCAATCGTCGCGGTCCTGGCGCTCCGGCAGACGGCGCGAGACAGCGCGGATCGGTCAAGACCGATGGTTCTTGCGGAGTTCAGACGGGCAGTGAACAGCGACAGGACCGTCGATCTCGTCATCAGAAATGCCGGAGCTTCCATGGCGCGAGACGTGCACGTGACCTTCGACGGCTCTTGGGACATCTGGTGGGGATCACGGGGTGAGGCCGCAGTTGAGTCCCCGATAGTGGTGTAGCGCGGTGGTCGTGATCGTCCCGGTGCTGGACGTGGCAGCGGCCACCGCGTGATCCTTCGAGTTCACCTTCCACGGCTCTCTCGAACGGAACCATCACGATGACCGCTCCCCACATTGTCGACCCCGCTGGCCTGCTTGGCGAGGCCTTGGCCGAAGCGAGCCCAGACCTGATGCGTTCGCTGCTGCAGACGATGATCAACGCCCTGTTGTCCGCTGATGCCGACGCGGTGGTCGGTGCCGAGTACGGCCGGCCATCACCGAGCCGGCAAAGCAGTGCCGGCTGGCACACTATGCCGCCATGGGAGGCTGGCAGCAGTGGGCGCCGGCGATCGCCGGCATCGTTATCGGCGTCGTGGGTGCGATCGCTACCCGGCGCTACGGAAACCGTCGTGGGCGCCTGACTTACAGTTTCGCGGCCGTCCCGCTGGTGGCTCCCGGGCCGCACGCCGAGTCCGTGACGGTGACAGTCGGCGGCGAGCCCATGGCGACGCCCCATAGCGTCAGGGTGGTACTGACCAACACAGGTCCTAAAGACGTGCGACCCGACCACTTTCCCGACTCCCTCGGTCGGTTCAACATCGTGGGCTGCACCAAGATGGGTCCTTTGCGCGGTGAGCTTCACAAGAAGGGTGAGAGCGATCCGACCCGGAGCGTAGATGGTGGCGGCGGCCAAGACCCAACGCTGTGGGAGTTCGAACGAGTGCACATCCCACGAGGCGCGACGCTGAGCTTCACCGGAGTCGTCGACGGCGATCCCAACGCCGTCTCCTTCGCGGATTTGTACGACGTCGATATCCGGCTGGCAGGACCTCCGCGCGGGCTCCTGGCGTCTGCTCTGGTGGCGATGGTCGCTGCGGCTGGGGCCGTGACTTCTGCGGTGATGGTCATCATCGGGGTCGACACCACACCGCTCCGGGTCGCCCTCGTCGTCAGCACGGCCGCGTGGGTCGGCAGCGGGATCACTGCGATGCGGGCGTGGCCGGAATTTCTTCCTGGCCGCAGCCGCTAACGCTCGATACTGGACAGTTCACTCGGCGATCGCCCAGACATGGCCTTCGAGTTCAAGCCCCCGGTCCCCATCTCAGGCCGTGGAGGCGAAAGGCTTCTAGCAGAGCTGGCTGCTCCGGGGTCAGGGGCAACGTCACCGGGGTGGACAGGTGCGGGCTGACGGGTGGGTCGCCGGCGCGTTCGAAGATTGCCCAGAGCGTGAGGTCGTCGCCGTAGCGGGAGGCGAATCGGACCCCTGCGGCGTCGGTGGTTGCGTGCAGGTGGGTCGCGACCCGTTGGGTCAGTTCGCGCGGCTGCGATCGCTTCAAGGCTGCCGCGTCGAAGTCGGGCTCGCCGAGCTGGTAGGCCACGCCGACGAACTCGGGCCTCAGCGCGGCGATAGTCTCGGCGGCGGTGACGTCGCAGAAGGTGCCCGTGAGGGTCGCCGAGGCCGCTGCTCGGCCCTCGAGCCAGTCGTAGGGGACCTGCCCTGCCGGGGCGGTGGGGTAGTCCTCGTCGTCGTCGTCGATGCCTGCCAGCTCGTCGATCAGGATCGGGTCGGGGCGAAAGCCCGCCAGAACCTCGAGGAGGCAGCCGAGCAGGGTGGTGCCGGCGTAGACGGTGCGGAAGGTGCCTCGGTAGTCGTCCCAGCGGCCGTGGAAGCGGCCGTCGGGGCCGGCCCACTCCCACCCGGCCCAGGCCCAGGGGTTCGGCTGGTAACCGACGCGCCAGACCTCCTCGTGGTCGGCCTCCGTGAGGACGAGCTGCGGTGCCGGCTGTCGGTGCCTAGCCAACGGCTGCGAAGGCGCGGGCCGCGGCGAGGACACGTGGGCCGACCGTGTCCAGGTCGCCTTCGCGCAGCAGCCGCGCCGGCGCGACGTCGTCGAGCTGGGGGTTCATGCCCTGGAACCAGGCCTGCACGACCTCGGCGGAGTCCCGCTGCCGCAGCAGAGCGGTGATCTGGTAGGCGACTCGCAGCCGCTGGACGACCTCAGTGGAGGGCCGGCGGGCGCCCTCGGCCCACTGCCGGACCGCACGGGTCTCGGTCACGGAGCCGAGGTAGGCCACCAGTCGCGCCCCGAGGGCGTCGCGCAACTGCGTGACGAGCTCGGCGGTGCTGAACCGCAGCGAGTCCTCATAGGCCCGCAGGTCGGCGCGGGCGGCGGCCGTCGCGGTGGTGGTCATGGCGCCATTCTGCCACACATCCCACGTTTAACCCCAGGCTAGATCCCACGTCGCTCACATGTCCGATAACGGATCTTATGACAGTACGGCTTTCCGCTCCGCGTCTGTACATCGTCATCTGGGCTGGCGCCGCTCCCTCTGGCAGACCGATCCGGCAGCCGATCGGCGCGCTGACCTGCGGCATTGCGCGGCTGTTGCCCTGCCGGTCGCGTGCGGCGACCCGGTGCCACGCTGCGCGGTACGGCGTGCTGATTGGCCCCTGCGGACAGCAGGCAGACCCAGTCGTCAGGCCGGGACTTCGATGACCGCTGGCAGTCCACCGGCCCGCGCCACTCAGGTCTCCGTGGCCTCCGTGGTCTGCGCCTGCTGGACGAGTCGCTTTCGCGCGTTGTCGAGGTGTGTGAACAGCGCTGTTGCTGCGGCATCCACGTCAGCGGTATCGATCGCCGCGAGGATCTCCGCGTGCTCGCGTGTGATGTTGCGCGGATCGGCAACACGGTGAGCTTGGAACTGGCCCATGGTGAGGTGCACCTCGTCCATGATGAGCGCGTGCATCTTCGAGAGCCGAGAACTACCCGCTGCCTCTACGAGCGCGGCGTGAAACGCGATGTCCGCGGCAACCTGGTCAGGGAACCTCATCTGTTCCGCGGCGATCTCGATCGCATCCTGTGCACGGACGGCCGCCTCCGGGACTGTGCGATCAGCAGCCAGATGTGTAACCGCAGCCCGCTCAACCGCCAGACGCGCCATGAAGATGTCCTCAATCTCATCGATCCCGAACGTAGGGACGACGGCCGTCTTGTGAGCCGTGCGGCGCAACAGACCAGCCGCTGTCAAACGTTCTAGGCCGGCCCTCGCTGTCGGACGGGCGACGTTGTATTCGGCTGCGATGCGCGCCTCAGTGAGTTTCTCACCGCTAGCGATCTCCCCATTGATGATGCGCAGTCGCACCGCCTCGTACAACGCATCCGTGAGCGATGAGGTGCTGAGCGGGAAGTCGTTAGGCACAGTCGCACACTGTGTCACAGGTACGCTTGCTTATCAATCGGCGGAGTTAAGCGCCCGGGTGAGCGCCAGCAGGGCCGAGTGGTCGCGATCAGCCATACCGCGCGCTGCAGCAGCAACCATCAGCTGGGTTACGACGGCAGTGAGGGGCAACGCGACCCCGGCCGCATCGGCAGTGTCCCGCACGATGCGCAGGTCCTTGTTGTGTAGGGCGATTCGGAAGCCCGGGTCGAATGCGTCGCTCAGGAACGCGGCACGCTTGCGATCAAGCACGGTCGAGCCAGCGAGCCCCCCACCGATGGCCGTAAGCGCAGCCTCGACGTCGGCCCCGGCCGATTCCAGGAGGACGACTGCTTCGGCAACGGCTTGTATGTTGGCCGCCACTATCAACTGGTTAGCCGCCTTGGCCAGTTGACCCGCGCCTGCCGCTCCGACGTGTGTGATCGAAGCGCTCATCGCCTCGAGTACCCCTCGGGCGCGCTCCAGGTCGGAGCTCTCGCCTCCCACCATCACACTCAGCGTTCCTTCAACAGCCGCCGTCTCGCCGCCGCTTACTGGGGCGTCCAGCGCCGCCACACCGCGCTCGGCGAGCACGCCAGCGATCTTGCGGGCGACCTCAGGTCGGATCGTGCTCATATCGATGAAGATCTGACCGGCCACCAAGGCTCCGGCAAGGTTGTCGTCGCCGAATAGCACGGCTTCGACATCGGGCGTGTCCGGCAGCATGGTGACTACTGCTGCGGCACCCGCTGCGGCCTGCGCTGGAGACTCCACCGGTTCGGCACCGGCATCAAGGATTCGCTGCCGCGACCTGCCTGAACGACCGTGAGCACGCACCGTGTGCCCCGCGCGGACGAGATTCGCAATCATCGGCGCTCCCATGATGCCGGGGCCGATAAATCCGATCGTAGCCATGCTGCTCCTTCATGAAGGACTGTGCACCCCGTGTCATGACATCTCCAGAGGAGGCGACTGCTAGACAAGCAATCTAGTCATACACTAGCGACATCAGAATGGAATGACAAGATGTACGCTCGTGTGGCCACTCGTACGCCGTGGCCGAGTCGGTGCGGTCGAGGCCATCTCCCGCAAGAAACCTTGCAGACGCGCACCACGAGCGCGGGCTCCGCACGAGCTCGAAGCAATAGAACGGCGATGCCACGCCGCTGGCCACGCCGTGCGCGCCGACCCTCATCGATGCACACGATCAGCCGCTCGAGCCTCAGCGAGCGGTTGCCAGAGCGCTGGCATACGAGTGGGACGCTACACCTCGCTCTCAGCGACGAGCTCGGTAGCAAGTCGCTCACCGATCCTCTCCAGCCAGCGGCCGGCGTCCTGAAAGCTCGATCTGACACTGGGAGCCATCTCGAGCACCGTTCGACTGCCCGCGTAGCCAAGTTGGCGGGCCTCCCCCTCGGATATGTCTGATCGCCCTGCCACGACCCAGCACGGCTTGCCCGCGGCCTGCGCGATCCGCAGCACGCCGTAAGGCGCCTTTCCCGACATCGTCTGAGCGTCAAGTGAACCTTCGCCGGTCACCACGACATCCGCCCAGGAGATCGCGCCGCGCAGGTCTGTTAGCTCGGCAAATGAATGCAGCCCGTCGACCAGCCGTGCGCCCATCCCGAGTGCCAGGCCGAACGCTAGCCCGCCCGCCGCTCCGGCACCTGGAAGCCCGCGGCCGACGGCCCCCGTGGCGGCCTCCAGCACGTCAGCCCAGCGGGTGAGCGCAGACTCGATCAGGAGCACCTCGTCTGCGTTTGCACCCTTCTGCGGGCCGAACACGGCGGCCGCCCCGGCGGGTCCCAAGAGCGGGCTCGTGACATCCGTGGCGACCTCTACGGCGATGCCCTGCCATTGAGCGAGCGCCGACAGGTCGACCGAGCCCACCTCTCGGAGAGCGCTCGGGCCGAAGGAGGTCATCACGCAGCCGTTAGCGGTGAACAGGCGTGCACCAAGGGCCGCGAGGACGCCTGCTCCTCCGTCGCTGGTTGCGCTGCCGCCTGCACCGATCAAGATTCGCGCAGGGCGGAGTGTGGCGGCGGCGACGACCAACTCGCCCAAACCCGTCGTACTCGCGAATAGTGGACGCCGTTTGGCCAGGGGGATCTGCGCAAGACCAGCAGCTTCGGCCATTTCGATCACCGCGGTGTCGCCGCGCGTGGCGAAGCCTGCTGCTGTCGGGCGACCCAGAGCGTCATGCACTCCGACGCGACGCCAGGCGAACCCGTGTCGAACGAGCTCGGTAGCGAATCCTTCACCGCCATCAGCTACCGGGTGTAACCGAATCTCTGCATTTGGGGCAGCTCGCTGCAGGCCGCTACGCAGACGCTCGGCCACATCGCGACCAGATAGGCATCCCTTGAACTTGTCGACGGCAAGCAGGATCCGCGGGCGCCTGCTCATCCGATCCGCCTGATCCATCCGAGACTCGCCGCGGTTGTCGGCGTGGACGGTTGATACTCACACGCGACCCGCCCGGTGTAGCCCACCGCCACGAGCGTATCCAGTGCCTTCTCGATTGGAAGCGAGCCCGAACCAGGCTCGCCTCGGCCGGGCGAATCGGCGATCTGCACATGCCCTATCCACGGCGCGAACTCGGCCGCTGATGAGACGATGTCAATTCCGTTGCTGCCAATATGAAAGACGTCGAACAACAGCCGGACGTTGGGGATCTCCGCCAAGGACGACTGCAGCAGCGCGCGGATCTGTGCTGGATCCACCAACGGATAGTCGCCGTTGAGCCCGCTCGCTAGTGGCTCTAGGAGGACTGTGCCCCCGAGTGGTTCGACAAGGGCGGCAGCCGACCGGATCGCATCGAGGGCTGCGGCATCCTGGGTCGCCGGGCTCCAGCGAGCGTCACGCTGGCCGTAGAGCAGATTGAACAGGCGGCAACCGGTTGCATCGGCTATCTCGACGAGTTGGGCGGCATTGGCCCGGAGCTCCGCGGCGCGATCGGGACGACTCGCCACTCCTCGCTCTCCGCCGATCATGTCGCCCGCCCAGAAGTTGAGGCCGGTGAGGACGACGCCTGCCTGCTCGATTGCACTCACCAGGGCGGCGACCTCAGACGGCTCAGCGACGGGTTGCCGGAACGGCCACCACAGTTCTACCTCGGTGAACCCGGCCTCAGCTGCGGCCGCCGGCCGTTCGAGAAGCGGGTGTTCCGCAAACATGATCGAGATGTTCGCGCTGTAGGTGAACCGCGCGTCGCGCATCGGTGCGCCCTCCGAATCGGGTTGTCGACAGGCTGACGGGGCTTGCCTCTGCCCGTCGGACAGGTTAGCCTGTCTGTCAATCGCGACGAAGGAGTCCCCTTGACGGCACCGGAGAGTAGGTCCTCATCCCCCGCCATTCGCTCGCCCGAGTGGTTCCTCGGTGCGACGCGCTGGACCCAGGTCACCTTTACCGACGACGACCCGGGTCGATTCGATCTCGACTTTTGGGTCGAGGTGATGCGTCGCACCCGCTCCAACGCGCTCTGCCTTAGCGCGGGTGGCTATATGGCCTTTTATCCGACCTCGATTCCGTTTCACCACCGCAGCGCCCATCTAGGAGACTCTGATCCCTTCGGCGCCTTTGTGGAGGCTGCACGATCGCTGGGCATGCACGTGATGGCGCGGGTGGACCCCCACGCCGTCCACGATGACGCAGCCCAGGCGCATCCTGAGTGGCTCGCGCGCGACTCTGACGGCAACCCCATGCCGCATCCTTCGTTCCCTGGACTTTGGCTGACAGACCCGTTCACCAGCTACCACAGGGAATTCATGACGGAGGTCGCTCTTGAGATCGTCCGCGACTACGACGTCGACGCCTTGTTCGCCAATCGCTGGGAGGGCCCGAAGAAGGTTTCGTATTCTGAGCAGGCCGCTCGCGATTTCCGTGACTCGACTGGGTTCGATCTGCCGCATGCTGACGACCCGGGGCACCAGGCCTGGGGGGCGTATCGCGAATGGCGCAGTCGTCGTCTGAGTGAACTCGTCGTACTTTGGGACGATGCGGTGCGCGGCGTGCGACCGCACGTCAGGTTCATCCCCAATCGGGGCGAGATGCTGACCAGGGACCTGGTCCCAGAACTGGTCGAAGACCGATACCCCATGTTCTTCGTGGACAAGCAGAGCCGGTCCACGACGGAACCGCTATGGGTGGCCGGCCGCGTCGGCAAGCGGGCGCGCGGCCTGCACCCAGACCGGCCAGTTGCACTCATCAGCTCGGTTGGACCCGAATCCCATCAACTGCGGTGGAAGGACTCAGTCGCAGATCCAAATGAACTCATCACATGGATATGCGATGGTTTCGCACACGGAGCGCTGCCATGGTTCACAAAGTTCAAGGCCGAGTGCTTCGACACCCGGTGGGTCGCACCTCTGGAGACTGCCTTCGGTCTACACGCGAAGGTCGAACCGATCTACCGGACGCTACCGACCACCGCTGAGGTAGTGCTGCTGGACTCGCCCTCGCGCCAGGCTAGCAACGGTCCCATCGATCCATTCGCCCCTTACCGCAGTTCCAACCTCGATGAGGACGGCTTCTGCCAGGCGCTGGTGGAGGCTCGCATCCCGTTTGAATTCGTCGCAGTCGAGGCGCTCACTCTAGACCGGCTCGCTGACGCGCGAGTGCTGGTGCTTCCGAATGCTCCCGGCCTTACGTCCGACCAAGCAGGGGTGATCGAGGCCTACATCGCGTCGGGCGGCGGCGTGGTTGCCGCCCACGACGTCGGATTGACCGATGACGGGACCGCTCTGCGACTCGGAGATGCGCTCGGCGTCCGGCTTGTGGTGGAGCCGCGCGGCCCGATCAAGAACAACTACATCGCCCTCAATGGCAGCCACCCGGTCTCTGCGGGTTACGACGGCGCGAGCCGCATCGTGGGCGGCACCCGCGTACTTGGGGTAGAGACGCTGGGTGACGCGCGCGCGGTCTTTGACTTCGTCCCCGACTACCCGGATTTACCCATGGAGGAGGTGTACCCGCGCCCGGGTGTCGTTCGGCCCGCTGTGGTCGCCCGTTCACACCCGTCCGGCGGGCGGTCCGTCTACCTGGCCTTCAACCTGGGTGAGATCTTCGCTGAAACGCTCCAGTCCGACCACTCACGGCTGATCGCGAACGCGATCCGATGGGCTGCGGGAGACGAGCCGGCGAGGGTGACACTGGAGGGCCCCGGTTTCGCCGACATCGCGGTACGCGCCGACGCAGACGCCATCGCCGTCACGATCGTCAACCTCAACAACCCACACGCGATGCGCGGTCAGAATCGCGAAACCATCCCGCTTCCGCCACAGGAACTGGTGCTCCGTGTGCCGGAGGGCGTCACCGGAGGGAGAGCCCGGCTCGTCATCGCCGACCGCGATGTCCCGCTGACGATCAAAGGTGCCCAAGGCCGGGTGCATATCCCGGCCGTCGAGCACCTCGAGTTGGTCCACGTGCTCTGGAGCCGCTGACTGAGGGCCACATGAAGATCTCGCAACGGAATGACCGATGGCGCGCCAGCTGCGTGGTGCCCCGGAGAGGGAAGGCATGAGTACGGACCGAGTGTGGTGGCAGGAACCTTTCCGCACGTTTCAGACCAACCTCCGAGAGGTCGACGCTGCCCTCGACGTTGATGCCGAACTCGATGCACTGCAGAATTACGGAGCTAACGTGTGGCTGCTTAGCGTCGGTGGGATCATCGCAAACTACCCCAGCGAGCTGGACGTGCAGACCGTCAATCCAGCACTAGCAAGCCGGGACTCGGGCGATCTCGTTGGTGATGCTGTCGCGGCCGCTACCTCCCGCGGTGTGCGCGTGCTGGGGCGGATGGACTTCTCAAAGGTCGATCTACGGCGCGCGGAGGCCCACCCGGAGTGGCTGTTTCTGGACGCGACCGGGGCGCCACAGCTCTACAACGGCTACGCGAGCGTCTGCCCTAGCGCTCCCTACTACCAGCAGGCGATGTTCGATGTCATCGCCGAGGTGCTCGGCCGGTACGACCTGAGCGGCTTCTTCTTCAACTGGATGTCGTTCAACGAGCGTGACTACTCCCGCCGCTACTGGGGGGTCTGCCACTGCGAGTCGTGCCAAGCGGGCTTTCGAGCTCACAGCCCTGGAGTAGCACTGCCCTCCGGCCCAGAGTCGGAGGGCTACCGTGATTGGCAGGACTACAGCAACGGCGTCCTCGCAGATCTGACGGCGCGAATGCGTGCACATCTGCGTGCCCTCAAGCCCGAAGCTTGTTTGATCTTGGGAGACAGCGCTGACATCACCTTTCATGAGGCGAACAACGCCGTCGGTCGACCACTCTGGCACCACGCCACCGCGGAGGCCGTGAGCGCCGCGCGCTCGATCCATCGGGACCGGGTGGTGCTTGTGAACTCAGTGGGCTTTGTAGACATGCCTTACCGGTTCGCCGGGGAGGACCCGAACCACTTCGCACAGTATCTGCTGCAGAGCATCGCCCACGGCGCCAATCCGTCCACCTACGTAATGGGTAGGCGCGCGGACAGCCCGTACGAGGCGCTCGAGATCGGTGGCGAGATCACCCGTTTCCATCGCGACAACGAGGATCTCTACACCGGCGCTCAGTCGGCGGCTCGGGTCGCTCTTGTACGGGGTTCACAGACGGCACGATTCCCATATGAGCCAGGGCTGCAGGACCGAATCCGACTGGCCGAGTTCCGCGGGCTCTACCTCGGCCTCGTCGAGCGTCACATCCCGTTTGATGTAGTACGGGCGGATCAGCTTGGCGAGCTGGACCCAGCGCGCTACGCGCTGATTGTGCTGCCGGACCTTGGTTCTCTCGACCCGATTCAGGTCGAGGCCCTCGACGCCGCGATCGCCGCAGGCGCCGCCGTGGTCGCTACAGGGGATTCCGCGTGGCACAAGGGACATGTACAACTCGGTGGCGGGCAGCTCCCCGCACGCCTCCGCGCTAGTTATCTCACCGAAGAGTCGGTCCGTTCCCTTCACCTGCCGCTCCATGGCACGGGCGGCGACCTAACCCCCGTCGTTGGACCGTTCCACGTGCTTGAAGCCGCCGAAGGCGTCGACACCGATTGGCATGCCATCGGGAGGGCCCCGTACGGTCCCCCTGAAAAGTGCTACGGGCACGAATCGACCAATCACCCTGGATGGGTGTCGTCCCAAGTGGGCGACGGCGGGCTCGCCTACGTGCCGTGGCGACCCGGACTCGTCTACTTCGACATCGGCCTAACTCGGACCCGCGACGCCTTTATCGACAAGCTCCTGACATTCGCTCCAGAGCCAGTGGCCTACGGCGGCGACCTACCCGAGCACGTGCAGGTGGTCGCCAACACCGTCGAAGAGCGACTCGTTCTGCACCTCCTCAATCGGTCAGGTGACGCTCCGCAGCGCTTCATCCGCCCACTCCCTGCCGAACCGAGCTTGCTACGTCTGCCGGCGCGTTCCGACACGCCGGTGGTCCGGGCGCGTGTCGCCGGAACTGATCTCCAAGTAGCCGTGATCGACGGTGTTATGGAGGTGCGAGTACCGCGGATCGACCGCTTCGAGGTGCTCGAGGTGTCGTGGACCGGAGGCACCATGTAAGACGAGTCGACTGGCCCAACATAGATGCTTGACATACAATCCGGCCTCCTACATGATCTACACAGTGAGGACATGCCGAACGTCGCCCTCCAGTGTCGGAGAGCGCACGTGAGCGGACGCCCCACGGACAGTCGACGGCAACCCCGAATCAGATTGTCGCGCCCACCTTCCGCCGAACGTCGAGCGCGAGCATGATGCGCGGCAGCCGATTCACCAGAGAACGATCCAATCCCCCGCGGCGATGCGGAACTGGCTTCTGAAGGAAGAGAAACATGATTAGTCGTAGGACACTGCTGCTGGCAGCCGGCGTGCTGGGGGCTGGAGCGGCGCTGAGCGCATGTTCGCAGGAGGGCGGCGCCACTGGCGGCACAACCAAGATTCGATACGGCCACTGGGACAACGGAAACGCCCAGGCGACCTTCGCGGCACTATTTCAGTCCTTCATGGACGCCAACGAGGGCATCGAAGTCGCGCAGGAGTTCGCGAGCTACGCCGACTTCCAAGAGCGCATGACTACGCAGATCGCCGGCAAGAACGTCGCCGACATCTTCTGGGTAGCCTCACCGCAGGTGATTACCTACTACAACAACAATCTATTTCACGACCTTGACGAGCTCCCCGGCTTCGACTTCAGTCAGTACGACGAGTCGATGCTCGAACGCATCAAGATCGACGGCAAGCTCAACACCATGCCTATGGGAATGAGCATCCCGGCGTTCCGTTATAACGCGACCTACCTGGAAGAGGCCGGAGCATCGCTGCCCGCGAATTGGACATGGGACTCCCTCGCAGAGTTCCTCGTCGATTATAGCAAGGACGCGCCGGCGGGGCGATACGCCTGTCTCTACCAGCCGGCCCACGACCTCGCTCTGGAGGGTTGGCTGCGCCAACACGGAGAGGATCTGTGGACCGAAGACCGCAAACTGGGCGCCAGCGTCGAAGCGCTCTCCGAGTACGTCAACTGGTGGGAAAAGTTGCGAGCCGCAGGGGCGACACCATCGTTCGAAGAGCAGGATGGCGTGGCGCCCGGCTGGAATGATCACGGTGCGAAGGTACTCTTCACCGTAGGAAACCAGAACCACATCATTGAAGCGTCCGATGTGTATCCGGACTATACATTTAAGCAGCGCGTAATCCCGACAATCGAAAGCCCCGCCGAGGGTCACGCCTTCGGGTATCTCGTTCGACTGGCTGTGTACTCACTCACCGATGAGAGCAAACTTGAGGCGATCGGCAAGCTCCTCGAGTTCAACCTGAACAGTGCCGAATGGATGAGCACCCTCGGACCCGTAATGGGCGCACCGATCAGCCGGAGCCAGCAGGCCGCCGCGCGTGAGAGCACGGACCAACGGATCCAAGAGGTCCTGGCCGTCACCGACGAAACGCTCGCAGCGCCTTCTCGCCCGAGGTTCGACGCCCCCCCGGGGTCGAGCACATGGCGGATGGAGTATGAGCGGGGCATCGAGGCCGTGGCTCTGGGATCGAAGTCCATCACGGAGGCCATGACCGAGTTTCACAAGACGATCTCTGACAAGATCGGGTGAAATGCCGCGGTCGAGACCTGGCGCTGCAACGCGTGGATCCGAGTCACTAGTCAGGCGCGGTCGGAACGAGGGCCGCGTCGCGCACCTCATGCTGATTCCGTGGTTGGTTGGGCTACTGCTGGTCACCATGGGTCCGCTGATCGCATCTCTCGCGCTCTCGTTCACCGACTACTCTATCTTCGCTGCGCCCAAATTCGTGGGTCTCCAGAACTACGAGCGGCTGTTGGGCGACGAGCGCTTCTGGAAGGCCCTCACGGTGACAGCGCAGTATGTGCTGCTTGCCGTGCCTCTCCAATTGGCGCTAGCTCTCGGTTTGGCGCTCGCTCTCGATAGGGGCCTGAGGGGCCTGACATTCTATCGCGCGGCGTTCTATCTTCCCTCTCTCTTGGGAACTAGCGTCGCGATCGGAATGCTCTGGCGTCAGCTGTTCGCGGCCGACGGGCTCGTTAACGCGTTTCTCGCGTGGTTCGGAATCCAGGGCGGCAACTGGCTATATCAGCCTGACATGGCGCTCAATACGCTGATTATCCTTCACGTCTGGACCTTTGGCTCACCCATGGTCATCTTCCTGGCAGGCCTGCGCGCCATACCAGTCGAGGTGCGAGAGGCAGCGATGGTGGATGGAGCGGGCCCGACGAGGAGATTTCTCTCGATCACCCTTCCGCTGCTCTCCCCTATGGTCCTATTCAACCTGATTCTTCAGATGGCCGGGGCTTTCCAGGCTTTTAACCAGGCCTACGTAATCAGTGAGGGCACCGGACGCCCACAAGACTCTACCTTGTTCTATACACTCTATCTCTATATTCAGGGATTCGTCGGCTACGAGATGGGGTATGCGTCCGCGCTAGCGTGGGTGCTTGTCGCAATCATTGGAGCCGTCACTGCTTTCCAGTTCTGGCTCTCCCGAAAGTGGGTGCACTATGCGGACTCTTGATACGCCCCGCACCACCCGCAGTTCGCTACATTTTGCCACCCGGGCGCCCCTCCGGCACGCCATTCTGATCGCAGCTCTGCTCATAATGGTGTACCCACTGCTCTGGATGGTCCGGCTCTCGCTGATGCCTGACTCGCAGATCGGGACCGCCGGTCTGATCCCACAGGGCGACGTAACCTTCGAGAACTACACATCCGGGTGGAACGCACTCAGCGTCCCCTTCACCCGCTTTTTCACCAACTCCGCCGCGATAGCCATCCTCTCTGTCGTAGGAAACCTTCTAACCTGCTCGATCACTGCATACGTGCTCGCACGCCTAAGGTTCGCGCTACGGGGGGCGTACTTCGCAATCGTGATCGGAACTCTGCTGGTTCCCTTCCACGTCCTAATCATTCCGCAGTACCTTCTATTCTCTGCATTCGGAGTGCTCAATTCCTACATACCGCTCGTGCTGCCCAAGTTTCTAGCAACCGACGCATTCTTCATCTTCCTGATGGTGCAGTTCGTCCGCGGCATTCCTCGCGAGCTCGATCAGGCCGCGCTGATCGACGGCGCAGGCCACGTTCGCATTTTCTGGTCGATCATTTTGCCCTTGATGAGGCCGGCGCTCGCCACGACGGCAATCTTCACCCTGATCTGGACCTGGAACGACTTCCTTGGCCCCTTGGTCTACCTCACGTCGGCTGATTGGTACACGGTGCCGGTCGCATTGAACTCGCTCATGTCGGCGGACTCAGGACTGGGAGTAGGCAGACTCCTGGCCATGTCGGTGCTTGCCGTCGTCCCGCTCATCGCGTTCTTCATCGCGGCCCAGAGGCAGATCGTCGAAGGTATCGCCAGCACTGGCCTCAAGGGCTAGCAGTCCAATCAACCTCAGAGAGGCAGCACCTGTGACCGAGTTGTCGAGGCCGCGCGAGATAGGCCCAGCCGAGGTGGTGGCGTCCACCTCGACCGGAAAGGTGGTCGGCCGCCGGCTTAGCGATGGAAAGTACCAGTTCCTGGGTATCCCTTACGCGGCCAGCCCAAACCGGCCCGAGCTCCGTTTCCGGCGCCCTGTGGCCCACGGAGGTTGGACCGGGTACCGAGACGCCACATCGCACGGTCCAAGCGCTCCGCAACCCGTCGTCGACTACTGGGGCCGTCCAGGTGATGACCCATCTGCGGCTTGGGGGAATGGCGGCAACTGGTACGCCCTGTTCGCGCCTACTCATCGACCCGGAGATGACTACCTGACCGTCAACATCACAACTCCTGGAGCACGTGCGGAAGGCCTCCCAGTACTCGTATTCATCCACGGCGGAGCCTTCTCGCTCGGAAATAACAGCATGACCGTCTATGACGGAGCGAAGATGGCCGACCTGGATGTCGTGTTCGTTGCTCTCAACTACCGGCTCGGCGCTGAGGGTTTCTGGCATATCGAGGGAGGCGATAGCAACGTTGGCCTGCGTGACCAGATCTTCGCTCTGGAATGGATCCAGGAAAACATCGCATCCTTCGGTGGCGACCCAGGCAATGTGACGCTGATCGGCCAGTCGGCAGGAGCAAACTCAATTGGCCTGTTGTCAGTAAGTCCACTAGCCAAGAACCTCTTCCACCGATCCATCGCTCACTCATCGGGCGTGGCGGGTGCCATGCCGACGCTCGATGCCATTGAGGACGCAGCTCGCGTCGGGCAGGCGATTGGCCTTGAGCCGAGCGTCTTGGCTGCTCGCGATGTCGCTCCGATGGATCTTGTGGAACGGATCCACAGAGCGACGCTACGTCCCGTGCGGCCCTGCCCGCATGGCCGAATGGACTACGCCACGATATTCGTACCAAAGATCGACGACGACGTTGTGCTTTCGACAGTTAGGCAAGATTTCGCCCAGGTTCGTGACCAGCGTCCAATGATCACAGGGATTACTGCAGACGAGTCAGCCTGGCGGGTCTACCAAACCGGTGCTCACGATTTCTGGACAGAACGGCACCTGCTGGACTACCTCGACACCCTGGTCGCGGATCCGGTAGCGGCGTTGGCAGCCATCCGTCAGGTTCACGACGGGCTCTCCCCTGCGCAACTGAAGGCCAGGGTCATGTACTACGACATGTACCTGCGCAACATCGTCCCGGCGCTAGACAGCCGCGCCGCCCACAGCGACACCACGTTCTGCTACCTCTTCGACCAGAAGTCGAAGGCGGGCGACGGCCACTACGGAGCTTTCCACCTTGTCGACCTCCCGTACTTGTTCGACATGCTGGACGATCCGAGCGCGATAAGCATGATGGGGGGTCGTGGGTCGCAGGAAACTGCCAATGCGATGCGCTCGGCGTGGCGTACATTCATCCATGACGGCACCGTCGAGTGGCCCAGTTATGACCCAGCTGCCGACCCCATCGCTGTGTTCCGGGACGGCATCTCGGGGCTCGCTCGCGATTACGGGGACCGGGATCTTCTGAAGCTCTGGACCAGTCTCCGTATCTGACCTCGGTGTGCCGTTCAGTCCGGTCCTGTGCGCGCACTTCCTCGCAGGCGATCCAGGGCGTCTCTCGGATCACTCGGATCCAGGACGTCGCTGATTGGGGCAACTGGGTTGCGGTCAGCCAGGGCGTCATCGAGCTCCGGCTGCTCCGCCAGATCCTCGCCGAGGTCCAGCGGAGGTTGATAGTTGGCGCGCCGTGTGAAGACTGCCGCGACAAGGCGGCGGTATGCCTCGTGGTCGCGGGGGTCGCTGAGCCAGGCGTCGGCTGCTTCGGCGACGGCGTGATCGAGCGCTCGTCGGACCTGCTCTACGCCTTCGGCGTCCATGCCGGGTGAGCGTAGCGATGCCATGCCGCGCCGTCACTGGTTGGAGTCAGCGTCCTCGAGCCACGTGCCGCACCTGCTGGGCTGCCCGCGGGCGCCCCTTCCGCGCGCGAGCGGCACCGCGGTGCTGCACTGCCTCGGCGGCGGGCCGGCCCTGGGACATGTCGGAGCGGAGTCGGTCGGCGACGAGCTGGTCGTCGACGCCCTCGTTGCGGAGCCGCTCGGCGAACGCCTCGCGCCGTTCGGCGGAGTCGTAGGCGGCGTCGCGGCGAGCGTCCTGGGCGCCGTCGAGCGCGGTCGCCACCCCAACCTCGAGCTCCCCACGTCCCTCGGTCCGTTCGCTACTGGCGCGGCGCTCGACGCGGTCGGCGTCGCTGAGGTCCCGGTCCCGCTCGAGCTCGGCCTCGCGGACCATCGCCTGCAGCGCCTCCGGGCTCATCCCGTACCGGGCCTGGATGGTGTTCTGCATGTTCTCCCGCGTCAGCTGAGCGAGCGGGTCGCCGGCTTCGGCCCAGGCATGCGCCACCGCGTAGGTGCGGCCGACCTCCTGCGGGGTGGCCTGCTCCCACCAGCCAGGAGTGCGGGTGTTGTTCATGACCGCGTGAGCGGCCTCCCGCTCAGCGGCCATGCGTTCACGCAGCTGCTCGGTCTCGGCGCGCTCGGCGGCTTCGCGCTGCCGCTCGGCGACCTCGCGGGCGCGTTGGGCGACCATCGCGACCTGGCTCAGCACGCCGATGCCCACGCGCACCTGCTCGTTGAAGAACTCGTCCACCCCGTCGTTGTCGGGCTGGTTCAGGTTGACCATGACCTCTCCCCCGTCTCACCTCTGATCAGTCCTGGCCGCGACCCCGGTCCGGGTCACGTCCGCGACCACCGGGTGCGCGTGGCCGTTTGTCGGCCTGCCCCGGCGCAGGTGGTGTCATGCTGCCCGCGGCGCTCGGGAACGCTGCGCGGGTGCGGCGCAGCAGCTCGGCCAGCTCGGCGTCGGGCTTGTCCGCTCCCCCGCTGCGGATCTGGTCGCGGATGCGCTGCTGCTCCGGTGTCAGCGGTGCACCCCTCACCCGCTCGGGCGCCGGCGGCACCTGCGCCTGCATCTTCGCCGCGACCGCGTCCGCGGCCGCGAGCCGTTCGTGCACGCTCCGCAGGTCCCGCTCGGTCACGGCCCGCAGGTCGCGCGCCAGACGAGCGTCCTGCGCGGCCGCGTTGGCGTCCATCACCGCCCGGGTCAGGCGCAGCAGCTGCGCCACGACGGCCGCCTGCCCGACCGCGCCATCGCTCATAGCGGCCAGCATGAACAGCGCACCGGCGCTGTCGCCGAGCACGCTGCGCACCGGCACCGGCCGCCCTGTGCCGCGTTCCTGTGCCGACTTCGACAGCTCCCAGGCCGCCCGGCTCAGCGGGCCCTGACCGTCGGGCTCGGCGCGCATCGACCAGTGCGACAGCACCCCGGCACCGGCGCGCGCGACCGCGGCCCAGGTGCCCCGGTCGTGCACCGGGACCTGCCGCAGCCGATCCACCAGCGCGCCCAGCTCTTGCGCGCACCGGTGCGCCGCCGCGTCGTCGAGACGCTCGGCGGCCTCGGCGCCGGTCCCGACCGGTCGGGTGTTGCCGCGGGCGACGTTCCACTCCGCGACCGCGGCCTGCCGACCACCCGGCGCCTCGTCCCACCCGTGCGCCTCGCGCAGCTTCGGCAGCGACAAGTCGGCACCGAGCTGCTTGCTCGGGCTCCACCACGACGCCCGCTCCCCCGCCGCCGGGCGCAGCGCCAGCGAGTACCCCGCGACCTCGTCGCGTGTGCCCTTCACGTAGTACGGGCGCACCATCAGGCCGGCGCGTCGCAGCCGGCGCACGAACTCCGCCTCGTCCGCCGCCGCGACCGCGCACCCGCGCACCCGTGCCGCCAGCGCACGCTGGTCCAGGCTGGTGCGGTGCTGCCCGTGGCCACGGGTCGACCAGGTCGCCGCGCCCGGCTCGTGCCGCGTCGCCGAGGCGTACTCCCACGCCTCGACGGTGTCGAACTGCGCCCGCACCTGCTGCTCCTGCAGCTCCGGTGTCAGCTCCGCCCACGGCATCGTGCCGTGTTCGCGTCGGTGCGTCTCCCACTGCGCCCGCGCGGCCGCGCGCGCCAGCTCGTAGACGTTCGGGCGTAGCGGGCGCAGGTCGTGCTCGCGCTCGAGCACCCGTGCGGTGTTCTGTGCGCGCCGGTAGTCGTGCGACAGGTTCGCCTTGGTGCCGTCCTCGCGCACCACCG
>Ga0182741_1000836_pt1 | contig 43520 bp, 39 predicted proteins | sample eDN5th37CBELigOP_FD_128874 | JGI IMG/M metagenome (GOLD analysis project Ga0182741, IMG submission 128874) | Enriched Organic Plus compost microbial communities from Emeryville, California, USA - eDNA 5th pass 37_C BE-Lig OP (version 2) (version 2) ... | reverse complement strand
GAGCGGCGCGTCGGAGGATGCCCATCTCCGCACGTGGACGGAGACGGGCCGGGACGTCATTGCCTGCCCGCGCCGATATGCCGTGCCAGGAAGGTTTCCAGGCGGCGATAGAACGCCACGTTGTTCTCCGCCTTGTAGAAGCCGTGGCCTTCCTTGGGCACCGCCATCCACTCCGGCGCATTGCCCGCGCGCTCCAGCGCGTCCTTCATCGCGCGCGCCTGCGCGAACGGGGTGCGCTCGTCCACTTCGCCATGCACGAGCAGGACGGGCGCCTTGATGGCGGAAGCCAGCATCGTCGGCGAATTGGCCTGCAGTTCGGCCTCGTCGCGCCCGACCACGCGTTCGAGGTAGTTGCGTCCGTAGCGCGTCGACTTGATGTCGCCCTTGCTGTACATCATCTTGAGGTCGTACAGGCCGGACACGCCGACCGCGCATTTGATGAGCTCGGGCGCGCGGGCGGCCGTCATCATCGCCGAATAGCCGCCGAAGCTGGCACCGTAGGAACAGATCCGATCCGGATCCGCGAAGCCCTGGCCGATCGCCCAGCGCACGCCGTCCAGCAGATCGTCCTGGATGCGGGTGCCCCATTTCAGATAACCGGCCTGCTCGAAGCGGTATCCGCGTCCCTTCGAACCGCGGAAGTTGACCTGCAGGACCAGATAACCGCGACTGGCCAGGAACTGCGCGTCGGTGTCGAACGCCCAGTCGTCGCCGACCGCGTGCGGGCCACCGTGCGGAAGCAGGATCATCGGCAGGCGAGCGGGTTGATCGACGCCCGCGGGAATGGTCAGGAAGCCATCCAGTTCCAGGCCGTCGCTGGCCTTGAAGCGGAACGGCCGGCGCTCGCCCATGCGCGCGGGATCCAGTCCTTCCCGGCCCGCCAGCAGCCGGGAAACCTTCATCTGCTTGCGTTCGAACAGATACCAGGCGCCGGGGTCGCGATCACTGTATGCATACAGCAACGAGACCGTGCCGTCGTCGCTGTGGTTGACGTAGGTAACGTACATGCCCGGAAAACTCTGGTTGAGCTTCTGGTGCAGTTGGGCCTCGCCGGAGGTGGCGTCGAAATACACCATCCGTGGCTTGCCCTCGCCCAGCGTCGCGGCGAACGGCTCCATCGGCGTGGCGGTCCACTCCACGTCGCCCACGCTGCCGAAATCGTCCTTGGCCAGGATGTGGCGGTTCTGCCCGCGCAGGTCCGACTTGACCAGCATCGACGGGCCGCCATCTTCGCTGAAGAACCCGAACAGGTGCTGCCCGTCGGCGGAAAACGAATAGGGCACGAACTTGCCACCCATGTCCTTGCCGGACAGCGGGGCCCAGTTCTCGCCCTGCGCGTCGGCCGCATACAGCAGGTAGTTGTTGTCGTCGTCGGTGCCGGATGCGAAGCGGGGAACGCCGTTCCTGTCCAGCGTGAACGAAAGGTCCTTGACCGGTATGTCGGCGACCAGGCGGGCGGTCGTGCGTTCGGCATCCACGTCGTAAAGCTGGGAACGGGTCGTCCCCATCGACAGCCGGCGCATGTAGAAGTGGCCGTTGCGCTTCTCGGGCAGTCCTTCGATGTAGCCGAAGCCCGCCTCGATGCCGGCGGTGCGCGTGCTCTGCTGGTAGCCGAACACGTACTTCTGGTTCTTGCCGTCGTAGTCGGTGGCGATGATTTCGCCCATCGGCGTCGGCTCCTCGCGCGAACCCATCTGCCGGCCCTTCGCGATCACCAGCCGCTTCGGGCTGACCCAATGAATCTGGGCGGGCAACTCGTAGCGGGGCAGGCGCAGCAGCGCGGTCTGCGCCATGTCCTGCAGGCGGTAGATCAGCAGTGCGTGGTTGCCGTCGCCGAAATCGGCGGCGACCGAGAGGTGCTGTCCGTCCGGCGACAGGCGCGGCGAATGCAGTTTGTTGGATTTCGCGAAGGCTTCGACCGGAACGGGCTCGGCGGCAGCGAGATGCGACGACAGCATGCAACCTGCTGCGAATGCAGCAATCTTCCTTGCGTTCATGTTTCCCCGATGGCTGTTGATTTCCCCGGCGACAGGGTAACCCGGGCCATACCCGGCGTCATCCGCCGCCCAATGGCGTTCCGGGCGGTTTGGTTGTCTAATAGCGCCCGAAGCGGGGGTATCGCCGGCCGGACGGGCGGCGGTTGAGACAGACCCTTCGAACCTGATCCGGTTAAGACCGGCGTAGGGAAGCTTCGCAGGACGCGACCGATCCCCCGTGATCCGCCCGCGATCCATGCGCCGCCGCTTCGTCCCGTTTTCCAACCAGGACGATGCCGATGAACGCCGTGCCCTCCCGCCTGCTGCAGGATACCCAGCAGCTTTCCGAATCCGTCACCCGCCCGATTCCGGGGTCACGCAAGATCTTCGTGGCCGGTTCGCGTCCGGATCTGCGCGTGCCGATGCGCGAGATCGCGCTGACCCGCACGCCGACGCTGTTCGGCGGCGAGGAGAACGCGCCGGTCACCGTCTACGACACCTCCGGTCCCTATACCGACCCGGAAGCGCGCATCGATCTGGCGGCCGGCCTGCCGGCGCTGCGCGCGCGCTGGATCGAGGAACGCGGCGATACCGAACTGCTGTCCGCGCTGAGCTCGGAGTTCGGACGTTCGCGCGAGACCAATCCGAAGCTGGACGCGGTCCGTTTCCCCGGCCGGGTGCTGCCGCGCCGTGCCCGGGCCGGTGCCAACGTCAGCCAGATGCATTACGCGCGCAAGGGCATCGTCACGCCGGAGATGGAATACGTGGCGATCCGTGAAAACCAGCGCCTGGAGGCCGTGCGCGAGGCGGCGCTGCTGGCGCAGCATCCGGGCGAGAGTTTCGGCGCCAGCATCCCGAAGATCATCACCCCGGAGTTCGTGCGCGACGAAATCGCCCGTGGCCGCGCGATCCTGCCCAACAACATCAACCATCCGGAAAGCGAACCGATGATCATCGGTCGCAACTTCCTCACCAAGATCAACGCCAACATCGGCAACAGCGCGGTTTCCTCCGGCATCGCCGAGGAAGTGGAGAAGCTGGTCTGGGCGATCCGCTGGGGCGGCGACACCGTGATGGACCTGTCCACCGGCAAGCACATCCATGAAACCCGCGAGTGGATCATCCGCAACTCGCCGGTGCCGATCGGCACCGTGCCGATCTACCAGGCGCTGGAGAAGGTCGACGGCCGTGCCGAGGAACTGACCTGGGAGATCTTCCGCGACACCCTGATCGAGCAGGCCGAACAGGGCGTGGACTATTTCACGATCCACGCCGGTGTGCTGCTGCGCTACGTGCCGTTGACCGCCAGGCGCGTCACCGGCATCGTTTCGCGTGGCGGTTCGATCCTGGCCAAGTGGTGCCTGGCGCACCACAAGGAGAATTTCCTCTACACCCACTTCGAGGAAATCTGCGAAATCATGAAGGCCTATGACGTGGCCTTCAGCCTCGGCGACGGCCTGCGCCCTGGCTGCATCGCGGACGCCAACGACGCCGCCCAGTTCGGCGAACTGGAGACGCTGGGCGAACTGACCAGGATCGCGTGGAAGCACGACGTGCAGACCATGATCGAAGGCCCCGGCCACGTGCCGATGCAGTTGATCAAGGAGAACATGGACAAGCAACTGCGCGAATGCGGCGAAGCGCCGTTCTACACACTGGGCCCGCTGACCACCGACATCGCGCCCGGTTACGACCACATCACCAGCGCGATCGGCGCGGCGATGATCGGCTGGTACGGCACCGCGATGCTCTGTTACGTGACCCCGAAGGAACACCTGGGCCTGCCGAACCGCCAGGACGTGCGCGACGGCATCATGGCGTACAAGATCGCCGCGCACGCCGCGGATCTGGCCAAGGGACATCCCGGCGCGCAGGTGCGCGACAACGCGCTGAGCAAGGCGCGCTTCGAGTTCCGCTGGGAGGATCAGTTCCATCTGGGCCTGGATCCGGAGAAGGCCAGGGAGTTCCATGACGAAACCCTGCCCAAGGACGCGCACAAGCTGGCCCACTTCTGCTCGATGTGCGGCCCGCACTTCTGCTCGATGAAGATCACCCAGGACGTGCGCGATTACGCGGCCGAGCACGGCGTGGACGAACAGCAGGCCATCGAGGCCGGGATGGCGGAAAAGTCGGCCGAATTCCTCGCGCAGGGCGCGAAGGTCTACCACCAGGGCTGAACCACGCGGCGGACGGATGCGTCCGTTCGCCGCTTTTCCGGGCCGGCGGGGCTTGTGCCGCCGCCGCGCCCGCGCGACGCTTGGCATCCCGGACAGGAGAATGCCGAACATGCGCCAAGCCAAACCCTTCCTCGCCCGCGCCCTGCTGCTGGCGTGTGTCCTGCTGCTGGCGGCCTGCGCCACCGGTCCGCGCATCAGCAGCGAAGCCGATCCCTCGGCCGATTTCGCGGCCTTCCGCACTTTCTCGTTCTATTCACCGCTGGCGGTGGAGAGCGAAGGCTACACCACCATCACCAGTGCCCGGCTCAAGGCGGCGGCGCGCGCGCAGATGGAATCGCGCGGGTACGTCTACGATGAGAAGTCGCCGGACCTGTGGCTGAACATCAATGCCTACATGCAGGAAAAGACCGACGTGGTCAGCATGCCGGACGTGGACTACAACTATTACTACAGCTACCGCGCCCGCCGTTACGTCGCGGTTCCCTACTGGTACGACCGCACCAACGTCTACCAGTACACCGAGGGTACGTTGAACTTCGACCTGGTCGATGCCAGGCGCAACCAACTGGTATGGGAAGGCATCGCGGTCGGCAGGGTCGCCAACGCCAAGCCGGCCGATCGCGCCGCGCGCCTGGATCAGGCCGTCGCCGACATCTTCGCGCGCTATCCCTACCGCGCCGGCAGCGGTACGCCGGTGGTTCCCGTGGCGCCGCGCAAATGAGCGGCGCGGCGAGTGCGGCGCGGGCGGGCATCGGTTTCGGCACGGCGCTGGCGATCACGATTTCCTGGAGCACCAACAAGTCGCTGCTGTGGGCGATCGTCCACGGCCTGCTGTCGTGGATCTACGTGATCTATTACGCGCTGGTCTACCACTTCAAGGGCTGAGATGGGCATGACCTGGCTCCGCTGGCTGGTCACGGCACGCCGGCATCCCTCGGCATGGCTGCTGGTGGTGCAACTGCTGGGCGTGCTGCTGTATCCGTTGATGGAAGACACCCCGGGCGGCCGCGCGGTGTTCGGTGCGTTCGGCATCCTGGTGCTCGCGCTGGCGCTGTGGGTGGTCAACCGCAGTCCGTCGCGGCTGTGGATCGCGCTGGCGCTGGCGTTGCCGGCCACGGTGCTGTCGCTGCTGGCCGCGGCCTTCGAGAACGCGGCGCTGGGGGTGTTCGCGCACCTGCTGGAAAGCGGGCTGTACTTCTACACCGCCAGCAGCCTGATCGCCTACATGCTGCAGGATCACCAGGTCACCAGCGACGAACTGTTCGCGGCCGGGGCCACGTTCACCCTGCTGGCCTGGGCCTTCGCGTTCGCCTTCTCGGTGTGCCAGCAGTGGTATCCGGGCAGTTTCATCGCGGCGGTGGCGCCGCACGAGCCACGCACCTGGATGGAACTGCTGTTCCTCAGCTTCAGCGTGCTGTCGGGCGTGGGCCTGAGCGACATCGTGCCGGTGCACGCGGAGGCGCGCGCGCTGGTGATGCTGGAACAGTTCGCCGGGGTCATGTACATCGCGCTGGTGGTGTCGCGGCTGATCGGCCTGACCACGCTGCGGATGGGCATGCGGAAGGACGATTGAGCCCGGGGTTGCCGCAATGAAAAAGCCCGCCGATGGCGGGCTTTTTTTCCGGGCGTGACGCGCGGCTGCTTACTTCTTCAGTTCGGCGTAGCGCTGCATGGCGTCCACCAGCACCTGCCTGGCGTCGGCGGCGTTGCCCCAGCCGTCGAGCTTGACCCACTTGCCTTTCTCCAGGTCCTTGTAGTGCTCGAAGAAATGGCCGATGCGTTCCAGCCAGTGCGGGCTGACCTGATCGATGTCGGTGATGTGCTTGTAGCCGGAGAACACCTTCTCCACCGGCACCGCCAGCAGCTTTTCGTCGCTGCCGGCTTCGTCGCTCATGCGCAGCACGCCGACCGGGCGGCAGCGGATCACCGAGCCGGGGATCAGCGGCAGCGGCAGCACCACCAGCACGTCGGCCGGATCGCCGTCGCCGCACTGGGTGTTGGGCACGTAGCCATAGTTGCAGGGATAGCGCATGGGCGTGGAGAGGATGCGATCGACGAAGATCGCCCCGCTTTCCTTGTCCACTTCGTACTTCACCGGCTCCGAATCCTTCGGGATTTCGATGATGACGTTGATTTCTTCCGGCGGGTTCTTGCCGGTGGAAACGTGGTCCAGACCCATGATGCGTGTGCTCCAGAACGTGCGGAATGACGGGGGCGGCAATTCTACGCGCTTGCCTGCTGCGGCGCAGCAGCGAGCGGGTCGCCGCTCCCCGGCCGGGGCGGGGGGCCGGGCCGCCGGCCGGCCGGCCGGCGCCGCGAAGGCCGTTTTCAGGGGGTTGCCGCTCAGCTTGCCGGTCCTAGAATCCGCCCCCATGCGTCCGCCCCGTGCCCTTGCCCTGGTCTGCCTGCTGGCCGTCTTGGCCGGCACCGGCGTGCCCGAGGCCCAGGCACGGACGGTCTATCGCTGCGTCCGCGACGGCACCGTCAGCCTGGCCACGGCGCCGGAACCGGGGTCCCGCTGCGAGGCCCGCCAGATCGACGACGATGCGGTGCAACTGCCGAACCTCTGGGGCCGGATGGGCGTCTTCAGCGGCACCCTGTACGAGCGGGAACAGGACGGGCAGCCGGTTTACAGCACCCGCGACCTGCCGGGATCGCGGGTGTATTTGAAGTTCACCGTCGCCACGCCGCCCGGCGAGCCGGCGCATCCCGGCCTGGGCAAGGTCGGCAAGCCGCGCCTGGACATGTATCCCAAGGATTTCCGCAGCGCGGCCCGCAAGACCGGCGTGGACGATGCGTGGTTGCGCGCGATCGCGCACGCGGAAAGCGATTTCGATGCCCGGGCGGTGTCGTCCAAGGGTGCCAAGGGCGTCATGCAGTTGATGCCCGAAGTGGCCAGCGAATACGGCGTCACCGACCCGTTTTCGTCCGCCCAGTCCATCGATGCGGCCGCGCGCCACATGAAGCAGCTGATGCGGCGCTACAAGGGCGACCTCACCCTGGTCGCGGCGGCCTACAACGCCGGCATCGGCACGGTGGCCCGCTACGGCGGCGTGCCGCCATATGCGGAAACCCGGGAATACGTGGCGAAGGTGACCGCGCTGTATGACATCTACCTGCGCGCCCTGGGACACAAAAGCGCGCCTGAACGCCCGGCGCAGTGACGCCGTCCGCGGCTGGCGGACGCGGCCTTTCTTCACCTTCGGATCCCCCGCGCGGGCCTATCGTGGCGCCGAGGCTGGATGACAGCCGCCAACGGGAGTCCGCCATGAATCGACGTGTTTTCAGCGCGCCGGACCTGGGCACCGCGGAACAGGCGATGGGAGCCGCGCTCCGACTCGGCATCCGTCCGGGCCACGCCGCGGTCCTGGCCCAGTCCGACATCGAGATGACCCAGGTGCCGGACGCGGAGAAAGAGGCTTCGCCGACCGATTTCATGCCTGCCGCGTGGCGCGGCATCGTCGGCGGCGGCGCGATTGGCCTGATCGGTGGCCTGATTGGCATGTGGCTGCCCCAGGCCGGATTCCACGCGCTGGGCGTGCTCATCACCACGCTGGTCGGCGCGACGGTCGGCGGCTGGTCCGCCGCGCTGGCCGGATCAACCGTGCCCAGCGAAGTCCGGCGTGATTACGAACGGGAAATCGAATCCGGCCGCGTATTGGTGGTGATCGACGGCGAGGACGACGCCCTGCTGGACCGGGCGAGCCAGGCGATCGCCGCCACCGACGGCATGCAGCCGCTGCGCCAGGTACCGCACGGCCTGCTGCGTTGATCCGGGGCGTCTCCCACAACCGATGACAACTGTCACTGGTCCAGGCAGGACGCCTGGACCTAAGGTGGGCGCCACCCCGATTCCGGAACGCCCGCCATGCCCGCCGTCGCCCTGCCCGCGCTGACTCCCTACCTCGTCACCGCCGGCATCGGTTGGGTGATGTACCGCCGCATCCGCCGGAGCTTCGGCCGCCAGCCCTGGCAGCCCGGGCGGACCGTGTTCCGGCTGGTCCTGATGCTCGCGCTGCTGGGCATGCTGGCGACCGCCGCGATGTTCCTGCCCGGCGTGGCGGCGGGCATTGCCGCGGGCCTGGCGGGCGGGCTCGTGCTGGGCTTCTTCGCGCTCCGCCATACCCGCGTCGAGTGGCACGACGGCCGCCCGACCTACGTGCCCAATCCCTGGTTCGGCGGACTATTGACCCTGCTGCTGGTGGGGCGGCTCGCGTGGCGCTGGTCGCAGGGTGCGTTCGCCGGCGGCGCGGCGGCCACCGCGCAACAGGCCAGTCCGTTGACGATGGGATTCGCGGCCGCGCTGGTCGGCTACTTCCTGCTGCTCAACGGCGGGCTGCTGTGGCGCATGCGGCGCCTGCACGCCGCGACCGATTGATCCGCGGATCAGCGGGGAATCGCTTCGGATTCGATGACCCGCACGCCGGGCTCCGCGGCGTGGACCGCTTCCAGCAACGCGGCGGCCACCGCGGTTGCCGGTACCACCCGGTAGCGGGCGGGCAGGAGCGGTTCGCATGCGGTCAACAGGCGCAGCGCGATGTGTTCGCCGGTGCGCCGCTGCGCGCGCTCGCCGCCCAGCAGGGCGGGGCGGACGAAGGTAAGCGAAGCGAAACCGCACGCAGCCAGTGCCTGTTCGAGTTCGCCCTTGGTGCGGGTGTAGAAAAGCCGCGAGCCGGCGCGTGCACCGGTGGCCGAAGTGACCGCCAGCGTGTGCGTGCCGCGCCGGTGCAGCAGCCGCGCGATCGCGAGCGGATAGTCGAAGTCGACGCGGCGGAACGCGGCGCGGGAGCCGGCATCGCGCAGGGTGGTGCCGAGCGCGCATACCATCGCGTCGGCGCGCCAGTAGTCCGCCGCCTCATCCAGGTGATCGAAATCCACGATCGGATTCGATAACCGCGGATGCGCGGGCAACGGGCGCCGGGTCGGCGCGATGACGGTGCCGACGCGGTTGTCCGCCAGCGCGAGCGCCAGTACGGCCCGGCCGACCAGTCCCGTCGCGCCCAACAGCAGCAAGCGTTCCATTCCTCGTCCTCGTCCCGTGCCGGAACGCGCGACCCGCGCGCCTCACGTATCCTATGCCATCGATTGCCGGCCATCGCCGGCCCATCGCGATCCGCGCCCGCGGATCGCCGCGTGACGGGAGCACGCACGAACCCATGAACCTGCCCTTGCACTTCGGATTCCTCGGCGCGCTGGAAGCCTGCCTGATCGCCTTCGTCATCGGCCTGCTGGTCTACGCGGGGTGGCAGGCGATCTGTCGCGCGCTGCGGTGGTCGATCGGGCACGCAGTGGGCTGGGCATGCGTGATCGCGATCGCCATCGGCGCCGGCGTCGATACCTGGAACCTGTTCTATATCGGCATGGTGAAGCTGGAGTCGCCGCTGTATGCGCGCATCGCACTGAAGGCAATCCACGATCCCGACGCACTCGGCCTGCGGGTCGTGCTCGAGATCGCGGGGGCGCTGACCGGCGTCGTGATGGGTTGGCAATGGTTCAGCCGGGGCCGGCGTGAAGGAGTCGTTTCCCGGGAAGCGAAAAACACGCGGATTGAACACTGATCTGACGGGTGCATCACGCTGCGATACGGCTTCCACATAGCCATCACGTATCGCTAACGAACGATGTAATCGAAAAAAAATCGGGTGTGGTTAAGCCTGCGTGCACGTTCATTTCAGGACGCAGGAATGATTCAGAAGCACAAGGGCATCGTCGGCGTCGTGCGCTACAGGACGCACTTCCTATCTTCCTTACGGAGCAAACGACGATGACCAAGAACAACACCCGCAAGCCGCTGATTGCCCTGATCGCCCTGGGTGCCGCCGTCGCCATGCCGATGGCCTTCGCGCAGGACACGCAGGCGCAGCAGCAGCCGCAGCCGACCCAGCAGGCCGAGCCGACCCAGCAGGCGCAGCCGACCACCGATCAGGCGGCGGGCGGTGCGGAACAGTCCGCCCAGCAGTCGACCCAGTCGGGCAGCCAGCAGGGCTGGGCTGACATCGACAAGGACGGCGACGGCAACATCACCAAGGAAGAAGCCTCGGCCAATGCCGGCCTTTCGCAGGTCTTCGACAAGGCCGACGCCGACGCCGACGGCAAGCTGACCGCCGACGAATACAAGTCCTTCGTCGAAAAGAACTACAGCGAGCCGCAGAAGTAAGAAGCGCACCGCGGTCACCCGCGTGACCGCGAACGACGGCGCCAGGAGCGCCGTCGCACGGCGCACGCGGAGGGCGGTTACGCCCGCCCTCCGCCTCCGCGAGCCGTTGTCGTCGGCCCCGCCTCCGGTCGGGCCCAACACGTACACGCAAGAGGAGATGCGCATGAAACCGTCACTCCGCCCGTTGCCGCTCGCTTTGCTGGCCATCGCGTTCGCGGCACCGACGCTGGCCTCCGCGCCCGAACCCACCGCGCAGGAGCGCGGGGCGCAGGAACAACGCCAGGAAACACCGCCGCCGCAGAACGACGCCCCGCCGGCGAATGATGCGGCCGCGCCCGTTCCGCGACCATTCGAAGAACTCGACGCCAACGGCGACGGCAATATCGGCAAGGACGAAGCGGCCGTCGATCCCGCCTTGACCCAGGCATTCGGCACGCTCGACCAGGACGCCGACGGCAAGCTGGCGCAGGCCGAGTACGCTGCCTACAAGCCGGCCGGCGACGGCCGTTGATCCTTTCACCCGCCGCGGCACGATCCGCGGATCGGCGCGGCAAAGGAGAACAGAATGAACTTCCATTCCCGCAGCAACACGCAGATTCGCCCGCGGCCCGCCTGGCTGCTGGTGGCGATGCTGGGAGGCGCGCTTGCGCTGGGCGCATGCAGCAAGACCGAAGAGGAAACCGTGCCGCCTCCGACCGACACCACGCCGCCGGCCGACACGACACCGCCTCCGTCCGAACCGGTCACCACGCCGCCGCCGGCCGATCCCAATGCACCGCCGACCACCGATCCGAACGCGCCGCCTCCGACGACGCCACCGCCGACCGATGGCACCACGCCACCCGCGAGCGACCAGACGCCGCCGCCTCCGGGTGACGCGGGCGGCGATGCGGCCCCGGCCCGGTAACGATCACCCGCGATCCAGCCGCTTCATGGCGGGATCCGTGGAGGAACGAGAGAAACAGGGCGGCCTGCGGGCCGCTCTGCGCACGTCGGTCGACTGCTATGCTGCGCGCCCCGCGAAAGCAAGAGGCAATACGGTATGGGCGGCAGCATCCGCTGGGTCGGTTTCGATGGCGACGACACGCTCTGGAAGAGCGAAGACTACTACCGGCAGGCCGAACAGGATTTCGAAGCGATCCTGGCCGGCTACATCGATCTGGGCGACCGCCGCATGCAGCAGCACCTGCTGGATACCGAACGGCGCAACCTCAAGGTGTTCGGCTACGGCGTGAAGGGCATGACGCTGTCGATGCTGGAAACCGCCATCCAGTTGACGGATGAGCGCATCAGCGCCCGCGATCTGCATCGCGTGATCGAGATCGGCCGCGCCACCCTGCAGCATCCGGTGGATCTGCTGCCCGGCATCCGCGAAGCCGTGGAGGCGATCGCCCGCGATCACGAGATCGTCCTGATCACCAAGGGCGATCTGTTCCACCAGGAAGCCAAGATCGCGCAGTCGGGCCTGGCGGATCTGTTCCATCGCATCGAGGTGGTGTCCGAGAAGGACGTCCCGACGTACGCGCGGGTGCTGGAGGAACTGGAAGTGGAGCCTCCGGGCTTCGTCATGATCGGCAATTCCCTGCGTTCGGACATCGAGCCGGTGATCCAGCTCGGTGGCTGGGGCGTCCACATGCCGTACCACGTGACCTGGGCGCTGGAGACCGAACACGGTCTGGGTGAGGACGTGCCCCGGCTGGTGGCGGTGACCGAAGCGGCCGGACTGCCCGCGGCGTTGGCCGAAATCGAGCGGCGGGGGCGCTGAAAGAGGACCATCGCCGCGCGTGAAAAGGGTTCCCGCTTGAACGGGACGTGTCCGCCGCCACGGCCGCCGGGGCGATCCCTGCAGGGTTAAATCCGGGTTCACACGTCACGCGACATCTTTCACACGCAGTCCCCCTTGAAGCGGGGCGTTACTTTCAGGCCCGCCGAAGCGGGCCACCGGAGGATGTCATGGCAAGCTTTTCGCTCACGCGTTTGTTGGCTCCCACCGTCATGGCCGCCGGCCTGGGATTGGCGGCGCTGGTCCCGTCGCCGGCCCGCGCGGACGACGATCTGGTCCGCGTCATCGTGGACGTGGCCGATGTCATCTATCACGGCGGGCAGCCCTATTACCGCCATGGGCACGGCGATCGCTACGGTTACGCCAACCGCGTGATCATCGTGCGCGATCGCTACCACCGCCCGACCTACTACCGTTACGTTCCGCGCCACTACTACCGCACCCCGCCGCGCGGCAACGCCTACGGGTATTACCGCAACAACCCGCACTACGTGCGTTACGTGGATCGGGATCGCTACTACCGGCATGACCGCTACGACCGCCGGGATCGCCGGGATCGCTGGGACGACGATCGCCGCTGGCGCCGCCATGACGGCCGTCGCCATCACGACGATTGATCCGAACAACGTTCCCTGTCCGCAAGCCACGGGCGGCCGGCGTTTGCCGGCCGCCTGCATGTGGGGAAGCCCTGCGGCACAATGCCGGCATGCCAGCGCCTTCCGATTTCCGCGACTTTCTTTTCCGGCTGGGCCTCGTGTTCGCCCTCGCGCCCGCCGTGCCCGCGCACGCCACCACCCCCGCGCCTGCGTCCACGCCGCCGCAGGCCGAATGGCCGGGCAGCGGCGACGCCACCGTGGATCGCCACCTCGAGGACATCAATGCATACGCGGCGCGCTATCCCGCGGCGTTCGCAGACGAGATGGCACGCTACTACAGCGTGCCGCGCGCGTACGTGGAAGCGATGATGAAACAGCCGGACTGGTCCGCCGGCGACATCTACATGGCCTGCGCGGTCGCGCAGGTGGCCGGCCTGCCGTGCCGCGCGGTGGTGCGCGAATGGTCGCGCGACCATGCCGGCGGCTGGCGCGCGGTCGCCGAACGCCTGGACGTGCGTCCGGGCACCGCGGGCTACCGGCGCCTGCGCAAGGGGCTGGACGATACCTATCGCCGCTGGGAGCGCCCGGCGCCCTGAAGCCAATGCGCGGATCCGGGCGGCCCACCGTACACTCCGCCTCCGGTACTTGAAATGACAGGGAAAGGGGACAGGGTGGGGAAGGTCGTCTGTTTCGGAGAGTTGCTGCTGCGCCTGGGTACGCCCGGGCGGGAAACCCTGCTGCAATCACCCGCGCTGCATGTCCATGTCGGCGGCGCCGAAGCCAATGTCGCGGTATCGCTGGCGCGGTTCGGGCATGCCGCGCACATGGTCGGCGTGGTCGCCGACAATCCGCTCGGCGAAGCCGCCGTCGGCGAGCTGCGCCGGCAGGGCGTGGATACGGCCGCGGTGCAGCGGCTGCCCGGGCGGATGGGCCTCTACTTCCTGACCACCGGTGCGATCCATCGTCCCTCGCAGGTGCTCTACGACCGCGCCGCCTCCGCGTTCGCGCTGGCCGGCGGCGGGCGCCACGACTGGGCGGCGCTGCTGGCCGGCGCCGACTGGCTGCACGTATCGGGCGTGACGCCCGCGCTGGGCGCCGATGCCGCGCGGGGAACCCTCGCGGCGATGCGCGCCGCGCGCGCGGCGGGGGTCAAGGTGTCGTTCGATGGCAATTATCGACCGCAACTCTGGCAGGCGTGGGACGGTGACGCACCGGCGCTGCTGCGCGGGTTGATGGCGGAAGCGGATGCGATGTTCGCCAGCCATCGCGACATCGAGGTGGTGCTCGGACGCGCGTTCGATGGCGACACCGCGCAGGAGCGCTTCGCCGCCGCTGCGCAGGCCGCGTTCGTGGCTTTTCCGGACCTGCAATGGATGGCCGCGACGGTGCGGGTGCAGCGCAGCGTGGATCACCATGCGCTGTCCGCGGTCATGCTGCGGCGCGAAGGGCGCCTGCAGGGCACGCCGGAGTACGAAATTCCCGGCATCGTCGATCGCATCGGCACCGGCGACGCCTTCGCGGCGGGCGTGCTGCATGGCGTGCTGACCGATCGCACCGACGCCAAGGCGCTGCATTTCGGACTCGCCGCCGGTTGCCTCAAGCATTCGCTGCCCGGCGACTTCAGCACGCTGGACGCGGCGGAGGTGGAAGGTTTCCTCGCGCAGGCGGGATTCGACGTCCGCCGTTGATCGCGGCGGGTCCGGTTGCGTTGCAGCAAATCCGCGGGACCGGGCAGGGATTGGCGGACAACGGCGTCGGTGGGCTGGGCAGGGACGCCAGCCAAGGGCCGTGCGCAGCACTGCCGGATTCACTGGTGGCGCAAGGTGCACGCCACGCACGGCCGGGTATCGCAAGCAAATGTTGGGTCTGAAGATGCCGGGCACGACTTTTCTTTGTGTCCGCATCGTTGAAACTGCCCCGCCATGAAGAGTGCGGTCCATGCGTAGCAAGCTGTTCGTGCCCGGCAGTCGTCCGGAACTGTTCGCCAAGGCCCTGGCGAGCGGCGCCGACGCGATCTCCTTCGATCTGGAGGACGCCGTGCCGCCGGCCCGCAAGGCGGAGGCACGCGCGAACCTGGCCAACTTCCTGGGACGGGCGGACCTGCCTGCCGGCAAGGTGATCATCGTCCGCACCAACGCGCCGTCGTCGCCGGAGTTCGCCGCCGATCTGGTCGCGCTGGCCGGCCGGCGCGTGGACATGCTCAACCTGCCCAAGGTCGATCATGCGCGCGACGTGACCACGGCCGTGGTCGCGATGGCCTCGCTGCTGGCGCACGAGCAGGCACCGGAACTGCTGATCAACATCGAGACACCCTCGGGCCTGCGCCATGCGGCCGACATCGGACGCGCGCATCCGCGCGTGGCCGGGCTGCAGTTGGGACTGGGCGATCTGTTCGAGAACCTGGGCATCGATCGCCGCGATCCCGCCAACCTGCACGCCGTCCTGTACGCGCTGCGGATGGCGGCCGCCGAAGCCGGGGTGTTCGCCTACGACAGTGCCTACCCCGATGTGGAGGATGAAGCCGGCTTCCGAACCGAAGCCGGCATCGCCCGCCGCCTGGGTTACCTGGGCAAGAGCTGCATCCACCCGCGCCAGATCGCGCTGGCCAATGCCGCCTTCCAGCCGTCCGCGGAGGAAGTCGCGCGCGCGCGCCGGATCGTCGCGGCCGCCGCCGAAGCGGCGCAGCGCGGGCTGGGTGCCTTCCTGCTGGAAGGGCGCATGATCGATCCGCCCTACCTGCACCGCGCGCAGGCCATCGTCGCGGCGGCGGATCCATGATCGCCGCGGGGGAGCGCAGGGGAGCGGCGTCCGCGCCGTCGCCCGGGCGGCGTGCCCGGCGCCGTCTCCACACCGAATTCCGAGAACCTGGAAACCCGATGAGCCGAACCACCGTACTGCCCGCATCCAGGGAGGCGTCCGGCTTCCTGCGGACCCTGTTCTGCCTGCTGCTGTTGTGGTGTGCCGGCATTGCCGGGCTGCGCGCCGAAAGCCTGGCCTCGGTGGAGCGCGGCGCGTTGCCGGCGCTGCCCGCGGGCGCGTCCCCCACGAGCCTGCATGCCTTCGGGAACCGCCTGGTCGTGCTGGGCGAACAGGGCCAGGCGTGGGCGTTGTCCGCCGACGCGCGGCAATGGCAGGCCCTGAGCTGGAAGGACGGCGCGGCACCGCGGATCCTCGATGCGGGCGGTGGCGGCGATGCATTATTCGCGCTGGTCGATGAGGCCGGCACGCGCCGCATCGATCGGATCGACCTCGCCGGCACCGTGCTCGCCCGCCAGCCACTGCCGCCGCCGCCGCAGGCGCTGGACTGGGCGCGGTTTGCCGTGCTCGGCGGAACCCTTTATCTGGCGGGCGCAAACGGCGGCGCGCCGGGCATCTGGCAGACGGCCCTGGCGTCGCCGACGCGCTGGACCCGCGGGCCCGCGTGGCCGGCCGGCGCGGGACGGGGCGATCTGCTGGCGCAGACCAACGCGCTCTACGTTCTCGGCTCGGGCACGTCTTCCCAGCCGCTGTGGCGCTGGACGGCCGAACAGGGCTGGGAGCAAAAGCCGGTCATCCCCGGCGCGCGCGTCCCCGGATCCGCGCGCGCGATCGGCCAGGCGCACCTGTTGATGCTGGTGCGCGACAACCGCGGCATCCACCTGATGAGCTACCACACGATCACCAGTGCCTGGGCCACGCTGCCGATCGACATCGAAGGCGCCGCCGGCGTCGCCGCCTGGCGAAACGGCCTGGTGTGGTCGCCGGCGGACGGGGACGGACGCCAGCCGCTGGTGACGGCGCAACTGGCTTCCGGCAAATACCTGCTGAAGTTCACCGACTGGCTGGTCATCACCTTGTACCTGGCGGCGATGATCGGCATCGGCATGTATTTCTATCTGCGGGAAAAACGCAACTCGACGTCGGACTTCTTCGTCGGTGGCCGCAGCATCCCGTTCTGGGCGGCCGGCGTCAGCCTGTACGCCACCAACACCAGTTCGATCAGCTTCATCGCCATCCCGGCCAAGGCGTTCGAGACCAACTGGCAATACCTCACCAACAACCTGATCGCCGTGTTGGGCCTGCTGTTCGTGGCGGTGTGGATCGTGCCGCTGCTGCGCCGGCTGGACCTGATGTCGGTGTTCTCCTATCTGGAAACGCGGTTCCATCCCGCGATCCGCATGCTCGCCAGCGCGCTCTGCATCGTCATGCAGATCGGCAGCCGCATGAGCGTCATCCTGTTCCTGCCGGCGTTGGCGATCGCAACGATCACCGGCATCGACGTGGTGTGGAGCATCCTGATCATGGGGGTGTTCACCATCATCTACACGACCCTGGGCGGCATGAAGGCGGTGATCTGGACCGATTTCGTGCAGGTGTTCGTGATGTTCGGTGGCGCGATCTTCGCGATCGGTTTCATCATCTGGCACATCAACGGCGGCATTCCGGAATTCCTCGGCACCGCGATGGCGGAGGACAAGATGAAGCTGTTCGACTTCAGCTTCGATCTGACCAAGGCGACCGTCTGGGGATTCATCTTCCTGGTGGTGTTCGACGTCATCCTGACGTTCCCGAAGGATCAGGTGCTGATGCAGCGCGTCCTGTCGACCAAATCCGACAAGGAGGCGGGCCGCTCCATCTGGACCTTCGCCGCCATCATGATTCCCGGCGGATTCTTCTTCTACCTGATCGGAACGGCGCTGTTCGTTTACTACAAGTCGCATCCGGAACGGATGAATCCCCTGCTGCCGATCGATGCGACCTTCCCGCTGTTCATCGCCGCCGAACTCCCACCCGGCGTGACCGGCCTGATCATCGCCGGCATCTTCGCCGCCGCGATGTCCACGCTGTCGAGCATCATCAACAGCGTTTCCACCCTGGCGTCCGTGGATTTCTACGAAAAGCTGGTCCGCAGGCCCGATCCGAAGAAGAGCGTCCTGTTCGCGGAAATCACCGGCGTGCTGGTCGGCCTGGTCGGCATCGGGTTCGCGCTGGTGCTGTCCCGCTACGACATCCACTCGCTGTTCGATGTATCCATCGAACTGGCCGGGCTGCTCGGCGGCGGCTTCGCCGGCGCGTACACGCTCGGCATGTTCACCCGGCGCGCCAACGCGCCCGGCGTGGCGATCGGCATTGCCGGCAGCATCGTCCTCACGCTGATCATCTGGTCGTTCCAGTGGGTCCATCCGTACTTCTACCTGGCCATTTCGATCCTGCTGTGCATCGTCATCGGCTACCTGGCCAGCCTGCTGTTCCCGGCGCCGCAGCGCTCGCTCAAGGGCCTGACCATCTACCGCGATGTCGAGTGACCGTGCCTTCCGCCCCTGCCGTTGGTCCTGTCGCGCGCGCGGCGGGGCTCCTGTAGCCTGAGCGCACGCCAGGGGGAGAGACGTGGATACCCAGTTCCTGAACACGTTCGTCACCGTGGTCGACCGCGGCTCGATGGCGGCGGCCGCGCGCGAACTGAACATCACGCCGGCAGCGGTGGCCCAGCAGATCCGCACGCTGGAACGCGAACTCGGCGCCTCGCTGATCGCGCGCGTGGGCCGGACCGTCAGCGTCACCGAGGAAGGTTCGCGGATCATCCAGCGCGCCCGCGACCTGCTGCGCGATGTCGCCGACATGCGCAGCGTGGCCAACGACAGCGCGGTCTCCGGCGAGCTGCGCCTGGGCGCGTGCCCGACCGCGCTGGCCGGGATGCTGCCGGACATCCTGGCGCGGATGGTGGAGACGTTTCCGCAGATCAACGTGTTCATCAAGCCGGGCTATTCGGCCGACCTGTACCGCGCGGTGGAATCGGGCGAACTGGACGCCGCCATCGTGCTGCAGGCGCCGTTCTCGCTGCCCAAGACCTGCCAGTGGCAACTGCTGCGCGAGGAACCGCTGGTGGTGCTGGCGCCGGCGGCGATGGCCGGCCGCGACCCGCACGAACTGCTCGCCACCCAGCCCTTGATCCGCTACGACCGCAACCAGTGGGGCGGCCGCCAGGCCGACGAGTACCTGCGGAACGCCGGCATCGTCCCGCACGAGCGCTTCGAGCTCAACGCGCTCAACGCCATCGCGGTGATGGTGGACCGCGGCCTGGGCGTCTCGCTGGTGCCCAACTGGGCGCGGCCGTGGCCGGAAGGGCTGGACCTGGTCCGGATTCCGCTGCCGAACGAATGCGTGCCGCGGCGCATCGGCATGGTCTGGTCGCGCTCCACCGTGCGCATCCGCCTGGTCACCGTGCTGCTGCAGGAAAGCCAGGCCGTCTCGCAACTGTCCTGAGCGCGGGCGATGCTGCACTGCATCGACGCCGCCGGCGCGGATCGCCAACAAAAACTAGCCTCTGAACATAGGCGCGGAGGATTCTTTCCGTGACGGCGTGCACCTAGGCTCTGTCGACATTGTCGAGGCTGTCGCCGGCGTCTGGGAGGAACGCCTGGCAGCGCGGGCGCCTTTCCTGCCGCCCGCGGATCCGAACACCACAAGAACGCCATCGGGGAGCCCCGCGGCCATGCGTCGGGGTTCTTGCAGCCACCATTCTCAGAGAAGAACACCATGAAGCACGTGCCCGCCGCATTCGGCGTATTCCTGCTGGCCGCCGCCGTCAGCGCCAGCGTCAAGGCCCAACAGAACACCCCGCTGCCGGACGAGGCGCCAAAAGCCGGCGAAGTGGAGGCCACCAACCTCGATCAGGTCATCGTCACCGGCGTGCGCACGCCGAAGGCGGTGGACAAGATCCCCGGTGCGATCACGCTGGTGTCGAAGCAGGAAGTCGAGCGCACGCTCGGCCTGACCGAGGATGCGACAGCCGTACTGGCGCGCCAAGTTCCCGGCTACTCCGAAGCGTCCCAGGCAATGAGCAACACGGGTGAAACGCTGCGCGGTCGCATCGCGCTGCGCCTGTTCGACGGCATTCCCCAGACCTCGCCGTTGCGCGAGGGCAACCGCTCCGGCACCTTCACCGACATGGGTCTGGTCGGCCGCATCGAGGTCATCAACGGACCTTCGGCCTCTGAGGGCATCGGCGCACAGGGCGGCATCATTAACTATCTTTCCAAGACCCCGACGAAGGACGGTAGCGAGACCACCGTTACCTCGCGCTACAGCACTCAGAACGGCGACGACAGCGAGAGCTGGAAGCTGGGCGTGACTTACGCGTACAAAGCTGATGACTTCGATCTCTTGACCGCGGCGTCCTTTATCGATCGCGGTATTTCCTACGATGGCCGCGGTCGTCGGATTGGCATGAACGCGAGTGGCTCGATCGCCGATTCCAAGGCAGACAACCTGTTTATCAAGTGGGGCATGAACTTCGGCGAGGCAGGGGAGCAACGTCTCCAGGGTTCGTTCAGCCGCTTCAATGTGCAAGGGAACAACAATTACCATTGGGTTCCCGGCGATCGCGAACAGGGCATCACCGATACTGCCGAACGCGGCCGCATTCCAGGGTCAAAGGCGGAGTTCAACGATTTCACCCAGTTCGCCTTCTCCTATACGCACGGCGATTTCTTTGCCGGAACCCTGAAGGTTGACCTGTACAAGGCGGACCAGGCCATGCGTTATCCGGCCGAAAATGGCGATGATCGCCAGGATCCCGAGATCGCGCCGATTGGCACGTTGTGGGATCAATCCGAAATCCATTCCAACAAGCAGGGGCTACGCACGGCCTGGACGAGGCCGCAGTTGTTCGGCGTTGACGGCCTGGAAATGCGCGTCGGCCTGGACTTGGTAGAGGATGAAACCGAGCAGAGCCTGGCCCTGACACATCGTGTTTGGGTGCCCCCGATGACGTACAAGAGCACCGCGCCTTACATGCAGCTCTCCTATGACATTGGCCCGGTAACGTTGAGTGGCGGTTTGCGCCGTGAAGACGGCGAGTTGTCCGTGGACGACTACACCACCACGTGGTTCCGTGATCGCCGCTTCGTCCAGGGTGGCAAGCTGTCCTACGAGGAGACGCTGGCCAATTTCGGCGCCATCTGGCGGCTGCCGGCCGGATTCTCTGTCTTCGCGTCCTATGGCGAGGGGTTTGGCTTGCCCAATGTCGGCATCCCGCTACGCAATCTGCAGTGCTCCAATGATTCGCCGGAAGGTACTCAGCCGGATGGCTGCCCCAACGATCCGCAGGCCACGGTGGCGGGTATCGTCGATCTGCAACCCATCATCGCCGACAATCGTGAAATCGGTTTGAATTGGCAGGGGCAACGCGGCAGCTTCGGTCTGTCCCACTACAAGTCGGATTCGGACTTCGGCGTTTCCCTGGCGGTGGACCCCATCAGTCGCGATTTTGTGATGGTCCGTGCACCGGTCGAGATCAAGGGCTACGAATTCAACGGTGAGTACAACTTCAGCGACCAGTGGAAAGCAACTGCCTTGTATTCCCGCATTCGCGGCAAGACCACTTTCGTGACCAACGGCCCGCTGGACAAGGAAATGGGTATCAACGACATCAGCCCCGACAAGATCGGTGCGTCGCTGACATGGAATTTCCTGCCGCGCGGCAACGTGATCCTTGGCGCCACCAAATGGTTGGATCGCGACATCAACGAAGGGCGTTCGGGCGAGGAACACACCAAGGGCTATACGCTCTACGATCTGACCGTCAACTACGAGACCAAGAAGTACGGCAAGTTCACTTTGGGCGTGGAGAACCTGACCGACAAGTTCTACATCCTCAGCTGGTCGCAGATCGACTTCTACCGCAATTACTTCGCCGGTCGTGGTCGTGTGATCTCGCTTACCCACACCATCAACTTTTGAAGCGGACGACACCCCCACGTCGGATGTTTCAGGGAACGCACGGGCAGCGGGTGTGGCCGCTGCTGATGGTCGCGCTGATGGCGGTGCACACGGCGCGGGCGCAAGGACCGGTGGTGGACCTTCCGTCCGCGGCATCCGCCGCGGCGGAGGGGTTCTCCCCGGCTCGCCTGCAGAGGCTGGATGATTTCCTCGGCGGGGCGACCGGGCCCGAGGGTTACCTCGGCGCGGTCGCCCTGGTCGTGCGCAACGGCAAGGTGGTCACGGTACAGGCGCACGGCCACCGCGATCTCGCGCGCAGCCAGCCGATGACGGAGGACGCGATCTTCCGCATCTACTCGATGACCAAGCCGATCACGTCGGTGGCCGTGCTCCAGTTGATGGAGCAGGGCCGGCTGGGACTGGACGATCCGCTGGGCCGCTACCTGCCGGCGTTCGCCCGCATGCAGCGTTTTGCCGGCGGCACAGCGGACAAACCGGTGCTGGTGCCCGTGCAGCGGCCCATCACCCTGCGCCAACTGCTCACCCACACGGCGGGCTTCGCCACCGGCGGTGAAGGCTTCGAGGAAGCCACGCGGCTGCTGGAGCGCGCGGACCTGCACGGCTCGCCGGATCTGGCGACGTTCGCCGCCCGATTGGCGAAGGTGCCGCTGGCCACCGAACCGGGTACCCGTTTCAAGTACGACGGCACCGGCATCGAAGTGCTGGCGCGCGTCGTGGAAGTGGTGAGCGGGGAACCGTTCGATGCGTATGTGCGTCGTCACGTACTCGAACCGCTGCGCATGGGCGACACCGGCTTCAGCGTGCCGCAGGCGTCGCGCGGACGCGTGGTCGACCTGACCCGCATGGGCCGCGACGGGAGGCTGGTCCGCGACGACAGCCGCAGCGCGCGGCATCCCGGCGAAGCGCTCAATGCCTATCCCAGTGGCGCGGGCGGACTCTACTCCACCGTGTCCGACTACGCCCGGTTCTGCCAGATGCTGCTCGATGGCGGCGTGCTGGACGGCCAGCGCATCCTGGGCCGCAAGACGGTCGAGCTGATGATGATGAACCACCTCGAGGGCCAACTGGATCCGCCGGTCACCGAGTTCAGCAACGCCGAAGGTTTCGGCCTCGGTGGGTCGGTGCTGCTCGACGTGGCCGCCCGCGGGCGGTTGGGGTCGGTCGGCGCGTTCGGCTGGTCCGGCGCCGCGTCCACCTATTTCACCGTGGATCGCCACGAGCGCCTGTTCGCCATCCTGCTGATGCAGCACCTGCCGGACGGACAGCCGCACGATCTCCCGCGCCCCGCCACGCCTTTCTACAACCTGGTTTACCAGGCACTGGAACCATGACCGCCGTACGCAAGCACATCCTCGTCGCCGGTTCGGCGAACCTCGACTTCGTCGTGCGCGCCGCGCACGTGCCCGCACCCGGCGAGACCGTGCTCGGACGCGAATTCCGCACCTTCCCCGGCGGCAAGGGGGCGAACCAGGCGGTGGCCGCGGCGCGGGCGGGCGGGGCATCGACGCGGATGCTGCTGGCGCTGGGTGATGACGCCCACGCCGCGCCCATCGAGCAGTCGCTGCGCGACGCCGGCGTGGATCCGGTGATCGTGCGGTCGCGGCAGGCGCCGACCGGTACCGCGTTCATATGCGTGTCCGATGACGCGGAAAACGCCATCACCGTCGCGCCGGGCGCGAACCTTTCGCTGCGCGCCAGCGATCTGCCGCCGCTGGCGACGATCTCGCACCTGCTGCTGCAACTGGAAACGCCGGTCGAGACGGTGGGCGCCTATGCCGCCACCGCGCGCTTCGCCGGGGTGACCGTGGTACTCAACGCCGCGCCGGCGCGCGCGCTGCCCGAGGCGCTGCTGCGTTCGGTCGACGTGTTGATCGTCAACGAGGGCGAACTGGAGGCCATCGCCGGCAGCGCCGGCGGCGTCGCGGATCGCCTCGCGCGCCTTCCCGTCCCCTGCGTGGTGGTGACGCTCGGTGCGCGCGGCTGCATCGCGCGGGTCGACGGAAACATCATCGTGCAGCCGGCGTTCCGGGTAGACGCCATCGATACCACCGCCGCCGGCGACACGTTCTGCGGCGCGCTGGCCGCGCGCCTGGCCCAGGGCGACGCCGTGGCCGATGCATTACGCTACGCCTGCGCGGCCTCGGCGCTGGCGTGCACGCGCCTGGGCGCGCAGGCGTCGATCCCCACGCGCGAAGCGGTCGAAGCCTTCCTGCGCGACGCGCCGGCCGGCCTTCCCCAGGCGCGTGCGGCACTGGCCGCGCAGTGCGGCCTGACCTGAAATCCTCTCCCTGAAAAAAGCACGCCATGAATGCCGCTCCGGATCCTTTCCTTGCCACCCACGACGACGATGCGCCGCGGCACGTGCCGAAGACCGAGTACAAGTTCTCGCACGTCACCACCCAGCGCTACCTGCCGACGCCGGGCAAGGCGCCGGGCTGGCCGTTCGCCGAGATCGGCCACTGGAAGATCGATGTCAACGCCACTTCGGCCGACTGGATCGCCGAGCTGCGTGACTGGCGCCGCGAGCACCTGACCCGCATCGGTTACGACGACGCCAACTACCGGCGCCCGGAACTGCAATGGGCGCAGCGCAACTTCGTGCATGCGCAGATGATGGTGGAAGACCGCTATTTCTACGATCCGGTTGCCGGCCGCTATACGGTGGACCGCTACCTGGACGACCTGGAACAGCGCTTCGGCGGCCTGGACAGCGTGCTGCTGTGGTACGTGTATCCCAACATCGGCATCGACGATCGCAACCAGTTCGATATGGCGGCGGATCTGCCCGGCGGGCTGGCGGGCCTGAAGGGCGCGGTTGAGGATTTCCATCGCCGCGGCGTCAAGGTATTCCTGCCGACCATGCCGTGGGACAACGGCACCCGTCAGCAGGGCGAGGCCGACTGGCATGCGATCGCGCGGCTGGTGAAGGAAGTCGGCGCCGACGGCATCAATGGCGATACCTACAACGGCGTGCCGCGCGCGTTCTTCGACGCCTGCGACGCGCTCGGCCGGCCGGTGGTGGTGCAGCCGGAATCCACGATCAGCGCCGAGGAGCACCTGATCTGGAACGTGCAGAGCTGGGGCAAGAAGGCGCCCAACGAGGTCATCCCGCCGGTCGCCAAGTTCAAGTGGCTGGAACCGCGCCACATGATCAACTACGAGAACCGCTGGGGCCGCGATCGCAACCACGACCTGCAGTACATCTTCTTCAACGGCATCGGCTACAACGCGTGGGAGAACATCTGGGGTATCTGGAACCAGTTCACCCCGCGCGACGCCGAATCCCTGCGCCGCATCGCCACCATCGAGCGCCGTTTCGCGCCGCTGATGGTCAGCCGCGACTGGACGCCGTATTTCCCGACCCTGCAGGCCGGCGTGTTCGCCAGCCGCTTCCCGGGCGAGGGCCAGGTGCTGTGGACGCTGGTCAACCGCAACGAGTACGACGTCGAGGGTGAGCAGCTTGCGCTGGCGCACGCGCCGGGTCGCCGCTACTTCGATGTCTGGCATGGCGTGCAGTTGCAACCGTTGGTGGAGGGCGAACGGGCGGTGCTGGAAATGAACCTGGAGGGACGCGGTTTCGGCGCGGTGCTGGCGCTGGACGAAGGCGTTCAGATCGACTGCCTGCCGGCGTTCCTCTCGCGGATGGCGGATCTGGCGCGGGTGCCGCTGCGCTCGCTGTCCAACCGCTGGCATGCGATCCCGCAGCAGATCACCCCGATCGCGCCAACGCCCGCGCGCGCGCAGGCGCCGGAAGGCATGGTGACGATACCGGCCGGCGAATTCGTGTTCGTGGTCGGCGGCGTGGAAATCGAGGGCCAGACCTGGGAAGGATTGGACGTGCAGTATCCGTGGGAGGGCAGTGCGCGCCGGCATCACCGCCGCCGCATGGCGATGAACGCCTTCCACATCGATCGATATCCGGTCACCAACGCGCAGTTCAAGCAGTTCCTGGACGCCAGCGGCTACGCGCCGCGCGACGCGCACAATTTCCTGCGCGACTGGCAGGACGGTGCGCCGCGCCCGGGCTGGGAAAACAAGCCGGTCACCTGGGTGTCGCTGGAGGACGCGCGCGCCTACGCCGCCTGGGCCGGCAAGCGCCTGCCGCACGAGTGGGAATGGCAGTACGCCGCGCAGGGCACCGACGGTCGCCTGTATCCGTGGGGCAACGACTGGCGCGCCGAGGCGGTGCCGCCGGTGAACCGCGAACGCCGCCTGCGGCCGCCGGCCGACGTCGGCGCGCATCCGCAGGGCGCCAGCCCGTTCGGCGTGGAGGATCTGATCGGCAACGTCTGGCAGTGGACCGACGAATACGCGGACGAACATACCCGCGCGGCGATCCTGCGCGGTGGCAGCGCCTACCAGCCGCAGACCTCGCACTGGTACTTCCCGCAGGCCTACCGGCTGGATCAGCACGGCAAGTACCTGCTGATGGCGCCGTGCAAGGATCGCTCCGGCATGCTCGGCTTCCGCTGCGTGGTGGACGCGGAGTAGGGGCATGGCAGGGAACGCACAGGATCCGCGCGAGCGCTTCGTGCCCGCCGCCGCCGGCGCGGTGGTGCTGGACGGCGTGCTCGGCGAGGCCATCGAGGCCAGCCGGCGCGGCCGGCTCAGCCACTTCATCACCGACGCCGACAGCCCGGCGATCGCGATCTTCAGGCCCGAGCACACCCGCGACAACCGGGAAGGCGACTGGTATGGCGAGCATGCCGGCAAGTGGCTGTATGCCGCCGCGCGCGCGGTGGCGCGCAGCGGGGATGCCGGCCTGCGCGAAAACCTGCGCGGGGTGGCCGACTACCTGCTGTCCCGCCAGGCCGACGACGGCTACCTGGGCAACTACGCGCCCGAGCGCCGCTTCATGCGCCCGCAACCGCCGAAGCCGGTCAGCTGGGACGGCGCGCCCGCCTGGCGGACCTGGGACATCTGGACCCACAGCTATCTCGTCCTCGGCCTGATCGAAACCTGGCGCGCGCTGGCCGACGACCGCTACCTGGCCGCCGCCCAGCGCATCGGTGATCTGTGCTGGCGCACGCTGGACGAGGACGGCATCGACATCACCACGCTGGGCAACCATTTCGGCATGTCGGCCACGGTGCTGATGGATCCCGCGGTGGAACTGCACCTGGCCACCGGCGATCTGCGCTATCTGGAACTGGCCGAGCGGATCGCCGCGCAGGCCGATGCCGAGCCGCGGCTGGGATTGATCCGCCGCGCGCGCGAGGGCGCCGATGCCTCCGAGATCGGCACCGGCAAGGCCTATCAGCTCGCGTGGAACCTGGTCGGACTGGCGAAGCTGTACCGCGCGACTGGCAAGCCGCAGTACGGCGAAGCGGTCGACCGCCTCTGGCACAACATCCGCGAGCACCACCTGACCCTGGGCGGTGGGCCCTGGGGCGGCGTGGCGCACCGATCGCGGGAGGTGTTCAACCCGGCCGGCGTCTTCAGTCCGCAGGCCTACGTCGAAACCTGCTCGGTGCTGGCCTGGCTGCAGCTCAACCGCGAACTGCTGCGCATCACCGGCCATGCGCGCCACGCCGAGGAGATCGAGCGCATCGCCTACAACGATCTGCTCGGCGCCGCCGCGCCCAACGGCGAGGACTGGTGCTACTACTCGTTCCCGAACGGGCCGCGCGTGCACACCACGTACTGGCGCTGCTGCAAGTCCAGCGGCGCGATGGCCTGGGAAGAGCTGCCGCCGCTGGCCTACGGCGTGGCCGGCGATGGCGCGTTGCAGGTCAATCTCTACGGACCCGGACACGCGCGGCTGGCGCTGCCGCAGGGCGAGGTGGCGATCGTCCAGTCCGGCGGCTATCCGTTCGACGGCGACGTGCGGCTGGAGGTGCGGCCTGCAGGGGCGACGACGTTCACCCTGCGGCTGCGCATCCCGGCCTGGGCCGCCGGCGCGCAGGTGGACGTGAACGGCGAAGCGTGGACGGTGGACGCCGCGCCCGGCGAATGGCTGGATGTCGCGCGCGAGTGGCAGCCGGGCGACCGGGTGTCGCTGGTCCTGCCGATGACGCCGGTGCTGCACCACCGCCGCAACCGCAACGTGCAGGAATCGCGCGCGCCGGATGGTTCGCCGGTGCGCCAGCAGGTACTGCGCTACGACTACGTCGGCCTGACCCGCGGACCGCTGGCCTATGCGACCGGCCTGATCGACGGCTTCAAGCACGAAGAGGCGGTGCGCCTGCCGGAGGCCGCGGCCGCGGAATGGTTGATCGAATCGCCCGCGGCCGACGGCGGCCCGGGCGTGGACGTGGAAATGCGCCTGTCCTGCCGTGCGCCGTTGCGCTTCAGTCCCTACTACCGCGCCGGTGGCCGCGAGGATGGCGCCTGGCGGCTGGGCTGGCTGTCGCTGGCGCCGGATCGCTGGCAACCGTTGCCGGAAACGGATGCCGGTTGAACGCGAGGGACGCCATGCACACGCCGGGCAAGCAAGAATTTGTCGCCGCTGAAAATATGCGGCCCCGCTGTTTCGGTTCCGGGGCATGCGGGAGACTGCACCCGGCACGGCTCGTGGCACCCGATGGAAAATTCACGCATGGATAACCCGTCTCCCTTCGGCCTGGTGCGGCGCGAAGGCCCCGCAGGACCGCTCAGCGGCGTGAAGGTGCTCGACCTGAGCGCCTACATCGCCGGACCCTACGGTTGCACGCTGCTCGCCGATCAGGGCGCGCAGGTGATCAAGATCGAGCCGCCGGACGGCGACAACCTGCGCAAGTATCCCTCCACGCTCGCGGCCGAGAGCCGCGCGTTCATGGGCGTGAACCGCAGCAAGATCGGCATCGTGCTGGACCTCAAGAGCGCCGAGGGCCTGGCCGCGCTGCTGCGGCTGGTGCGCGAGGCCGACGTGCTGGTGCACAACTTCCGACCCGCCGTTCCGAAACGGCTCGGGATCGACTTCGATCGCCTCGGCCTGATCAATCCGCGCCTGATCTACTGCGCGGTGACCGGCTACGGCGAGCGCGGCCCGATGAAGGACAAGGCCGGCTACGACCAGGTCCTGCAGACCATGACCGGCATGTGCACGCTGCAGGGCAAGCGTGGCGGCGCGCCGGAGATCACCTACGGCTCGGTGGTGGACTATTACGCCGCCGCGCTGCTCGCCGCAGGCGTGTCCTCCGCGCTGTATGAGCGCGAGCGCAGCGGGCGTGGCCAGTTCGTCGGCGTGTCGCTGCTGCGCAGTGCGCTGACCATGCAGTCGGCGCGGATGATCTGGGCGGAGGGCGAATCGCTCGACATCGGCCGCGACATGCGATCCGGCGGCGTCACCGGCATCCATCCGGCGCGCGAAGGCCATATCTACATTTCCGCCAATACGCCGCGGTTCTGGAAGGCGTTGTGCGAGAAGACCGGCCTGGGCGCGCTGGCCGCCAACGATCGCTACGACAGCGTGCGCAAGCGGGCCGAGCATGCCAACGAGATCGTGCCGTTGCTGCACGAGGCGCTCGCCACCCGCACCGCGATGGAGTGGGAAGCGCTGTTCGGCGACGAGGTGCCGTGCGCGGCCGCGCGCCGGATCGAGGACATGTTCGATCATCCGCAGGTGCTGGCCGAAGACATCGTCGCCAGCATCGAGCACCCCGCCGTCGGCCGTTACCGCGGCGTGACCCGGCCGATCGCGTTCGGCCGTACGCCGGGCCCGGCGCCATTCGCCGCACCGGTGTTCGATCAGCACACCGATGCGGTGCTGGAGCGGGTGGAAGACACGGCCGCGGCGGCGAAGCGTTGACGTCCCGCAGGCAGTGAACCCGAACCACCGGCTTTTACGCTGAATTTACGCGGCCGCCCGGGCCGCGAATGGAGGCTTTACGCCAGCCGGCAGGAGAATTTCCACAGCCGCGGAGCCGTTTCCGCGTGGATCTCCTGCAATGCGCATTCCCTTCTTCCGCACGTCGATTCCGGCGTGCGCATGCCTGCTGGCGATGGCCGCACCCGCCACCGCCGGCTCTTTCGGCGGCAACGCCATGCTCACCACCGATTACGTGTGGCGCGGCACCACCCAGACCCAGGGCGATCACGCGATCCAGGCGGGTTTCAAGACCGCCTCCGGCAATGGCCTGTACGGATCGGCGTGGGGCTCCGGCGTCGAGTTCGCGCCCGGCACCCATGCGTCCAGCGAATTCGACTTCGTGGTCGGTTGGGCCGGCAACCTGGCCGACGACTGGGCGCTGGACGTCAACCTCACGCATTACCGCTATCCCGGCACCACCGTCGACCTCAACTGGACCGAATTCAACGGTACCGCGACCTGGAAGCGGAACTACTGGGCGCAGTTCGGCTGGTCGAACGACGCGCTGGCGAGCGGACGCCACGGCACCTACGCCCAACTGGGCGCGCGCCTGCCGCTGGACGCGCAATGGCGCCTGGAAGGCGCGGTGGGCCATTACTGGTTGGACGAGGCTTATGGCGACAGCTACGCACATGCGCAGCTTGGCGCGGTGTGGGCGTTCAAGGCGCCTTTCGAACTGAGGGTCACCGCCCACGCGACCGACGATTCCGCCAGGCGCCTGTTCCCGGATCTGGCCGGCCCGCGTGTCGAGGCGGCCCTGCAAGCGTCCTTCTGAGGAGAACTCCCATGCCGGGTTGGCTGGCCCTTTTGTGTGGCATCGCGGTGATCGTGGCGGCGGGCTACCTGCTGTACGTGATCCTGCGTCCCGAAGAATTCTGATGCGGGTGAACGACCATGACTGAAGCTTTCCTCGTCTTCGCGCTCGCCATCGTCCTGGGGTGGCCACTGGGCCGCTACCTGGCGGCGGTGATGCGCGGCGCGCCGATGCGCGGCGACCAGCTTTTCGGCTGGATCGAGAAACCGATCTACGCGCTGCTGGGCACGCGCCCGGCGTACGGCATGAACTGGCGCGGCTATGCCGGCGCGTTCCTGCTCAGCAACCTGATCGTCGGCCTGATCACCTGGGGCATCTTCATGACCCAGGCCTGGCTGCCGTTCAATCCCGACGCCATTCCGAACATGCGCTGGGATACCGCGCTGCACACGATGGTGTCGTTCCTGACCAACACCAACCAGCAGCACTACTCCGGCCAGGCGCAGCTGTCGTACCTGTCGCAGATGACCGGCATCGTCGGCTTGCAGGTCGTGACGCCGATGATGGGGCTGGCGATGGCGGTGGCGACCCTGCGCGCGCTGTTCGGTGGCCGCGTGCCCGCCAACACCGTGGGGGAAGGCGGTACGGACCAGGCCGTCGAACGCGTGGACGTCGGCAATTACTGGGCCGACGTCGTGCGCTCGACCGTGCGTTTCATGCTGCCGCTGTGCCTGGCGTGGACGCTGCTGCTGACCAGCCAGGGCGTGCCTTCCACGCTCGCCGCCGGCCCGGTGGCGACGCCGATCGATCGTTCCGCCGGCATGGCGGAGCAGAAGATCCCGCTGGGCCCGGTCGCGGCGATGGTCGCGGCCAAGCAGCTCGGATCCAACGGCGGCGGCTGGTACGGCCCGAACAGCTCGGTGCCGCTGGAGAATCCGACCCCGTTGTCCAACCTGCTGGAAACCCTGGGCATCCTGCTGATACCGGCGTCGGTGGTGTTCATGGTCGGTGCGTTCACCGGCCGGCGGAAATTCACCGCGCTGGTGTTCGGCAGCATGATGCTGATGTCGGTGGTGTCCACCGGCGCGGCGATCGGGTCCGAGGCACATTCGGCCACGGCCGCGGATCCGGCGTTGATGGAAGGCAAGGAAGTCCGGCTGGGCGCCGACGCATCGGCGCTGTGGGCGGCGGTGACCACCCAGGTGAACAACGGATCGGTCAACGCCATGCACGACTCGCTGGCGCCGCTGACCGGACTGGTGGCGCTGGTCAACATGCTGGTCAACGCGATCTGGGGCGGCGTCGGCTGCGGCCTGCAGCAGTTCATCGTGTACCTGCTGCTGGGCGTGTTCCTGGCCGGCCTGATGACCGGACGCACGCCGGAACTGTTTGGCCGCAAGATCGAAGCCGGTGATGTGCGATGGCTGGCATTGCTGATCCTGCTGCAGCCGCTGGTGGTGCTGGGACTGACCGCGATCACGCTGGCGGTGCCCTCGATCACCGGAAACTCCAATCCCGGCTTCCACGGCGTCAGCCAGGTGTTCTACGAGTACACCTCCGCGTTCGCCAACAACGGTTCCGGCTTCGAGGGGCTGGGCGATGCGACCCACTGGTGGAACCTGAGCTGCGTGGTTGCGTTGGCGCTGGGGCGTTTCCCGGCGCTGATCATCCCGCTGCTGGTCGCCGCCCGCATGGCCGGCAAGCGCCCTGCCGCCGAATCCGCCGGGACCCTGCACATCGAAACCCCCACTTTCGCGCTGACCCTGGTGGCCGTGGTCGTGATCCTCACCGTGCTGCAGTTCATGCCGGCGCTGGTGCTGGGGCCGATTGCGGATCACCTGTCGCTGGCCGCGCACTGAGAGCCATTCCATGACAACGATTTCTTACGAGGAAAAGACCCGCCGGGATCGCCCGGCGCTGATGGATGGCGCGGCTTTCCGCACCGCGCTGCGCGATGCCTTCCTCAAGCTCGCGCCGCAACACCTGATCCGCAGTCCGGTGATGGCAGTGGTGATGGGCGGGACGCTGCTGTCGGCGGTGATCACCCTTGCGGGACTGGCCCCGGCCGGATTCGGCGGGGCGGTGACGGCAATCCTTTTCGCGACGGTGCTGTTCGGCAATTTCGCCGAGGCGGTGGCCGAGGCGCGCGGACGCGGCCAGGCGGCTTCGCTGCGGCGCGCGCGCCAGGATCTGGTGGCGCGCCGGGTGGACACCGCGCCGGGCGCGACCGAAACCCGCATCCCGGCCGCGGAACTGCGCCCCGGCGATCAGGTCATCGTGTCCGCGGGCGAGCAGATTCCGGCCGACGGCGAGATCATCCACGGCCTGGCGACCATCAACGAATCGGCGGTCACCGGTGAGTCCGCGCCGGTGCTGCGCGAGGCCGGTACCGACCGCTCCGGCGTGATCGGCGGTACCAAGGTGCTGTCGGACGAGATCGTGGTGAAGATCACCGCCGAGCCCGGGCACGGCTTCCTGGACCGGATGATCGCGCTGGTCGAGGGTGCCAACCGGCAGAAGACGCCCAACGAAATCGCGCTGACCCTGCTGCTGGCGGCGATGACCCTGACCTTCCTGATCGTGGTGGCGACGCTGCCGGCGATTGGCGCCTTCGTCGGCGTGAAGGTGGAGCCGCTGCTGCTGATCGCGCTGCTGGTGTGCCTGATTCCGACCACCATCGGCGGCCTGTTGCCGGCCATCGGCATCGCCGGCATGAACCGCGCGCTGTCGGCCAACGTGCTGGCCAAGTCCGGCAAGGCAGTGGAAGTGGCGGGCGACGTCGATGTGCTGCTGCTGGACAAGACCGGCACCATCACCCACGGCGACCGCCAGGCGACCGCGTTCCATCCGCTGGCCGGCGTCGACAAGACCCAATTGCGCGACGCCGCGCTGCTGGCCTCGCTGGCCGACCCGACTCCTGAAGGCAAATCCATCGTGCGCCTGGCGCGCGAACAGGGCAGCAACCTGGCCGAGCCCGAGCAGGCAACCTACCTGCAGTTCACCGCGCAGACCCGGATGTCCGGCGTGGACGTGGACGGACGCAACATCCGCAAGGGTGCCGGCGACGCGATCGGCCAGCACGTGCAGGCGCAGGGCGGCAACGTGCCGAACGAGCTGGCCGCGCGCGTCGAACAGGTCGCCCGCGGCGGCGCCACGCCGCTGGTGGTATCCGAAGGGCGGCACGTGCTGGGCGTGGTCGAGCTGTCGGACGTGGTCAAGCACGGCATCAAGGAAAAGTTCGCCCGCCTGCGCGCGATGGGCATCCGGACCGTGATGATCACCGGCGACAATCCGCTGACCGCCGCGGCCATCGCCGCCGAGGCCGGCGTCGACGACTACATCGCCGAAGCCCGCCCGGAAGACAAGCTCGCGCGCATCCGCCGCGAACAGGCCGCCGGCCGGTTGGTGGCGATGGTCGGCGATGGCACCAACGACGCGCCGGCGCTGGCGCAGGCCGACGTCGGCCTGGCGATGAACTCCGGCACGCAGGCCGCCAAGGAAGCCGGCAACATGGTCGACCTGGATTCGGATCCGGCCAAGCTGCTGGCGGTGGTGGAAGTGGGCAAGCAGCAGTTGATCACCCGCGGCGCGCTGACCACCTTCTCGCTGGCCAACGACGTCTCCAAGTACTTCGCCATCCTGCCGGCGCTGTTCGCCGCCGCGCTGCCGCAGATGGCGGCACTGAACGTGATGCACCTGTCCAGTCCCACCAACGCGGTACTGGCGGCACTGATCTTCAACGCCCTGATCATCCCAGCACTGATTCCACTGGCCCTGCGCGGCGTGCGCTTCCGTCCGGCGTCGGCCACGGTGCTGCTGAGGCGGAACATGCTGGTGTACGGCGTGGGCGGCGTACTGCTGCCGTTCGTGGGCATCAAATTGATCGACATGGCGCTCTCCCTCGCGACCGGCGCCTGAGGACTTCCGACATGCAATCTCCCGTGAGCTACAAAATCGTCGCTTCCCCGCACATCGCCCGCGCGGGCCTGTGGCGGCCGTCCATCAGCCTGGCGCTGGTGTCGCTGCTCGGCTTTGGCCTGCTGTATTCGCTGGCCGGCACCGGGCTGGGACGCGGACTGTTTCCCGCGCAGGCGACGGGTTCCATCGTCTCGGTCGGAGGGCGCGCGATCGGTTCCTTGCTGGTGGCGCAGCCGTTCGCCGATGCGCGCTATTTCCAGCCGCGTCCCTCGGCGGCCAACTACGATCCGATGGCGGCGGCCGGCAGCAACCAGTCGCGCGGCAATCCGGATCTGCGCAGGCGCATCGACGAAGCCCGTGCGACGGTGGCCATGCGCGACGGCATCGCGCCGGCCGAGGTGCCGGTCGACCTGATCACCCAGTCCGGCGGCGGCCTGGACCCGCACGTCAGCCCGCGTGGCGCGGAGGTGCAGATCGCCCGCGTCGCCCGCGCGCGCGGCCTGCCGGCCGCGACGGTGGCGGCGCTGGTGAAGCGGCACACGGAGGCGCCCCAACTCGGCACGCTCGGCGAACCGCGGGTCAATGTCCTGCGCCTGAACCTGGCGCTGGACGCGCTGCCGGCCATCGCGCGACAGGCACAATAGCCGCATGACCGACGCCCGCAGCCGCCAAGCCGATGCCCTGATCGACGGCCTGCACCGGGAAGGGGGCGGGCGCCTGACCATCTTCCTCGGCGCGGCGCCGGGCGTGGGCAAGACCTACACCCTGCTGTCGCGCGCGCGCGAGCTGCGGAAACAGGGCGTGGACGTGGTGATTGGCGTCGTCGAGACCCACGGCCGCAGCGAGACCGCCGCGCTCATTGACGGGCTGGAAGTGGTCCCGCGCGCGCGGGTCGGTTACCGGGGGCGCTGGCTGGACGAGATGGATCTGGACGCTCTGCTGGCACGCCGTCCCCGGATCGTGCTGGTCGACGAACTGGCGCATCGCAATGCGCCGGGCAGCCGCCACGAGCGGCGCTGGCAGGACGTGATGGAACTGCTGGACGCCGGCATCGACGTCCACACGACGGTCAACATCCAGCATCTGGAAAGCCTCAACGACGTCGTCCACCGGATCACCGGCGTGCGGGTCGGCGAGACCGTACCGGACGCGGTGTTCGATCGCCTGCGCGACATCGTGCTGGTGGATCTTCCGCCGCGCGAGCTGATCGAGCGCCTGCACCAGGGCAAGGTCTATCTGCCGGATCAGGCGGCACAGGCGCTGCAGGCGTTCTTTTCACCATCGAACCTGATCGCCCTGCGCGAACTGGCGATGCAGACCGTGGCCGATCGGGTCGACCACGATCTGCGCGACACCCGCACCGCGCGCGGCCTGCCCGGCATGGCGTTGCGCCGCCGGGTGCTGGTGGCGATCGACGGCATGGGCCAGTCGGAATATCTGGTGCGGGTCGCGCGGCGGCTGGCCGAACGGCGCGACGCACCCTGGACCGTGGTCACCGTGCAGGCGCGCGAGGCCGGCGAGGCGATCCAACTGGAACTGGACCGCGCGTTCGCGCTGGCGCGACGGTTGGGCGCACAGACCGAGGTGGTGCACGGCAACAGCATCGCCGACGCGCTGCTCGATCATGCGGCCCAGGCCGGCGTCTCCACGCTGGTGCTGGGCCGCACCCGCGAGCGCCCGGTGGCGCGGATGTTCAACCGCACGCTCACCCAGCAACTGCTGCAGCGTGCCGCGCACTACGAACTGGTCATCATCAATACGCCCGAGGCGCGTGCGCGTTCACGCCGGCGCCGGAATCGTGCGACGCAGCCGATGCTGCGCCACGATCTGCCGTTCGCGGTGGTCGCCGCGATGCTGGCGGTGGGCGTGTCCTGGCTGATCGAGCGCTGGACCGGCATCGACGATCTGTCGATGGTGTTCATCGTCGCGGTGGTGCTGGTGGCGACCCGGACCCGGATGGCGGCGGCGGTGGTCGCGGCGCTGCTGAGCTTCCTGGCCTACAACTTCTTCTTCATCGACCCGCGCTTCACTTTCAATATCGGCGCTTCGCAGGGCGTCACCACGGTATTCCTGTTCCTGCTGGCCGCGCTGGTCGCCGGGCGGTTGGCGTCGCGCCTGCGCATGCAGGTGCTGGCGCTGCGCGCGGCCAACGCGCACGCCACCGCCCTGCAGACGCTGGGACGGCAGCTCACCAGCGCCGCGGATCTGGGCCAGGTGCTGAGCGCCGGCCGCGACGCGCTCGCCGCCGCGATGGATGCGGAGGCGTGGTTGCGCTGGGACGGGCAGGTGGCGTCGTCGAACGGCGTGGTCCTGGAAGGCAAGGACCTGGCCGCGGCCGACTGGGCGCAGCGGCACGCGCAGGCGACGGGCCGCTTCACCGACACACTGGCGGGATCCGCCTGGTGGTTCCTGCCGCTGCGCGACGCGCGCGGGGTGATGGGGGTGGCTGGCGTGCGCTTTCCGCGCGAACTGCCCCGGCTGGCGTTCGAACAGCGGCGGCTGGCCGAGGCGATGGCCGACGACATCGCCCAGGCCGCGCTGCGCACCCGGCTGGTGGCCGATCTGGAAGATGCGCGCATCACCGGTGAAACCGAACGCCTGCGCTCGGCGCTGCTGTCGTCGGTCTCGCACGATCTGCGCTCACCGCTGGCCTCGATGATCGGTTCGGCCAGCAGTCTCGCCAGCTATGCCGACGCCATCGACGCGGACGATCGCAAGGCGCTGCTGGAGACCATCCAGCGCGAGGGCGAACGCCTGGATCGCTACATCCAGAATCTGCTGGACATGACCCGACTGGGCCATAGCGGGCTGACCCTCAACCGCGACTGGATCAACGTCGACGAACTGATCGGATCGGCGGTCGGGCGATTGCAGCGCTATCAGCCGGACGTGCGGCTTCAAACGCGTATCGAGGCGAATCTGCCACCCATCTGGGTGCACCCGGCGCTGGTCGAGCAGGCGGTGTTCAACGTGTTGGAGAACGCCGCCAAGTTCTCCCCGCCCGGCGAGCCGATCGAGGTCGACGCACGTTTGACGGAGGGCCATCTGCGCATCGACGTGCGCGATCGCGGCCCGGGCATCCCGGAGCAGGAACGCAGCCGCATCTTCGACATGTTCTACAGCGTGGAGCGCGGCGATCGCGGCCGCCAGGGCACCGGCCTCGGACTGACCATCTGCCAGGGGATGATCGGCGCGCACGGCGGCAGCGTGGAGGCGCTGCCCGGCGCGGATGGCCGCGGCACCACGATCAGGATTACGCTTCCCCTCCTGCATCCCCGAGTCCCGCCGGTCCCGCCTTGAAACCCGCCGAAGCCGCCCCGGTTCCGTCCGCGCCACCGGTCCGTATCCTGGTGGTGGATGACGAACCGCAGATCCGCAAGTTCCTCGACATCAGCCTGCGCGCGCAGGGCTATCGGGTGCTGCTGGCGGAGGACGCCGCTTCCGGACTGGCCGCGCTGGCGTCGACCGGCGCGGATCTGGTGATCCTGGACATCGGCCTGCCGGACCGCGATGGCCACGAGGTGTTGCGCGAGATCCGCGGTTTCTCGCAGGTGCCGGTGATCATGCTGACCGTGCGCGCGGGCGAGCAGGAGAAGGTCGCCGCGCTCGACGCGGGCGCCAACGACTACGTGACCAAGCCGTTCGGCGTGCAGGAGCTGATGGCGCGCATCCGCGGGTTGCTGCGCACGCACGCGGCCGCGACGGCCGAAGTACCGGTGGTGTTTGACGACGGCCACCTGCGCATCGATCTGGCCCGGCGCGAAGTGGCGCGGGCGGGCGAACCGCTGGTGCTGAGCCGCAAGGAATTCGCGCTGCTGTCGTTGCTGCTGCGGCATGCCGGCCGGGTCGTCACCCAGCCGCAGTTGCTGCGCGAACTGTGGGGGCCGACCCACCAGCAGGACACCCACTACCTGCGCATCCTGGTCGGCAAGCTGCGCCAGAAGATCGGCGACGACGCCTCCGCGCCACGCTACATCGCCACCGAGCCGGGCGTCGGCCTGCGCTTCATCGACGGCGGCCAGTGAGCCGCCGCGGCGCGGGTGCGGAATCCGCGCGGGCGCGTCAGGGTTTCCGTTCCAGCCGCAGCAGGCGCCCGTCGTCCTCGTCGGTCAACAGGTAGAGCGTGCCGTCCGGTGCCTGCTTCACGTTGCGCAGGCGCGTGCCGGCGAGCAGGGGTTCCTCGCCGAGGATGCGGTCGCCCTCCACGTCCAGGCGCAGCAGGCTGCCCGCGCCCAGGCCCGCCAGCAGCAGATCGCCTCGCCACTCGGGGAACTGCGAACCGCTGTAGACCACCAGTCCGGCCGGAGCGACGGTGCGATCCATCCAGGTCCAGGCCGGCGCCGTGTAGATCGCGCCGGGCAGCGCCTGCGGCCGATAGCCTTCGTCGCGGTAGCGGCCGGAGGTATGCACCGGCCAGCCATAGTTGGCGCGCGGCCGCAGCACGTTGATTTCGTCGCCGCGATGGGTGCCGTGCTCGGACATCCAGATGCGCCCACCGTCCGGTGCCTGCGTCAGTCCCTGCGCGGCGCGGATGCCGAGCGCATAGAGTCCGGGCACGGCGTCCACGCCGAAATGCGGATTGCCGGGCGCCGGTTCGCCGTCCAGGGTGAACCGATAGATCTTGCCGCGTCGATCCGTGGGATCCTGCGCGACCGGCAGGGGCGGATTGCTGCCTTCGCGGAAATGCCGCTCGCCGACCGTCAGGTACAGGTGGCGCTGGTGATCGATGAGCAGGCCGCCACCGTAGTGCACGCGTTCGGCCGAGCGCGGCGTGGCCTCGAACAGGGAGCGGACATCAACCAGGCGATCGTCGACCAGCCGGGCCGTCGCCAGCCGGGTGGTCGAACCATCCGCGCCGCGCGAGGCATAGGAAAAATAGATCCGCCGGTTGGACGTGAAGCCCGGATGCAGCACGACATCGAACAGGCCGCTGTTGTCGCCGCGGTTGGCCACGACGTTGTCGATGTCGGCGGGCATGCCGGCGATCGGATGCTTCGCACCTTCCGGCCCGACCCGCACCAGGCCGCCTTCCTTCTCGCTGATCAGGAAGTCGCCATCGGGCAGGAACGCCATCGACCAGGGACGCCGCAATCCCGAAGCGATGGTGGTGGTTTCCACCTTGGCTGAAGCCATGGCCGTGATCATCGCGAGTTCGAACAGCATCGACGTTTCCTTTTGGTATGGTTCCACGCCGCCTGCCGCGCGCGGGTTGAAGGAGGGGATCTTGTCCGTGCCGCCCATCAGGCTAGCCGTCCTCGCGGTGCGGGGAGACGCATTTGCGCCGGAACGTTTTCCGCGCGCGACAAGCCGAGTCGTCCCCGCCACGGCAGTGCGTCCCGCGCTTTATCCTGTCGCCAGCCTCGCCGCGCACCCGTCATGAACCCGGATCACGCCCCGTCCCGCCCCGCCCCACCCGGTCCCCGCGAGGATGGACCGCACGCACGTTCGGCCGGAAGCCTGTTCTGGTGGCTGCACCTAGGCGGCTGGAGCGGCGTGTTCCTGGTCAACTATTCCTCCGCGCTCGCCAACGGCAAGCCCGCCGAATACTGGAAGGTGCTGCTGGCGGTCGCCGCAACCGGTTGCCTGGGCACGCTCGGCCTGCGCTACCTGCTGCGCGCCTGCGGCGATCGGCCGCCATCCCGCGTGGCCCTGCTGATGATCGTGCCGGTGTTGCTGATCGCCGCCGCGATGGGACTGACCTACAAGCTGGTCACCGATCTGCAATGGTGCGGAACCTGCCTGCCGTTCACCCGCTTCGGCTACTACACCTACGTGGCGGGGCAGTTGTACGTGGTGGTGGGCTGGACCAGCCTCTATCTGGTCATGACCACCTGGCGCAAGCTGCGCATGCAGACCGAGGCCGCGCTGGCGGCGACCGCGATGGCGCACCAGGCCCAGTTGAAGATGCTGCGTTACCAGTTGAACCCGCATTTCCTGTTCAACACCCTCAATGCGATCTCCACCCTGGTGCTCGATCGCGACAACGCCACCGCCAACCGCATGGTGCAGGGTCTGAGCGCCTTCCTGCGCCATTCGCTCGACGCGGATCCGATGCAGCGGGTGACCCTGAAGCAGGAACTCGATGCGATCGGCCTGTACCTCGACATCGAGAAGACCCGATTCGCCGAGCGCCTGCGCGTGGACGTGGAGATCGAGCCCGCCTGCTGGTCGGCGCTGCTGCCGAGCCTGCTGCTGCAACCCCTGGTGGAGAACGCCATCAAGTACGCGGTCGCCAGGCGCGTGGAAGGCGGCACGATCGGCCTGCGCGCCACGCGCGAGGGCGAGCGCCTGCGGCTGTCGGTCATCGATGACGGTCCCGGGTGGGCGGCGCTCGATCACGGCGGCGTGCCACTGGACAGTGCGCCACGCGGCAACCGGGTCGGACTGGCCAATACCCGCGACCGGCTGCGCGTGCTGTATGGGGAACGGCAGCGCTTCGAACTGCGCAACCGCGAGGAAGGCGGCTTCGCGGTGAGCATGACGCTGCCGTTCGAAACCACGGGCATGGCAAGGGAGTGACGATGTCGAAGCACGGGCAGGGCAGGGTGATCCGGACGTTGCTGGCCGATGACGAGCCGCTGGCGCGGCGCGGGCTGGAACTGCGCCTGGCCGGCGAACCGGACATCCACATCGTCGATCAGGTCGGCGACGGCGCGGCGGCCGTGCGCGCCGTGTCGGCGCACGCGCCGGATCTGCTGTTCCTGGACGTGCAGATGCCCGGACTCGACGGATTCGCGGCGTTGCGCGAGATCCCCGCGCAGCAGATGCCGCTGGTGGTGTTCGTCACCGCCTACGATCACTACGCACTCAATGCGTTCGAAGCCAACGCCGTGGACTACCTGCTCAAGCCGGTGGATGACAGCCGCCTGCACCAAGCGCTGTTCCGCGTGCGCGAAGCGCTGGATCGGCGCGACGCCAGCGACCATCGGGCCAGGCTGCTCGGCCTGCTCGGAGCGATCAGCGGCCGCCCGAGCCTGACCCTGGACGAGGCGCTGGAAGCCGGCGGCGCGCAGGATCTGCGTGATCCGGACGCACCCCTGGCCATCCGCGACGGCGCGCGCACCGTGCGACTTCCGCGCGCCAGCATCCGCTGGGTCGATGCCGCCGGCGACTATCTTTGCATCCACACCGACCACGAGACCCACGTGCTGCGCGCCAGCCTGGCGCAACTGGAAAAGCGCCTGGACCCGGCGCGTTTCCCGCGCATCCACCGCTCCACCCTGATCAACGCGGCGCGGGTCAGTTCGCTGCGCCCGCACCTCAACGGCGAATACTTCCTGACCCTGGACTGCGGGCAGGAGCTCAAACTCTCGCGCAGCTACCGCGACCGCCTGGCCCTGTTCAAATGACCGTGCCGGGCGCGGTCCCAGGGCTGCGCCGAAGCGTGCGAAAGCCGCGGTGAACGGCATTGTCCGGCATCGCCTCCGCGACCATCCTGCGGGCGTGATTCCCACGGAGACATGCCATGCACCAGCACCCATTCCGCGGCCTGTTCGCGGGCGTCCTCATCCTCCTGGCCACCACGGGCGCGCAGGCGCTGCCCGCGGATGCGCCCGCCGCGCGACCGCCGCAAGCGCAGGATCCCGCCGCGCAGGAAGGCATGCGCAGGGCGATCAACCATTACTTCCAGGGTCAGGCCACCGGCGATGCCTCGCACATGCGGCTGGCGTTCCTGCCCGGCGCACGCATAGAGAGCGTGCGCGACGGCAAGGTGGCCTCGCTGACCCTCGATGAGTTCTGCGCCTTCTTCAAGGGCCAGCCCGCGGCCAACGAAGCCTCCCGCGTCCGCACGATCGATTTCATGGATGCTTCGGGCAATGCCGGCACCGCCCGGGTCACGCTGGATCACGGCGCCGTCGTCATCACCGACTACTTCCTGCTGCTGAAGGTCGGCGACGAATGGAGGATCGCGAACAAGATTTCCTACTTCGACCGCAGGACCGCCGCGAGCGGCTGACGCGCGCGCGGAAACTGCACGCAGCGACGTCCGGCGGGCGGTGCCAAAGGGCAGCGAGGCGGCGGGCTGATGGGACGGGATACGGGCGGTGGCGGCGCCGGTCTGCATGCGGGTTTCGGCATGCATTCATGGCGCCGGGCCGCCCGCTGGCATAGGATCGCCTCCCCCGATAGGGCGTCCCCCGCCGGAATCGCCGTTTTTCCCGAATGCTGCCGCTGCACACCTCCACCGTCCCCAAGCCCCGCAGTCCCGCGATAGCGGAAGGCGTGACCCTGTCCGTCGCGCCGATGATGGACTGGACGGACTCGCACTGCCGCGTGTTCCATCGCCTGTTGTCGCCGCACGCGCGCCTGTATACCGAGATGGTGCACGCACAGGCGGTGATCCACGGCGATCGGAATCGGCTGCTCGGTTTCGATCCGGTGGAGCATCCGGTGGCCTTGCAACTGGGCGGCAGCGAACCCGACCTGCTGGCGCAGGCCGCCCGCATCGGGCAGGCATGGGGCTACGACGAAATCAACCTCAACGTCGGTTGCCCGTCCGATCGCGTGCAGGCCGGCCGTTTCGGCGCGTGCCTGATGAAGGAGCCGGCGCTGGTGGCCGACAGCGTGGCCGCGATGATCGCGGCGGTCGCGATTCCGGTGACGGTCAAATGCCGGTTGGGCGTGGACGAACTGGAGGACTACGGACGCTTCCGCGCGTTTGTCGATACCGTGGCCGAGGCGGGCTGCACGACGTTCTTCGTGCACGCGCGCAAGGCCTGGCTGCAAGGACTGTCGCCGAAGGAGAACCGGGAGATTCCGCCGCTGCGCTACGAATGGGCCTACCAGCTCAAGCAGGAGCGTCCCGATCTGACCATCGCGGTCAACGGCGGCATCGCCACCGAAGCCGATGTACACGTCCACCTGCGCCACAGCGACGGCGTGATGCTGGGGCGCGCGGCCTATCACGAGCCGTATCTGCTGCATGTCCTGGAAGCCTCGCTGTGGGGTGCGCCGCTGCGCAGCCGGGCCGAACTGCTGCGCGCGATGCGTCCGTACGTCGAGGCACGGCTGTCGACGGGCGTCGCGCTCAAGCACATCACCCGCCACGTCCTGGGTCTGTTCCATGGCCAGCCGGGCGGCCGCATGTTCCGCCAGATCCTCAGCGAAGGCGCGCATCGTCCCGGCGCCGATTGGTCACTGGTGGAACAGGCGCTGGCGGCGACCGAACCGCGCTTGCAACCGGCGGCTTGAACATGGCGGGCACTGGGCTGGCGCGCCACTGCGCAGCCTTCTGGCGGGCCGCGCAACGCTGCTCGGGACTTCGGACCGGCCACGGCGTGCGGCGCGTTCCTGGCGCCGCCGGGGTTCCGCCCCGGAATGCATGGCGTAATGGCTTTTCCGTAACCGGTCCGCGAACAGAGCTCCTTCGCGCCCATGCCATTGCTCCGGCCCCGCGTTCGGACGAGCCGACGGGCGTCGGAGGCGCTTTGCCCGCGGGAGACCGTGGCGCTTGAGGACGAGGCCGGCTTCACGCTCCACGACCTCCTGCCAGCGGCCATCGAGGGCGACGATGGATGGCTAAGGCGTTGTGTCGGCGGGATTTTCCGGGCGTCGTGCAAGCTGAACGGTGCCGTCCATCTTGTGGATAAGTTCAGACCGGATTCACTGCCCGGGGCCAAGACTTTGCGTCCATTGGTCTAGAAGTGGT